>Ga0315902_10002870_pt1 | contig 26309 bp, 16 predicted proteins | sample LakEriMetagenome_9_FD_203523 | JGI IMG/M metagenome (GOLD analysis project Ga0315902, IMG submission 203523) | Freshwater fungal communities from buoy surface, Lake Erie, Ohio, United States - Buoy 12 MA117 | ecosystem: Environmental > Aquatic > Freshwater > Lake > Lake biofilm | place: USA... | reverse complement strand
GAACTCGGCCGTCTCGAATTCGATGAGACCAAGATCGGTCGCCTCGATCACAAGATCGAGAAACTGCAGATCCTGCGACTGGTCCCCGGTGTCGAGTTCCTGAAGACCGACTGCTTCAGCGGCGACCAGGGAATCACCCTGCTCGAGCAGGCTCCCTTCGGAGTGATCGGGGCAATCACCCCGGTGACCCATTCGCTCCCCACGCTCGCGGGCAATGCCGTCAGCATGATCGCCTCCGGGAACACCGTGGTGTTCAACGCCCATCCCTCGGGGGCCCGCATCGCCGCCGAAGGGGTCCGCCGGATCAACCGGGCGATCCACGCCGCGACGGGGTTGGAAAACCTGATCACCATCATCGAGAAGCCGACGCTGGAATCCGCGGCCGCCATCTTCGAACACAAGGGAGTGCGGTTGCTGGTGGTGACCGGCGGACCTGCCGTGGCCCGGGCGGCCCTCGAAAGCCGGAAGCGGGCCATCGTCGCCGGCCCGGGAAACCCCCCGGTCGTCGTCGATGAGACCGCGTGTGCCGAGAACGCCGCCAAGTGCATCATCAAGGGATGCGCCTACGACAACAACCTGCTGTGTATCGGCGAGAAGGAAGTCTTCGCGGTCGACGCGATCTATCCCAAGCTGATGGACGCTTTTGCCCGTCACGGGGGCTATCAGTTGACCCGTTCGCAGATGGAGCAACTCTCGAAGATTGCCTTCACCCCCGGGAAAGACCACCCGATGCTCAATCGCGACCTGGTGGGGCGTGATCCGGCGGTGATTGCCGGGCTGATCGGGGTCAATGTTCCCAATGGCACCCAGATCCTGTTCGCCGAAACCGACGAGTCGAACCCGTTTGTCTCGGAAGAGCAGATGATGCCCGTGCTGCCCATTGTGCGGGTCCGCGACTTCCGGGAGGGGGTTGAACTGGCGAAGAAGCACGAGCATGGCTACCGGCATACGGCGATCATTCACAGCCGCAATGTGCGCAACATGACCATCATGGGGCGCGAGATGGACACCACCCTCTACATCAAGAACGGCCCCTGCATGGCCGGGCTGGGGCTGGGGGGGGAAGGGTTCCTCTCGTACAGCATCGCGACCCCGACGGGAGAAGGGGTGACCACCCCCCTCACCTTCACCCGCAGCCGTCGGTGCGTGCTGGTGGACGACCTCCACATCCTGTAGTCGAGCGGGGCTTTGGGACCCCGGGCTGCGTTGGCCCGTGGGGGCGGTTGACCAGATTTCACACGTTCTTTTCGTTGGGTTCTGCCATGCAATTGGGCCGGGTTGTCGGTCGTGCGACCGCGACGATCAAGCATCCCACCCTCTCGGGGTGGCGGCTGATCATCGTGCAGCCGCTCGACTCGCAGCGGGCTCCTGATGGCGAACCTCAACTGGCCATCGACCCGGTGGGGAGCCGTCAGGGAGACGAAGTCATCGTCACGGCTGATGGGGCTGCCCTGCGGGAGATGGTCGGTTCCAACAACACCCCCCTCCGCTGGGCGGTCATCGGATTGCCCGACTCATGAACGACGAACAGGCCCTGGTCGACGAGATTGTGCGGCGTGTGCTGGAGCAGTTGCCCGGCGTGGCCGCCGTCCTGCGCAGTGAGACACCGGCCCCGACCTTGTCTGCCACCCCCGCGACCACCCATTCGGAAACGAGTTCCGTCACCGGGATCGAACTGCTCTCTCCCGATCCCCCCCGGACTGAGCCGGTTTTCTCGGAGACCAATTCCACGGGGCGGTTTTTGCCCGCGCCGACCGGATGGAATGCTCCTGCGGTGGAAGTGGCGACATCGACGGTCTCGGTGGTGACCACTCCCGCTCCGGCTCCCATCACCCCCACGGTCTCGGTTGCGGTGGTCCCCCCCGGGGCGGTCTCGTCGGGTGCCGTGTTGCCAGCGTCCAGTCCCCCTGCGGCGACACCTCCAGCGACGACTGCGGTTGCGGACGAGGTGACGATTCTCGACCGGGTGATCACGGCTGAAGTGCTGCTGCGTGACCTGCGGGGTGCCCGGCGCGTGGTGATTGCTCCGAAGGCGTTGTTGACTCCCACGGCGAATGATGTGATTCGTTCGCGACGGCTTGAGGTCGTACGGCAGTCGGCTCAGCCCCGCACTGCGGGCGTAACCCGGCGCCGCTGGCTGGTGCTGCTCGGGCAGTCGATGCCGGCGGTCTCCGCGGCCGTGGCGTCGTGGCGTGCGTCCGGAGGAGTGGTCGAGAGTGCACTCGTGGGGGCTTCGGCCGAGGCGGCGACGCGGGCGATCAGCGCCGTCTGTCGTGGGGAGGCGGAGGAGGTGCTGGTTCTCTCCACACAGCCGGAAGGCATCGCCTGCCTGGTCAACCGGAATGATGCGGTCCGCGGGGTGGTGCTGTCCGATCTCCCTGCGATTTCCCGCTTGCGTGAGAGCCTGCGTCCCAATGTCTGGGTGGTTGATGCGGCACCGCGTGGTGGCTTCGACCTCTCTTCCCTTCTGACCCAGTTGGACCGGTAGGGACCACGCCATGCGCATCGGTGAAGTGATTGGAAAGGTGACGCTCAGCCGGGTTCATCCCTCCCTGCGCGGGGCGACCTGGCTGGTGACGGTTCCGCTGTCGCTGGCGGGGCTGAGGGGAGAAGACTCGGGCCGCGGAGAGCCGATTGTCGTCTATGACGAGTGGGGTGCCGGGGCGGGGGGAAAGATCGCCATCAGCGAAGGGGGGGAGGCGGCAGCGCCGTTCCTTCCCAACCAGAAGCCAGTGGATGCCTACAACGCCGCCCTGCTCGACACCGTGGAGTTGCTCTGATGTCGCTCTCAGGTCGGCCTGACACCCCGGTGATTTTCGCTGTCAGTTCGGTGCCACCTCGGACTTGAACCATACAACCTCGGGAAGACCGGGCTGCGGCTCGTGAAAATCCCGTCTCTTTCGCACAGCAGTTTTCACTTCGAACCAGGAACAGGAAGAGTCATGTCGAACCAGTGGAACTCAGGCATCAATGACCGCAAGATCAAGGAGCAGATCTGCGAGATTGGCCGGCGGGTTTACAACAAGGGATTTGCCGCCGCCAATGATGGCAACATCTCGTACCGCGTGGGGGACAATGAGGTCCTCTGCTCGCCGACGATGATCTGCAAGGGGTTCATGACCCCCGATGACATCTGTGCGGTCGATCTCAACGGCAACCAGCTCGCGGGCAAGCGGAAGCGGACGAGCGAGATCCTGCTGCACCTGGCGATCATGAAGGCTCGTCCCGACATCCGTGCCGTGGTGCACTGTCACCCGCCGCACGCGACCGCCTTCGGCGTGGCTCGCGAGCCGATCCCCCAGTGCGTGCTCCCCGAGATCGAAGTCTTCCTGGGGGAGATTCCGTTTGCTCCGTATGAGACCCCGGGGGGATTGCCCTTCGCCGAGACCGTGCTGCCGTTCCTCAAGCCCGGGACGAGCTGCATCATCCTGACGAACCACGGGACAGTGAGCTTTGGCAAGGAACTCGAGGAGGCATACTGGAAGACGGAGATCGTCGACGCCTATTGCCGGATCCTGATCTTGTCGCGTCAGCTGGGAGGAATCAGCTACCTCAACGAGCAAAAGTCGCGTGAGCTGCTGGATCTCAAGAAGAAGCTGGGATTTGACGATCCCCGGTTCCACGTTGACAACTGCGACCTGTGCGGGAACACGGCGTTCCGCGATGGGTACCGTGAAAACCTTCCCAAGCCCAATGCGTTTGAAGCTCCCCCCGTCTACCCCGGTTACCTGCAGCCCCAGAACCAGTCGGCGGCCCCCAAGGCAACCATCCAGCCGGTGGGGACCATTGCCGCCGGTACCGACATGGAATCGCTGGTGCGGGCGATCACCGAGCAGGTGATGGCCTCGCTGGGCCAGCGGTAACCGACTGGGAATCGAGGACCGGTTTTCCCTGCAGGGAACCGGCACAGGGGTTCAACGGCGCTTGTTCGGGAACGATCCAGGGACGAAGGAGTGAGCATGAAGGTCAGCATCATTGGCGGCGGCGGATTGGTGGGCTCGTGTGCGGGGTTTGCCCTGCAGGCGGGGAAGATTGTCCGCGAGATCGTCCTGGTCGATGTGAACCAGGAACTGTGCGAGGGGCAGGCACTCGACCTGTTGCATGGGGCGGCACTCACTGCCGATCAGAAGATCTATGCGGCCCCGACCCAGGCGTGTGCCGACAGCGACGTGATCGTGATCACCGCCGGCCTGCGGCGCAAGCCCGATGAGAGCCGGCTGGATCTCATCAACCGGAATGTCGCGCTCTTCCGGGGAATCCTGGCGGACCTGAAGAAGACCGGGCTGAAGAAGGAGGCGATTGTCTTCGTCGTCTCGAATCCCGTTGATGTGCTGACGTACCTGGCGATTCGTGAGTTGGGGCTTCCCCCAGCCCAGGTGATCGGATTGGGAACCGTTCTCGACACCACCCGTCTGCGGAGCATGCTGGCGGCCCGGTTGAATGTTCCTCCCACCCAGGTGCAGGTCACGATCTTCGGCGAGCACGGCGACAGCATGGTGCCAATCTGGTCGCAGGCGCAGATCGCCGGTCTGCCGCTCGACAAGTATCCCGGGGTCAACAGCACCCTGGTGGCCGAGGTCGAGAAAAAGACCCGGGGCAGTGGTGCCGAGGTGATCAAGAAGAAGGGGGGGGCGGGCTTCGCGGTGGGGGTGTCGATTGCCGACGTGGTTCATGCAATCGCCCTCGACCAGCACCGCATCCTGCCAGTGTCGTCGCTGCAGAGCGGTGCCTATGGTCTGAGGGATGTGGCGATCTCGGTGCCCACGGTGGTGGGCCGCAAAGGGGTGGTCGGAACAATCGAGGTCGAATTGTGGCCGCGGGAGAAAATTGCCCTGCAAAAGTCGGGCGAAGTCCTGAAAGAGACGATCGCCAAGGTGCTGTAAAGCGCCGCTTGAGGAAATTCCAGTGACACGTTGCAAGGCCCGACCCCCGCAATTGCCGGGGTCGGGCCTGTTTCATGAATGGCAATCGGATTGCGAAGTGACTGGGGCATGGGACTGCCGGGCATCCTGCCGGCAAGGGAGCGTCGAACAACCAGACGGGTGGTGTTGCGAATGCCCGGGGCTCGGCATTCGTCATCGTAAAAATGTGACGGAGTCTACTGGCGAATCGTCTTTCGGGAGGAGACAATCCAATGAGGATCTGTCACTGATCGGCGGCATGTTGGTTGTGATCTGAGAAAGGACGGGTTGGTTCATGGCGTCCCGAACCCCTGGGGAAATCTCGGCCTTATTGATTCGGATGGCGGCCTTCACGACAGAGCCCGAGCGTCTGGCCTGGCTGACCCGAGAGTGTGCCGGCGACGAGGCGCTGCGTGGACTGCTTCTGGAACGCTGGGAGTTGTCACAGCGAGAGGGGGAGCAACCGGGAGTGCCAGTGACGGACGGGGCAACGCAGTTGGCAACTGAACCGGTGGTTGTCGAACAAACGACCGACATCCCTCCCTCCGACTTGAGTTCGCCGACGCTGGTTGTCGGCGGGAATGGGACCACGCAGGTTGGCCTGGGAGTGAGCATCCTCCAGAGCCTGGAGGGGGTTGACGAGATTCCCCAGGTCGTCTTGCGCGAGGCGGAGGGAGAGGAACCCATTCCAGTGCTGCGTCCCCTGTCGCGTAAGCGGGTCTGGAAGGATGTTGGAAACCGGTACGAGTTGCATGGTGAGCTGGCGCGGGGGGGGATGGGGTTGATTCTCAAGGGCCGTGACATTGATCTGGGTCGTGATCTGGCGATCAAGGTCCTGCACGACTCGCACCTTGATCACCCGGAGGTCGTACAGCGATTTGTGGAAGAGGCGCAGATCGCCGGGCAATTGCAGCACCCGGGGATTCCACCGGTTTATGAGTTGGGGTTGTTCACCGACAAGCGGCCCTTTTTCAGCATGAAGCTGGTCAAGGGTAAGAACCTGGAGGAAATCCTGCGGTCGCGTTCCAGCCTGCTCGACCAGCGAGCCCGGCTGCTGAAGGTGTTTGACCAGGTCTGCCAGACGATGGCGTATGTGCATAGCCGCGGGGTGATCCACCGCGATCTCAAGCCGAACAACATTATGGTGGGGACATTCGGCGAGGTGCTGGTGATGGATTGGGGGCTGGCCAAAGTGCTGGGAGTGACAGCTCGTCATCACCCGCATTGGGGGTCTGAAGAATTTGTGGCTGAGGAGGACTCGATTCGTACGGGACGGAGCGCCTCGGGGAGTTCAGTCCCGGGGATACCGGGTGGCTCCGATCGGCAGACCGAAGCGGGGATTATCCTGGGAACACTGGGCTACATGCCTCCCGAGCAGGCGATGGGGAAGATTGAGTCGCTCGATGAGCGGGCCGATGTTTTTGGTTTGGGAGCGATCTTGTGCGACATCCTGACGGGTAAGCCACCGTATGTGGCCGGCCAGCGGAACGAGATGCTGCGCAAAGCACGCGAGGCAGATCTGGTCGATTGCCATGCGCGCCTCGCCTCTTGTGGTGCCGATGACGAATTGCTGGAGTTGACCCGTGACTGCCTGCGGACGGAACGGGACGAGCGCCCCCGCGATGCCGGGGAGGTGGCACGGCGTTTCTCGGGGTATCTCGCGTCGCTGGAAAGCCGGTTGCACGACGCAGAGCTTTCGCGGGCGGCGGAAGAGGCGCGTGCCGAAGAGGTGCTGCACACCATGGCCGAGACCCAGGCTCGTGCCCAGGCCGAACAGCGTGTGCGGCAACTGCAGTTGCGCGGAATGGGTGGGCTCGCCGCGATCCTGGTCGTGACTGCAATTGCGGCCAGTTGGGCCATGTGGACTCAAAAACAACTTGGAGACGACGCGAAGAGCGAGCAGGATCGGGCGAACCGCATGATTGTCCGCGCTGAAAAAGCGATGCGCGACCTGGATTCGCAGGAGGAACGCGTGGCAGATGCGAACCGGATTGCCAGGCAGTCCATCGAATTGGCCAACAAGCAGGCAGCAGCCGCAAAAGGCCTGGAAAAAGTTGCCCTGGAAAAGACGACCATTGCACTCAACGCGCAGATGGAGAACAAAAGTCTTCTCCGGCAAGTCTATTTCTCCCAGATAGGGAATGCCCAAGCGTACTGGAAGAAGGCGCGTGGCATTCCACAAATGTCGACCATCCTGAATGGTTTCCAGCCCCAGAATAGGGACGAAGATCCTCGAGGCTGGGAATGGCACTATTTACAAGCATTGCTGCGTTCGGAGATCCGTTCCGTTCAGGCAGGACAACCCGATTTCACCTGCTGCGAGTGGAACCCTCAAGGCGCGATCCTGGCCGCTGGGAGTTCCACCGGCGACATCGTTGTGCTTGACGATTCCCTGCCTGGCACCGAACAGGTATTGAGGGGACATCACGGTCCGATTCGCGGCATGGCATGGCATCCTGACGGTCAGCAGTTGGTGACCGCGAGTCAGGATCGGACGATTCGAATCTGGGATGTTGCCTCCGGAACCTGTCGGCAATCCTCGGATCCTTATGCGACCGCTGTTCTCGGTGTGGCACTCAGTCCAGAGGGGGCCCGACTGGCAATTGCCACAGAGTCCGGGATATCGATCCGAGAGTATCCTGATGGAAAGGTCATTCACGCGCTGGGTTTGAAGGTGGACAACCTGGCGTGGCTGCCAAATGGCAAGGAGTTGGTCTTACACGGAGATCGCAGGCTGCACATCTGGAACATTGAGGATGCGACGCCACGATTTGTGGCCGCAGACAACAGCTGGCGGAGCGCCATGGCGGTGAGCCCTGATGGGCGCTTGGTCGCAGTCCCTGATGATTCCGACATCAGCATCCGCGAACTGCCGGGGGGAAGGATCCGAACCCAACTTCGTGGCCATCAGTTGCCCCCCCTGAGTCTGCAATTCAGTCCGGACGGACGAAAACTGGTGGCCGGCGGAGAAGAGCATTCCATCTTGGTCTGGGATCTCGCCCAGGGGACGAGTGTGCAGGCGTTCCGCGGGCAGACAGGAAATATCAGCGGCGTGCGTTGGAATCCCCGGGACCATCGCCTGGCGTCCACCAGTCACGACCTGCGGATCTGGGACGGTTCCCGCAATGAGGGGGCCCTCGAAGTCCAGGCTTTGGCGAGGCCGCTCAACTCCCTCAGTTGGAGTCCGACTGGAGAGGACGTTGCCGTGGCATCATCCTCGGGGACAGTGGAGATCCTCAATGCCCGCACTGGAGAGTCAAGACGAGCATTGACCGGCCAACCGGGAAGTTTTCAGCGGGTGGCTTGGCACCCCTTCGATCCGCTATTGGCGGGCACTGGGGATGGAGGCTCCATCACCCTGTGGAATAGTCTCACCAGGCAGGTCCAGCGCGAAGCAAAAGGGGTGATCCCCAATGGCCGTGGACTCAGTTGGAGCGCCGATGGACGCTGGCTGGCCGCTTCCGGAGCTGCGAATTCCTGTCAGGCTGTGGTCGTCGATGGACAAACCCTCGACCTGGTCTGGCAGTTGCCCAAGGCCGATAGTTGGGTTCACCAGGTCGGGTGGAATCCCTCGACGACCCAACTCGCTGCTGCCTGTGCCGATGGCCACCTGCGCGTCTGGACGATGCCGGATCCATTTCCGGGAGAAATTCCGGCAGATCGATCACCCGAGCCCCCCCAGGTCATACCGGTTTTGGGCCGATCCATTTGGTCACTTGCCTGGAGTCGGAGCGGTGACCGACTGGCCGTGGGAGACGGGGCGGGCCAAATCGTCGTGTTCGATACGCACGATTGGCGGCCCCTGAAGACCCTGTCGGGGCACACTTCCATCGTCTATGGGCTGCATTGGAGTTCGAATGACAGCCGACTGGTCTCCTGTTCGCATGACAATACGGTTCGCATCTGGGATTCCCAGACCCTGTCAGAGATCCTGGTCTTTCAGCAGGGGCGCGACCAGGTGGGAGATGTCGCATTTTCTCCCGATGACTCCAGACTGGGTTTTTGTGATCACCGGGGATTTGTCCATATCCTCGATGCACCGGATGCAGGAACCCGTCGAGCGGCTGACTTGCAGGAATCTGAGGCACTGGAGCGGCGGCTCGCAGAACAGCCGGCTGATCTGTTGCTGCAGTTTCGGCAATGGATGCTCTCGCAAAAAAAGGGATTGGTTCACCGATCGAATCAGGCTCGCCGGCAATTTCTGCAGCAGTTCAGCCTTCGTCCGGCCGAGGGAGCCAGCCAATTCGATCCGTTGAACCTGGCCCATCAATTGGTGGATGAGTCGATCTTGCAGTCCACCATCTGGCGGCCGGCCGCGCTTCTGGAGGCATCGGGCGATTCCGGATCGGAACTGAGCCTGCAGTCAGATGGGTTCCTGCTGGCAGGACCGAGTTCGCAGGAAAGTCCCGATTCCTATCACCTGCGGTACCGGTTGGCTCCGGGGCTGCTCACAGGGATACGGATTGATGCAAGGTCACATTCCAGCCTGCCTGGGCATGGCTCGGGATGGGGAGATGGTAATTTCCATCTGACATCGTTGAAGGCGGAATTGCGTCGTCAATCCGGTGAAATCACAGACATCCCTCTCGTCTTTGCAGCGAGTGACTGGGTGCGCCCCCTCGATGGCGATACGGGACCTGAAGATGGGCCATGGGGAGTGCTCGACGACAATCCCGCCACGCATTGGGACGTTTGGCCGATTCCCCGTACTCCCCATTGGCTGGCGGTGGAATTGAAGGATCCGGTCAACATCCAGCCGGGTGAAGAACTGCTCGTCCATCTTCAGTTCCACGATCGCCGCTGGCCCAGGGCCCGATTGGGAAACTTCCGAATCTCCACCACCGGTGACCGAATCGACTTCGGCCACCTGCAACTGGCTGCGGCCATCCGCGAAGGAGTGCTCCCAGGATGGGAATCACTCATCGCCGCCTGCCTCATCGTTGACGAGACAACCAGTGCCGAACAGCTGCTCGCCCTGGCCCCTCCCGGCACTCCCGTGCATCGGTCCCTGTTGGCATTGTTGCTGCGACAGGCGACCGGGAACAAGGAGGGAGCCCGAAGTGAGGCGGCAGGCCTGCGTGAGTTGATAAAGTCCGAAACACTGGTACGGCCCCTGCATGGGCTGCTCAAGCGGGCACTCGAACGGGTTCCCTGACCTGCCACAGCAAACCGCCTGATTCTCCGATCGGATCCCCCTCTCTTCACAAGCCCTGAGACTCACATGGACACTCCTGCCCTGCGCTGGCTGACAGCACTGTTGCTGCTATCGATGAGCGCTGCCGGCGGCATTGGCTGGACCGGTCAGACTCACGTGAGCCAAGCCAGTCAAGATCGTCCCGGGGCTGGACACAACTCTCCCGAGAGCCCCCCGGGGAAACATCCTCTCTTCCTCAGCCCACACTTCAATCCGCTGGTAACTCTGGGGGGACGGCTGTATGTGGTGAACACCCCCGCCGACACGGTGGACGTGATCGACTGTACGACCCTGGATGTGGTCGACCGGATCCCTGTCGGGGTGGAGCCGGTCTGTGTCGTCCCCCGGCCCGATGGTACCGAGCTCTGGGTTTCGAACCATGTGTCGGATTCTGTCAGCGTGATCGACCTGCGGGCCGACAGTCCAACTTGGCACCAGGTCGTTGCCACCATCCAGGAGTTTGATCCCGAGACCCGGGCCACCCGCTTCGATGAACCGGTGGGAATCGCGTTTGCCAGTGACCGCAAGGCGTACGTCGCCCTGTCGTCTGAGAATGCGATTGCCGTGGTGGATGTGCCCACCCGGCAGGTGACCGGCCGGCTTTCCATCCCGGCCCAGGATCCACGGGCGATCGTGGTCCGCAATGGCAGGCTGTATGTGCTCCCCTTTGAATCGAACAACCAGACCCAGCTTTCGGGTGGAACCGGGAAATTGGACGGCGAACTGGCCACCTTCGACGCGGTCCAGCATTCGATCGCCAACAACAATGTCCTGTCCCTGGGGGCGGTGGTCGACATCGTCAAGCATCCCCGGGTGCCCGACCGCGATCTGTTCGTGTTTGAAACCGGGACCGACACGCTGGTCCAGACGCACGAGCATCTGGGAACACTGCTGTACGGACTAGTGGTCGATTCCCACGACACCGTTTACATCGCCCAGACGGATGCCCGCAACCACGTGAATGGGAGGGCGGGAACAGCCAGGCATGGACTGGCGGAATTGGGAAACCGCCCGTTTTTGAACCAGGTGACCTGCGTGGACTCGACAGGGGCAAAGTTCATCGATCTCGACACCGTGAGAGACGATCTGCCAGTCGCCGCGTTGGCGATCGCCACCCCGTCGGCCGTCCAGCTGACTCCCGATGAAGCGACCTTGCTGGTGACCGCGTCGGGCTCGGACTTGCTGGTCACGGTCGATCCCCAGAGCCAGGCAGTGCTGGGCCGGGTCAATGTCGGGGCGGTTCCCGAGGGGATCATCGTCGAGCCCGGACCGGTCCCCCGGGCGTGGGTCTTCAATGCGGTCGACAATTCGGTCTCCCTGGTCGATCTGGGAGACGTCACTCAACCCCGATTGGTGCAGACTGTGCCACTCGAAGACCCCACCCCGGCGGTCATCAAGCGTGGGCGGATTGCCTTCAGCACGGCACGGGCCTCAACCACGGCCACCTTCTCGTGTGCGAGTTGTCATCCCGATGGTCACACCGACCAACTGCTGTGGGTGCTCAATACGCCAATCGTCTCCGGCGGAAATCAGATCATGCCCCGCTCGACCATGCCGGTCCGCGGACTGCGCGACACCGCTCCCTTCCACTGGGATGGCATCCCGGGGGATCCCTATGGCGGAATCAACAGCGCGAGCGTGCATGCCGCAGTTCCCCCCAATTCGCGGGTGGATGTTCCGACCAGCAGCACCCGCCATCTTGTCGATGGCGGCCTGGCCAGTACCATGAGCCTGGTGGGCGATACAACGGTCAATGACGAGGGACTGGCCGGTCGACTGTCGAAGGCGGAGCGAGACGACATGGCCGAGTTCCTGTTGTCGGTCCCCTATCCCCCCGCACCGCGTCGCGCGTACACCAACGTGCTCTCGGCAGCCGCCCGCGATGGATTCCGGCTGTTCCATATCGAGGGAGACAATGATCCGTCGAAGTCATCCCCCAATGTCTGCGGAGACTGTCACCGCCTGCCATTCCTGGTCAGCACCAACACACCGGGGACCGGCATGGAAACCCCCACCTGGCGGGGGGCTTACGATCGCTGGCTGATCTTGCCGCAGGGACGTCTCAACATCATCGATTTCGACTTCTACCGGCGAGTGGCCGAGCAGGGGACTCCCGAACGCAGCGTCTGGCAGTTCTCGTGGGCCGGCCGCCGACGTTTTGATCCGGTCTGGGACATGGTTCTCGAAGGGAGTACGGGCTTCCCCGGTGCGTTCGCCCGGCAGGTGACTCTGTCGCGTGACACAGGCAGTGAGCCCGCAATCCATGACCTGCTACACGCCCTGGTCAATGCAGCCCGCCAGGAACTGGTGGTGCTGGAAGGGGTGGGAGTCCGCATGGTCAATGGGGTCAAGGCCCCCCTGAAGCTGCAGTGGGTGCGTGAGCGTGGTTTTGTCATGGCCGGGGCGGGACCGACAGTACCGTCGGACTGGTCGGAGGCCGATCTCCTGGCAAAGGCAGCGGAGGGGGAGGTCGTGGTGACATTGGTGGCACGCCTGGGGGCGCAGGCGGGAGCCGATCAGGCCCAGCCCGCCTTGTGGACTGTCGGACCGATTGAGAAGCAACGGGGCCACCAGGAATTTCCAGCGTTGTCTCCCGAGACCCGTCACATGGTTCTCAGTGGGCGACATCTGGCGCCCGAACCATTCGTGCTGGTCGATGGAGAACGGGTCACTGCCCGGCTCAGCGTCGAGGGAGAACGGATCGAGATTGACCTGGCCGAATTGCCCGGGCAGGGACTGCACTTTCTGCAGTTGCAGAATCCGGGAGGGCTGACCAGCAATGAGTTCCTGTTCGAGGTCTACCCCAGCGAGGCGGCAGCGCGGGCCAAGGGGAGGCGGTTGGTCGACATCCTGGTCCGCACCCGCTGGGAAAAACTGTTGGGGACCTGGAAAGACGAAGAGAGTGCTGGGGCCGGCCTGACGCAGGTGATCCGCTGGAAGATACCGGACCGTGTGCTGGAGATTACCAGCCGGGAACGAGACAACGAGTCGGTTGCTCTGGTGACAGTTGATGCCAGCTCGGGGGAGGTCCTGCACACCGGTGGAAACGCCCGCGGAGACCTGTTCCAGGGGCGGTGGGACCTGTCGCAACCAGATGATGCCGTGCTGAACCTGCAGTTCACGGGTGGAACCGGGCAAAAGGGGAACGTGGTGGTGCATCATCAGTGGCTGGGGGAGGGACGAATGGAAATTCGGCTCGACCTGCCGCAACCAATCCGGGTGAAGCTGAAGCGGCACGAAAACGTCCCCGGGCAGTGACCCGCGCTGCAGGCAGGTTTTCAATCACCGTCGTTCTCGAGGGGCAATGATCATGAGCGATCAGGCTGTTGAGACTTCGCCTTCGACTCCCGCGCTGCGTCGCCATGATCTCGATGCGCTCCGGGGTTGGGCCATGTTGTTGGGGATTGTGCTGCACGTCTCATTGAGCTTCTTCCCGACATCCTGGTGGGTCCAGGATCCTCAGCAGAACCAGTTGTTCGGCTTGCTGTTCCTCGCGATCCACGGGTTCCGGATGCCGTTGTTTTTCCTGCTGAGCGGCTATTTCACGATGTTGATCTACCGCCGAAAGGGATTGCCCGCCCTGATACGGCAGCGGGCCCTGCGGATCCTGCTGCCTTGCCTGGTGGGACTGTTCACAATCATTCCGGCCCTGCATGCCGTCGGGGCCTGGGCTGCTGCACGGGCTCCGAGGCCGTCGTCGGCCGAGTTGCCGCCACTGTTCGCTGCCATTCGGAAGGGCGATGTGTCCGGGGTTCAAGCACAGCTTTCCACCGGGGCCGACGTGACGCAACCCGACCCCGTATTCCAGATCCGGCCGTTGCATTGGGCCGCACTGGTCGGCAACACGGACATCGTGAATGGCCTGGCGGATGCCGGGGCACCACTCGACCAGGGGGATGGACGGGGGAACGTTCCCGTGAATGCTGCGGCGTTCGCCGGTCATGCCGAAGTGGTGCAGTTGTTGCTCTCGCGCGGGGCGAATCCCAATGCGGTGAACCAGGACGGGCGACTGCCGATGGATGTGCTCGATGTCCCCTTCGCGACGACATCCGGGATCCTCGAGTTTCTGGGGCTGCCGCGTCCCGAGGAAGAGCGGCTCTCAGAGGGGCGTCGTCGTGTGAGGGCGGTCCTGGAACCGGTCACAAATCGGAGTTCGGAAGTCCGGGGAGATACCCGCGAAGAAGGCTGGCTTGATCGTCTGGCGAGGGACTATACCCGGGAGATTCGCTCGAAGCGATTTGAGATCACCTGGCGAGGTCAGCCGTTTCACCTGGTGACGACCGGTGTATTCGACCACCTCTGGTTTTTGTGGTTCCTGACCTGGATGGTGGCGGGGTTCGCCATTGCGGTCAGCGTGTCGATGATTGGAGTCTCTCCAGGCTCGGGAGAAGGCGGCGATCAAGCCACTGGAAATCGCCTGCTGCTGGCTGCGATGGCCGCGACAACACTGCCGCAGGTCTTGATGGGAGTCGACGGCCCGGTCCTCGGCCCCGATACTGCGACCGGGTGGCTGTTACCCCCCCATTTGCTCGTGTACTACGGGCTGTTCTTTACGGTTGGCTGCTGGATGCAGGGTGCGGAGTCGACAATGCAGTCCTGGACCCGACCGTGGAAATGGTGGCTGACGGCAGCCCTGGTCATCGTATTCCCGGCGGCCTTGATGACATTGGGTTCGCGTCCCTGGTCGGTGGTTCTTCAACCGCTGTATGCGTGGCTGATGAGCCTTGGCTGCCTCGGCCTGTTCGCGCGCTTTCAGTCACGTCCCAGTCCCCGCATGCGGTACCTGTCCGATTCTTCGTACTGGCTCTATGTCGTGCATCTCCCTGTGGTCGTCGGTTTGCAGTCGCTTGCGACCGACTGGGGGGGAGGAGCTGTGATCAAGTTTGGCTTGATCCTGCTGATTGCAATTCCCCTGATGCTGGCGAGCTACCACTGGCTGGTCCGGCCGACGGCGTTGGGTTGGCTGCTGAATGGGCGCATCGAACGTCGGCCCGGTCAGGTCCGCAGCCTGTGATGCGGTCTTCGTCTTGGGCCTTCATTCGACGATGATTGCGAAGGAGAAAAGGCTTGGCTTGGATGATGGTGACTCCCCTGCCTCAACGAGGTCGGCGCCCGATCCGTCCCGAAGAGGGGAGGACGAGTCGATCGCGAGCACTGTCTGCTGCTGGTGTGGGCCCGTTCGATGAGAAAATCATCAGGATCTGACGAAAGAGCGGGGGGCCGGGATTGAAATCCGGGTGTTGTGAATGGAAAGTAGAGTCCACATTGGGGTGGTACGGGGGATGGCCATTCAACGGGGTTGCACTGGAAATGATCCACCCCGTGTGGGCGGATCTGGGGCGGAGTCGCCCCGGCCGCTGGTGATTGTCTTCTGAGGGGCACTGTGAGTGATGAGTCCGACCAATTCTCCGAATCATGACGCATTCGAGTTCCGGCGACGGTCGCGGCGTGTTGCAGATTTCGTCAATGAAGCCATTCACCTGGAGAAGCGTGCGATTTTCATCGCAATTCCCAAGACTGGTACGACGGCGGTCCGGCAGCAGTTGCAGCAGGAGGGGCAACCGCTCATCCGGAATCCGCATCTCAACATCCTGCAGGTCCGCGAGGCGCTGTATCTGTTCCTCGTCATGCAGGCTCTCGGGCAGAATCACGCTTTTCCCTCGGTCCTCCAGCCAACCGATGCCGACTTGCGCGGATGTGCCAGGGAGATGTTCACTTCATTCTTCAAGTTCTCTGCCGTACGCAATCCGTGGGCGCGTGCCGTGTCGCTGTATCATCGGCGCGAAGGGGTCCAGGTGAGCCGGGAGTTGTCATTCCCCGAGTTCATCCGGCAGCATGAGTTTGCCAGTGACACCTGCGAGCAGCCGACCAGGCACCGGAACCAGGTCGACTGGCTGTGTGATGAATCGGGAAATTGCCTGGTGGACTACGTCTACAAGCTCGAGGAGTTCGAGCAGGCGATTCCCGAAATCGCCATCCGCACGAACGGGCGGATCCAGTTGACCCCACTGGTGGCCAACCAGAATCCGGAATCCCGTTCTCGCGACTATCGCGAGTTGTACACAACCGAGACCAGGCAACTGATTGCGCAGCGATTCGAGAAAGACATTGACACCTTTCACTACACCTTTTGAGACCTCTCCGATTCCGGCCGCAGGTGCCGACTGCGGGCAGCGAAGCGGAGACGCGGGTCAGGCCGCACCGCCAGCCATCCGGGGGGCCAATCATGGGTGGTGACAGACTGCGACTGGTCATCGTGGCGGCGATTGCCGTGGCCGTGATGCTCGCGCTCGAACCGGTGATCATCCGGAGTGGTGGGTTCCAGATGCGTTGGCTGTTGGCGGGATCGGCGCTCTTCGTGCTGCTGGGAGCCACGGGACGCTGGGATCGACCCGGGTGTCGCATTCCGTTTCGACTCGGATTGGTCGCGTGTGCGATGGGAGATTTGCTGGGGCCGCGCAACTTTCAAATGGGCGTCGTCTGCTTCCTCGCGGCCCACCTGGCGTTTTGCGTGGGCTGTTGGGGACATGGATTGCAGGGGGGCCGAGTGCTGCGCTGGGGGCCGGTCGTGTTGGCGTTCAGCCTGGGACTGGTGGGCCTGTGGCTCTGGCCACACTTGCCCGTCGGCGATCGTCCTCTCGTGACCGCTTACACAGCGGTCATCTCGGTGATGGCGCTGATGGCGGCCGGGCTGGGCAGGTCACCCGTTCGGGCGTGGCTCTGGTGGGGAGCCTGGATCTTCTATCTCTCCGACATCTTCGTCGCCCGCTGGCGATTCGTGGATCCATCGTCGGCAAACGGGCTGGTCTGTTACCCGCTCTATTACCTCGCCTGCACGCTGCTGGCCTGGGGGACGGGAATGAACTGGCGGGACAGCGACGAACGGCCAGCCACTGAGGAAATGTCTTGAATTGGCCCGGAATTGGGTTGATTCAGAAAGTCTCCAGAATCGCTGAGCGGGTTTCCCTGGAAAGCAGCCGATCGATGGGGACTCTCTGGGACCAGCGATCCCGAGGAACAGCGGACGTCACGGATGGCATTCGCTGAGCGCACCCGGGATTGCAATTTGTGAACAGTGAATGTGCCGGGCATTCACAACGCGGCCTCAGGTTCCGCAAAACGTCCGATAACACGAACCGGAAGGTGAAGAAGTGCGGTAGGGGGCATGCAAGGCGCTGGGAGTGTAGGGATCAGCCAGGGCTGCCAGCAGTCGCTCGACTGGACCGAGATCGCCGGTGGAAACCGCCGCCTGCAACGCTTCTTCGACACGCTCATTCCGGGGGATGATCTGCGGATTGGCCTGCCGCAGGCGATCCTGAGCCTTCTGCCGGTTGCTCCCCTCGCGTTCCAGCCTGGCGATCCAGCGGGTCTGCCACCCCTGCAGTGGGGGATGCTGGCCCCAGTCGGGATCCCAGTTGTCCGGGTCGGCCAGACCGGCGAAGGTGTTCGTCAAGTCGGCCCTGGACTCCTGCATCGCGTCGAGCAATCCCTGGACCAGTTGAGGATCGTCTGGATGTTCCGTCTGCAATCCCATTTTTCGCCGAAACCCAGTCAGCAGAGCCTGCTCGAACTGCGGGGCGTACTGTTTCAGGGCATCGGTGGCCAACTCGATCGCCCGCTCCTGGACTGGATCCAGCAGTGGCAGCAATGTTTCGGCAAATCGGCTCAGGTTCCACAGGCCAATCGAAGGCTGGTTTCCATAGGCATAGCGCCCCCCATGATCGATCGAACTGAAGACCGTGGCCGGGTCATAGCGGTCGAGAAATGCGCATGGCCCGTAGTCGATCGTCTCGCCCGAGAGGGCCATGTTGTCGGTGTTCATCACCCCGTGCACGAAGCCCAGTTGCTGCCATTGGGCGATCAGCCGGGCCTGCCGGCTGATCACCCGCCGCAGGAATTCGAGATGCTTTGCCTCGTGATCGACGAGGTCGGGGTCGTGCCGGGCGATGGTATAATCGGCCAGTTGCCGCAGCGTGTCGTTGTCCTGCTGAGCCAATAGCAGCTGGAACGTTCCCACGCGCAGGTGACTGGCGGCGACGCGAATCAGCAAGGCCCCGGGCAAAGGCCCCTCACGGAAGACGAGGTCGCCAGTCGTCAGCACCGCCAGACTGCGGGTCGTGGGGACCCGCAGGGCGTGCATCGCCTCGCTGATGAGATACTCGCGGAGCATTGGACCCAATGCGGCCCGCCCATCACCCCGCCGCGAATAGGGGGTCGGGCCCGAACCCTTCCATTGCAGGTCGTACCGTTGCCCCGTGGGAGTGACCTGTTCCCCCAGCAGGATCGCCCGGCCATCCCCCAGCAGCGAAAAGCCCCCGAATTGATGACCGGCATACGCTTGGGCGATCGGATCGGCCCCGGGGGGGAGACGTCGGCCCGAGAGCACCTCGGCCAATTCCGTCTCAGTCAGCCCCTCCCAGTCGAGCCCGAGTTCGCGCGACATCCCGGCATTCAGCAGTACCACGCGCGGCTGCGGAAACTCCAGCGGACGGGACCGACGGAACAGTCCGGGAGACAGCTTGGAGTAGGTATTGTCGAGGTTCCACCCTCGCCCCACGGGAGACATCGCCTCGGAAACTGCACTGGTCAAAACGACAACTCCCCAAAGCTCAGTCGTGTCCCCGGACCCCGGCCCCGCAGGCCCACGCCCCGCCCTAGGCACGACCGCACCTATCATCTTAGGCGAGTTGGCCAGGTTTCACAGCGGGTGCGAAGGTGCCTGAGGTGTCTCTGGAGAACCTCGTCATCGCGACGGCTGACACACAGCGGTCGTTGGGAAGTCCCCACGATACAGGCAGGCGACCCATGTCCTCCTTATACTCCCCACTGGACAAACGCTGTTGGCCTGCCGTCCGGTGACCACCGTGGAAGCCGCGCACAGGGACTGCGCCGGTGGCCAGCCTCGCGCCCCACCTTCACGACGGAGAGAAACCTCCATTCATGCTGTACGACGCTGCGTTTCTGGAGAATGCGGAGGAGAGTCTGCGCGAGGCATTGCCACGCTGGGGCCTCAACCGCTCCACGTCGTTGTCGCTTCTGACCATCTCGGAGAACGCCACGTTCATTGCGGAGGACAGGACGTGCGGGCGGCGGGTGGTGTTGCGCGTTCATCGTCCGGGCTACCACAGCGAGGCCGAGATCGAGTCGGAATTGGCCTGGATCAGCGCCCTGCGTGAATCCGGAGTTGTGGAAACCCCCCGGCCCCTTCCCGCCACCTCGGGCAGGCTGATGGTTCCGATTCAGGACGGCATGACCCGTCGCTGGGTTGTGGCTTTCGAGCACATGACCGGGCAGGAACCGACACCGGGAGACCGACTGGAGATGTGGTATGCGCGACTGGGAGCGATCACCGCCCGGCTCCATGCGCACAGCCGAACCTGGTCCCGCCCCGCGGGCTTTGTGAGAAAGATCTGGGATTTTGACACCACCATTGGCCCCCGGGCGCTCTGGGGAGACTGGCGGGGGGGGCTGGGGCTGACGGCCGAGGGCCGGGATGTGCTCGAGCAGGCGGAACAATTCCTTCGGCGGGAGACCCGCCGTTATGGTTCTGAACCGGATCGGTTCGGGCTGGTGCACTGCGACCTGCGGCCGGCAAATCTCCTGGTGGACGGCGAGCGCCTGGGCATCATCGATTTTGATGATTGTGGTTTCAGCTGGTTTGCCTACGACTTCGCCGCCGCGGTGAGTTTTCTCGAGGCGGAACCATTTCTCGATGATCTGTGCACGGCCTGGGTTGAAGGATATCGGTCGGTGGCCCCCTTCTCGCCAGAGGACGAAGCCGCCCTGCCGATGTTCGTGCTGCTGCGGCGAATCCAGCTGACCGCCTGGATCGCCACGCACTCGGAGACTCCCACCGCCCGGGCCATGGGGGGCGGCTACACGGCCGATACCGTGGCTCTCGCCCAGAAATTCCTCGATTCGCACGATTGAAGCCGACTGCCATGTCTGACCGTCTCGACATTCTCTCGCTCAACCGGTTTGACCCGGAAGATGCCACCCGGGGGCAACCGGGGCTGGGAGAGTTGCTGAAGCGGCGGGAGGCGACTCTCAACGCCGCCACGATGCTGTTCTACCGCCGACCCATCCAGGTGGTTCGTGCCGAAGGGGTCTGGATGATCGATCCCACGGGCCGCAGGTACCTCGATCTGTACAACAACGTGGCGGTGGTGGGGCATTGCCATCCCCACGTGGTGGGTGCCGTGGCGGGTCAACTGGCCCTGCTCAACACCAACACCCGCTATCTCCACGACCTGGTCATCACCTATGCCGAACGACTGCTGGCGACCTTTCCCCAGGGGTTGTCGAACGTGCTCTTCACCTGCACCGGCAGCGAGAGCAATGACTGCGCGGTCCGTCTGGCACGGGCTTTCACGGGAGGCACCGGGTTTATCGTCACGGGGAACGCCTACCATGGAAACACGGCGGCCGTGGCCGAGTTGTCTCCCGCCTCCTTCCGCAACTGGGGCTCGCCGCCCCACGTGCGGACGGTCCCCATTCCCGACCGGGGCATGAGGAACACTGGGGAGGCGGGCGATCAATTCGCCGCGGCGGTCGCCGCGTCCATTGACGATCTGCGGCGGCGGGGAATCCGCCTGGCGGGCCTGCTGGTCGACACGATCCTGTCGAGCGATGGCATATTTCCCGAGCCAGCCGGTTTCCTCGCGCCAGCGGCCCGCCTCGTTCAACAAGCGGGGGGAGTGGTGATTGCCGACGAAGTCCAGGCGGGATTTGGACGAACCGGCGACGCACTCTGGGGCTTTCTGCGTCACGATCTGGCCCCCGATATCGTGACTCTGGGAAAGCCGATGGGAAATGGCTATCCGATGGGTGGCGTGGTGACTCGGCCCGAAATCATCGAGTGTCTGAGTGCGCAGGCGGGGTATTTCAATACCTTTGGCGGCAGTCCCGTGGCCGCCGCCGCAGGCCTGGCCGTCCTCGACGTGCTGGACCGCGAAAACCTGGTCGAGAAGACCCGGGACGTCGGTGCCTTCTTGAAGTCGCAGATGGTCGAGTTGTCACGCCGGTATCCGGCAATGAGCGAAGTGCGGGGGGCGGGATTATTCCTGGGAATCGAGTGGCACCATCCAAAGACGGGGGCCCCGGATCCCGAGCTGACGGGCTGGATGATCGAAGCCTTGCGTGAGCGCGGCATGCTCACGGGGGCGGCGGGTGCCCTCGGAAATGTGATCAAGATCCGGCCCCCACTCTGCTTCTCGGCCGCAGATGCCGACCTCTTTCTCGAGGCACTTGAGGCAGCCCTGGAAGAACGCTTCCCGAACAGGTCGGAACGCAACGGAGCGACAGGTTCGGCCACGCAAGTGTTGCCCGGGACAACTGTCGCGCATCCGGCCGACAGCCCCTGATGAACCAGGCGGAATCAGGAGCCGTGCCTTTCCCGCCCCCTTGCTGGAACAGTTCGTCTCCAGGGCCGACTGGGCTTGGAGACGGGCTTGGCATGGTTGACGAAGGGGCGAGCAGAGTGCGTGCAGAGTTCCACGCCGGCCGATTCGACAAACACTCTACGAGGTGCCAAGGGACGATCCAAAGAAAGCACAGGTCGATTCGCGAATGAGTCTTAGCCACCTCGCGGGGCTTCGGCTTGTCCAGCGAACGCAACAGCAGGCCAATTGCAGGCGATCTCCGTCGGGACGACTGCCCAAACACATCCGGGCGATTGCGCACGATCAGGTGCAGGTGGTTGCCCCTCAGTGCCACGTCGACGCAGGAGTGACACCGTAGACGACCGGGAGGCAGCCATTGTCCGCAACCGCTTTGGCAAGGGCTGGCACCGGTTCAAGCCGATAGCTGCAAGGCGTTGATTGATGTCGACGTGCCACACAACCGCGCGGTCTGATTGAACAACGGATGGCTCCCGGTTGACCACTGGAAGAGACTGGAATGCGCGATCCGACGCGGATAGGCCGTGCTCCGAAGGGATCGAGGGGGCCCCCGTTCTTTCTTGGAATCAGGGGCGGCCCCCGGTTTGTCTGTCTGTGGATTTCAGACACCATCAGGTGGGTCGGTCTGATGATGGTCGATCGCCTGAGCCAATTCGTACAAAAACCTTCCGTAAGAGCTCAGGGGGAAGACAACGAGGACCGCGATGACGCTGCCTACTGTCAATCGAAACGTGAGTGTGGTGAATAGAAGCCACAGACCCGGTAACACGGCGCCGAGACAGAACGCCAGCATCGTCAGCAACAATAATATCAATATCAAGATCATCAAGGCGACGCCGCTCAAACCGTAAGCAGACAGCACCAGTGACGGTCGCCAAGCCAGCTTGTCTTGCCCGAGTTGCGCGCACGCCCGTTGAGTGAAGGCCATAAACAGGACAGCGCTGGCCGCCTGCGCCCCTGCGGCAATCACCAAGTACACGCCGATGGTCATGGAAATCAGATCCGGCGCAACGAGACCATTCGTCGTCTCGATGAACCCAAGCAAAAGTACCACGGCTGAGCAGATTTGAAATGACGATGAACTGATCACCGCAATTCTTGCAGACCGGTCATTCGGCCAACTCAAACAAAGCAGCCGCCCCGCGCAGTCCAACAGGGTCAATGCCAGAAGTGTCGCCAACGCATACCTGATGAAGTTTATTGTGAAAACCATGTCGGGGAAGAAAATGAATCCGACAACCGACAGAAAGAATGCACCAGCCAGCAGGATGCTGACACCAATCCGGAGCCGCAACCCGCTGCTGACGAGTTGTCGATTAGGCCGTTCGAGATCCGGTGGTGTTTGTGTGATCATGTCGGTGTCGGTTTGGGTCTCAAGGTCAGGTGCTGGCAGAGCGGAGACAGGTAGTTTGTCGGGATGGCGTTGGTGAATGGGGCGATCAGACATTCTGCCGCGAAGGTGTGACTCATGGATGCCCTGTCCGAAGGTGAGATAGCCGGACGGTCGCGTGATCGCCCGGACCGCGGTCTTGTCCCTTGGGACGGCAGTCCTTCGTCAAATCGGCAGAGTCGTCGCCTCTGCCCAGATGGTGGGCGATTGTCATCTCTGGAAAGTCCCCCGACAACCTGTGTCGAAAAACATTCCCGTAGGCGGGCAATCTGGAGATGGTGGTGTGCTTCGTCCCACTTGCGGTGACGTTCCGTCAAGATCACCTGCTCGAGCCCCGGTCGTCCCGAAGCCGAATACCGGCCAACTTCGAGGTTGACCCCACGATGGGGAAAACGGCGCATCTCCAACGGGGATAGTCATTCCAGCCCAACGTTGGCACCTTTGGTTCCTGCCCCGGGTTCCCCGATCCGGAGGACACGCCAATCCGGAAGGGATTGCTGAAACGGGGGGCCGGCCATTTGGCGGGTGGGAAGTCGTGTGACGCTGACTCAGGAATCCCAACAGGATCCAGCGGCAAACAGGGGGGCTGTCACCCGGAGTGGCTGCCGCGCAACACCCCGGTCTGAGTTCAGGGTCCCCTTCCGGAAACGTGCCGGTGACGGTCGTGCTCCCGACCGCGAGTCGAGTTGAAAACGCAGGGTTCCACCAGCCAGCTGAAGCTGGACTGTCGACCCGGGAAGCGGCTGCGCCGCCTCACCTGGAGTACGGCGCCTTCCGCCGTCTTACCATGCGGAGGGGGAGGGCGTGGGATGGTGAATTCAGGCTCTTGCATGCGACGATGTGGTGTGGGCGATTTGCGTGCAAGCGATTTGGCCTTACCGTATGTCCGTCGGGTTGGCAGGCGAGGGCGTTTGGTCGGGAGAGTTCAAGCCAAGCCCGACAGGATTCCGGTATCGTTGGAGGGGGGGGCCCCCCGGGTCGCCGTCGGTGCGGCAACCCGGGGCCATAGAAGAGTTCCCCTTCAGTGAACTTGCCGGCATGTGTCGTGTGCAACCCGGGGAATCGGTGTGGCCGATGGACACGCAGCGGGCGGACACGGAGGACCTCGCTCTCGCAGCGCTGGTGATGGGCCCCGTCGAACGATGGTTTTCGGTCGGGTGCCCAGAGTGGGGACAAACCTGGAGGTTGACGCCACGCATGCAGCCCTTTCACCCTCACCCCCTCCCACAGCGATGCGCGATCACTTGACCAGACATCTTCTCTCGGGAGGGGGGGCACGCGGGTTGCGGGACCACAACCTGGGCAATCCGGGGACACCCTTTGTTCAGTCTGGCCAACGAATCGTGGCAAGTCGTCACCAAGTCACGACTTGTGGCTTTCGGAATGGGGCCGCGACTGCAGGTACGAAGTCATCGTCAGACAATGGATAGCCCCAGGACGCTTCGTTGGCAGGGATTTCTAACAAACGATGGCGACGACCGCGAAGGATGCCCCCGGCCCCGCTGAATAGAGGGGGGCTCTGGACGCGCACCTGACCGCAAACAAAACCAACAAAGGATGATTCCGTCTGTCAGTTGTGGCTGGAAGGCACCGTTAGTTTTTCAGGGCCCCTTTGGACGCGCTGATCGTGGCCAAAGCTTCGAGAGCCTCCAGACGCGCCTGCCCATGGTCGACAATCGGAGTCGGATAGGTCTTCCCCAACTCCACGCCCGCAGCAGCCAGCACACTGGCGGGGGCTTCGAACGGACAGTGGATGTATTGCTCGGGAAGTCGGGCCAGTTCGGGAAGGTAACGCCGGATGTAGGCCCCGTCGCCATCGAACTTTTCCCCCTGCGAGATCGGGTTGAAGATCCGGAAGTACGGGGCGGCGTCGGCCCCGCAGCCAGCCGTCCACTGCCAGCCGAGGGTGTTGTTGGCCAGGTCGGCATCCACAAGCGTGTCCCAGAACCATTTCGCTCCCTCCTGCCAGGGAAGCAGCAGGTCCTTCACCAGGAACGACGCGGTCGCCATCCGCACGCGGTTGTGCATCCAGCCGGTCTGCCACAGTTCCCGCATCCCGGCATCGATCAGAGGATAGCCGGTGCGGCCCCGCTGCCAGGCCCGCAGGCCCCGGGCATCACTCTTCCATGGGAATCGGGCGTACTCGCTGCGCAGTGGTTCCAGGGGAGTCTGGGGGAAGTGAAACAGCAGGTGGAAGGCGAACTCGCGCCAGACGAGTTGACGGGTGTAGGGCTCGGCACTCGATTCAGGCAGGCCGTTTGTTTGGGCCACCGCGTGCAGATGATGCCACACTTCCCGCGGACTGATCTCGCCAAAGTGCAGGTGCGGGCTCAGTCGCGACGTGCCGTTCTGCGAGGGAAAATCGCGATCCTGCTTGTAGGTCTTCCAGGCTCCGTCACTGAAGCGGGCCAACTCGCGTTCGGCTCCCTGGCGGCCTGCAATCCAGGTGGCAGCAAGATCTTTGTCCCAGGCGATTTTGGGTTGCAGTTCGAGGTCGTCCAGGCGGACCGAGCGCGGCCATTTCGTGGGCGAGGTGAAGGCGGTGGGAGGATGCTGAACGGCATCGATCCCCCCGGTCGCGACGCACTTCCGCCAGAACGGCGTGAAGACCTTGTAGCAGTCGTTGCCGCCGGTGCGGATCGTCCAGGGCTCCCAGAGCAGGCTGGTGTTGAAGCTCTCCACCTGCAGCCCCGACTCGGCCAGGGTGGCCTTGATGTGCTTGTCACGCGCAATGGCCGCCGGTTCGTAACGCCGTCCCCAATAAACCGCGGTGGCCTGGGATTCGCGGATCACCGACTGCAGCTCTGCCAGTGTGTTCCCCCGCCGCAGGATCAGCTTCGAGCCATGTTGCTTCAGGCTCTCCTCCAGGCTGGTGAGCGACCGGTGCAGCCACCACTTGGTCGCACCACCCAGGGGCCAGTCCCCCTCGCCATCCTCGGAGTGGATGTAGACGGGCACCACCGGCTCGCCCCGGGCGCAGGCCGCTACGAGGGCCGGGTGATCGTGTGTCCGCAAGTCGTTGCGCAGCCAGACAATTGTGCTCATGGTTGGGAATTGTAGGAATAACTGGCGGAGAACAACCACTGGCTTTGGCCAGGGGGTATTCCGGCTGACCGGCTCGGAATCGGGATTGCCGAGGAGTCGTGGGGGGACTCGATGGGGCACGTGTCACTTAGGCCGTGTCGCACGATACACTGGCGCAAAGATGATCGAGCATGGGGATCAGGATCGAAGCGAGTGTTGTCAATGGCGCTGGACTTCGTGGACTTGATGCAGCAGGCGAAGCGGGTTTTGGCCTTCACGGGGGCTGGCATCAGCACCGAGAGCGGAATTCCCGACTTTCGGTCGCCGGGGGGGATCTGGTCGCAGTCGCAGCCGGTCTATTACGACCAGTTCCTACGCAGCCAGGCGGCCCGCAACGAGTA
>Ga0315902_10002869_pt1 | contig 26310 bp, 21 predicted proteins | sample LakEriMetagenome_9_FD_203523 | JGI IMG/M metagenome (GOLD analysis project Ga0315902, IMG submission 203523) | Freshwater fungal communities from buoy surface, Lake Erie, Ohio, United States - Buoy 12 MA117 | ecosystem: Environmental > Aquatic > Freshwater > Lake > Lake biofilm | place: USA... | reverse complement strand
TCTCCTAAAAAAATCAAAAAAAATGATGATGTAACAGTAGGGTCATCAATAAACCAAACAAACGTGGAAATAGCAGACTAATAAAACAATATTTATAATTTTATAATTAAAATATATAGAAAGAAATTTATAGAATATAATATAACACAATATAACACAATACAACACAAAAACCTACCACATACTATTGTTATTAATAATAAATGAATAATTCAATTCAAACACAGAAAATATTATCTGATAAATCATACTTTGTCAATTCGTTAAAAGACTTAAAAGACAAAATAGAGTCAATCAGTTTATTCCATCAGACAAAAATATTAAATATTTTTTATGAAAATAACATACCCATTAATGAAAATAAAAATGGAGTATTTATTAATCTTACATATGTCGATTCATCCATTCTCGATAAAGTATACAAATATCTGATATATGTAAATAAGCAAGAAGAACAATTAAATGAACTCGAAGAAGAAAAACAAAAAATAGCTAATTCTTTTTTTTCCTAGCACACTTTATGGTATGGCTACAGATGATAAGTGCTGATTCATTACTATAAATAACATTATTAAAACTATAATAAAGACATATATATGTATAAAATAAAGCTCAGGATCTTATTTTATACCAATCAGCAAATACAAGATACTTATATAACTAAAATGATGTCTACACCTACACTTACACCGACACCGACACCGACACTGACACCGACAACTAAATTATCCGAAAATTCAGCGTCGCTAAAAAAAACAAAAGATATAAACGGAAATAGTTCCGTCGCTTCATCTTTGAATTCTGTTATTAAAAAACAATTCATAAATATGACTGATCAATATAACTTATATGCGTCAGCTATAACAGAAATGGAAGAGAAAATTAAAGCATTAAAAAGTATAATGTTATCAGATACATTTATTAAAAATTGTCAACATATGGCGCTATCTTGTGATGCTAGCAATACAAATAATGCCGTTATACCAGAACACGCTGTTAATAGTAGAAAAAATAAAAAAAACAATATTCCTATTTCTACTCCGGATCCCACCAACGAACCAACAAATAAAATCTTACATTTATCAGAACAACACAACGAAAATTCTTCTCCTAATGACTACTTCACGCCAAAACAAACTGACTCCCTTTTTTGGTGTTTCTATATTTTATGTAATGGATATAAATCATACGAATATGAAACAAATTATTTTACAGCCGAACAACAGTTTAAAATTCAAACAGTCGAAAAGGTAAAGAAGGGTGATAATAAACAATTATTAAAAGACAATAAAATATCGAAAACTTCTTTTGAATCGGGGGTAATGGGAACTATTACACTCAAAACATTAAAAGCATTGTCTCTATTCTACAATATAAATATCTTTTATGTTCACAATAATACATATTATGATATGATCGTAAACGCCGAAAAACCTATAAATATTATTCGATATAACCCCGAAACACATAATTATTCTGTGGGTATGTCCAATGATAAACACACGTCACCACAGTTTTGTGAATATATAGAAAAAATAAAAGAAAGCCATTGGAAAATGGAAGCTCTGGACAAACCTCTTCGCGCTATTACATCATATTCTATAGCAGAGTTAGTTAATATTTGTAACAAACTTGATATTTCTATTACAAATGAATCAAATAAGAAAAAAACAAAGGCCGAAATTTATTCTAGTATATTACAAAAATTATAATTCGCTATTTTTGTTGATTGTTTAATTATTTTGTATTATTTTGTATTATAAAATTGATTACAATATAAAATAATATGTTGAATTATATATACAACGGTATACAAAGATAACACATAACAATTATGTCTGTATCACGATCAAAACATACAACCGCAACTACCAAAGATATGTTCAATATAATGACGCAAAAATATTTAGACAACGTATTAAATAAACAAGACGGCCTTTCTGAATTAGAGGTCAAATTTGGAACTAAGGGTATCAAGCAAATAACCAAAGACGATTTCGACAATGTCATAAAAAAACTTATTTCATCCGGGTTCAAAATAATCAAGTCTCAAGAGTATTGTCTCAAAATACAATCCGAATTTACTGACATCTCCACAGGCAAGAGAAAATTATCTTATATTCGCGCCGAAATATACGGACTAAATAGTATCCAAACCTACTGTAGGACAGATAAAATCGACGCTGTCAATTTCAGATTTATCAAAAAAACAAAAGCAAAAGAAGGATCAGAAATTATACCTCCTGTAGACTTCGACGATTTCAACTTTCGTCTCAGTTATCAAAAAGAAAGTCTCATCCCTCAAACATCCGATGTAGCACAATCTATAATATCTACGTGGGAAAATGACAAGAAAATATTTCGCCATATTAATCGAACAACTCTTGTTCACGCTGATTATCCGTTTCACGTCGACCTGTCTGTCGTAAAAGAATCACATCGCAAAGACGGTCACCCCATTCTTGAGTATTCATTCAAATCAGCAAAAGTATCCGAATGTGAGCCTAAATACGAGATAGAAATTGAAGTAGATAATTCAAAAGTCGGCGCAGGAACACGATTTCGAAGCGGCATTGTTTTAGCCGACTACTTAAGAACCGGTATTAAACTCGTATTAGCTGGAATACAAGGCACAAATTTTCCCGTGTCATATGGAGAATTATTTAAAATAAAGCAACAATATTACTATTTATTACACCCTGAAGAAAAAATGAAAAGATTGTCTGCAGCAAAATCATCCAGTTCAAAAGGAAAACAAGCTGAAGTTGAAGAAATTATCGAATCCGGCGTAACTATTCATCTCACGCCCAATCACTTTATTGGACCATCATCATACACCCTTCAGGTATTAAACATTGCACCTGTCAATGAAGATTGTACTACACCCAATATAAGAAACCACTATAGTGTAACCGACAAAGCAGACGGAATGCGAAAAATGTTATATATAGCACCCAATGGACGCATATATTTAATTAATACCAATATGGACTTTGAATTTACTGGCGCTATATCTAGAGAAGAAAAAATATATAATACTCTTGTTGACGGTGAGCACATCTTACATAACAAGCGAGGCGACTATATAAACTTATTTGCTGCTTTCGATATATATTTCTTAAATGGTAGTGATGTTCGCCATAATACGTTCATAAACTTATTAGTCGAAGAACAAGACGTTGCGCGACTAAGGGAAGAAATCGAAGAAGAACCTGAAGAGGCAGAAGAGCATCGTAGAATGCGTGCCGCCGCAAGTAGACGCGAACAAGAGCGCAAAAGTGAGTTGGAAGCTGGTGAATCATTGCGCGGTGTAAGAAAAGGAAACCAAGAATCACGTCTTGAATTATTAAAACAAACACTGCGATATATGAATGCTCAGTCAGTTATTAGTGGCGATGTTGTCCCTATCAGAATTACCTCTAAGAGATTTGAAGTAGCCACACCTGAAAAAGATATATTTGCCTGTAGTAGTTTAATTGTGCGCGGCCAAAAATCTGGTATATTCGAATATAATGTTGATGGACTTATTTATACACCTGTCCATACAGGCGTTGGAAGCAATAAAGTTGGAGTTGCTGGTCCTCTCCACAAAACAACATGGGATATGTCATTTAAATGGAAACCGCTCAATCAAAACACAATAGATTTCCTCATCACGACCAAAAAAGATAAAAGTCTTAAAGAATTTGTCGGCAATATTTTTGAAAGTGGCATAGATACATTGAAAAGCGAACAGCTACAACAATATAAAACTATTATTTTGCGCGTAGGCTACGATGAACGAAAACACGGATATATCAATCCTTGCGCGGCCATCATTGAAGACAATATACCACGCGCCGGAGATGTCGACCTCGAAGACGGATATAAACCTGTCCCATTTTATCCCACTAACCCATACGATCCTGAAGCGTGTATTTGTAATATCCCTCTACGCGAAGACGAAAATGGCGTTCTTCAAATGTTTACTAAGAATGAAGAAATATTCGATGATGAAACAATTGTTGAATTCAGTTATGATGCTAGTAGACCTAAACACTGGCGGTGGGTTGCCGAACGCGTGCGATACGACAAGACGGCGGAATATAAGAGGGGAATCAAAAATTACGGAAATGCGTATCACGTGGCGAATAATAACTGGTATTCTATTCATAACCCGATTAGCGAAGAAATGATAACAACTGGTCGTGATATTCCCGATGAGTTGGCAGACGATGATGTATATTATAACCGCGGTAGCGGTGATAGCCAGACACGTGCAATGCGCGATTTCCATAACTTATATGTGAAAAAAATTTTAATTACCAAAACGGCGACCAAGGGTAATACGCTTATCGACTATGCTGTAGGTAAAGCAGGCGATTTCCCGAAATGGATTGAGGCAAAATTATCGTTTGTATTTGGTATCGATTTATCAAAAGACAATATTGAAAATCGCGTAGATGGAGCGTGTGCTCGTTTTCTAAATTATCGCAAAAAGTTTCGATCTATGCCTTATGCATTATTCGTGAACGGCGACAGTAGCGCAAATATAAAATCCGGCGACGCTGTGTTCACGGAAAAAGGAAAGCAGATTGTTCGTGCTTTATTCAATGAGGGGCCCAAAGATGAGGGAGTATTAGGGAAAGGTGTTTATCGCCAATATGGGAAAGCAAGCGACGGATTTAATATATCTTCGTGCCAGTTCGCTCTACACTATTTCTTTGAGAATATTGAAAAATTAAATAACTTTATAAAAAATTTAAGTCAATGCACAAAAGTAGATGGATATTTTATAGGGGCGTGTTATGATGGAGTATCTATGTTTAATGCCTTGCGTTCGATGCCGCAAGGTAATTCAATCGCATTGAATATAGACGGGGTGAAAATTTGGGAGGTTACCAAGGATTATTCTCAGACTACATTTGACGACGATATAAGTTCTGTCGGTTATGCTATAAATGTATATCAAGATTCCATAAACAAAACAATAAAGGAATATCTTGTAAACTTCACATACTTTACACAGCTAATGGATAGCTACGGTTTTCAATTAATTAAACGCGAAGATGCGAATAAATTGGGGCTGCCAAATGGCACGGGAATGTTTAGCGAACTATATGCGAGAATGGAAGCGGATATACAACAAGACCAGTCACTGAGAAATAGATATGGATCCGCGCCATATATGAATGCAAAAGAGAAGCAAATATCGTTCTATAATCGATACTTTGTATTCAAAAAAATATCAAGTGTAGATGTCGACGACGTATATAGAAGTGTTACTGGTGTTAACGTATTTGAAGAAAAAATGAATCGCAGGGATACCAAGGCAGCACAAATGACGGCGCTAAAGTTTGCCGAGTCAATGGGCGAGGGTCAGGGAGAAGGAACGTCTTCGCTTAAGTATAGACCAAGCGGAGCTGCTCAACTTCGGTCACTGGAATCAGAATTGGAATCAGAAAGTCTTCCTGAGGCTTCAAATACAGTTGTTTCGCAATTATTTGGTTCTATTGCACCGCCTGCGGCATCTTCTAAAAAGAAATCTATAAAAGGGTCAAACTTGTTTTCGATGGGGGCTGTATCTGGAACTAGCTCTTTAGGCAAATCGTCTTTATTGACATCATCATCATCATCACCGTTGGTCGTGAAAAAATCTGCTGTCCTTCAGCCGGTTTCTGCTGAATCGAGTTCTATGTCGCCATTATCATCGTCGCCATCAATACTAGAGAAATCAAAAGCAGGGACAAAAGCGTCGGTGTCAAAACTAGGAAAAATTAGTCCTCAGGATGCAATATTTGCTAAATTATCTTTGCCAGAAGAACCGTCATCATCTTCGGCAATACTAAAGGGAAAAAGTAAACCTAAAAAGAGCAGTGAGGATAAAGATAAAGATAAAAATAAAGATAAAGATAAATAGTATATTAGACTCGCGGATAGGATGAATATAGTGTGAATAAATCATAAATACATAATGCTGTATGTTGTTATGATTTCAATTTTTATTAAAAAACAAATAATATACAATTATTATTCATCATACATCCCGTTTACCTGCGTCTCCTAGTGTGCCTTGCACGATGATGTCTACGACTACGCGTAGAATGTCTCTTTGTTCTTCTACTACTAGAACGTCTACTTCTTTTGGCCATTTTCCAAATTTATTCTTATAAATTAACTATATATAATAAAATAAAAATTCCCTAAATATATATTAATTCTTAAATATATATTAATTCTTAAATATATAAAAATTCCCTAAATATATATTAATTCTTAAATATATAAAAATTCCCTAAATATATAAAAATTCCCTAAATATATATTAATTCTTAAATATATAAAAATTCCCTAAATATATAAAAATTCCCGAAACATATAATATTTTGAATCAGGCAATTAATCAATAAATAATATCACGTAAACAATCTAAATATTATTTATTACATACATATAACAAAACATCGATGTCCTATTATATTTTAACATCAGGTATAAATCTAAAAATTCATAAAAATATTTCTTTTTCATTTGAATCATCAAATGAAGATAGTAATGTCAATAATACCGCGTCTCATATATATCCTAAAAATTCATATATATCGCATTCATTATTTGATTTTTTGTCAAAATTTAAAAAACAAATTGAAATATCCGCCGACACCTGGGATAGTATTAAAAAATTCACAAATCCATACGAATTCATTCACGCCATAATTCCAGGAAATAAAAATTCGATTAGTAAATTAAAACCGTTATCCCGTTCATTTTATAAAATGATAGAATTATGGAAATTATTCAAGTTCGATGAAATTAGAATCAACTGTGTATTGCCAAGTATAAGCACGTTTCATTTAGCCGAAGGTCCCGGAGGATTTATCGAGGCTACATCTCACATAAGGAAAAACCCAGAGGATATATACTATGGTATGACGCTTATAAACGATGATCCTGGATGTCCAGGATGGAAGAAGAGCAATACTTTCTTAGATAATAACCCAAATGTTAAAATAATAAGAGGCGAAGATAATACCGGCGACCTTTTAAATATAGAGAATTATAAATATTGTAAAGATAGATATATGAATTCGATGGATATTATTACTGCGGATGGTGGTATTGATGTGTCTATCGATTTCAATAAACAAGAGAAATTAGTAAGTAAATTAATCATTTCTGAAGTTATATACGCAGTTACGATGCAGAAAAAAGGGGGACATTTTATTTTAAAAATATTTGATATTTTTTCGAAATTAACAGTGGACTTATTATATATATTATCATCTATATATGCCGAAGTATATATTACAAAGCCGTATACAAGCAGATTGGCGAATTCGGAAAAGTATATAATATGTAAAAAGTTCTTGCTAGATTCGTCTTTAAAACTTGCTGATACTTTTGTTGAAGAATTTGCGAAATTAAATGATGTGAAAACTGTAGCATCGATATTGAAGATTGAACACGATTATTATTTTTTAAATAAGATAGAGGAAATAAATGCTATATTGGGACAGCGTCAGTTGGAAAATATAATTACTACATTGAATATTATTACAAATCGTAATAGTCACGATAAAATTGAGTCAATTAAAAAAAATAATATACAAAAATGTATTAGTTGGTGCGAGAAACACGATATACCGAGTATTAAATTATCCTTTTCAAATAATATATTTTTATCAAATGTCTACGAAGATGGAACACCTATTTCTATATCAAAAAGTCATAACTCATTCTTGAAAAAAAAACATTTGACTTATACAAACACAACTACTCATAACTCGAATTCATCGAGTAGCCTAGTATATGTAGATCCCAATGATACGCTTAATTCGATTGACGTGTGTGTGGAAGTGGGTGCGGAAGTTGGCGCTGAAGTTGGCGCTGAAGTAGGCGCTGAAGTTGGCGCTGAAGTAGAGGGGAATAATATTGTGAATAAGGTTGAACCGATTGAATCCGTTATTAGTAAAATCAACCCTGTAGACCCTATTGACAATACGTGTGTCGCTATCTTGGAAAATAAAAATGAATAATAGGCAATATTTACTTAAACTTATTTGTATGCCTCGCAATTGTCTCTATATGTGGTGTATCATAAAAGCACCAGTTGTGTATGAAATCAATACCATTGATATACATTATAAAAGAAACGGCGCAATCTTCTATTGTATATGGGTAACTCTTGGTAAATCTATCATAGTGTAAAATATTATAATGTATACTCTCCATATGTCGAATTAATGTTTCACAAGCTTTATTCGAGATATAATAAATTACGCCTGACGCACCGTATATATTAGGGCGCATAGAATATAATGATATATTCACGTTTTTCAAATTATGTTGTGGATTTAAAAAATCTTCTTTATGAGCATTATAGTAGTCTATCATAAAATTGTCTCGTTTAATTTTTATTAATTCATTTTTCGTATGAATGGAACATCTGTAGTCTTTGCCATTATATGCTTGTCCATAATAGTCATATTTCTTCGTCTTTTTGTGTATAAATTTAAGCAGATTTGATTCATTAAACACTAAGTCGTCACCACATCTTAATATTCCTTCTTTTATCATAAATAGTTCACGCAAATATTTAATAGATAGAACTAATTTTTTTAATAAATGTAAATATGAATCCTCGCATTTTACATATAAAAAATTACCATCCAATATATAATCTTTTTCCAAGAATAAATCACCTATCACGTATATAACTTCCCAATTATTGTAACTTGTCTTATGCAAAGAAAATTCTTTCAATCGCGTATCTTTATGTTTTTGACACGAAAGTATTAATATTATTCCATTCACATTTTTTTTAGACTTTTCATTTTCACGCTCGAGCTTCAGATTGATATTTTCCATTTCAAGTATATTTGTAATTGTATATATTTATGTAATTGTATATATTTATGTAATTGTATATATTTATATTTATATTTATATTAACGTATATTTACATCCACATATATTTATATTAACGTATATTTACATAAAAATATTTAAATATAAATACTATTTTATAGTTAGTAACATAATTTTCGCAATAGTTTACATATAACTATAACATATACCAAAAATGCAGTCGACAATAAATATGCTCTATAGTGCTGTAAAAAATAAAAAGAAAAAAGAAAGGTTTGAAACGATTTTGGAACCCCTACAAGCAATACTACAAATCGGCTATCTTTCTTTTACGCCAATAGGAACAAAGTTGACGATTCATAATAATATACTACAAATACAACACCCCAATTATTCTCAACCTGTTATACGGTGGTATAATAATGATACCCAAGAAGATTTGTTTTATTTATTTAATATATTTTATCGGTTTAAGAAATTCTATTTTTTCCTTAATGAAGGGGCGACAAATAAAAATGAAAAGGCAAATTCTAACAATAAAAAATTATATGCTCTCCTTATAGAAATGGCAATAAATGGTATTGCCAACTTAATAAGAACATATAGTCAAACAGAAAAAATACATATACTACATACTCTACAAATGTATAAAAATATACTTGAAGGTGGGATCGGCGGGAGCGGTGGGAGCGGTGGGATCGGCGATTCTCTGGCACCTGGTCATAATACCAAACGAATGGATCATTTCGAATTAGATAATTTAGTAATTTCTCCCGCTTCTAACGTTTCACGCAATTCAGGAGCGTCCGCATCGGGGGCACCACCACCACCACCACCATCGGCATCGTTTACAAAAAAAGACAACAAAAAGAAACAACATCAACAACAGCTTCTGCGCGACGATGATGACGACGATCGCCAAAATGTCGGCAACGACGGCGATACTCCCGGTGCCAATAGTGCCGCCGAAGAATTATCATCTGTAATACATAAAAATGATAATTCGCAAGATGTAAGGAATATTGATGATGTATTTATACGTATAACTGACATATATACGCAAGAGATGTATAACATTATGTATAATACTCTAATACTTATAAAGAATAATGAACAAATGTATACAAGTTATATGGATGGACTAAATAAAATGCTTGAACCTACAAATAACCGAATCAAAAAATGGATTGATGAACATATCGTATTTTAATTATGTATGTCTCCTAACTTCACGAATAACATTTAATGCATATTCCTTAATAGTGTTAAAATTTTTATAAATATAAAACAGTATAAATGGTGTATATAGTAATGCGAGCACCACAAGATAAAAAATAAGTTTGGCAAAAAAATATAAGATTGAAAACCCTGGTTCTGGATGTTTATCCAACCCCAAAATTCTATATACTATGTTATAGTTGAAAAATCTTACCATATCCGATGCAAATGAAACATACTTATTGGAAAATTTTGAATCCCTAGAATTCTCAGTATCTGTGAATAACTGATAGCATAATGGTGTGTAATAAATAAATCTGGGTGTAAAATTAATATTATAATTAACGTCCCAATCTGTAACCACTTGACGAGTGGGATAGTTTAATAAGTAATCATCGCGATGAGCCTTGCTATATACTATACAATGCGTCCCGGTTAAACATAACGGAATATAATTGTAAGCGTTATATGGAATTAAAAACCACGTAATAGCACCCAGTATATAAATAAAATTATCGCCATTTTTGCTCGTAAGAAAATCATTGACATTTTTAATATGAAAGGGGTCCTTTATTTTATCGTTAAATATAAAATCATCTTCGAGAATTAGAATATTATTCAAGTTCTCTTTTTTTGCGTGTTTGAAAATCTGTAAATAACAATCGGTTAAATCTGCAGATGTAGTTTTTATACCTTTCTTAGAGCATTTAAATCCTTTATTTAATAGAATGTATACCGTTTGAGTCGGTTTATATTCTTCAAGCTGGTTTAAAATATTATCGTATCTACCATTCCCTTCTAAATGAATAATATATGTCGCGTCAACCGTTTCGTCCAACAATCCCGTTTTATAATTTAGTTTTTCAAAATTATAACAGCTCTCCGTATCTTTTAATCGTTTATCTAAATTCGTATCTATTCCTAACATATTATGTTTGTGAATCTAATTACTATACTATATTATATATTAATTAGATTATATAAATGATCTAATAAAATTAAATCGATATAATACAAATTTTATTGTTATTCTTTCTTTTCATCAGAGGACTGTGTCGACAACGATACACTTGTTCGCGGCGTCATTTCGCGATCATCTTTTACAGGTGTGGTTGATATCTTACATAATCGGTTTTCTACGACATTATTATATTTCTTACACTCTAAATGCCATAAAATAATTGATGAAACAAACAGTAATATAATACACAATGATAATACATTTATTATGCCCAAAACTAATGCTTGCTTTACCCATTCTGTTTTACATAGATATTGTAGTATCAAGACAATACCGGTTATAATTAATATATTTGGTATATAATGGTTTGTATTTTCTACACAATCTTCGCTAATGTGTTTTGTTCCAAATAATACGTCGCATATATCTGGACCAAAATTCACATTTACTTCTTTATGATGTAAACGGTGGACACTATTCACTTTAAAGATAGAATAGTTAATATTATGGACCGAACAATAAAATAACATAAAATACAATATTATCCAGGGATTGAAAATACTGATATTGCAAAAATAACTAAACATCACAAATGGGTATGGTATTGATAATTCTAGAACAATTTGAATGAAATGAGAGAAAAAATTATCGTTTTCGTGGTGATAATGATGAACAATTGAAAATATATTCTTATGAACGTGTGTTACAACGTGGTAATAATAAGCAATAAACATAAAAAAGAAAAATGTAGCAATGCCTAAAAATATATTTGGGTATGATATTATAGAAACAGTCACTAGAATTAGAAGCCAAGATACGATGTTTTTTTTTATATTATTGTATGCTGTTATATTTTTTGACAAGTTCGGTTGAAAAAACATATTCATTAATTTATTGTAATCATCTGCCATTTTTGATTCTACCGATTTGGTAAAAACCCTACCTTTTGTATATAAATTTTTTATATAATCGTAAATATTCATTTACTTAATATATAGCTTTTAATCTATATATTAAACAACTTAATTTATATATTCAGTCAGAATATATATTATTAAAATTAAAAATTTTAATACTAAACATTTTCATTACTATAATACACATACATTTACCTGCTACCATTAACCATACATTAATAAGTAACTCGACCTGTTTCTCATATTCGTGATCACAATCATAGGAGACTCCGATCGAATTCAATAACTCATCGCGATCATCACACGACGAACGTTTAATATATTTACGTTCCAAATCGGTAAGAGGGCATCTATGTAAAACAACAATCGAAAAGGCATCCATCGACACAATCATAAATATTATCGCCAGGTGTGACAATTTATTACTGAAAAGGACTATAACACAAATAAGAAAAATAAAGGTGTCGTGAATATGGCGATACATTGTGCTTTCTTGGACCTCCTTCAGTCTTAATTTTTCATATAAATAATGACACGTCCGTCGAATAATATTGTCTTCCACCATTTTGAGATTCTTATCATTTTTATAGCTATTTGGTTTGTTGGTGGGTTTGTCGGTAGGTTTGTCGACGGGTTTGTCGGACGATTCATCCTTCTTCTCTAAATTATCCATATCTTTAAATATACTATAAGTTCTACTAATATAAGGTAGTATATTTCGATCTTTTTTTTTAATATTTGTAACGTATTAGCATTTTAAATATATAATTCGGTGAAATGGAGCAGAATAGTTGAAAGCGATGATGATGATTCATTTTTTCAAATCTCTGGAGGGTTTTTCAAAAAAGGACATTTATAAATGTCCTTTTTTCATTTTTCCAAAATAGATTTGAAAAAAACGATGCATTCATCACTCAGACCATAATGCTCTAAATTGCGTTTTTCAGTTGAAAAATTTGTGACGATATTTTTTTCAAACTTTTTATATATTTAAGGAAAAGGATTTAGGAGTTTTTTTGTTACTCTATATATATGAGATCGGTATGAAAATGGATAACTCAAAAAACTCCAAAAAAGCTCCGAAATTTTTATGCGAAATGTGTGACTTTAAATGCTGTAAGAAAAATGAATATGAAAGACACATTAACACCATCAAGCATAAAATGGTAACCGAGAGTAACAAAAAAACTCCACAGGGGGGGCAGACAAGTTTTAGCTGCGTATGTGGTAACGAATATAAGTATCGACCTGGGTTGGCAAAGCATAAGCGGACTTGTCCAAAAATAAATATGGGTTCATTGTCGCAAGCGTGTCAAGATAATAGTGACACGATAACTGAAACGAATAAAAATGAAGATGAAAATATAATTGTTAATACATCTAATAATGTAACAAAAGATGAAATATTATTGAAGCTCATTAAAGATAACGATGAGATGATGAAAATTATAAAAGGACAGCAGGAACAAATAAACACATTAATACCAAAACTAGGAAATACGACGAATAACAATATAACAAACAATTTCAATCTTAATCTATTTCTAAACGAGAAATGTAAAGATGCGCTGAATATGTCTGAATTTATTGACTCGCTTAAAATAACTCTCGAAGATTTGTTGTTTTCAAAGAATAATGGGATCACGCGCGGCATAACAGATGTGATGATAAAAGGTCTCAAAGAATTAGACATCTATAAGCGTCCAATTCATTGTACTGATATAAAGCGTGATATAATGTATATTAAAGATGAAGACAAGTGGCAAAAAGACGATAATCATCGCAAAATGAAAAATACAATTGTAAAAATAGCTGACAAGGAACGAAATGCGCTACAGCAATGGGCAGTAGATAATCCAGATTGGATAGAAACGGAAAAGAAACAAATAGAATACTTAACAATGGTGCGATCTATATGCGAACCTATAGAAAATTTCGACAAATATGAGCGAAAAATAGTGAAAAATGTGGGGAAGGAGATTATCGTAGATAAGAAATTATAAAGGATTACATCTGTATCTAATAAAATCATATTGGATTTGTAACATTTTTATATGAACTATTTTCACTGTGTATATTATTATTTCTACTTCATACGACTATCAAATACTTGAATAATTCCTGATATTTTATTACTTTCTTTGTAATTAGTAGAAGATGGTTGGTATACAGTTAATGTTGTTTTTCCTGGTGCTCCAGAAATATTGAAAATATTATTAGAAAATGTACCAATATAATCGTTATCGTACGTTCGTTCAAACCGGTCACCTTGTAATAATCCAATATATGTTTCACTATTATAATATATTACGTTGTTTAAATTATTTAAATTATTTAAATTAGGTCTAAGTATTAATGCTAATGGAGTTGATGTATAAGCTCTATCTATATATATATTATTAGCAAGATTTTGAATATCATTTCCTATATAAACATCTACACTATTTAAAATTGCTTCAGCCGGTTCAACCGTGAAAGTAGCAGATTCTGAACCTTGCAAATAGTTATCTGTAGCTGCCTGTGTTACCGATATAGTAGTACTACCTCCTCCAACAATAGTAATTAACCCACTCTGAGAAATAGTTGCTACATTTATATCGCTACTTGAATATATAAATATGAAAACACCTGTTCTAGATGATGTAGGCGTAGGCAATTGGTATGGCACATCGCCATATGTTTTATTCGGAATAGTAAATGGAGTAATTGTTGTAACAGCCTGCGTAACAGTTAAAATGGCAGACGCTGAACCTTGCGAATAGTTAGCTGTAGCGGCTTGTGTTACCGATATAGTAGTACTACCTCCTCCAACAATAGTAATTAACCCACTCTGAGAAATAGTTGCTACATTTGTATTGCTACTTGAATAACTAAAAGCAGTTGGACTATTTGATACAGGCGTATGCAATTGGTATGGCACATCGCCATATGTTTTATTCGGAATAGTAAATTGAGTAATTTTTGTAACAGCCGGTTCAACCGTGAAAGTAGCAGATTCTGAACCTTGCAAATAGTTATCTGTAGCTGCCTGTGTTACCGATATAGTAGTACTACCTCCTCCAACAATAGTAATTAACCCACTCTGAGAAATAGTTGCTACATTTGTACTGCTACTTGAATAACTAAAAGCAGTTGGACTATTTGATACAGGCGTAGGCAATTGGTATGGCACATCGCCATATGTTTTATTCGGAATAGTAAATTGTCTAATTATTGTAACAGCCGGTTTAACAGTTAAAGTAGCAGTGGCGGTTCCTACCAAATAGTTATCTGTAGCTGCCTGTGTTACTGATATAGTAGTACTACCTGCACCAACAATAGTAATTAACCCACTCTGTGAAACTATTACCACATTTGAATTATCTCCTGTATATGTAAATACCCCATTACTATTTGATGTAGGTGGTGTAACTGTGATATTAGCAGTGTTACCATATGTAACCGATGGTATAGAAAAACTACCAAAAGATGGTGTAACCGGATCAACAGTAAAAGTCGCAGATGTTGAACCTTGTAAATAAGTAGTCGTAGCTTCCTGCATAACTGTTATTGTAGTACTACCTACTCCAATAATAGTAATTAACCCACTCAGTGAAACAGTTGCTACATTTGTATCGCTACTTGAATATACAAAATCACCTGTTCTAGATGATATAGGTGTAGGCAATTGATATGGTTGGTCTCTATATGTTTTATGTGGAATAGTAAATGGAGTAATTGTTGTAACAGCCTTCGAAACAGTAAAAGTGGCAGATTTCGAACCTTGTAAATAGTTAGCTGTAGCAGCTTGTGTTGCTGTTATAGTTACACTACCTACTCCATGAATAGTGATTAACCCATTATTCGAAACTGTTGCCACATCTGAATTACCCCCTGTATATGTAAATGCTCCATTACTATCTGATGTAGGTGGTGTAATTGTAATATTAGGTTCGGCTACAAGTGTTCCGGATAATTTACCATTAGTATCATTTAGATAGTCGAAGTTAATATTATTTATTGTTTTGAATTGTATATAATAATACGACGTTGATGGATTTATATATATATTTTGTGGAAAATAAAATTTTAATGAAGATGAACTAAATGTGGGAGCGTATGGAGGATTCGTATTTATATAAGTATATTCTGTATTCATTGCTTTACATATAATATTATTATTTGAATCATATATTGTTGCTTCTATTAATGCACGTGGTGACTGATTTACATAAAGTCCAACTGTTACATATAATACGTTACAAGTTATTTTAGGTGTAAAATTAGAAGAGTTAACATTTTGGGACGATCCTTCGCTATATCCATATCCACCATAATTAAAATCATATAAATTAAAAAAAGTTCCTTCATATAAAGTTTTATCATATGTAACCGATGGTATAGAAAAACTACCAAAAGATGGTGTAACCGGTGCAACAGTAAAAGTGGCAGATGTCGAACCTTGTAAATAGTTAGTCGTAGCAGCTTGTGTTGCTGTGATTGTAACACTACCTCCTCCAACAATAGTAATTAACCCACTCTGTGAAACGGTTGCTACATTTGTATTGCTACTTGAATATATAAATATGAAAACACCTGTTCTAGATGATGTAGGTGTATGTAATTGGTATGGTTGATTTCCATACGTTTGATTCGGAATAGGAAATAGAGTAATTTTTGTAACAGCCTTCGAAACAGTAAAAGTGGCAGATGTCGAACCTTGTGAATAGTTAGCTGTAGCTGCTTGAGTTGCTGTGATTGTAACACTACCTCCTCCAACAATAGTAATTAACCCACTCAGTGAAACTGTTGCCACATCTGAATTACCTCCTGTATATGTAAATGCCCCATTACTATTTGATGTAGGTGGTGTAATATCTATAGTAATTTTTTCATTATATGTAACAGATGGTATAGAAAAAATACCAAAAGATGGTATGAGTAATGTTCCTGACGAAAATATTTCAGAGTTATCGCTTGTTCCATTACCATTGGTAGCTGACATAAAAAAGTTGTATGATGTATTTTCCATAAGATTTTTTATAGTAAATGTATATCCATTGGTATCTGACATAAAATAGTTGTATGATTTATTTTCCATAAGATTTTTTACAGTATATCCATTGGTATCTGACATAAAATAGTTGTATGATTTATTTTCCATAAGATTTTTTACAGTATGTGTATATACATTACTAGCGGGTATAAGTATATGGTTTATATTATTAGGTTCCGAAACAGGATAATATGTTAAATTGTAATACAATACATTACATAATCTACTATTATAATCACATACATTTCCATCAATCCATTCTAATGTAACTGTAGTCGATGATTTTTCAGAAGAAAGTATAAAAGGAACACACGGTTTTCCACCAATACAACTATCTATAACAGGTTTCATCTTGACATAATAATTTCCCGCCACATTTGTTCCTTGATACAGTCCCAGATTTGCTGCTGCTGCCCCTGCAGCACTATAAAATGAACTACCATTTAACATCACTGTATCTGCTGCCAATTTTCTAAGGCGTGTTGATCCGGATACTGCCCCCTGTTTCGCAAAGGCGATGTTATTTGGCTTGTAAATTGTTTCTGAAGGACAGTTTAATCGTTCGGCTACAAGTGTGCCAGCAAGTGTGGAATTTACAGGAGAACTCCGATCAACTACGAACCAATAAAATCGGATATTATTTACAGATTTAAAAAGAATATGATATGTAGTGGTTGGATTTATGTATATATTTTGTGGAAAATAAAATTGTAATGAAGCTAAATTAAATGTGGGGATAGTTATAGGATTCTCATTTATATAAGTATATTCTGTATTTAGGCTTTTACATATAATATTATTATTTGAATCATATATCGTTGCTTGTATTAAAGCAGCCAATGATGGCGAATTCACATAAAATCCAGCTATTACATATACAGGTCTACATTTTATTTTTGGTATAAAAGTGTGCGATAATGTTTCATGTTCAGATACAACACCACCAGAATCGAATATTACTGGATAATCGTATAAATTAAAAAAATTTCCTTTATATATTATGCTTCCATAGTTAACGGGCTCCACTACTTGCGGTCCCAGTGGTGAGTTATTAGGCCAAATCGGTTCACCATCCGCACCAAAATATGTAGAAGTATCAGCGCGATTCGTGGAAATATTTTGCTCATATGTTTGGCATCTTGATTGTTGCTTTGCAAAACTATCAGCATAATATGCCTGACTATTATATGCTATAGCACCTTTGATTACGTTATGCTGTGGAGAACAATTAATACAATTAGTATTATATACACCCGTTAATACTTCATATGCAGGCGTTAAAGGATCCGCAACTTGAGCAGCGGTGGCATTAGAAGGCACACGATTAAACCCATTATTTTGAATCGTGGAATCACTGCGCGGCTCGGAATATTGATTCCCTTTTGTTTCATAACTGAATTTATTATTTGCTATAATATACGAATTCCCGCCTTCATTATCTACACAAGCACAATCGGGTTCGTTATGATAAACGGTTAATCCGGGACGATCTAAATCAGCAATACGCGCTGTTCGCGAATTATTTGACGGACCTTTTCCATTATTATTATAAACACGTAGTTGCCGCCGCCAATGTTTTAATGGACGGGCTTTGAAATCGGGGCCATTAAAATCTGCCTGATTTATATTCGGATTCATACCATTTGCATTCGGACGTGTCCATCCAGGGATAATGAGTGTCCCTGTATTTACCTTTGTAGGATAATGCGGAACCTTTGTCGTAATAAGCGTATCAGATGTTCTAAAATTAAGTGGGGCATTTATAATTGTTGGGTGTGGTTGAGACATCGCCTTACTTAATATATGTATTTAAATAAATATATATTTATAAATAGTAGTAAATACTAAATACTATTTATAAGCATTATGATATTTAATCGATTAGATAATTTTTAGGCGAACATAGGCGAACAACATTCTCCATCACTATTACAGGAATCATTACAATCATCATTCATATAACAAGCTGAGGATGAAACAGGAATATTTCTTACTTCAATCTCCATCTTAGTGCTTAAATCATTAAATAATTTACAATAACAAGTATAATAATATGGGTCGGGGGAAAGATTTTGTATTGTAGAAAGCTGCTCACTTGTGATACCTAGAGCAGTGGCATTTTGGTCCATAAGAGAAATAGCTCTTTGTAAATTTTTATATCTTAAGCTTCTCTTACGCAAATTTTTAACTATTGACCAAAGATAATTTAAAAATTTTAATCCAGCGAGACTTAAATAACCTGTCGGCACTCCACTAGGTGATAATTGTATCATATCTTTATAAGCCTCTTGTAACTCACCATCCATTAAAATTTCTGGATCATTTTCAAGAGCCTTAACTAATAATTTAAATCTATCTGGGTCTTTATTTTTTATTGAATTAATAATAACTTCAACGTTAACCTTGTCCCCACCCCTCAATACCCTTCTCCGTGTTACACCGCGCCTCTTTTTAATATATTTTTCGCGCCTTGTTTTCTTATATTTATTATTTCTACTATTTTTACTTCTATTTTTAACTTGCCTTCTACGTGTTAATCTACGCATCATTTATGCGCTTTGTATATACTATATATAAAGTATATTATTTAATTTTGTTATAGAATTTATTTTCGACATATGTGAAACCGAAATAATACACAGCAACAAATATAATAGCACCAATTGCTCCGAATTTCATTTGTATACGACTAGACCATATAAAATGTAAAATAATTATTAAAATCAACCCAAATAAAAAGTTAGATATATTAAAATATGCCAAGTCTTCAAAAATATTCATATACAATATTAGAATATTACAATATTACAATATTATGATAAAATATTATAACCCATTATTTATGTTCCTACACCCAAAAAATAAGTCAATCCAGTATTATATTGTTTCTCTAAATCAGATGATTTAAACGGGAAACAAACAGTATGATTCTGGCGATATATGGCGCCCTGATTCTTTTGTGAGCATATCGGCGGTTGATACTTGCTTTTCAAGAAATAAGGTGTATCAGACATTCCGCGATAGGCGCACGAACTCGCACCCTCAGCACCGAATGCTGCCTTCAATGATGCCGCATTCGTATTCACCGTCGTCTGTTTAAGGCGATCCAAACGTGTGCTACTATCTACGGCGCCTTGGCACGCATATTGTCGATTATTAGGTTTAAAAATAGTGGTCCCTGATTTACGTCCATTACAAGTCCGTGTGCTTTGCGGATTATATGAATCGGTTGTAGCGTATACTTGTGCACCGTTTGGCGAATCAGATGCCCATTTAAGATCACCATTTGCGTCATAATAATCGGCATTAGTTCCCTGTATTGGAACAGTAAGTAGTTTTTGTTCATATGTATTTGTGCGCGATCTCATATAAGCTGCGTGAGTTGTATAATAGGCTTTACTAAGTAGCGTAGTGCCTGGTTTTATTACATTTGCCTGTGGAGTGCAGGAAATACATTTTGTATTATACCTCCCGGTAAGAATCTGATAATTTTCGTCGGTTCCTTGGGGTGCCGTGGGATTACCAACCTGGACATAACCTTCATTCTCTATTTTGATGCCATTATTTAGCATATCAGTAGTCAAACTATTCTCACCTTGTTTTGTGAATTGTTCGGATATAGTATAAGCGTTTCCACCGTTTAGATCGGCACAGGCACAGTCGTTGCTTGCGCGATATACTTCACCGCCTGGTGTAGTGGCGAGATAAATACTGGCTACGCGACTACCAGAAGTGGTTATTCCACCAAATGTAGACGGACGTAATTGTCGTCGCCAATGCTTGATAGGACGCGCCTTAAATGCAGGACCATTTGATATTTGGTTCTCAGTTGAATTTGTATCAACGCCATTAGCTAAAGGACGACTCAATCCCGGGATAATACTTACAGAGGTGCCATCTTTAGTAGCATAATGGGGAACTTTAGTAGTAATTAATGAATTTGATTTGCTAAAATTCAGAGGATTATTTATTCTTGGGCGAGTATTCGTCATTATAGTTGTCTATAGTTATATTTATTTCTATATTTATATTAGAATATAATATTATAAATGTTATAATATTATATACGAAAAATAGGAAATATATCAAAATATACTGAATATGGAATTTATAATTACAGGACTATTTATCATATTTTTTAGCTATATATTATTATATTCATTGTATAATTTTTTGTTTAAACGATATACGGTAGAAGGTCTGGAAACTGAAAGCGATAATAAATCTGAAAAATCCACAGATGCAGATACAACCAGCGACAAAAAAAAAAAAGATAATAAATCAAAATCTAATAATGCGGCGAATTTACAAAAAGCCAAAAAGGGTAGTGCAAAGGCAGGTGATGCAAATACAAAAATAGCAGCACAAAATGCAAAACATCCTAATGCTAACTACAATAGTGCTACAAATTTAGTACTAACACCTACTAATCCGTAACATAGTAAATATTTAAAATATAACTATAGACGAAATAATTAATTATTTAAAAAACTATTGTAAAATCTATAAGTAATTAAAAAATTATATAATTATATACATCAATAATAATTATATAAACTAATATTAGATATAATGAGTCCACCAAACAATAATTATCCATATTATGCTAATATTTTAACCCCATCGCAGCTTGGTATGACTCCTGGTAGTAGTTTAAATAATATAGAAGATGGTGTCGCCGGTTTAGTTAATTATATAACATTATTAGTAGAAGGAACATCGGTTGCATCGGCAACAGGAGGACCTTTAGGTAATCAATATTTTTTACAAACAAATCAAAAATGTGTAAATACTGATGGTTCAACAGTTATGCGTAGTCTATATATAAATAATGTGCCTTCGGGTGGATTGGGAGTATTACCCGATGGAGCAATGGGGCAAAATTTTACGTCATTTCAGGGTCTTCTTCCAGGTGCCCTCGAAGACATTTTATCTTTGAGTCAGATTGATTTTATGTCAGCATTCAGTAATGTGGGTCTTCCTAAATGTCAGTCTGTGACTCTTCAAACAATCGATAATAATAATAATGTAGGATTTGGTTCAGGGTATGTTGCTTTAGATGATTTAAATGATGTTCCACCGTGTGTTTTTCAAGACAGGTATAATCCTGTTACACAAACTAGTTGCTCTGAAGGATTTATGGTTGGTTTAGGTGACGAAAATGACAATGACAACAACAACAATAACGACAATAACGACAAAGATGGATATAATCGAAAAAAGAATAAGAAAAGTAAAAATAAAAAAAATAAGAAAATTAAACTGGGAGGGGGTTATAGTGATACTAATAATAAATATAAACCAGTTAAGATGCCTGACGATATATTCTTAAAAATACTTATATACACATTTGGGGCTTTCGGTGTATATGTGGTGCTTAAACTATTGGCGAATATGTATAAAAAGCGTAGTTAAGTGTGGAGCGAGTTGCTTTATAATAACGTTTAATTATTACAAACAATTAAATGTTATTCTATTTGACCTAATGTGCGATTATTTACGACGTTTGTGTGTATTTTTTTTCTTAGATTGACGACGACCTTTTCCTCCAATATGTCCAACACCCATTGCTTGTTGTCCAAATCCTCCCGGGTTGAAGCCACCTTTTTTATCTTTACGGCGACTTCCACGACGTCTTCTATGACCACCACCTACTTGACTGCCACCGTCACTACTTTTTAAGTTTGAAGTAGCATTTATTGTTCGCGATCCTTGTTCTTGTGGCTGTTGTCCTCGTGGCTGTTGTCCTCGTGGCTGTTGTCCTTGTGGCTGTTGTCCCTGTGGCTGTTGTCCTTGTGGCTGGTGTTCTTGTGGCTGTTGTTCTTGTGGCTGTTGTTCTTGTGGCTGTTGTTCTTGTGGCTGTTGTGCCGGCGTCTGTGTTACCGATGGATTATCTTTTTTACGAAAAATACCAAATGTTAATTTATGAAATAATTCTTCAAACATGGTATATAACTTATTAAATTATATATTATAAAAATATATTAATATACAATTATTACATTATTGGCCTATTAACCTATTAACCTATTAACCTATTAAAACTTGAATCGCTTATACAATTCAAAGGCAGCTAAACCACCAAGAATCTGTGCCAGAATGTATCCAATTAGGTCCTGCTTGGGTAACTTGCCAGCCATAACCATCATCACTGAAACAGCAGGGTTAAAATTGCCACCAGAAATCTTTCCTCCGAGGTAAATAGCTAAAGCAAGAGCGGCACCGATCGCAAGGGCATTGTTGGTGGCGATGATTATATACAAAAAGAACAGAGTTCCCAAAAACTCGACTAAATACTTAGTAAACATCATTTTATTATATAATAAAATAATAAAATAAAATAGAATAAATAGAATAAATAGAATAAATGGAATAAATGGAATAAATAGAATAAATGGAATAAATAGAATAGAATAAAATAGAATAAAATAGAATAATAATTATATAATTAATTGGTTTGTAATTGTATTTGTATTTGTTGTGGAATAATTACAAAATTTGGAAGTCGTTTTATTCCTAAAAATGGAGAATCGGATTTGTTCATTTCTCGAATAACATCTGACGTATCATATTCTTCAAAAATTTTACTGCTATTTTGTTGAGCTATAACAACTGTCCCATTTGCCACATATACTACAATTGCTACGTGACCATAATTACCATTTTTTATATTTCTCTTCCAGAAAACAATATCTCCTACGCATATACTATTATTTGACAAAGGAATATAACCTGCATAAATTGTATCTAGTGTTATAGTTTTATTTGCTATATTGCTAAGATAATTAATTTTATAAAACATTTCATATGCGTCTATAACAGATTCGAATGTAAGTCCGTAATATAAATTAAAATATCTGCGAATTAATTCCACACATTGACAAGGTATACCATATAATGAAACACTATTTTTTTTACAATTTTTATGTATTATAAGAGGGGGATATATCATAATATAATATATGTAAATATCTAAATATCTGAATATAATCTTCAAGTATATAAACATCTATTTAAACATTTCAAACATATATTTGACGATTTCCACTTGATGAAATACGAGAAGATCCACCTGATTGAAATGGATTATCAATAGCGCCCTTCTTTTTAGGTGCTACGCATCCACCATTGCGGCATCTTTGACGACGGATATTTCGAATCGTGCTATCATTATTTTTGGTCTGATACGGTGCATTAGGTGGGAGACCGACTTTATATGCCGATTGACCGATTGCATTATACTTAATCATATTGATATACTGATCACCACTAACAGGAACAGGAATTGGTTTACCTGCTAATACGCGACGTTGGTAATGACTATGAAACATACTGGTGGTGTAGTTTGTATTGCTTGCTACTTTGCTAGTGTTAACATTTGTCGAATTCGAGGAATAAAAATTCTTTTGCGCGTTTACGAATGAAACACGAGCATTTGCTACATTGCTAGTCTGGTCGGTCGGGTATTGCTGGTTAGGAGCAGGAGCTACACAAGATTGTATTCCATTATTTCCGCGTTGTTTTATAAGAACTGTTTGTGATGGTGGGCCATTAAAATAGTATTGTAGTTTCTTAACAGGCACTGATGTCATTATTATGTATATATGTATGTATATATGTATGTAAGTAAAATAATTATTGTATATATTTATATGTATATATAATAATATTATTATATATACGATTGTTTATTATATGAAACATAATCACTAAATATAAATAATATAATTTTACATTCTGTGAATACGTCTCCAAGGTGACTGAGAAGCATTAGACTGATCACCTCCAAAACTGTAATCATTGTAGTTCCGGTTTATGGCTTGTAATTTTTTAAACTGAACATAGTCGGAACCGTCATATACAAACCTAGGATTACAACTAGCGGACGGAATACCAGTGTTATCTTTATGTGCCTGTATAGCTCCGCCAAGAACTTTATAGCCTGTAAGACCACCGCGCACATTATTTACCTGATTTGACCCACCAGAAGTATAATTTTGCCTAGAAAGAAAATCTCCAGCGTTATTAACAACGCGAAATGGGCCTATAGCGCGCTTGTATCCATTTATAATTCCTGTAGCAGCGGCACCATTCCAGGCTTGAACTAAAGAAAATCGGTTAATCGAACGCTCACTGCTTCCAACCATACCGCTTCCACCATATGCTCCGGCACCGCCACCGACTAATGTTGGTGCTATACCGGGTAAACCACCTCCTAAGTTTGACATTTTTATTATGTTATATTATATTATATTATATTATATTATAATAAAAATACATTAAAAAATTAACAGTAAATAAAAATAGTATACATTAAAAATAGTATACATTAAAAATAGTATACATTAAAAATAGTATACATTAAAAATAGTATACATTAAAAATAGTATACATTAAAAATAGTATATAATAAAATAGTATATCATATAGTTTTATATATAAATGATGCCTAAATAATATTCAACAACTACACGATTATGTCATAATCCTTGGCGCAATATTCATTGTCTGTAATTCCTGAAATAGTAGTTTACAAGCATATGGTATTTCTACATATGCGAAGTTCGTCCGATTGTCGCAAGTCCTACAGCAGTGAATTCCCATTTTATCATTGTAAGCAGCTATCATACCACAATCGCGGCATACGTGAACCTGATATTTATCGGAAGCATCATACAAGCGTCCGCGTGTAAATCTTGCCGCTCCGTGTGAGACCATACAATTGTGTGCGACGATTCCATTTGCTAGAAACGAGTGTGTATTTTCTACACTAATATCATATACTTGTTTGGGACCGACAGGGATTCTTGAGACGACAGTAAGATTCATTGTTGGGATTGAGCCGCAGTCGCGTGTTACGCCATAGTTTCCTGGTTCGAGATCTTCATCCTGGGCATCCGCATCCGCATCCACATCGTCCACATCGTCCGCGATATCGTCCAGACTTGGAAGACATTTCATACTTTCATTTTTGAACCAATCTAGTGCACCTATTTTCTCAAGGAATTCTTCGGCGGTGGGGAATCCTTTTGCCGTGAATTTGCCGAATTCTGTTCCTTTGATGAGGTGATCGGTAATATCGTGCGTGCTTGGAATAGCATATTCGTGTAGAAGTCCTTCGGTTTTCTTCAATTCATCCACAGCCTGTATAATCGCTTTCTTAGTTGGAACATTTTTTTCGGGAGTTTTTTCCTTAATCTCTTTAAATTTTGTAATTTCATTGACACGATTTACCATCCAGTTGTGTTGTCGCGTCACTTCCTCGCGCAGACGACGATAAGATACTCCGGCTTCCAATCGTTGAGATTTATGACAGCAATATCGAAACCCAA
>Ga0315902_10002866_pt1 | contig 26324 bp, 23 predicted proteins | sample LakEriMetagenome_9_FD_203523 | JGI IMG/M metagenome (GOLD analysis project Ga0315902, IMG submission 203523) | Freshwater fungal communities from buoy surface, Lake Erie, Ohio, United States - Buoy 12 MA117 | ecosystem: Environmental > Aquatic > Freshwater > Lake > Lake biofilm | place: USA... | reverse complement strand
TCCTGTGGGCGAAGGCTTCCGGATCGCGCGATGGCCTCCGGAAGGTCTGTCGAGTCTACTCTTGACTATTTGGTCAATCAAGACTACGGTCCCCCGGTTCTGTGCCCGAGCTGCCCGCGCAACCCATGTCCGACACGCTGAACCCCTTCATCGCCGGCCGGCAGGTGCCGAATCCGGAGGGCGCAGCCGGCGACCTGCTGAGCCCGATCGACGGGCTGCCCTATGCCCGGATCGTCGAATCGTCGCCTTCCCTCGTCGAGGACGCCGTCGCCGATGCGCGCGCGGCCTGGCGCCGCCATCGCGCCACGCCGCTGCACCAGCGCCTGCAGTGGCTGCAGGCGGCGGCGCAGGCGATCGAGGCCGCCGCCGACGAACTCGTCGCCCTGATCATCCATGACATCGGCAAGCCGCGGCGCGCCGCGAGTTTCGAGGTTCAGCGTTCGGCCCAGTTTTTCCGGGCCTGCGCCGCCACCGCGGCTTCCCTTGGCGGCGAAACCCTCCCGGTCGACGCCGTGGCCCAGGGCGCCGGCCGCCTCGGCTTCACGATGCGGGTGCCCTACGGCGTGGTCGCGGCCATCACGCCCTTCAACGCGCCGATCAACCTGCTCTCGCAGAAGCTCGCGCCAGCGCTGGCTGCGGGCAATGCGGTGGTCGTCAAGCCACACCCGGCCGGCACCCGCGTGGCGCTGCGGCTCGCGGCGCTGCTGGCCGGGGCCGGCTTGCCGCCCGGTCTGTTCAACGTGCTGCCGGGCCACCGCGACGCGGCGCTCGCGCTGGTCTCGCACCCCGACGTGGCCGCGATCACCTTCACCGGCGGCACCGCAGCCGGCGACGCGCTGGCACGAGCAGCCGGCGCCCGCAAGTTCGTCGCCGAGCTCGGCTCGAACGCGGCCAACATCGTGCTGGCCGACGCCGATCTCGCCGATGCCGCCAGCCGCATCGCCTCGGCGGCCTTCGAGGCCAGCGGTCAGCAGTGCGTCTCGGCGCAGCGCATCATCGTCGACGCCTTGGTGCTCGACCGCTTCCTCGGGCACTTCGTGACGGCCGCCCGGGCACTGCGGGTCGGTGACCCCCATGACCCGGCCACCGACATCGGCCCGATGGTCTCCCTCGAGGCGGCCGAGCGGGTGATGCGGATGGCGAGCGAATCGGCCGCCGCCGGTGGCCATGTCGCGCTCGCCCCCATCCGCCGCGACTGCCTGGTGAGCCCCGGCATCCTGGTCGGATCGCCCACCACATCCTCGATCTGGCGCGACGAGGTCTTCGGACCGCTGGCCGTGGTGGTGCCCGCCGACGGGCCGCAGCAGGCCCTCGATCTCGCCAACGATTCCCCCTTCGGCCTGCAGGGCGCGCTCTTCACCCGCGATCTGGCCTGGACGATGCGCTTTGCGCGCGATTTCGAGGTGGGGGCGCTCTGGGTCAACGAGGCGAGCCGCTTCCGCCTCGACATGTATCCCTTCGGCGGCGTGAAGCGATCGGGCACCGGCCGCGAGGGCGTGCGCTACGCGATCGAGGAGCTCTCGCAGCTGAAGTTCATCGGCCTTCGCACCGATCTGAGCTGAGCATGCGCACCGCCCCCGGGATTCCGGCGTCGCTGCTCACGCTGATGGACCGGATCGGCCCGCGGTGGCGCGAGGACATCCAGGGCCATGTCAGGCAGATGATCGGTGCCTACAGCGAGGTGCTGGCCACCGCACCGGTCGAGGGCATCGCGGTGCAGCGCGACATCGCCTACGGCGAGCATCCCCGGCAGTGCATCGATGTCTACCGACCGCAGGGGGCGCAGGCGGCGCCCGTGGTGCTCTTCGTGCACGGCGGGGCGTTCGTCGAGGGCGACCGCAACCGCAGCCCCCAGATCTACGCGAACGTGCTGCAGTACTTCGCGCGGCATGGCGTGCTTGGGCTGAACATGGGCTATCGACTGGCGCCCGAGTTCCGCTACCCGAGCGGCACCGAGGATGTCGCGGCGGCGGTGGCGTGGGCGCGCCGTCACGCCCGCGACCATGGCGGCGACCCGGACGCGATCGTGCTGATCGCCCACTCGGCCGGCGCGGCCCATGCCGGGTGCTACGCCTACGATCGGCGCTTCCATCCGCCCGCGGGGCCGGGCATCCGCGGACTGGTCGTGCTCAGCGGGCGCGTGCGCGCCGACCTGCGGCCTGACAACCCGAATGCCAACCGGGTGCGTGCCTACTATGGCGACGACCCGGCGCTGCTCGAGCAGGGCTCGGCGGTCAACCACGTGGGTCCGGACAGTGTGCCGACGATGGTCGCCTTCGGCGAGTACGAGAATCCGCTGATCGATGTCTATTGCGCCGAACTCGTCTACCGGCTCGCCGCCGCCCGCGGCGTGGCGCCCCCGGTGATGCGTCTGGCGCGCCACAACCACACCTCGGTGATCGCCCACTTCAACACCGCCGACGACCAGCTCGGGCGCATGGTCCTCGACTTCATCCAGCGGTGCCTGCGGGCGCCGGATCCCGCACCGGGCGCGTGAGCAAACCCCCAGCCGCGAGCAACCCTGTGACCCAGGCCACCTTCACCGCCGGATCCGTCATCCATACCGAGCTCGCCGCCGACTACCGGCCACGGTGGCTCGGCCAGATGTACGCGACCGATCTCGACAGGGACGGCAACAGCGATCTGCTGCTGATCGGTGCGAGCTATCCCTTCGACGGCGCGCCGGTCGCGCAACCGTCGCTGCTGGCGCTGGGCACCGCCGCCGGCAGCTACACGCTGGCCCCGCCGTCGGTCTTTCCGTTCCCGAGTCTTCAGACGGTGCACCCGCGCGAAGTCCTGTTCGCCGATTTCAACAACGACGGCGACACCGATGTCTTCGTGGGCAGCCATGGCTACGACGCCATGCCCTTTCCCGGGGAGCAGAACCAGCTGATGCTGTCCAACGGCGACGGCAGCTGGCGCAACGCGACCGGCAACCTGCCCGCGGTCGCGGACTTCACGCATAGCGCAAGCACGGGCGACGTCAACGGCGACGGATTCCTCGATATCGTGGTGGGCAACACGCCTCAGCCCAATCCGGTGCTGCCCCATGTGCTGCTGAACGACGGAACAGGCGCATTCAGCCGCCGCGACGATCTGCTGCCCACCGGCCGGGGCGGTGCGCTCGACCCGGACGTGCGACGGCTGACCTCGCTGCAGCTCGGCGATCTCGACGGCGACGGTGCCGCCGACCTGGTCCTCGGGTCGGCCTTCTCGACCGCCGCCAGGCCCATCGTGCCCGCCATCGCATGGAACACCGGTGGCAGCTTCGCCCAGGCCCCGGTGACGGCGTTGCCCGCGCCGGCCTTTTTCGGCAACGGCCAGAGCGTCTACGACATCAAGCTGGTCGACGTGAACCGCGACGGCCGCCAGGACCTGATCATGGCCTATCAGGGCGATGTCTGGACGGGCGGCTGGGAACTGCAGGTGCTGATCAACCAGGGCAGCCGCAGCTTCGTTGACCGCACCACCGACTATCTGCCCGCGGGCTCGCGCAACGGCGGCACGCCTTCAGGTTCCGACCCGCAGTCGCAGTACTGGGTGCAGTTCGTCAACATCGCCGACATCAACGCTGACGGGCTTGCCGACTTCACGCTCGACGCCCGCGGCTCCACCCAGGCGCCGGCCAGCCTGCCGGTGGCCTTCGTCGCGCAGACCGATGGCAGCTTCGCGACGGCGACGGTCGGGCAGCTCGGCGCCGGCTACCTCTTCGATTACTCGACCCAGTTCGTTCAGTGGGCAGGCAACACCGGCTTCGTGCATGCCTGGCTCGATCGCGGTCCCGGCAAGGTCGTGCTCGACGTGATCCCGGTGAGCTTCGCACCCGTGACACCGCAGCTGCGGATCGGCTCACCCGGCGCCGACAACCTGAGCGGCGGCACCGGCAACGATACCCTGGAGGGATTGGCCGGCCACGACCGTCTGGATGGCGGCGCGGGCAGCGATGCCGCGGTCTATGCCATTCCGCGCAGCGGCGCCGACATCCTTCGAAACGCCCAGGGACTCACCGTGACGGACCGCTCGGGCGCGCTTGGCAGTGACACCCTGCTCGGCATCGAACGGCTGCATTTCGCCGATGGCAAGCTGGCCTTCGATCTCACGCCCGCCGAGCCGGCGGGCCGGGCCGCACTGCTGCTGGGAGTGCTGTTTCCGGCGGGGCTAGCCCAGCCCGCGCTCGTCGGCGCGGCGCTCGGCATGGCCGACAGCGGCCTTGACGTCACCGGCATGGCGCAGGCTCTCGTGAGCAACGGCATCCTCGCCGCCCTCGCGGGATCGACGCAGCCTGCGGATGTCGCCAGGCTCGCCCTGCGCAACGTGCTGCGGGCGGAGCCGCAGCCCGCGCTCGTCGAGGGCATCGCGGCCTACATGGACGGCCGGGTGGCAAGCTACACGCCAGCGCAGTTCATCGGCATCGTGGCGGGGCTCGAACCCAACCAGGCCGCGATCGACCTCAGCAGCCTGCAGCAGAGCGGGCTGGCCTTCGCGTGACCGCTAGCTCGCGCGCGCCGGATAAACCGGCTCGCCGAGGTTCAGCATCAGCCGGTTGGCCCAGGCGAAGATCGCGATCGCGTGGATGAGGTCGAGCGCCTCGGCGCTGCCGACCCCGGCTGCCGTGAGCGCGGCGAGCTCGACGGCACCGAAGCCCGCAGGATCTCGGGTCAGCGCGATCGAGGCCCGAACGATGGCCCGTTCGCGCGGCGTGGTGCCCGCGGTCTCGGGATCCTCGAAGACCTGCGCGATCACGGCGTTCTGCCCGGTGAGCTGCTCGTAGCGCAGCGCGTGGACCGCCGCGCAGTACACGCAGCCGTTGACCCGCGAGGTGACGGTGCTGGCGAGCTCGCGCTCGGCGCGGCTCATGCCGCCCGGTGCGTACATGATCGCGTTGAAGGCCGCCGAGCGCTGCTCGAGGATGCGCGGCTGGCGCACCAGTGTGAGGTAATAGTCCGAGCTGCTCGCGCTCGGGTGGCTGGCCTTCAGCACGGCCCGCTGGTAATCGGTGGCCTGCGCGACGTCGAGCACCGGCAGCCAGGCCTTCCAGTCGAGCGGCTCGCTGGTGAAACCCCGGATGCGCACCGGTTCGCCGGGCGCTGGCAGGTTGGCCGGGTGCACGAAGGCGGCGGTGGGCCCGGCCTCGGCAGGTGCGGCGACAGCCTGAAGCCCTGTCATCGCGGCCAGCCCCGCCACCACCCGCGCCTGATAGGCGACCAGGCCGATCAGCTGCGCCAGCGTGACCACCGCGTCGACGCTCAGGCCCGCGGCCGGCAGCGCGAGCAGCCGCTCGCGGCCGGCATCCTGCGGCCGCTCGGCCAGCGTGCGTGCAAAGCCGAGCAGCGTCGCGCGCCGCGCATCCTCGACGCAGGCCGGCGCGCCGCCCGCGGCGTGAGCGTGATCGCCCGCGGCATCGGACGTGACCGCGGCCAGACGCGCCCGATAGCAGGCCGCAAGCGGCTCGCAGCCGCTCGACTGCGCAACCACCTGCGCCGCCTCGAGACGTTCGGCGAGGCTCAGTCCGGGGAGATCGCGATCGAGCACCGCCTCGAGCGCCGCCTCGCTGGCATCGACCACCTTCGCGCGCCGCCGGCGCAGCGCATGTCGCGCATCGCCGGGCTGCGCGCCCAGCGCCTCGTCGATCATGTCGGGGATCACGGCGGCCACGCGATCAGTCCAGCGTGATGTTGGCGGCCTTGACCACCTCGGCCCAGCGGGCGCGGTTGGCCTTGACCGTGGCCCGGAACTGCTCCGGGGTCTCGATGCGCACGCTGTTGCCGGCGCTCTCGAGGCGCGCCCGGACCTCGGGCGTCTCGAGCACCTGGCGCACCGCGCCGTTGATGCGGGCGACGATCTTCGGATCGGTGCCCTTCGGCGCGAACAGGCCGAACCAGATCGAGCTGTCGAAGCCGCGGGTGCCGGGCAGGTTGCTGTCGGCGATCGCGGGCACCTCGGAGATCGCGGCCACCCGGCGCGCGGTGGTAACGCCCAGCAGCCGAACCTTGTCGGCCTTGTACTGGGCGAGCACGGTCTGTACCTGGTTCATGATGCAGCAGGTCTCGCCGCGCAGCACCGCGCTCAGGGCCTCGGGACCGCCCTTGTAGGGCACATGGACCATGTCGAGACCCGCCCGCGCATTGAACTCCGCGAAAGCCATGTGGGTGCCGGTGCCGTTGCCGGTGGAGGCGAAGTTGTACTTGCCGGGGTTGGCCTTCACGGTGTCGACGAACTCCCTGAGCGAGCGCACGTTGATCACCTCGGGATTGATCGTGAGCACGTTGGAGACATCGAGGATCGGCGCGACCGGCACGAAGTCGGTCTCGACATCGAAGGGCAGGCGCCGGTAGAGCGCGGCATTGCTGCCGTGGGTGGCCGCGGTGCCGAAGACCATCGTGTAGCCGTCGGGCCGGGCGCGGGCCACGTACTCGCTCGCGATGTTGCCGGCAGCACCGGGCTTGTACTCGATGACGATCGGCTGGCCCAGGATCCTGCCGAGCGGCTCCTGGATGTGCCGCGCGACCACGTCGACCCCGGAGCCGGCCGGGAAGGTCATCACGACCGTGATCGGCCGCGTCGGCCAGTCGGGGCTCTGGGCCTGCGCCGGCAGGCTGGCGGCGAGCGCGATCAGCACCGGCGACAGCCAGCGCGCCGCAAAGGCAAGGCATGGTTTCATGATGACCTCAGGCAGGGGTGAAGAAGGGCATCATCCGGCCTTCGGAGGCTGGCTGGAAGCGCACCACGACCGGCTGGCCGATGTGCAGCGCCTCCGGCGCCGCGCCGACGATGTTGGTCATCAGCGTGGGGCCTTCCTCGAGCGTGACGTAGGCGAGCGTGTACTGCGGCTCGGCGCGACGCGCCGGACTGAAGGCATGCAGCGTGCCGCGGCCGCTCGCCGGCTCCCAGCGCAGCCGCACGCTGCCGCACAGCGGGCAATGGGCGCGCGGATACCAGTGGGTGCGTCCGCAATCCTCGCAACGCGGCAGCAGCAGGCGCCCCTCGGCGGCGGCGGCCCAGAACGCGCGGGTTTCGGGAAAGGCGGCGACGAAGGCGTCGTGCTCGAAGCCGGTGACGGGGCTGGCCTGGGGGTTGGTCATGGTTTCACTCCCGCTCGAGGATGACGGTGGCATGCGCATGGCCGGGGCCGAGCACCTGGCCCGGACCGGCGGCCAGCGCGAGCCGGCAGTCCTTGACCTGCACCGCGGGATGGGCCTCGCCGCGAAGCTGTCGCACCGCCTCGATGGCCTTGGTGATGCCGCCGCGGTTCATCGGATGGTTGTTGCACAGCCCGCCGCCATCGGTGTTCCAGGGCAGCCGGCCGACGCCGGAGATCAGGCCGCCGTCAGCCACGAAGCGGCCGCCCTCACCCTTGGGGCAGAAGCCGAGATCCTCGAGCTGCGCGATCACCATGATCGTGAAGTTGTCGTAGATCGACGCGTAGTCGATGTCGGCCGGCGTGATGCCGGCTTCCGCGAAAGCCGCCGCGCCCGAACGTTCGGCGCCGGTGCGGGTGAGGTCGAGGTAGCCGCCGTTCGTGGTGTTCATGGTCTGGCCGCAGCCGATCACCTTGACCACCGGCCGCTTGAGGCTGCGCGCGATTTCGGGGCGCGTGAGCACCAGCGCCCCACCGCCATCGCTGATCACGCAACAGTCATGGCGGCGCAGCGGGTCGGAGACCATCGGCGAGGCCATCACCTCCTCGACCGTGACCGGCTTGCGCAGCATCGCGTGCGGGTTGTGCCGGGCGTGCTCGGCCGCCGCCACCTTGACCCACGCGAGCTGCTCGAGCGTGGTGCCGTACTGATGCATGTGCCGCTGCATCATCATTCCGTAGATGCCACCGATGGTCCAGCGGAAGGCGGACTCCCAGAGTGCTTCGGGCCGATCGACCGGTGGCGGGCGAAAGGCCGTGCCGGTGGCCTGGCCACTGGAGCGCGGCTTGCCGGCCAGCGTGATCAGCGCCACCGAGCAGCGGCCCTGCGCGATCGCGGTGGCGGCATGCTCGATGTGGGCGAGGTAGGAGCAGCCGCCCGACTCGGTGCCGTCGTACCAGCGCAGCTTCAGGTTGAGGTAATCGACGAGGTAGAGCGGGCTCGCGCCGGGCGCGTCGCCCGCGCAGAAGAAGCCGTCGACGTCGGACAGGCTCAGGCCGGCGTCGGCCAGCGCGCCGGCGGCGGATTCGGCGTGCAGCTGCGCCACCGACTTGTCGGGGGCGAGCCGCGTGGGATGTTCGTAGGCGCCGACGATGCAGGCGCGGTCCTTGATGCTCACGGTCGTGGTCTCTCGGTAGGGTTCAGGGAGGTCGAAGCGTCGGAAGGCTGGGGCGCGAGGGCGTCGGGGTCGCAGCTGCGCGAGGCGCCTCAACGCGCCTGTGCGACCCACCTGCCGAACAGGCGCAGCGTGGACTCCTGCGGACTGCTCGCGAAGGTGATCAGGATGCGGTCGCTCGGCAGGTGCACCCCGATGCGCTGCCCGCCGTAGCCAAGCATCCAGAAGGCATCCCGGGGGCCCGGAATGAGGTCGGTCCAGATCTGGTAGCCATAGCCCGCGAAGCCCGAGCGGGCGTAGGTGGGCAGCCGCGTGCGCGTGCCTTCCTCCAGAAAAGCGCGCAGGCAGGGCTCGTCGGTGGCGCCCTGCAGCACCGCCCGGAAGCGCAGCGCAAGCCGCACCCAGTCGCGCAGCGTGGCGCTGTAGGCCGCGTAATTGAGCTCCCGGCCATCGCGATCGAGATGCCAGCGGCTGGTATCGGCCAGCCCGGCCTTCTCGACGACGGCCTGGCGGAACCACGCCGAAAAGTCGCTCCCCGTGGCTCCCCGGACCACCGCACCGAGCGCTGCGGTGTCGAGGTTGTTGTAGTCGAAGCGCTCGCCCGGACGTATCTCCGAGAGAAAGCCACGCGCGCGTCGGCCATGCTCGCGCCACTGCTCCATCAGCGACTTGCGCCCGCGCATCTCGGCCATGAAGGCGCCCGCCTGCGGCTGACCGTTGAGTTCGGGCCCGCCACTCTGCGCGCTGCTGGCCATCATCAGCAGGTGCCGCACCGAAGCCTCGCCGAAGGCCGTACCCGCCAGCTCCGGCGCGTAGCTCATCGCGGTGTCATCCAGCGATCGGATGCGCCCGGCGCACAGCGCCTCGCCCACCGCCAGCGCGGTGAGCGACTTGGCCACCGAGAAGCTGAAGAAGCGATCGGTGGCCGACCCGCCGCCGGCATAGCCCTCGAAGACCAGCGTGCCGCGCTCGATCAGGGCGAGCGCGAGCGTGCCGGGCCGCTCGAGCGCGGCCTGGGCCTGCGCCCTCAGCGCATCGCGCTCGGGTGCGCGCAGATCCTCGGCGACAGGCTGCTCGCGCGCCGCCGGCGGCAGATCGCGCCAGCGCAACTCCGGATTGCGCAGAAAGCCGAAGTCCACCGGCGCGGGTTGGGCAAGGCCGGGCAGGGGCAGGCTCGCCAGGCCGAGCACGGCCGCGAGGACAAGGATCGGCAGCGGACGCCGGCCGCGGGTCACCATGCGCTCCCGCATTCAGCGTGCCAGCGCGGCCGGCGGACGCATCAGCGCAAACACCACCTGCACCACCCCGGCGGTGAGCCCGAGGCCCACGCCGAAGCGCCAGGCGAGGTCGTAGGAGCCGAAGGCATCGAACACCATGCCACCGCCAAAGGCGCCGAGAAAGCTGCCGATCTGGTGGCTGAAGAAGGCGATGCCCTGGATCATCGCCTGCCAGCGCAGACCGAACATCTCGGCCACGGCGCCGGCGAACAGCGGCGACACGCCCATCCAGAGGAAACCCATCAGTCCGGCGAACAGCAGCGTGTTGCCCGGGGTGGGCGGCGCCGAGAAGAACCAGGCGAGCACCAGCGAGCGCGAGATGTAGAGCGTGCCGAGCAGCGCGGTCTTGGACCATCGGCCACCCGCCCAGCCGAAGAAGAGGCTGCCCAGGATGTTGAAGCCGCCGATCATGCCCAGCGCCTGCGCGCTGAGCATGGGATCCATGCCGCACAGGTCGAGGTAGGAAGGCAGGTGCGTGGTCAGGAAGACCAGCTGCATGCCGCACACGAAAAAGGCGAGCGTCATGACCACGAAGGGCGGATGGCGCAGCGCCGCCAGCGCCATCCGCCGGGCATCGCTCTCCTCGGGGATATCGCCGGCTGCGGGCGGCGGCAGCTTGACCTTGTCGACGCGCCCGGCGATCCAGCCCGCGGGGATCAGGATCAGCGCAAAGGCCACGAAACCCAGCACGCCCGCGCGCCAGCCGAAATCCGTCTGCAACCACTGCCCGATGGGCGCGGCGAGCATCGCCCCGAGCGAGCCGGCCGCCGACACCAGCCCGAGCACCGTGCTGCGCACTGCCGCGGGTACCGCCCGCGAGGCCACCGAGTTGGCGATCGACGAGGCATTGCAGGCAAGCGCCAGACCGATCAGCACACCCGCGCCCAGCGTCACCATCACCACGCCCTGGGCCATCGCCAGGCACGCCAGGCCGAGCGCATAGAGCACGCCACCCGCCACCATCACGGTGCGAAAGCCCGCCCGCACCACCAGCGCGCCGGTGAAGGGCTGCGCCAGACCCCACGCCAGATTCTGGATGGCGATCGCGAAGGTGAACTCGGAGACCGTGATCGCGATGTCGCGGGTCATCGGCTGCATGAACAGCCCCAGGCTCTGGCGCAGGCCGAGGCTCAGCGTGAGCATCAGCGAGGCGCAGATCAGGATCGCGGCGACCGGCCTCATCAGGCGCAGGGATTCGTTCATGAGCAGCTTCTCCAATCCCCTTCTCTTAGACGGGGATCACCGATGTTGCCACGGCAGGGGCCTGTTTTCGGAAGATCCGCAGCATCTTCGTCGGCGCCGGATCATGCTCGGCGCTGCACCGATCGGACCCGGCCCGCTGGCGGGCTGCGCCCGCCTTGCCTACCCTCGGGGTTCGCGACATCGACCGGGAGCGCCGCCATGATCACCGCCATGCCTCGCCTGGCGATCGCCACCGCCGACTTCGAGGCGATCGTCGACACCTTCGGGCGCTGCCTCGGGCTGCCGGTCGTCGATCTCTCGGCCGACACCGTCCCGAAACTCGGCGCGCGCATCGCGATGTGCGTGGCCGATGGCGGCAGCCACATCGAACTGATGAGCCCGGCGGTACCCGAGGCACCGCTCAGCCAGAGCCTGCAGCGCTTCCTCGACCGCCGCGGCGAGGGCCTGTTCGCGCTGATGCTCGAGGCGCCCGACCCCGACGCCGAGGCGCTCGCGCTCACGGCCCGCGGGCTGGCGGTGCTGCCGCTGATGGCCGGCGCCGGCGGGCGCGACATCCACCCGTCGTCCACGCAGGGGGTGCTGATCCGGGTGTATCCGAACGATTCCTACCCGGGGCGCGCGCCCGTGGGCTGGCAGGGTCTGGGGATCTCGGGCGTGCAGCTCGCGGTGATCGCGGTGAGCGATCTGGCGGCTGCTGCCGCGACCTGGGGGCCGGGCCTGGGACTGCCGGCCGATGCACCACGAGTCGATGCCGTGCGTGGGGTGACCTCGGTGCGCGTGCAACCGCCGCGCGGCGGCGCGATCGAACTGGTCGCGGTGCACGACCCCTCGCGCCCCTTCGCCGCCGCGGTCGCGCAAAGGCTGGCGGCCGGCCGCGAAGGCCTGCACGCGCTGGTGCTGCGCGCTGCCGACCCGCAAGCGCTGCTCGCGCCGCTGCAGGCCGCGGGGCTCGCGGCGTGCGCGGCGAACGACGGCACGCACGCGATCGAGATCCCGCGCGAGGCCGCCTTCGGCGCCCTGCTGCGCATCGAGCGCGGCCTCGCGCCTGCGACGATGCGCGCATGACGGATGCCCTCGAACCCGGGCGCTCCTGCCCGCTCGGCTATCGATACACCGCACGCGTCTTCGATCGAGCGCCCGAGATCGAGGCCGAGACCCTCTACCTGATCGGCGGCCTCTACGGCAACCGCGAGGCGCTCACGGCGATCCTGGCGATGGCCGACCGCGAGACCGGTCCGGTGACGCTGGTGTTCAACGGCGACTTTCACTGGTTCGATGTCGCTGCAACGGACTTCGCGGCGATCGACGACGAGGTCGCACGCCACGTCGCGATCCGCGGAAATGTCGAAACCGAGATCGCCGCCAACGACGAGGGCGCGGGCTGCGGCTGCGCCTACCCCGACGCGGTCGACGATGCGGTGGTCGAGCGCTCGAACACCATCGCCGCGATGCTGCGCGAGACCGCGCGCGGCCTGCCCGGTCGCTGCGCGGCGCTCGGCGCGCTGCCGATGCATCGCGTCGCGCGGGTGGGCGATGCGCGCGTGGCCATCGTCCACGGCGACGCCGAATCCCTCGCCGGCTGGGGCTTCGCCCACGACGCGCTCGATGATCCCGAACGCCGGCCCTGGCTTGCGCGGGTGTTCGCCGAGGCCGGGGTCGATGTCTTCGGCTGCAGCCACACCTGCCTGCCTGCCCTGCGCGCCATCGCGGCCGCCGATGGCCGCCGTGGTGCCGTGATCAACAACGGCGCGGCCGGCATGCCCAATCTCGCGCAGGGCCGCTACGGGATCATCAGCCGCATCGGCACGTGCGCCGCCGATGGCGCGCTCTACGGGATGCAGGTAGCCGGCACGCATGTTCAGGCGCTGCCGGTGCACTACGACGAGGCTGCCTGGCTGCGCCGGTTCGAGGCGAGCTGGCCACCCGGCTCACCCGCCCACGCCTCCTACCACGCGCGCATCACCCGGGGCTGCGACCACCCGCTTGCGCTCGCGCGTGCGCCGCGCGAGGCGGCGGCCGGCGGTGCCCGCACGACTGAGCGCGCGCTCAATCCGGAAAGCCTCTGAACACCGCGGCCTCGTCGACCGACTTGCGCCGCGACACCACCGCGTTGGCCGGAAAATCCGGATCGGGCCAGCCCATCGCGATGCAGGTCTGGATCACCTGATCGTCGGGGATGCCGGCCTCGGCGCGCACGACCGGCGACTGCATGATCCCCTGACTGTTGATCACGCAACCAAGTCCGCGCGACCACGCGGTGTTGACGATGCAGTTGACGACACCGCCGCAGTCGAAGGGCGCGATGTCGCTGCCCTGGATCGAGCGGTCATAGGTGATCACGATCGACAACGGCGCATCGAACTGCCGGAAGCCACGCAGCACCCAGTCCTGGCGCTTTTCCTTGTTGTCGCGCTCGATGCCCATCGCCGCGAACAGCTGCTTGGCGATGTCGATCTGGCGCTCGCGGTGCGCGCCCTGGTAGCCGGGACCCATGCGGAACTCGCGCGAATCGGGCACGCCAGCGAGGTTTCGCTCGACGTTGCCCTTGCGGATGCGATCGAGCACCTCGCCCGCGACCACGTAGAAGTTCCAGGGCTGCGTGTTCAGCGAGGTGGGCGCGCGCATCGCGATCTCGAGGATCTCGCGCACCAGCGCCTTCGGCACGGGCTTGTTCAGATAGCCGCGGATGCTGCGGCGACCGCGTATCACCTCGTCGAACTCCATCGTCTTCTCCCGGATCGCTGGCGTGCCATGACGGCGCGCCGAGTCTAACGTCGGCGCGGGCCGCCGCTTCCGGCCACAAGGTTCGCGCCCCCTCCACGACGTCCGATTTCGGCATCGCAGGCTGGCACCCGGCGCGAGACGGCTCCTACGATGAGGGCGATCCGCAAACGCGCGCCGATGCCGCCCTGCCCGTCCTCGCGCACCGGCATCCCCTACCCGAACCCCTGGAGCCGCCCCATGACCGACACCACCCGCCGCCGCCTGCTGCTTGGCACCGCCGCCACCGTGGCCGCCACCAGCCTCGCGGCGCAACGCCCGGCCTTCGCACAGCCCGCCGGTTACCCGAACAAGCCGATCAAGCTGATCGTGGTCTCGCCCGCCGGCGGGCTCACCGACAACTACGCCCGCATGCTGGCCGAGCACCTCACCGCCCGCTACGGCCAGCCGGCGGTGGTCGAGAACCGCCCCGGAGCCAGCGGCATCATCGGGCTGGAGGCGATGGTGAAGTCGCCGGCCGACGGCTACACCGTGGCCTTCGGCTCGACCGGCAACTTCTTCCAGACCCGGGTGCTGTACCGCAAGCTGCCCTTCGACATCGAGAAGGAGATCACCCCGGTCGCGATCTTTCCGACCGGGCCGCTGGCACTGGCCGCCACCGAGCGCAGCGGCATCCGCGACTTCAGGAGCATGATCGAGTACGCCCGCCGCCAGCGCACCACGATGGGCAACTACATCAAGGGCTCGTACCAGCAGATTCTCGCCGGCAACTGGAACCGCGATCTCGGCTGCCAGTTCGAGCTCGTCCAGTACAAGGGCGAGGTGCCGATGTGGGTCGACATGGCCGCAGGCCAGCTCGACGTCTCCATCGGCAGCTATCAGGCCTTCGCCCGCGTGCGCGAGAAGGGATTGCGACTGATCGGCGTGACCGGGAAATCGCGCTCACCGCGCGAACCCGACGTGCCGACGATGATCGAACAGGGCTTTTCGGGTTCGATCGCGCGCCTTGAAGCGACGATCAAGATGGTCGCGCATACCTCGGTACCCGCGCCCATTCTCGACTTCCTGGGCAAGGCCGCCGTCGAGAGCAACGACACACCGCGCGCGAAGGCGATGCGCGAGGCCATGGGCATTCCCGACCTGATCGTCGGGCGCGCCGAGGCGCTGAAGGTCTGGCGCGAGGACGGCCCGGTATGGATCCGCGAGGTGCAGGCGCTGAATCTGCCGGTGGACTGAAGGCCGCGCTCAGCCCGCCCGCTTCACCGGCGGCTGGTTGTCGACCGAGTGCAGCACCGCCTCGTCGGGCAGGCCGAGCACGCGCTCGTAGCGCCCGGGCGGGTAGTTGCTCATGTGCGGGCCGGGCGAGCTGGCAAGCGCGGGTTGCGGCACCGCGCCCGCGCGGTCGTGGAACGCCGCCGGGCGCATGAAGTGCGCGAGCTCCTCGTCGGTGATGCCGGCGAGCTTCACGACCTCGGGATCGATCCAGGCGCGGGCGTCGATGGGTTCGAGCGAGTAGCTGAGTTCGAGCGACAGGTTCTCGGGCCCGGCGAAGTAGATCGAGCAGCACATGCCGTGATCGATCGGGCCGAGCACCGGCACGCCCCGGTCGCGCAGCCGGTCGCGCATCGCGAGCAGCTCGGCATGGTCGCGCACCTTCAGCGCGAGGTGCTGCATCGCGCCGGCCGCGCACAGCGCGCCCGGGTTGCCGGCATGGGTCTGACCGAGCACCGTGGGCACCGACGCGACATCGGGGTTGCATACGAAGGCGATCGAGCTCTCGTCGTTCAGGCGCAGAAAACCGTGCCAGGTGTTCTTCACGCCGTGCATCCAGTAGAGCGCCTGCAACTCCATGCCGAGCTTGTCGGTGAAGAAGGCGATCTGCGCCTTCATGTCGGCGGTGCAGATCGCGAGGTGGTGCAGACCCTGGACCTTGTTCATCGTGAGGCGCCCTGATGCGGGATTGATGCGGGAAGTATCCCAGCCCTGGCCGTGCGGCGGGACATCGATGCTGCACGATTGCAACGCCGCCGCGACATGCACGGGTTGACATCGCGCCCACCGGCGCGGCATGGTGCATGGCTCCCGTCGCCTACCCGGGCGCCGGGACACGACACACACCATCCTCCCTGGAGACAGCGATGTTCTCGCACATCATGGTCGGCACCAACGACCTCGACCGCGCCCGCAAGTTCTACGACGCCGTGCTCGGCAGCCTCGGCGTGCCCGCCGGCATGGTCGATCGCCATCGTGCCTTCTGGCGCACCCGCACCGGTACCTTCTCGACCTCGCTGCCCATCGACGGCAAGCCGGCTACCTTCGCCAACGGCGGCACCATCGGCTTTGCCTGTGACTCCCCGGCTCAGGTCGATGCCTGGCACGCCGCGGGCGTGGCCAACGGCGGCACCACCTGCGAGGACCCGCCGGGCGTGCGCGCGGGACCGGCCGGCAAGCTCTACCTCGCGTACCTGCGCGACCCGGACGGCAACAAGATCTGCGCGCTGCACCGCATGCCCAAGGAGGGCTGAGCGCGCATCACGGTTTCCGGAGCGGCGTGGCGCCTGCGGCGCTGCCGCCGCCCTGTCGGATCGTGTAGCGTCTTTCGGGTCAAGGGTGGCCTCGCCGCGGTGCGGGCTTCCCGCCGTCCCCCGAACGATCCGACGCACGGAGACCCATGATGCCTTCAACTTTCGCCCCCGAGACGCGCCGGCAATTCGTCGGCGCGCTCATTGCGACTGCCGCCCTCCTGCCTGCCGCCGCCTTCGCCCAGGGTGCGGCGCAGAACTACCCGAGCCGCCCGATCCAGATCCTGGTGGGTTTCGCCGCGGGCAGCACCACCGACATCGTCACCCGCGTGGCCGCCGAGCATCTGCGCAACAAGCTCGGCCAGCCGGTGGTCGTCATCAACAAGCCCGGCGCCAACGGCAGCATCGCCGCTATCGAGGCCGCCCGCGCGGCCCCTGACGGCTACACGCTGATGGCGACCAACTCCAGCCTCATCACGGTCAACCCGCAGCTTTATCGCAGGCCGGGCTACGCGCAGACCGACTTCACCGGCGTCACCACGCTGACGATGGCGCCACTGATCCTCACCATCAACCCGCAGAGCGAGCGCACCGCGGGCATGCGCAGCGCCGCCGACATGGCCACGTGGGCGCGCACGCGACCGGGCGAGTTGCGCTATGCCTCGGCCGGTCCCGGCAACATCACCGGGCTGGCCTTCGAGGTCTTCGCCAACAAGGGCGGATTCAAGGCCCTGCACGTGCCCTACAAGGGCGCGGTGCCGGCGCAGCAGGGCGTGATGGGCAAGGAGGTCGACACCTTCCTCGACACGCCGATGGCGGTGCCGCACGTGAAGGCCGGTCGGCTCACGGCGCTCGCGGTCACCGGCCCCACGCGCTGGCGCGATCTGCCGGATGTGCCCACGATGAAGGAGGCCGGCTTTCCCGAGGTGGAGGTGGTGTTCTGGGGCGCGCTGGTGGCGCCGGCGAAGACCCCGCCCGAGATCATCGACAAGCTGCACGCGGCGCTCTCGAGCCTGCGAGACGATCCCAACCTCGTGAAGCAGCTGCTGCCCCACGGCGACATCGGGCTGATCCCGCCGAAGGAGTTCAACGAGCGCATCCGCAAGGAAACCGCGATCTGGGGCGAGATCATCCGTCGCGAAAACCTGCAGCTCGACTGACATGGCGGCGGCGCCCCGCCAGGCTCCGCGCGCGCGGCGGACCCGGGCCGCCGCGTGGCCGCCGGGCGGTCAGTGCACCAGGTCGTCGCGACGCGCCGACAGATCGAAGACCGGCGGACTGGGGTTGCTGCGCCACAGCGCCATGTCCTCGTAACGCTCGGCCCATGAAGCCGGCAGCTGCGCCACCTGCGGCGTGCGCAGCCACAGCCGCAGCAGGTAGCGGCGGCGCTCGCGCTCGGGCCAGTCCTCGTAGGCGCTGCGCGAATGCAGCACCGTGAAGTTGCACACGAACTGCATGTCGCCGCGCTGCAGCTCCATGTCGAGGCAGAACTCGGACTCACGGCACAGCGCGTCGATCAGCTCGAGGCACTCGCGCTGGGCGCCGGTCAGGCGCGGCAGCTCGGCGAAGCGCTGCGCCGAATCGATGTAGGTACGGTTGTAGCGACAGAAGAGCCGGTCGCCCGCGCGCTCGAAGAGCGCGCCGTGGTACCAGGGGGCGCGACCCGCCGGCGCCTCCCCGCGGCGGTCCATCGCGAACGGCTGGTACATCGTCTCGATGAGATCGGGCCGCCGCTCGAGCACGGCGTTGTGCAGCGCCGTGCTGCTCACGATCCGCGACAGACCGCCCTGACGCGCCGGCATCAGACACAGCAGCCCGACCATGTCCATCTGATCGTTGTGGAAGGGCAGCCGCAGACTCGTCTGGTAGCCGCGGGCGTTGGGATTGGCGCGGAAATCGATGCCGAGATCGGTGACGTGACCGAGCACCTCACCCTGCGCGTTCTGCGCGCGGCCCTCGCCCATGTGGGCGCCGATCCCCCAGTAGATGAGGGCGGCATCGGCGGCGGGCAGATCGTCGATGCGCAGGCCGCGCACCAGCACGAATCCGCGGCCGTCGACCACCTCGTCACGCAGCGCTCGAAGCCGCGCCGCGAGCGTGGGCAGCGGGAAGTCCGCCGCGCCGAGCGACGGCACACCGAGACCGCAGGCGCGCGCATGCCGGAGCGCGGCGCGCAGCTCCGCATTGTCGGCCCCGGACAGCCGCACGATCCAGTCCTCGCGTTCGCGCATCTGCGGCGCGCGCCAGGCGCTGGGATGGAGCCAGGGCGTGATCGCACTTCCGGAACCGCTCTGCATGACTGCCTCCTCGGCGAGCGTCTATCGTCGCTTCAGTCTATCCGGAACCCACGACCATGAACCACACCGCGAACGCCCTGCGAGACCTGCTGCGCGAACGCTACGGCGAAAGCATCGACGTCCCCGAGGATCTCGACGGGCTCGACGCCCTGCTGTCGATGGCCAGCCACGCCACGCACCGCGCCTGGCGCGACGATCCGGTGCCGGCGGCGCTGGTGCGCCTGCTGGCCGCCTGCGCCTTCAGCGCCCCGAGCAAGAGCTATCTGCAGCAGGCCGACATCGTCGTGGTGCGCGACCCCGCGCAACGGCGCGCGGTCGAGGCGCTGGTGCCCTCGATGCCGTGGATGGCACAGGCACCGGCGCTGCTGGTGGTCTGCGGGAACGGACGGCGGCTGCGGCGGCTCTTCGAGCGGCGCGGCGAATCCTTCCCCAACGAACACCTCGACGCTTTCTTCAACCCGACGGCCGACGCCGCGCTGGTGCTGATGAACCTGATCCGCGCCGCCGAGTCGATCGGTCTGGTCTGCTGCCCGATCAGCGTGCTGCGCGACCAGGCGCAGGCGCTCGCCGAACTGCTCGCGCTGCCGCGCCAGGTCTTCCCGCTGGCGGGGCTGTGCGTGGGCTGGCCGGCGGCAACCCGCGGCATCAACCCGCGCCTGGCGCTGGGCGCCACGCTGCACATCGATCGCTACAAGGATGCCGAATCCGATCCGTGGGTCGATGACTTCGACGCCCGCTATCAGGCGCTGCAGGCGCAGCGCCGGGGCGCGGCGCCTGCCAAGGACACCGCGCCACCGAGCTGGTCACAGGAGCGGGTGGCGATGTACAGCCGCAGCCAGCGTGCCGACTGGGGCGCGTTCGCGCGCCGCCAGGGCTTCGACACGACCTGATCGCGGCCTTACTTCGGCTGGATGCCTGCAGCCTGCGCCACCTTGCGGAAGCGCTCGAACTCCCGGAGCTGGAAGTCGCCGAGCTCCTTGGTGTGCATCATCATCGGCAGACTGGGCTGCGTGGCCTGGTACGCCTTGCCTTCGGGCGAGTTCATCACCGTGCGCACCGCATCGGCCAGCCTGTTGGTGACGTCGTCGGGCGTCTCGCTGCGCACGAACAGCGACGAGAAGGTGTAGCTCTCGAAGTCGCTGTAGCCGAGCTCCATCATCGTGGGCACATCGGTCATCAACCGGTCGCGCTTCGCGCCGGTGGTGGCCAGGCAGCGCAGACGCCCGCCCTTCACGTTCTCGACGATGCCGCCGAGATCGTTGATGCCGAACTCGAGCGCCCCGGCCATGATGTCGTTTTGCAGCTGCGCGCCGCCCTTGTAGGGCACATGGGTGACCGGAATCCCCGCAGCCAGACCCAGCCAGGCGCCGATGAGCATGTAGCCGTCGGAATAGTTGCCCACGGTGAGGGCTCGCTTGTCGCGCTTCACCGCAGCCACCAGATCCGGCAGCGTGCGATGGGGCGAGTCACCCTTGACGATGAAGGAGGCAACGCCGATGCCGAAGCCATGCACCGGCCGGAAGTCCTTGAAGGGGTCGTAGGGCAGGCTGCGGTTGAGCACCGGGAGCACGCACATCGGGGTGTTGGTGCCACAGAACACGGTGTAGCCGTCCGCAGGAGCGCTGCGCACCGCCTGGATCGCGATCAGTCCGCTCGCGCCGGGGCGGTTCTCGACGACGATGGTCTGACCGAGCACCTTGGTCAGCATCTCGCCATAGATGCGCGATCCGCTATCGGCGCCGCTGCCGGCGGTGAAGGGAACGATGATCTTGATCGGGCGATTCGGATAGGACGATGCCTGGGCGCGCACCGCCGGCGCTGCGCCGAGAGCCGCCATCGAGGCGATCGTCGAGATGACCTGTCTACGCTTCATCGGGGTCTCCTCCTGGGTGTTGTCGCAGCCGCGGTCACGGCCGCGTGTCGGGCATACGGGATTCAGCCGCCCGCGGCCGGATGCTCGTTCAGCGTGAAGCCGGCATCCTTCGGAATGCACACATACTTGCCCTCGGCGCGCTTCTCGAGCCAGGGCCTGATCGGCACGATCGTCGAAGCCGCGGCGCGGGCGAAGGCATCGTCGACCGAGGACGCCTCGGCCAGGCGAACCACGTTCGACAGCGTCGGGAAGATGACCGTGCGGCGCTTGGCACGCGCATCCTCGATCACCTGCTGCGGGCTGATCCACACCGAATCGACGTTCTCGTGGCCATCGTGGCCAGCCACCTGATCGCGCGGCACCCGTGCCAGGTAGAAATGCGTGTCGAAACGCTTGGGCATGAACTCGGGCGTGATCCAGTGCGAGAAATGCGCGAGGTCGTCGCAGGCAAGCTGCAGGTCGGCGTCGGCAAGCACGTCGCCAAGTCCGAGGCTGCGATCGTTGAGCCCGGCACGCCAGCGCTCCAGCGCATCGCCCGCCGGCGGCGCCGAGCCGTCGCCACGGCGTGCCAGCAGGATGCCGGATTCCTCGAAAGCCTCGCGGATGGCGGCCGCGCGCAGCAGCGCCTGCTCGGCCGATGGCGCCGCCCATCCGCCGAGACGGGCGAGCACCCGGGCATCGCCATCCTGGGGGTCGACCTTGCCGCCAGGGAAGACCAGCGCGCCCGAGGCGAAGTCGATCTGGTGATGCCGCACCACCATGAAGACCTCCAGCCCGGTGGGCCCGTTGCGCAGCAGCATGATCGTCGCGGCAGCGACCGGTTGGGCGATCTTGTCGTTCATGGCGGACATCCGTGGTCGAGGGGAGCGCGGGCGAGCTTGTCGACCGGCGACATGCCGTCGCGACCCGCCCGGAACTCATGGTCGCCGATCGCACCCGGCGCCCGACACCTCGCCGTCGCGGCGGCGTGCCGGAATCCGCATCGCAACGTCTCGGAAGATGAAACGACCGGCGCGGCCGCGGGGATGTCATGGCGCAGCCGGGCGCGCGGTCCGTATCCTGTCGACGGAGTCCTCACCCAAACCCTGCCACCGCCCCGACGCACCCATGTCCGTGACGCTGCGCAAACCCCCTGCCGGGGCCATTCCGATTCACCTGGTCGACCGCGGCTCGCTGGCCGGCGTGGTCGGGGCTCTGCCCGACCTCACCCGCCGCTGGCTGACCGCCACCGCCTTCACCGGCGCGCCCGACAGCTTCGCCCTCGTGCCCGACGAACGCGGCAACCTGCGCGAAGTCTGGGCCGGCGTGAGCACACCGGCACAACCCTGGCTGCTGGCGGCGCTGCCGCGCGCATTGCCGGCAGGCCGCTACCGGCTCGGCGATCGCGGCCTGCCCACCGAGCCTCAGGCGGCCGCGATGTCCTGGGCCCTGGGCGGCTATGCCTTCGAACGCTACCGCGGCACACGGCGTACACCCGCCGAACTGCTGCTCGCCCCGAGCGCGGCCGCCACCGAAGGTCTGCGCATCGCCGACGCGATCGCGCAGGCCCGCGACCTGATCAACACCCCGGCCGAGGACATGGGACCGGCCGAACTCGCCGAGACCGTGCGCGCGCTGGCACAGGCACACGGCGGGCGCTTTCGCGAGATCGTCGGCGACAAGCTGATCTCGGCCGGCTTTCCGGCGATCCATGCCGTCGGGCGTGCCGCGACCCGCCCGCCTCGCATGATCGAACTCACGTGGGGCGATCCGAAGGCGCGGCGCCTGACGCTGGTGGGCAAGGGGGTCTGCTTCGACTCCGGCGGGCTCGACATCAAACCCGCCGACGCCATGCGGCAAATGAAGAAGGACATGGGCGGCGCGGCGGCCGCGATCGCGCTCGCCAGGCTGGTGATGGTCACGGAACTGCCGGTGCGCCTGCATCTGCTGATCCCCGCGGTGGAGAACGCGATCGCGGGCAATGCCTACCGACCGGGCGACGTGATCCGGACCCGCAAGGGCCTGCAGGTGGAAATCGGCAACACCGACGCCGAGGGCCGGGTCATCCTGTGCGATGCGCTCGCCTTCGGGGCCGAGTCGAACCCGGAGCTGATGATCGACCTCGCCACGCTCACCGGCGCGGCGCGGATCGCGCTCGGCCCGCAGCTGCCTGCGCTGTTCTGCCGCAACATGACACTCGCTCGCGAGATCGTCGACCGCAGCCTCGCGCTCGAGGATCCGCTGTGGCACATGCCGCTGTGGGCCGACTACCGCCGCGGCATCGAAAGCGAGATCGGCGACATCGTCAACACCGGTCGCAATCCCATGGGCGGGGCGATCGCCGCGGCGCTCTTCCTCGAACATTTCGTGCCCGAGACGGTCGACTGGCTGCATCTCGATGTCTTCGGCTGGAACGACGCCCCCCGACCCGGCCGACCGGTAGGCGGCGAGGCGCAGGCCGTGCGCACGCTGCTCGCGACGCTGCGGGCACGCTTCGCGCCCTGAGCGTCGCGCGGCGCCAACCGCGAGGGCTGGCGCGCCCGACCGCCGACCTCGAGCGCCGGCCTCGAGCGCCGGCCTCAGTCGCCGGCCTCAGTCGCCGGCCGGGGCCACCGGCGAGGGCAAGCGGCGCTCGACCGCGTAACGCAGCAGCGCGATGCCGCGAAACAGCCCGTGCGCGAAGCGGCCGTAAGGCAAGGTGAGGAACAGCGCGAGCACGGCGCCGAGGTGGATGCACAATGCCAGCGGCATCGCGGCGCTCGATCGCAGCGCCCAAAGCGCGAGCCCGGTCACCGCCACCAGGCCGAGCAGGGCGATGAAGCCTAGGTCCATCGCGCGCTGCGCGGGGTCGCCGTGCAGCGCCGGTCGCCGGCGGTGCAGCACCCACAGGCCGACCGAGCCGACCGCGAGCGCCACGCCGCCGACCGCACCGAGCAGCTTGGGCAGCGCCGGCAGATCATAGGGTGCCGGGCGGCCGAGCAGGTAATGGAAGACCGTACCCGCCACGGTGGCCGCGAAGCACAGCATGAACCCGTAGAACACCAGGTGGTGAAGGCGCCGGCGGGCGTGGGTGGGCGCGTCATCGGCTTCATGACAGCCGTCGCCGTGGCCGCCATCGAGGTAGCGAAGCCGCAGCGCGGCATCGGCCGCCTCACCACCCGCTGCAACGCCCGGCGCGATCCCGCCGGTGGCCGGGCTCACGCTGCGCCAGAACTGCCGCGCGCCCATGCCCAGCGCAAACAGGGCGAACAGAAAGGCCGGCGCAAACAGCGCCACCATCGTGCCGTGGGGCAGCACCCGGTAGAAATCGCCACCGGGCAGCGTCCCCCACAGCGTGCCCTGGCGCCACGCCACGAGCGCGAGCACGACCGCGAGCGAGGCCGCGAGCGCCAGCGCCAGCGTCAGGCCATTGCGCCGGTAGAGCGCGCCGAGCGCCGGCGGCCAGGCATGCTCGGCCCAGCTGTGGGCGCGTACCCTGGCGAGCGCGCGCGGCAGCGCGACCGCGAAGTCGTGCGGTGGTGCGTACTGGCAGGCATGCAGGCAGGCGCCGCAGTTGTGACACAGGTTGGCGAGGTAGTGCAGATCGGCCCGCTCGAAGACCAGCCGCCGCGTCATGGCCGGAAAGACCGCGCAGAAGCCCTCGCAGTAGCGGCAGGCGTTGCAGATGCCGAACTGCCGGGCGGCCTCGCGCTCGGCGGCCACCGCTTCCCCACGGGCGAGCGCGCCAGCCTGCGCGGCCAGCGATTCAAGCGGATGCATGGGTACCTGCCTGGCAGCCGAGCGTGGTGGCGGCCCGCGCGGCCTGCGCGCCCGCGATACGCCCGAAGACCGTGCCGATCGTCATGCCCACCCCCGCCGTATAGCCCTGGCCGAGCACATTGCCCGCCATCATCTCGCCTGCCACGAAGAGGTTGGCGCTCGGCGTGCCACCGAAGCGCACCGCCGCGCTCTCGTCGGTACGCAGCCCCAGGTAGGTGAAGGTGACGCCCGGGCGCACCGGGTAGGCGCGGAAAGGCGGCGTGTCGATCGGCAGCGCCCAGTGGCTCTTGGGCGGGCTGAGCCCCTCGGTGCGGCAGTCGTCGAGCACCGTGTGGTCGAAGCGTCCCGGCACGCAGGCCGCGTTGTACTCGCGCAGCGTGCGCATGAAGCCCTCCTCGTCCAGACCGATGGCCTGCGCGAGTTCCGGCAGGCTGCCGGCGACGGTGTCGGGGAAGACCGGCGGCATGAAGCGACCCGCAGCCTTGGCATCGATGATCGACCACGCGATCTGCCCGGGCTGCTGCGCCACGAGGCGTCCCCAGATCGCATAGCGCTTGGGCCAGAAATCCTCACCCTCATCATGGAAGCGCCGGGCCTCGCGATTGACCACCACGCCGAGGGATACGCAATCGATCCGCGTGCAGATGCCGCCGTCGAAGCGCGGCGCACGCGCATCGATCGCCACCATGTGCGCCTGCGTGGGATCGCCGATGCGATCGGCGCCGTGGTCATCGAGCAGGTGGCGCAGCAGCACCCCCTGATTGAAGCGCGTGCCGCGGATCAGGAAGTTGTCGGCCGGCCACTCGCCCAGCGCATTCTGTCCCCAGGCCTCGCGCAGCCAGTCGAGGTTGGACTCGAAGCCTCCCGCGGCCAGCACGCAGGCATGCGCCGCGATGCGCTCGCCGTCGACCCAGGCCGCCACGAAACGCCCGTCGCGAAGCTCGAGCCGATCGACCGGCGCCTGGTAACGCACCCGCACGCCCAGCCGCAGCGCGCTGCGGTAGTAGGCATTGACCAGCGCCTTGCCGCCGCCCATGAAGAAGGCATTGGTACGCGACAGGTGCAGCGTGCCCGACAGCGAGGGCTGGAAGCGCACACCCTGCGCGCGCATCCAGTCGCGGCAGCGCGAGGACTCGCGGATCACCAGCCGCGCCAGCGGCTCGCTGGTGCGCCCGCCGGTGACCTTCAGCAGGTCCTGCCAGAACTCCTCCTCGGGATAGGCACCGGTCAGCACATCCTGCGGCGCATCGTGCATGCAGCGCAGGTTGCGGGTGTGGCTCGAGTTGCCGCCTCGCCAGTCCGCGGGCGCGGCCTCGAGCAGCATCACGCGCGCGCCGGCCTGAGCGGCGGTCAGGGCCGCGCACAGGCCGGCGTTGCCGCCACCGATCACCAGCACATCGGTACTCACCGCAACGCCTCGCGTGTCCGTCCAAGTTGCGCGCGCAACGATCAGGGCTGTTGCTGCGCCAGACCGAACTCGGCGACGATCTTGCGCTCCTCCTCGAAGCGCTCCAGCGCGTACTTGCGGCAGGCGTCGGCATCCATGTAGATCACCGCCTGGTTGTCGCCATCGAGCACCTTCTGGAAGGCGGGATCGAAGGCGGCCTTGCGGAAGACGTCGTGGATGCGCTTGACCACCGCCGGATCCATGCCCTTCGGGCCGGCGATCATCAGCAGCGGCAGCACCTCGACGTCATAGCCGAGCTCCTTCAGCGTGGGCACGTCGGGCCACGAGGGAAGGCGATTGGGCGTCATCACCGCCAGCAGTCGAACCTTGCCGGCGCGGGCCATCGTGCCCCAGCCGCCATCGGGCACGACATCGATGTGCCCGCCGACCAGCGCGGCCATGAACTCGGCGGCGCCCTTGAAGGGCACCAGCGTGAGCTTCGCACCGGTGAGCCGGCCGACCTTCTCCATCGCGACATGGCCGACGTTGCCGCGGCCGGAGGTGCCCATCGTGAGCTTGCCGGGATTGGCCTTCGCATCGGCCACCAGCTCGGCGAAGGTCTTCCAGGGCGCCTCGGTGCGCACCGCCACGCCGAAGGAATAGGCGGTCACGCCGAGGATCCAGGTGAAATCACGCAGCGGATCCCAGGGGATCTTGGAGACATGGGGCATCCGGAACACGCCCGGCGGCACCACCGCCAGCGTGTAGCCGTCGGGCGGCGAACTCTGGGCCATCTGGCCCGGGGCCATCGTGCCGGTGGCGCCCGGACGGTTGGAGATCACGATCGGCTGACCGAAGTCCTTCTGCGCGATCTGCGCCAGCGCCCGGAACTGGATGTCGGTCACGCCGCCGGCCGGAAAGGGAATGATCAGCGTGATCGGCCGGCTGGGGTAGGCGCCAGCCGCCTGCGCCTGCGCGACACGCGGACCGGCCGCCAGCAGCGCGGCACCGGCGGCGGCGCCGAGCAGGCGGCGGCGCGCGGGCGCGTCGGCG
>Ga0315902_10002865_pt1 | contig 26325 bp, 30 predicted proteins | sample LakEriMetagenome_9_FD_203523 | JGI IMG/M metagenome (GOLD analysis project Ga0315902, IMG submission 203523) | Freshwater fungal communities from buoy surface, Lake Erie, Ohio, United States - Buoy 12 MA117 | ecosystem: Environmental > Aquatic > Freshwater > Lake > Lake biofilm | place: USA... | reverse complement strand
AGTCTCTACTTCTGAGTTGTCTACTTGACGGGGGAGCTTACGTGTTCAACGCGAAAGTCTCTACTTCTGAGTTGTCTACTTGACGGGGGAGCTTACGGGCTCAGCGGCTTCGCGCTGCCGCAGCAGGGCCACCAGATCGTCTTGCACCACCGCGGGCCGGTCACCAAACCGCACCAGGCGCGCCACACCCAGGGTGGAGCGCACGGGCGCCCAGCTCTTACCCTGGTCCGACGAATCCAGCCGGATGAAGAGGTAGCGGGGGAACAGCGGCTCGGTCACGGCTTGCACCTTGCTGCGGCTGCGCTTCTCGACTCGCAGCTGCGGCAGGTAGCACTCGTAGCCTTGGCGCTGCAGATTGACCAGGGCCACCTGCTCCTGGCGGGGCTTGGTGTGTACCAGGTGCCAGGCGATGGTGGCCGGCAGCGTCACCCCGAGATCTCTCTGGACACCGGGAGTTCCAGACCGTGGGTCTTGAGCAGCGCATGCCGCCGCGCGGCCTCCAGGTCGCTAGCCACCATCTCCGCGCACATCTGCTGCGCGGTGATCTCCGGCACCCATCCGAGCTTGGCCTTGGCCTTGGCCGGGTCTCCCAGCAAGGTCTCCACCTCCGCCGGTCGGAAGTAGCGCGGGTCCACCTGCACGATGCAGTCACCAGACTTGAGGGCCGGGGCCTTGTCTCCTTCGATGGCTTGGACGTAGGCCTTTTCGTCCGCGCCCTGCCCTTCGAAGCGCAGCGTGATGCCCAGCTCAGCCGCGCTCCAGGTGATGAACTCCCTGACGGCGTACTGCTTGCCTGTGGCGATGACGAAGTCTTCTGCGCTGTCCTGCTGAAGCATCATCCACTGCATGCGCACGTAGTCCTTGGCGTGGCCCCAGTCGCGCAGGGCGTCCAGGTTGCCCATGTACAGACACTTCTCCAGGCCCTGTGCGATGTTGCACAGGCCCCGGGTGATCTTGCGGGTGACGAAGGTCTCGCCTCTTCTGGGGCTCTCGTGGTTGAAGAGGATGCCGTTGCAGGCGTACATGCCGTAGGCCTCACGATAGTTGACTGTTATCCAGTACGCATACAGCTTGGCCACGGCGTAGGGGCTGCGCGGGTAGAAGGGGGTGGTCTCCTTCTGGGGGATCTCCTGCACCAGGCCATACAGCTCTGAGGTGCTGGCCTGATAAAAGCGCGTCTTCTTGTGCAGGCCCAGCAAGCGGATGGCTTCCAGCAGGCGCAGGGTGCCCATGGCGTCGACATCGGCGGTGTACTCCGGCGCCTCGAAGCTGACAGCCACGTGGCTTTGCGCGCCGAGGTTGTAGACCTCATCGGGCTGCACCTGCTGCAGGATGCGGGTGAGGTTGGAGCTGTCGGTCAGGTCACCGTAGTGCAGCGTGAAGCGCTGGTGGTCGACGTGGGGGTCTTCGTAGATGTGGTCGATGCGCTGGGTGTTGAACAGCGACGCCCGGCGCTTGATGCCGTGGACTTCATAGCCCTTTTCCAGCAGGAACTCGGCAAGGTAGCTGCCGTCTTGGCCGGTGATGCCGGTGATGAGGGCGGTTTTGGGCATGGGGACTTGTGTCAGGAGAGATCAGGTCGCAAGGTGCGGCCCTGGGACAAGTTGTCAGCGGCCACCAGCCAGTTCCTGCTGCAACTCAACACCACGATCGAACAGTGTCTCAGGGGCGATATCGAGATTGCCGGGCCAGCACACCGTGTCGTAGGCAACGTAGGCTTGGCTGAACAGGGCAGGGTCACGCAGTCGAGAGAAGACTCCGCGCGAAAGATAGGGCGTGACGTCGAACACCTTCCGCACTCCATTGCTGAAGAGGATGCTCAGCCGGAAGCCGTCGAGAGCCTCTACAGATTTGACACGTTCCATGCTTAGCTCCTGGCGCTCAACGCAGTGGCTCGATCGGCAGCGGAGACTCGCCGTTGACTGCAAGCTGCCAATCCGCCATCAAGTCGTCTCTGTGGATTTCAATCCAAGCCTGTACAAGTCGCGCCTTGCTCACTGGGACGCTGCCTGAAAGCGCTGCTCCATCCACGATGGAGAACGATGCTTCTTGGCCCTGGTAACGAGCATGGATGTGCGGAAGTTTATGCCTCTCGTCATCAAAGAAATACATGTAGATGACGATGCCGTAGAACATGCTGATAGTAGGCATCGCGTCATTACTTGCCGAGAAATCAGCTGAGCGTCAATGCCTGCCTGGCCATTGCGCGCTTGCATAGGCCAGACGAATGCCTTCGCGCAGCGACGTCCTCGCAGTCCAACCCAGCCCGGCCAACCTGCTCACATCCAGCAGCTTGCGTGGCGTGCCGTCGGGCTTGGACGCGTCATAGACGATGCGGCCCTTGAAGCCGACCACGTCCATCACCGTCTCGGCGAGTTCGCGGATGGTGACGTCCTGCCCCGTGCCGATGTTGACCAGCGGGCCGTCGTAGCCCTGCTCCATCAGGTGCACACAGGCGTCCGCCAGATCGTCGACGTAGAGGAACTCGCGCCGCGGCGTGCCGCTGCCCCAGACCACGTACTCGGCATCGCCGCGCTCGCGCGCCTCGTGCGCCTTGCGGATGAGCGCGGGCAGCACGTGGCTGTTGGCCAGGTCGTAGTTGTCGTTGGGGCCGTACAGGTTTGTAGGCATCGCACTCACGTACTGCCGGCCGTACTGCCGGTTGTAGCTCTCGCACAGCTTGATGCCGGCGATCTTGGCGATGGCATAGGGCTCGTTGGTGGGCTCCAGCGGGCCAGTGAGCAGGTAGTCTTCCTTGATGGGCTGCGGGCAGTCGCGCGGGTAGATGCAACTGGAGCCAAGAAACATCAACCGCTGCACCCCGGCTGCATGCGCGCCGTGGATGAGGTTGGACTCGACCATCAGGTTCTCATAGATGAAGTCGGCCCGGAACAGGTTGTTGGCCTGGATGCCACCCACCTTGGCCGCGGCGATGAAGATGTAGTCGGGCCGCTCCTGCGCCAAGAAGCGGTGCACGGCGGCCTGGTCCAACAGGTCGAGCTCAGCCCGGGTACGGGTGAGGATGTCGGTGTAGCCGCCCGCCTGCAAGCGGCGCACGAGGGCAGAGCCAACTAGGCCGCGGTGGCCGGTGACGAAGATGCGGGGCGTGGACATGGGGGGGCGATTGTGATTCACGAATCTCTTCGCATTGGCCTATGATATCGCATCGCATCGCAATTGCAACGCACACCATGAAGACCTCCTCATTCCCATCGCTGCGGGTCGAGCCTGAACTGCGCAAGGCGGCCGAGGAGGTGCTGCGCGATGGCGAGACGCTCAGCAGCCTGATCGAGGCGTCAGTTCGCGAGGCAATTCAGCGGCGGCGCGTCAACGACGACTTCATCGCCCGGGGTCTGCGTGCACGCATGAACGTGGAACGCACGGGTGTCTCTCACCCCGCAGAGGCGGTCCATAGCGAGCTGCAACGGCGACTGGATGCACGGCGCAAGTCGGTCCTGGGGTGAGCACTGCGTTCGAGGTTCGTTATTCCGACTCGGCAAGAGAGGACCTGCTGCGGCTCTTCGACTACCTGCTGGACAAGGCCAGAACGGTGGAGGACTTCGACTCGGCGCAGCTTGCGATCGACACCATTCGCGAAGCCGTCGAGCGTGGCCTGAGCCGGGCACCGTTCGCCTACCGGAAGGCCGGACACAGCCCGTTTTTGCGCGAACTCTTGATTGCCTCAGGACGCACCGGGTACGTGGTGCTCTACGAGATCAAGGACGCCACGCAGGTGTTGGTGCTGGCAGTGCGCCACCAACTCGAAGACGACTACCACTGAGCCGGCGTCGGAAGGCACGGAGTACCGGCCAGTTGCTGTCGTTCATTACCCCCGCCAAACCCTCCACACCGTACCCCACAGCACCCGCAGATCGGTCGCCAGCGTGGCCTGCTCCGCATACCGCGCCGCCGCTCGCAACTTGGCCGGGAGGATGACCTCGCTGTACTCTCGCTCGGGATCTTCCGAGCGAGCCAGGCGTTCAGCCTCGTCCAGGAACTCAAGCGATGACGGGTCGGTGATGCCTGGCCTCACCGCCAGCACCTGCTCGCGCAACTCAGGCGGGTACAGCGCCACATACCGCGGCACCTCGGGCCTGGGCCCCACCAGGCTCATGTCGCCCCGCAGCACGTCCCACAGCTGCGGCAGTTCATCCAGCTTGGTTCGTCGCAGCCAGGCGCCGGTGCGGGTGATGCGAGGGTCTTCGCCCACGGTGATGGCAAGCCCGCGCGCTGGCGCATCGGCCACCATGGTGCGGAACTTGTGGATGCGAAACAGCCGGCCGTAGCGTCCCACGCGCTCTTGCCGAAAGAAGACCGGGCCCGGCGAGTCACGCTTGATCAGCACGGCGATGACGGCGAGCAGCGGCACCAGCACGCACAGGCCCAAGGCGGCCAGCACCACATCGAAGATGCGTTTGCTCATCGGCCCTGCGCGGTGCCCATCGGGGCCGCCATGCAGGCGGGCGGGGGTGGCTCGATAATCGAGCCTCCTGCCACCGGGCTTCGGGCCACCTGTACGGCAGCTGAACTACGGCCCTTGTTTCGCACGAAAGCATTGTCGATGAATTCCTTTACCGACCTCCCCTTCCCTCCCCAACGCCGCCACGGCCCCCGCCCCCGCCGGGGCGACCGCTGCATTGCGCTGGTGGATGCCCGCTTCATCGAGTGGCTGGCCGGCCAGGACGGCCCGCCCGCACGGCGTGACCGCTTGGGCGCGTTGCTGGATGCGGCCCTGGCCGCAGCCGATCTGCCGGGCGACCTGATGCGAGTGCACTGGTACACCGCGCAACCCGACGCTCCCACCCTGCCCGGCCAGGTGCTGCGGTGGGTGGCGCCCGAGTCGGCCGACGCCGGGGCCTCGCTTGCACTGGCGATGGCGCGTGATCTGGCGGCCCTGGCCGAGAACGGCGCCTGCGACCAGGTGTTGCTGGCCACCGACGACGACCGCCTGCTCACCGCGGTGGACGCCGCCCAGCTGCGCGGCCTGCGCGTGCACCTGCTGGCCGACGACTCCGCCCTGGACCTGGCCGCCCTGGCCCGCACCGACGGCGCCTGGGCCGCCCTGTTGAAGCAGGCCGATGCCCGCGTGGTGGTGACGGCCGGCGAGATCGAGCGCGCCCTGTGGGGCGACGGCGAGGTGTCGGTGGCCGAGCACGGTCCGCGCGCCGGTGCCCGTGCAAACGGCGCCGGCCCCAGGCAGCAGCGCCCGCGAGCAGGCGACCGCACGCCGGTGGATGCCGGGCCGATCCGCGATGCCCTGGAGCCGATGGTCAGCAACTGGTGGGGCGAGCTGCCGCCCGAGGAGCAACTCGCCCTGCACGCGCAACTGCCGCCGCAACGCGGCCTGCCGCAGGAAGCCGACCGGCAACTGCTGGTGCGCCTGAGCCAACAGCTGGGCCGCCCGCTGTCACTGGACGAGAAGAAGGTGATGCGCGAACTCGCCCGCAATGCCGTGCTGCGCGACAGCGGGCTGCCGCCGGATGATGAGATCGACGGCCACCCACGGGATGAGGAAACGGCCCCGGCAGGCGCCTGAGCCAGACGGCTTGAAGCGCCCTTGGCCAGCCTGCTAGGGCTGGCCAAGGGCACTCAGTCAGAGCCCCAGCGCGTCGCGCAGTGCCTCGGCTACGCGCTGCACGTCGGCAACCGTCATGCGCGTGTACAGCGGCAGGCTCACCATCCGCTCGTAGGCTCGCTGGCTGTTCGGGAAGTCCTTCTGGCGCAGGCCGTAGCGGTCGCGCCAGTAGGGCTGCAGGTGCAGCGGGATGTAGTGCACGCTGCAGCCGATGCCCTGGGCGTACAGGCGCTCGATCAGCAGGTCTCGCGGCACGCCGGCCGCATCGGTCAGGCGCATCACGTACAGGTGCCAGGCGTGGGTGTCTGAACCGGCCGCGTGCGCAGGCCGCTGCACCGGCAGGCCGGCCAGCGCCTCGTCGTAGGCTGCCGCCAGGGTCTGGCGCTGGCGCTGGAACTCATGCGCGCGCTTCAGTTGCTGCAGGCCCAGCGCCGCGGCGATGTCGGTCAGGTTGTACTTGAAGCCCGGCGCCACGATCTCGTAGTACCAGCTGGGCACGGTGGCGCTGAAGCGGTCGAAGGCGTCGCGGCTGATGCCGTGCAGCCGCATCACCCGGGCGCGTGAGGCCAGTTCGGCGTTGCGCGTGACCAGCATGCCGCCCTCGCCCGTGGTGATGGTCTTGTTGGCGTAGAAGCTGAAGACCGTGGCGTCGCTGGCCAAGGTGCCCACCGTGGCGCCGCCGCAGGTGGTGGGCAGCGCGTGGGCGGCGTCTTCCACCACCTTCAGCCCGTGCCGACGGGCGATGTCCAGCAGCCGCGGCATGTCCGCCGCCAGCCCTGCGTAGTGCACCGGCACGAGGGCCCGGGTGCGCGGGCCGATCGCCGCCTCCACCGCGGCGGGGTCGATGTTCAGCGTGACCGGGTCGCAGTCCACCAGCCGCACATCCGCGCCCAGGTAGCGCACCACCTCGGCGGTGGCGGTGAAGGTGTGGGTGGTGGTGATGACCTCGTCGCCCGGCCCGATGCCCAGCGCCTCCAGCGCCAGGTGCAGGCCGGCCGTGGCAGAGTTCACGGCGATGCATTGCAGTGAAGCGTCCCCCAGAAAAGCAGCGAAGTCCGCCTCGAAGCGCTTGGCCTTGGGCCCGGTGGTGACCCAGCCCGAGCGCAGGGTGTCCACGACCTCGGCGATCTCGGCTTCGCCGATGTCGGGCAGGGCGAAAGGGAGGAAGGGGCGGTCGGGTTTCATGGGGCTGCCAATCGGCCGTCATGCAGCCTGCGCCTGGCCTCATCCAGCAGACGCGCAGCCCCTCTCAGGAGGCTGGCAGAGCCTTCGTGGGCCGCGTTCAGTGCCTCAGCCAACAAGGGGTCGTCGCGCAGGTAATCATGCACCAGGCGGTTGCGTAACTGGCGCAGCAAAAGCCAGTTGTCCGCATCGTCGAGCCAGCCGAACCGTTCGGCAAGCCGCAGGTTGTCGATCAGCGGTTGTGGCGGCTCACCGCCCGCCCTGAGGACGGCTGGCAGCAGCTTGTCACCCAGGGTGTCCTGCAGCCTTCCGAATCGCATGGCAAAGGCATCCACCTTCTCCGCGATGGCGTTGTCCTGGCGCAGCGAGCTGGCCCGCGGGGCATCGAACGGCGCCACGAAAAGTTCGGCATCCGTGCGCTTCAGCGCCGCCGCCTCAGCCTCCACGACATCGATGAGATGTCGCAGCCGCTCACGCTCGGAGGCCGCGCTCATAGGGGCACCCCCTCCTCGAGGGCAACACGATGAATCGCCTGACGGGCCAGGTTGGGTGCTTCCAGGACGATGTCGATCTTCTGCTCGCCCAGACGAAGCTGGAGGGCCGCCCACAGCCTTGCAGTCTTCAGGGTCGGCTGAGCCACCTCGTGCGCTGCCTGAACCAGCAAGTCGATGTCGCCCCCGCGGACGCGATCGTCGGTGCGTGAGCCGAACAGGATGACGCGCGCATCCGGCCCAAAGACGCGCTGCGTCTCGGCGCGGATGACATCGGCATGCTGGGCGGAGAGTCTCATATGGGCTGACGGCGGGGGCTATGCCGATGCTATCGGATGCGGTACTCCGCCACCACTTGCACCAGCCGCTGGCGCACCGCAGCGTCGGCCGCTTCGGTGTCAACAGGTGCCGGGCTGTCGGCCCACCGCACCAACTCCTCGATACCCTGCGGCGTCTCGTTCAGCCGCGCCAAGCGCAGGCGGGGCACAGGGGTGGGCAGGGTGGCGTCGGCGTCGGCGAGCAGTTCCTCGAAGAGCTTCTCGCCTGGGCGCAGGCCCGAGAACTCGATGCCTATCTCGTCTTCGGTGTGGCCGGACAGGCGGATGAGCTGCCGTGCGAGGTCGACGATCTTCACCGGCTCGCCCATGTCCAGCACCAGCACCTGGCCGCTGTCGCCGATGGCGGCGGCCTGCAGCACCAGCCGCGCGGCCTCGGGTATGGTCATGAAGTAGCGGATGATTTCCGGGTGGGTGACCGTGACGGGCCCGCCGCGCTCGATCTGCTCCTTGAACTTGGGGATGACGCTGCCGCTGGAGCCCAGCACATTGCCGAAGCGCACCGCCATGAAGCGCGTGCCCGAGTGCTGCGCCGCCAGGTGGCTGACCACCATCTCGGCGGCGCGCTTGGTGGCGCCCATCACGTTGGTGGGATTGACGGCCTTGTCGGTGCTGATGAGGACGAAGCGCTCTGCCCCGCTTTCGGCCGCGGCCGTGGCCGCCTGCCAGGTGCCCAGCGTGTTGTTGCGCAGCGCCGCCCAGGCATTGCCCTCCTCCATCAGCGGCACGTGCTTGTAGGCTGCGGCGTGGAAGACCACCTGCGGGCGCCAGCGCTGGCACACGGCGCGCATCTGGGCGAGGTCCTTCACGTCGCCGATGAGGTGTTCGGTGGGCAGGTCGGGCCAGCGCTCGTTGAGCTCCTGCTCCAACGTGTACAAGTTGAATTCGCTGAGCTCCAGCAGCACCAGCCGGGCCGGGCCCTGCGCAGCCACCTGGCGGCACAGTTCAGAGCCGATGCTGCCGCCCGCGCCGGTGATGAGCACGGTCTTGCCGCGCAGCACCGCTGCCAGCGGCGCGTCGTCCAGCGCAACGGGCTCACGGCCCAGCAGATCTTCGGGCTCGATGTCGCGCACGCGGGCCACTGAGCGGCCGTCACGCAGTTCCTCGGCGCTGGGCACGGTCAGGACGGGCAGGCCGGTGCCGGCGGCGCGCTCCAGCAGCTCACGCCTTGCGGCCCCGCGCAGCGCGGGCATGGCCACGATCAGGTGCGTGGCCGCGCCGAGCACCGACTTGTCGGCCATCGCCGCCAGCGGCCCCTTCACCGGCACGCCGGCGATGCGCGCGCCCTGCTTGGCGGGGTCGTCATCCAGCAGCGCCAGCACCGTCCAGCCTTGCCGATGGATACCAGCCAGCAACCGGCGCGCCGCCTCGCCCGCACCCAGCACCACCGCGCGGCGGATCTCGGACGAGCCGCCGGTGATGCGCGACCTAGCGTGCTCGTACAGCATGCGGTAGCCGATGCGCACCACGCACACGCCCATCAGCGCCACCAGCGGGTGCAGCGCCAGCACCGCGCGCGGCACCTTGGTGAGCTGCAGGGCCAGCACCACGGCGGCACTCAGCAGCCCCGCCGCGGCGCAGGCGATGGTGAGCCGCTTGACCTCGCCGAAGCCCGAGAAGCGCCACATCGACTGCGGCACGCGGGCGATGGCGAAGGCCACCAGGTAGGCCGCCACCACGCCGGCCATCACCCACACGTCATACGCTGGCCGGGCCGAGACCCAGCGCTCGAAGCCCAGGCGGAACAGGTAGGTGAGGTTCCAGCAGGCGGCGATGACCAGGCCATCAATCACCAGCGACAGCGGCTCGCGGTGCGGGCGCAGCACCGCCAGGAAGCGGTCGAGGCGGTGCCAGGCGGTGACGGGGGCGTCGGCGCGGCTCATCGTGGGCTGCCCTGGACGGTTCCCGCGCCGCCATCGCCGGCCTGGCCTGCGGACTTGCCCACCCAGGCCAGCACGTGGGTACGCAGGAAGGGCAGCGTGTTCAGGGCCGTCCACAGCCCTGGGTGTACGCGGGCCGATGGTCGGCCCAAGGGCGGGGCTAGGGTGAGACGCTGGTGTCTCAGTACCCCCTGAGGGAAGAGCTGGCGGATGCGTCCCACAGGCACGCCACGCACATCGGGATTGCGTGGATTGTCCACGGTGAAGTCGTACCAGAGGACGCCGCCGCCCGGCTTGACCGCACGCCACATCGCGTCAGCCAGTTCCTGCTGGAAGGCATCGTCCAGCAGCGAAGAGAAAACCGTGGAGGCCAGCACGATGTCGAACTGCCCCTGCGGCAGCGGCACCCTCGAGGCGTCGCCCTCTATGAGGGTGACCGCTGCAGGCAACACCTCGCGTGCCGCGGCGGCGCGCTCAGGCAGCAACTCGATGCCGGTGAGGTGCTGCGGCGCAAAACCCAGACGAAGGAGCTCCAGGAGGTTGCCGCCGCTACCACAGCCCACCTCCACCACGCGCTTCTCGTCCAGCGACCTCCAGCCCTGCGCCGCAAACAGGCGCAGCATGGCCCGCTGCCGCTCCTGCAATGTCAGCCAGACATCGGGCTGCAGCGGGCTGTAGCGCGTGGTGGCGTCGCGGCGCGCGTAACGCTCGGCGATGGCGGCGGGCTCGCCGGCGGGCTGGCTCATCGGCGGGCGGCCTTCGGCTGGGCAGGCAGCAAGGTGAATTCCGAAGGGTCGAGCAGGCGGGCGAAGTCGCGGTCGAAGGTCACCAGATGCGTGCCGTGGCGGCGCACGGCGGCGGCGATCCAGGCGTCCGACACGGCTGCACCGGTGATGCCCCGCTCACGGCACAGCCGTGCGACACCTGGCCATTCGTCAGACAACTCGAGCCACTCGCAGCCCGGTGCGGCCGCGACGGCGTCGATGAAACGGATCGCGTCATCCGCCCGTGTGGGCTGCTCGAAGACCTTGGGGTGTGTGGCCACCCGCAGGAAAGCGGTCGCCACCATGGGCAGCAGGTGCAGCGGCCCGCCGCTGCACGCCGCCGCAAGAGCCTGCGACAGCCAGGCCAGGGCGGTGCCGTGATGCACGTGGTCGGCTCGATGCGCCGCCAGCAGGACGTTGACGTCCGGCGTCATCTGGGAGCCGGCCCGTTCAGGCGTCTTCGCCTGCGGCTTCGCGCAGCGACCGGTTGGACAGCGGGTCCACTCCGGAACGCAGGCCGCCTTTTCCGCGCACCACGGGCAGGCTCGGGAGGGCATCGGCCACCGCCGCATTGCGGCGCAGGCGCAGCGAAAGACCCTCCTCCACCAGGCGAGTCAGCGTCGTCTTCTCGCGTATGGCCAGTGCCTTGGCCCTGGCCACCAGGCGGTCTTCGATGTCCAGGGTGGTCTTCATGCCGAGGATGATACAGATTTCTGTATCGCTTCGAGAAACCGCTTCGCCAGCACCGGCCACGCATGGTGCGCCAGCGCATAGGCCCGCCCACGCTCGCCGAACTGGCGGCGATGCTTGGGGTCGAGTGCGGCGAGTTGCCTCAGGCCCTGGGCGATGGCCTGCGCCGACTCGGGCTCCACGGTCAGCCCACATCCGGCCTCGGCCACCGGGTCGTTGCCGGCGGCCACTGAGTGCAGCACCGGGCGCGCAGCCATCATGTAGTCGGTCAGCTTGTTCGGGGCGATGCCGAAGCGATAAAGCGGCTGTCGGCGCCAGCCGATGAAGGCGATGTCCACCGCGGCGAGGAAGGCCCGTACCTGCGCCTTGGGCACCGGCGGCAGCATCGTCACCGCCTCCAACCCCTCGGCCGCCACCCGCGCGGCCAGGCGCTCACGCTCGTGGCCATCGCCCACCAGCACGAAGCGCATGGGCCGCTCGCGCACCAGGGCTGCGGCGTCCAGCAGCACGTCCAGCGCATTGGGCGGGCCCATCGAGCCGGCGTAGCCCACGATCACCGCGCCGGCCCTGCGCGCGGCGTCGATGGCCTGCTCCACATCGGCACGCAGCGCCTCGGCCAGGCCCTGCCACTCCTCGGGGCTGATGCCGTTGGGCACGATGGCCACCTTGCGGACATCCCCGCCGCGGGCCGCCACGTGGGCATGCACCTTGGGCAGCATGGACACGATGGCGTCGCTGTGCCGGAAGGCCGCACCCTCGGCCGACTGACAGATCAGGGCAAAGGGGTGCCAGGGCGACATGCCCGAGATCTCCACCAGCGACAGCGGCCACAGGTCGTGGATCTCATGCACCAGGCGCGTGCGGGCGGCGTCGCCGGGGGCACGCCGGGCGTTGGTCAACTGCACGATGCGCCGCGCCACCCAGGTGTCCATCGGATAGGTGCTGGAGGCGATCACCGCATCAGGGCGGAACTGCTCGGCGACAAGAGGTGCTTGCGCCAACAGCTGGCTGAGGAAGGAGACGATGTTGCGCAGCCGCCCGACACCGTTGCCCGCATAGGCCGGCGTGGGCAGCCAGCGGTAGGTGATGCCGTCCACCACCTCGTCGCCGGCCTCGGGCTGGCGCGTGCGCACGTGCGAGTAGGTCGCTGCCACGATCATCACCCGGTGGCCCAGGCGCACCCACTCACGGGCCAGGTAGTACGGGCGGTACTCCATGCCGAGTGACGGCGTGCCGGCGTAGTGGTTGACGAGCAGCAGGTTCACGGCGGGCCGATGAGATCGCGGTACAGGCCCAGCAGCCTTTGCTCGGCCACGGGCCAGTGGTAGTGGGCAGTGACAGCCTCGCGGCCGGCGCGGCCCATGCGCTGGGCGCCCTCGGGGTCATCCAGCAGCTGCCGCAGCGCCGCAGCGATGGCGGCTGGGTCTTCCGGGTCCACGCACAGCCCGCAGGCGTGGCGCTCGACGATGTCGCGCCACAGCGCAAAGTCCGAGGCCACCACCGGCAGCGAGGCCGACATGTACTCGAACATCTTGATCGGCAGCGCATCCAGGTAGCTGGGCAGCGGCAGCAGGGTCACCAGGCCGGCCTGTGAGCGCGCCATCACCTCGCGCACCTCGGCGCGGCCCACCACCCCCAGGTACTCGACGTTCGCCCACCCGGGCTCGGCGCGCAGTTCGCGCTCGATGGCCGCATCCTCGAAGCCGCCGCACAGCAGCAGCTTCAGCCCCGGCACCTGCGCCACGGCACGGACCATCTGCAGTGCGCCGCGGGTGCGGAAGATGCCGCCGACGTAGCAGACAGCGCGTTCTCGCGCCGGGGCTGGCCTGTGGCTTGTGCCCACAGGCCCACGGGCCGATGCGCCGTCGGTCAATGGCGCGGGCCCGAGCGCCAGCTCGTTCAGGTGCGGGTAGTTGGGCACGGCCAGGCTGCGCGGCGCCACGGCCGCAAAGCGCTGCTCGATGTGCGGGGTGGAGGCCACCACGGCGGCCAGTCGCCGCACCTGGCGGTTCTCGTAGACCTCGAAGGCGCGCGAGATCACAGGCCGCAGCAGCGCCGGGATCCACTGCTTGGTGAGGATCTGGCGCGGCACGTCCTCGTGCGCGTCGTAGACCACCGGGATGCCCTGCCGCGCCAGGGCCACGCCCACGGGCAGCAGCTCGGGGTCATGCAGGTGCACGAGAGCCGGCCGCAACCGGCGCACCGTAGCCAGCGCGCGCGCAGGCTGCCGCCGCATGCGCGCCATCCGGCCGGCTGGCCGCTCACCGATATCGACGATGCGCACCCCCTGCACCTGCGCATCCCCCCGCCCATCGCCCACCACCTGCACCACGCCGTAGCCGGCCTGGGCGAGCGAGACGCACTCCTTGCGGAAGATGCGGATGTCATCACGCGGGTGGACGGTGGTGACGTGCACCACCGGGCGGCGCGGAGCGGTGATGCGCTCATGCAGGGCCAGGAACTGCTGCACGTTGGCGTGCAGGGTGGCGCTCTCGGCGATGAGGGCCTCGTTGGCGGGACGGCCTTTCGTGTCCCAGGCGCCCGAGGCTGACCAATCGGCTGCGCGCTTCAACGCATCGGCCAAGGCCACCTCAAGCGGCTGGCCTTGCGCCACGATGAGGCCGTTGTCACCCTCGCGCACCCACTCGCGGTTGGCCGGCAGGTCGGCCAGCACCGGCAGGCAGCCCGCGGCCATCGCCTCCAGCAGGCTCACCGAGGTGCCATCGGTCTCGGGCACGCTCACGAACAGCGCACTGCGGCGATAGGCGCGGGCCAGGTCTGCCGACGACAGGTGGCCGGTGAACTCGACGCGATCGCTGACGCTGAGGGTGGCGGCCAGCTCGCGCAGCGCCTGAGTCTGCTCGCCCGAGCCCGCCACCTCCAGCACCCAGCCGGGCAGCGACGGGGCCGCAGCGGCAAAGGCGCGCACGATGGCGTCGATGCGGTACAGGGGCTTGTGCAGCCGGCAGGAGAGGATGCGCTTGTCACGCTGCACCGGGCCCAGCGCCAGCGGCTCGTCGATACCCAGCGGAATCCACTCGCGCCAGGCGGCGGGGTCATCGGGCACCAGGGCCTGCGCGGCACGCAGCAGCACCTGGGCGTCGGCCGTCCACGCGGCGGCACCTCGCAGGCCGTGGCGCACCAGTGCGCGCTGCCAGAGGCCGCGGTGCGGCAGCGTCAGCACGTCAGATCCCCACAGCGTCAACACCACCGGCACGCCGGTGGGTCGGGCGGCGCGCACCGCGTGCCAGGCCGTGGCGTCGGCCTGGTGCACGTGCACCACCGAAGGCTGCCAACGGGCGATGAGGTCGCGCAGGCGCTGCGGCGTGCGCCAGGCCGCAATGCGCAGGCTCAGCACGGCCTGCTCGCGCAAGCGCGCGTGGGCCGACATCGGCTCGGCGCGGTCGGTAGCCAGCACCACGTCGCGGCCGGCCTCGCACAGGCCGTTGACGAAGCGGCGCACATGCACCGAGTGCGTGCCCACCACGAGCACGGGCCGCGTGTCCATCGCCTCCTCAGCCCCGGCGGACGGCGCGGATGGCCACGTCGTGATAGGTCTGCGCGCGCAGCGCGGCTTCGTCGGCCTGGCTGGCACGGCGGGACTCGTGCCGCGCCAGAGCGATCTCCACCGCTGCCCGGCCGGGCAGCCAGCGGCCGTGGCGGATGTAGGCGCCGCTGAACCGCGACAGCCCGCCCAGGCGCAATCGCTGCAGCGACGCCACCTCGAAGAAGGGCGCCAGCGCGTCCCGGTAGTCGGGCTCCGAGGTGCTGTGGCTGACCGAGCCCGAGTGCTGCCCGCTGGCGCTGGCCTGCTCGATCATCAGCAGTTCTCCGCCGGGCGCCAGCACGCGCGCGATGTCGGCCACCGCCTCGCGCAGAGCACGGCCGTCGTCGGTGGTCAGGCACTGCAGCACGCCCACCGTGAGGCAGCCGTCGAAGGCGGCATCGGGCAACGGCAGCGGCGGGCTGCTCACGTGCAGGAAGGTGGCGCCACCGCCCGGGTGCAGGCGGCGGGCGGCGTCGATCATGGCAGCCGAGGCGTCGGTGCCGGTGTAGGCGGCGCCCAATGCGGTGATGCGGCCGGCGAAGCGGCCGATGCCGCAGCCGAAGTCCAGCACCTGACGGCGGCCGGCAGCCCAGGGGCCGACGCTCGCCCACTGGATGCGGTCGATGAGCCCGTTCTTCAGGCCGTGGCGGTCACCGGGGTCGATGACCGACTGCAGCCCGGTGCCCTGGCGGGCGCGCTCGTCCCAGTCCACCTCAGCCATGGCATCCGTCCTGCGTCACCGGCGGATTATCGGCAGCACCACGCGCCGCAGCCCTTGTGCGGCGCGCCAGGCCAGGCCATCCCAGGCGAGCGTGGGGTACGGGGTGGCCACGGCGCCGAACTCTTCCTTGAAGCGGCGCACCTGCGGCAGGCCCTCGCTGGCGCCGAGGTTGAGCACCGGGATGCCATGCGCCGACAGGTCGCGCACCACCGCGTCCACCAGGCGCAGCATGGGGAAGGCCGGCTTGAATGCCGCGTCGCTGCTCGTCACGCCCTGCCAGTACAGCGCCTGGGGGCGCGTCTGCAGCAGCACCATCGCAGCAGCCAGCCGGCCCTGCACGCGCAGCGTCCACAGGCGCACCGACGGGCTGTCCAGCAGCGCATCGAAGAGCACGCGCGGGTAGGGCACGTCCTGCCGGCCCCAGCGGCGCAGCGACTCGGCGTACAGGGCCCAGTAGTCGTCCAGATCGGCTGCGCGGCCCGGCGCGATCTCGGTGTCCGGCAGCGCGGGCCGGGCGATCTGGCTGCGCTTGGTGGCGTGGTAACGGGCACGCTGGGCTTCGGCGGTGGGCTCGATGGAGAGGAGATGGGTCTCGCGAGGCGTGAGGGCGTAGCCCGCCGGGATGGTGAACGAGTGCGTGTCACCGTCGGCGACAGCCTGTGCGGCAGCGGGCGCGGGCAGCGTCAGCGCCTGCTGCGGACTCCCCTGCCACCTCACGCTGCTCGCGCGGCGGCGGGCCACCTGCAGCGCGGCGCTCCAGTCGCAAGGGGTCACCGTCCCGGCGTACAGCCCCATCGGCCCCAGTTCCCACCGGCGCAGGCCGAAGCGCGCCTGCTCGAAAGCCCAGCAGGGGCCCTCCTCCAGGCGCACGGCGCGCCAGCCCAGGCCGCGGTGCAGGGCATGGCGCAGCGCCTCGTCGTCGAACAGGTCACCGGCCACCGCCGCCGCCCCCGATCACGACGCGGAACTCGAACACCGTCGAGCCGACGATATAGGCCGTCATCCCGATGGCCACCACCCACAGCGTGGCCGTGGCGCCCAGCCCGAGCAGCACGCCGGCGCCCAGCAGGGCAAAGGCGAGCACGGTGGCGCCCAGGCTCAAGGCGAAGTCAAGCGCGAAGCGCTCCTTCACCAGGTACAGCGCACTCAAGGGCGCCGCGACGAAGGCCGAGAGGACCCAGGGCGACATGGCCCGCACGTAGCCGCCCAGGGCCGCCCAGGACTCTCCGAAAGCCCAGGCGAAGAAGGCGTCGGGCAGCAGCAGCAGCAGCGGCAAGGCGATGAGTGCCGCCGGCGCACTGGCACGCAGCAGGCGCGACGCATCGGCTCGCAGGCGCGCGTCGTCGCTGCGGTGGCTGGCTGCGCGAGGGTAGTAGACCTGGGTGATGGCGCCGCTGACCAGGCCGAGCGGGGCCTTGAGCAGCCGCGCCGCGAACGCGTAGTAGGCAGCGGCCGGCGCGCCGAAGGCCGAGGCGATGAGCAGCGGCAAGCCCGAGGTCTGCGCCGCATCGGACATCACGTGCGGCACGTTGAACGAGGCCAGGCGCCCGAAGTGCCGCATGAGGCGCCGCGCCTGAGCCCTGCGCACGCGCAGCAAGGCCAGGTCGGCGCGAAGGTGCCACACCAGCAGCACCAGCCCCGCGCCCTGCCCCGCCAGCATGGCCGCCACCAGCGCCCAGGGCTGGGCACCCAGAGCCATCGCCAGCGCCACCGAGAGCACCGCCGTCACCGCCGCCTGAGCGATGCGCGACCACGACAGCGAGGCAAAGGCCCGGCTGCGCGAGGCCCACTGCCCCGCCACCTGCAAGGCGCCGCCCAGGGCCACGTGCACGGGCAGCCAGGCCAGTCCATAGCGTGCCCAATCGGGCTGCCAGGCCAGCGCCGCAGCCACGCCCAGCGCAGTGGCCCCCGTCAGCAGGGCACTCACCGCCAGCGCGCCCGAGGCCAGCGCTGCGGCGCTGCGGGCCCTGCGCGGCAGGGGGATGGCCATGTCCAGCCGCGCACACACCAGCGGCAGCACGAAGCCGCCCCAGGCGATGAAGACCACGAAGGCCCCGTAGGCCTCGGGCGGGTACAGGCGGGTGATGACCGGCAGCGCGGCCAAGGCCACAGCCTGGGCCACGGCGGTGCCACCGGCCACCGTCATCACGCTGCGCAGGAAGCTGGCGGCCATGGGGGCTCGGCGGCAGCTCGCCGTGCGGCCTCAGCCGACGGCGCGGCGCAGCGCGTCGACCACCACGTCCTGGTCGGCCTCGGTGAGGTCGGCGCTCATCGGCAGGCTCAGCACCTGAGAGGCCACCTGCACGCTGACCGGGCAGCACTCGGGGCAGCACTGCGCAGCGTAGGCGGGCTGGTGGTGCAACGGCCGGGGGTAGTGCACCGCCGTGGGCACGCCAGCGGCCTTCAGGGCTTCCTGCACGCGGGGCCGGTCGTCGACGAAGACGGTGTACTGGCCCCACACGCAGTCCCGATCGGGCCGCACCGCCAGGGTGCGCACGCCGGCGAGGCTCTGCAGGCGCTGGCTGTAGCGTTCGCCGAGCTGGCGCCGGCGCTGCAGCTCCCACTCGAATCGCGGCAGCTTGCCCAGCACCACGGCGCACTGCAGGGTGTCCATGCGGCCGCCCACGCCCACGCGGGTGTGGTGGTAGCGGCCGCTTTGCCCATGCACGCGGATCTCCCTCGCGGCCTGGGCCAGGCGGTCATCGTCGGTGAACAGCGCGCCGCCGTCGCCGTAGCAGCCCAGTGGCTTGCTGGGGAAGAAGCTGGTGCAGCCCACGGTGGACAACGCGCACGAGCGCTTGCCACGGTAGGTGGCGCCAAAGCTCTGCGCCGCGTCCTCGATCACCGGCAACCCGTGGCGTGCGGCCACGGCATTGATTGCGTCCATGTCGGCCGTCTGGCCGTACAGGCTCACCGGCATGACGGCGCGGGTGCGCGAGGTGATCTTCGCCTCGAGCTGGGCAACGTCGAGATTGCAGGTGTCGGGCTCGACATCGACGAACACCGGCTTGCCGCCCAGCAGCACGATGACCTCGGCCGTGGCGGCGAAGGTGAAGGGGCTGGTGATGACCTCGTCGCCGGGCTCGAGATCCAGCGCCATCAGCGCGATGAGCAGCGCCTCGGTGCCGCTGGCCACGGTGACGCAGTGGCGCGAGCCGGTGAATGCCGCGAGCGCCTGCTCAAGCTCGGCCACCTCCGGGCCCATGATGTACTGGCCGTGGTCGAGCACGCGCTGGATGCGCGCGTCGATGTCGCTCTTGAGCGCGGCGTACTGGGCCTTGAGGTCGGTGAATTGCATGTGAGAGGGGCGGGTGAGCGGCGGCAGCTGGGCAGGCAATGGCAAGGGATCGGCAGGTGCAGGCGGCGACACTGGACGGCCGAGGCTCATGCCGCCGGGTCGGCCACGGTCAGCACATCACCTTTCAGGCAGTAGCGCGTGCCGGTCGCTGCACACGCGGCCTCGAGCACCTCGCCGTCCGGGGCAGAGGCAGGCAGCGCCAGCCGCTCGCCGTGCGCACTCATCCACCCGATGCGACGCGCCGGCACGCCCACCACCAGGGCGTAGGCCGGCACATCGCCCGACACCACCGCGCCCGCGCCGACGAAGGCGTACTCGCCGACGGTGTGGCCGCACACCACCGTGCAGTTGGCCCCGAGCGTGGCGCCTTGCCGAATGACCGTACGCCGGTATTCGCTCTTGCGTGGCACCGCAGAACGCGGGTTGAGCACGTTGGTGAACACCATGCTCGGCCCGCAGAAGACATCGTCCTCCAGCGTCACCGCGTCGTACACCGAGACCTGGTTCTGGATCTTCACGTTGCGGCCGATGAGCACATCGTTGCCGACGAACACCCCCTGCCCCAGCGAGCAGCCCTCGCCGATGCGCGCCCCGGCACAGACGTGGGCGAAGTGCCAGACGCGGGTGCCGGCACCGATCTGGGCGCCGTCGTCGACGATGGCGCTGGGGTGGGCCGTCCAGCCGCTGGCGGCTGCAGTTAGCGTGCTCATAGCACCCTCACGCCCGGAAGGCTGCGCATGCCGCGGTCGAAAGTGGCCAGGAATTCAGCGCCCTGTCGGGCCGCCTTGGCCGCCAGCAGGCAGTCAGCCAGATCGGCCGAGCCCGACTCGTAGAGCACCATCGCCTGGGCCACCGACTCCGAATCCTCCAGCGCCACGGTGGCGTTCGACGCCAGCGCCCGTACGGCACCGGCCACCTCGGCCCTGGAGCGCCCGTAGGTGCGCGACAGCACCCAGGCCAGCTCCACCAGCACGGTCTGCGACACCCAGACCGCGCCGTCCTGCCCGGCCCGGTCGTCGAACAGGCGCCGCGCCTTGGCGAACTGGGTGCGGTCATCGCCCACCAGCAGGCGGACGATGACGTTGGTGTCGACGGCGATCACGCCTTGGGGTCCGAGCGGCGCGAAGCGATCCGGGCAGCCACCGCTTCGGCAACGCCCCGCTCCATGTCCTCGACGCTGCGCGCGGTCTCGCCCGGCCGGGCCAGCAGGCCGGCCAGGCCCTCCGCGCCGCGGGACAGCTTGCGCACGCGCAGGCTGCCGTCGTCCAGGCGATCGATCTCCAGCCGGCTGCCCGGCCCGATACCCAGCAGGCGCCTGAGCGCCTGCGGCAGCGTGATCTGACCCTTGTCGCTGACAGTGACCTGCATGTCGGAAAAAGCCCTTGATTTCGGAAATCCAGTATCGATTCTGCCAGAGGCCATCTCTGGGGAATCAACAACCGGCCTCAGAACACCAGCGGCAAGCCCACCCGCACCCCATCCCGCGCGCTGCGGTAGGCCGCGATGATGACCTCCAGCGAACGCAGGCCCTCGTAGCCGTCCACCTCGGCGTGGGCATCGCCACGCAGCGTGTCGATGACGTTGGCGTAGTACAGCGGGTGGCCGAAGCCATAGACCGAGGGCGGGGCGTAGCTGGCGTCCTTCACCGACGCATCTTCCGGCAACGCCTCCTCGAACTCCCAATGCTCGATGCGGTTGACCGCCACGCCGCCGATGCGCACCGTGCCGCTCTCGCCCAGCACCGTGATGCTGCCCTCCAGGTTGCGCGGGTGGGTGAGCATGGTGACGTTGATGGAGGCCAGGCCGCCCGAGCGCAGTCGCAGGCTCATCACGCCGCTGTCCTCGGCCTCGATGCGGCGCAGTTGGGTGGCGGTGTAGGCGTGCACGTTGTCCACCGGGCCCACCAGCCAGTCCACCATGTCGACGTAGTGGCTGGCCTGGTTCATGAAGGCGCCGCCGTCCAGGTCCCACCGGCCGCGCCAGGGGGCGTCGTCGTAGTAGCTCTGCGGGCGGGTCCAGAAGACGTTGACCGTGACCATGTGGATGCGGCCGAAGCGGCCGGCGTCGATGGCCTTCTTCAGCAGCTGCATCGTGGCGTTGAGCCGGTTCTGCTTGACCACGAAGAGCTTGACGCCAGCGTCTCGGCAGGCCTGCACCATCGCGACGCCCTCGTCCCACTTGGTGGCCATGGGCTTTTCGCTGAGCACATGGCGGCCGGCCCGGGCGCAGGCGATGGCCTGCTGCGGGTGCAGGCCGCTGGGCGTGGCCAGGGTGACGATGTCGGCGTCGCTGCTGGCCAGCAGCGCCTGCAAAGAGGGGAAACCTGCGGCACCGGTCTTGTCTGCCGCCGCCTGCAGGCGTGCGGCGTCGGTGTCGCACACGGCCACGAGTTCGGCTCGGCCACGGTGCTCGGCCAGGGCAGCGATGTGGTTGGCGCTGATGCGTCCGCAGCCCACCAGCGCAAAGCGGACCGGGCGGCCGGTGATGGGCAAGGCGGCAGGCGAGGCGGGAGGCGGGACAGCGTGCATGGCAAGGCTCACAGTCTGAACACCGTCACGCCCTGCAACTGCAGCGCGGCCGTGTCGTACAGGCTCTTCACGTCGGCCAGCACCGGGCGCGGGCCGCGCAGCAGGGCGCGCAGGTCGCCAGGGCCCAGCGCGCGGTACTCGCGGTGGGCCACGGCCACCACCAGCGCGTCCACCGGCCGCGCGGGCGACACCTCGCCAAGGCTCAGGCCGTGGTCATGCGCAAGTTCGCGCACGTCAGCGTGGGGGTCGGCCAGCACCACCTCGGCACCGTGGTCCTGCAGCTCGCGTACCAGGTCCACCACCTTGGAGTTGCGCGTGTCGGGGACGTTCTCCTTGAAGGTCACGCCCAGCACCCCGATGCGGCAGCGCGGCACGTCCAGGCCGTTCTTCAGCATCAGCTTGACCGTGTTGCGGGCGACGTAGCGGCCCATGTTGTCGTTGATGCGCCGCCCGGCCAGGATGACCTGCGGGATGTAGCCCACCTGCTCAGCCTTGTAGGTCAGGTAGTACGGGTCCACGCCGATGCAGTGCCCACCCACCAGCCCGGGCCGGAAGGGCAGGAAGTTCCACTTCGAGCCAGCGGCGGCCAGTACCTCGGCGGTGTCGATGCCCAGGCGGGCGAAGATCACCGACAGCTCGTTCATCAGCGCGATGTTCAGGTCGCGCTGCGTGTTCTCGATGACCTTGGCAGCCTCGGCCACGCGAATGCTGCTGGCCCGGTGCACGCCCGCGCGCACCACTGTCTCGTAGACGCCGGCCACCGTGTCCAGCGTCGCGGCGTCGCAGCCCGAGACGATCTTGCGGATGTCCTCGAAGCGGTGCTCGCGGTCGCCGGGGTTGATGCGCTCGGGGCTGTAGCCGCAGAAGAAGTCCACGCCGTGCTTCAGGCCCGAGACCTCCTCAAGGACCGGCACGCAATCCTCCTCGGTGGCGCCGGGGTAGACCGTGGACTCGTAGACCACGATGTCGCCGCGCTTGAGCACCCCACCCACGGTGCGCGAAGCCGCCAGCAGCGGCCCCAGATCGGGCTTGTGGGCCACGTCCACCGGGGTGGGCACGGCGACGATGAAGAAGTCACAGCGCCTCAGGTCGTCGGGGCGGTCGCTGAACTCGACGCGGGCCTGCGCCAGTTCGTCGCTGCTCACCTCGCCGGTGCGGTCGTCACCTCGGCGCAACTCGGCGATGCGCTGCGCATCGATGTCGAATCCCAGCACGGCCGCGCCCTGCAGGCAAGCCCGGCCGAAGGCCGCGGCCACGGGCAGGCCCACGTAGCCGAGTCCGACGACGGCAATCTTGCGGTTCATGCGTGGGCCTGGGGTCTGAGGGGGCTGCGCCACGGGGCGCGGTGCGGGGCGGGATTCTAGGCGCCCACCCCCACCCCGCCGCCTAGAATCGCGCGCTCGCTCTGCGCCCTTGCGGCAAGCCCCCGCGCCTTCGCACACCTGCCATGACCACGCACCCGCCCTCCCTGCACGCCGACGACAACCAGCTGATCGCCGAGCGTCGCGAGAAACTGGCGGCCCTGCGGGAGCAGGCCAGGGCCAGCGGCAGCGCGGCATTCCCCAACGACTTCAAGCCCACCCACCACGCCCGTGACCTGCACCACCGCTGGGACCAGGTGCCCAACGAGGAGTTGGAGCCGCAGGCCCTGAAGGTCGCGGTGGCCGGACGCATGATGCTCAAACGCGTCATGGGCAAGGCCTGCTTCGGCACCCTGCAGGACGGCAGCGGACGCATCCAGGTCTATGTCACGCAGGACGCGGTGGGGCCTGAGGCGCTGGCCGCGTTCAAGCACTGGGACCTGGGCGACATCCTCGCCTGCGAGGGCACGCTGTTTCGCACCAAGACCGGCGAGCTCTCGGTCAAGGCGAGTTCCGTGCGGCTGCTGACCAAGAGCCTGCGCCCGCTGCCGGACAAGTTCCACGGCATGACGGACACCGAGCAGAAGTACCGCCAGCGCTACGTCGACCTGATGACCGACGAGCACGCGAGAGCCCGCTTCGTGGCCCGCAGCAAGACGGTGAGCTCGATCCGCAACTTCATGGTCGAGCACGGCTTCCTCGAGGTGGAGACGCCCATGCTCCATCCCATCCCCGGCGGCGCCAACGCCAAGCCCTTCGTCACCCACCACAACGCGCTGGACCAGGAGATGTTCCTGCGCATCGCGCCCGAGCTGTACCTGAAGCGCCTGGTGGTGGGCGGCTTTGAGCGTGTGTTCGAGATCAACCGCAACTTCCGCAACGAAGGCATCAGCGTCCGGCACAACCCGGAGTTCACGATGATGGAGTTCTACGCGGCCTACTGGAACCACCACGACCTGATGGACTTCACCGAGCTGGTGCTGCGCCACGCCGCGCGGCAGGCCACCGGTTCGGCCACGCTCAGCTATGCCGGGCGCCCCGTGGACCTGGACAAGCCCTTCGCCCGCCTGACGGTGACCGACGCGCTGGTGCGGCATGCCGGCCTCACGCCTGAGCAGGCCGCCGACGCCGCCTTCCTGCACCAGCGGCTGAAGAGCCTGGGCGAAGAGCCTCCCGCGCACTGGACGCTGGCCGAACTGCAGTTCGGTCTGTTCGAGGCCGCGGTGGAAGACCAGCTCTGGGACCCGACCTTCATCGTCGACTACCCGGTGGAGGTGTCGCCTCTGGCACGTGCCTCGGACCGCGATCCGACGGTCACCGAACGCTACGAGCTCTTCATGACCGGCCGCGAGATCGCCAACGGGTTCTCCGAGCTCAACGACGCCGAGGACCAGGCCGCGCGCTTTGCGGCGCAGGCCGCAAACAAGGACGCCGGCGACGAGGAGGCCATGTACTTCGATGCCGACTTCATCCGCGCACTCGAATACGGCATGCCGCCCACGGGCGGCTGCGGCATCGGCATCGACCGCCTGGTGATGCTGCTGACCGACAGCCCGAGCATCCGCGACGTGATCCTGTTCCCGGCTCTGCGGCGCGAGGGCTAGGCCAGAGGCGCCTCACGGGCGCAGCGCCGCGCGCACACCCCGAGCATCCGATGGCCTCGCGACTCGAGTCCCTGCACCTGATCGAGACCTCGTGCTGGCACGAACTGGAGCGTGCGGTGCGGGAGCGCGAGCACGGCTGGCACGCCCTGTCGCTGGCCACCGTCGGCGACGAGCGCGCCGAGGCGCGGCTGGTGGTGGTGCGCGAGGTGCTGGCGTCCGACAAGGCGCTGCGCTTCTACACCGACGCACGCTCGCCCAAGGTGCGGCAGTTGCAGGCCCACCCCAGGGGCACCTTGCTGGGCTGGCACCCGCGGCTGGGCTGGCAGCTGCGTCTTCGCGTGCATCTGAGCCTGGAGACCGATGCCGAGCTGGTGCGCGGCCGCTGGTCCCAGGTCATGCACTGGCCCTCGGCGCAGGACTACCTGGCCGAGCGCGCGCCCGGCGACCAGATCGATCGCCCCGGCTCGCAGGCCGGCAGCCGCGACCACTTCGCCGTGGTGACGGCGCACGTGGAGTCGATGGACTGGCTGGAGCTGCACGCCGAGGGGCACCGCCGCGCGGTGTTCTGCGGCCCGCAGGACGCGCGCTGGGTGGTGCCCTGAGGGCGAGAGACCAGGTCGCGCCCCGCGTCAGCGGTGGCGGAATGCCGGCTTGCGCTTGCCGAGGAAGGCGTCCATGCCTTCCTTCTGGTCCTCGGTGGCGAACAGGGTGTGGAAGACCTGCCGCTCTTGGGCGACGCCCTGGCTCAGCGGGCCCTCGAAGGCCTGGTTGACGCAGGCCTTGGCGGCCAACACGCTGGGCAGGCCCAGCTGGCAGATGGTCTCGGCGGCAGCCAGGGCCTCGTCCATCAGCCGCTCTGCCGGCACCACGCGCGACACCAGCCCTGACCGCTCGGCTTCGGCGGCGTCCATCATGCGGCCGGTCAGCACCATGTCCATCGCCTTGGACTTGCCCACCGCGCGGGGCAGCCGCTGCGTGCCGCCGGCGCCGGGGATGATGCCGATCTTGATCTCGGGCTGACCGAACTTCGCCGTCTCGGAGGCGATGATGAAGTCGCACATCATGGCCAGCTCGCAGCCGCCGCCCAGCGCGAAGCCCGACACGGCGGCGATCACCGGCTTGCGCACGCGCAGCATCGTCTCCCAGTTGCGGGTGATGAAGCTGTTGAGCACCACCTCGCGGTACTCGAAGCGCGCCATCGCCGAAATGTCGGCACCCGCAGCGAAGGCCTTCTCGCTGCCGGTGACGACGATGCAGCCGATTCCGTCGTCGGCGTCGAAGGCCAGCAGGGCTGCGCCCAGTTCGTCCATCAGCGCGTCGTTGAGCGCGTTCAGCTGCTTGGGCCGGTTCAGCGTGATCAGGCCGGTGCGGTGCGGGCCGTCGCCGCGCACATCGATCAGGAGGTTCTCGGGCGTCATCGGGTGCTCTCGCGCGGTGGGGTGGATCCGCCCGGCAATATACCGGCGGGGGCTGGCGTCGCCACCGGCGGGACGGGCGCAGACTGCTGCGGCAGGCGCTCGAGCAGCAGGTCGATGTAGGTCTCGGCGTCCTGGCGGATGCGGATGCGCACCGGCAGGTACTGCAGCGACGGAGCGAACCAGGTCTCCACGGTCAGGTCCTTGGCTTCGTCGGCCTCGCGCCGGGGCTTGACGTAGTAGGTGGGGATGCGCCCCACGGGGGTCTGCAGCTCCTCCTGCGCGGCCACGTCATAGACCCACAGGTCGACTCTCCGCGGCAGCGCCAGCGGCACGACGATCGTCTCGCCCACCCGCAGCCGCTGCGGCTGCGTGGCGAACATCCAGGTGAGCTGCACGAACTGGCTGGCGGTGTCCTGCACGTCCATCGGCACCGGGGCATGCACCCGCCCGCCCGCCAGCACGATGCGCTCGGGCTCGAACTGCACCGTCAGCCGCCGCGCGCCACGAAAGAGCATCTGCGTCTCCTCGTCGTAGCGCTGGGGCTTCAGGCCGCGGTCGGTGAGCTCGCCGTCGCTGGACATGCGGCGGGACATCAGCGGCGCCGCGTCCAGCCCCACCTTGACGTCCAGGTGCACCTGGTAGCGGTTGCCTGAACGCAGCCACTCCACCCGCGCCCGGCCCTGGACCGGCCCGCGGAACTCGCCGGTGAGGGTGTAGGTCAGCCGCGTGGACGGGGGCCACTCGAAGGCCGGGCCAGCGGCAGCCGAGGCGGCGGTCGAGGGCGCCGGCGCGAAGTCCGACGAGGGGGTAGCGGGGGCTTGGGCCAGCGCGGGCGGTGCGGGCAGGGCGGGAGCCGGCTCGGGCGGTGGCGTCGTGGTCGAAGGTACGGGGGTGGGCAGCGCAGCGGTCGCCTCGGCTGGCGCCGAGGCCG
>Ga0315902_10002863_pt1 | contig 26342 bp, 24 predicted proteins | sample LakEriMetagenome_9_FD_203523 | JGI IMG/M metagenome (GOLD analysis project Ga0315902, IMG submission 203523) | Freshwater fungal communities from buoy surface, Lake Erie, Ohio, United States - Buoy 12 MA117 | ecosystem: Environmental > Aquatic > Freshwater > Lake > Lake biofilm | place: USA... | reverse complement strand
ATCTAAATGAAAGGAATTATTCTGGCCGGCGGATCCGGCACCCGGCTGTATCCCATCACCAAGGCTATCAGTAAACAACTGATGCCTATTTATGATAAGCCAATGATCTATTACCCGCTCAGCACGTTAATGTTGGCGGGTATCAAAGAGATACTGATCATTACCACTCCGGAAGACAATGCTCAGTTCAAAAGATTACTTGGAGATGGTACACAGGTAGGCTGTCGATTTGAGTATGCTGTGCAAGAAATTCCCAATGGGCTGGCGCAGGCCTTTGTGATCGGTGAGCAATTTATCGGAGGCGATAAAGTAGCCCTGGTGCTTGGTGATAATATCTTCTATGGTTATGGTCTGGGACGACAACTAAAAACGCTCAGTAATGTGGAGGGAGGCTATGTATTCGCCTATCAAGTGTCCGATCCGGAGCGATACGGGGTGGTAGAGTTCGATGATCAACACAGAGCCGTAAGCATAGAGGAAAAGCCTTCGCAGCCCAAGTCTAACTTTGCCGTACCTGGGCTTTATTTCTATGATAATTCGGTGGTTGAAATAGCCAAAGCCTTGCAACCTTCGGCTCGAGGGGAGTACGAGATCACCGATGTCAACAAAGTTTATTTGAAGCAGCAACAATTACATGTAGCGGTTTTGGACAGTGGCACCGCTTGGCTCGATACGGGCACCTTTGATTCGCTGAGCGATGCTAGTGAGTTCGTACGCGTAATCGAAAAAAGACAAGGCACCAAGATCGGCTGTATAGAAGAGATTGCCTTTAGAAATGGATTTATTTCTAAGGAGCAATTACTTATGCAAGCCGAGGAGCTGAAGAAGAGTGGGTATGGGAATTATTTAAAGCAAGTCGCTACCGAAAAGCTTCGTGATTAATTTAATTGAGCTATGAAAATTGCAGTAATCGGAACTGGTTATGTTGGATTGGTATCCGGAACTTGTTTTGCCGAGACCGGTAATACAGTTTTTTGCGTGGATATCGATGAGTCCAAGGTCAAGAAGTTGGCAAGTGGTCAGATCACCATCTATGAGCCCGGCCTTGAGAAATTATTCTTACGTAACATAAAAGAAGATCGTTTACATTTTACGACCTCCATAGATGAAGTGATCGATCAAGTCGAGGTCGTATTCTTAGCGCTGCCTACTCCTCCTGGCGCCGATGGGGCCGCCGATCTAAAGTATGTGCTCGGTGTAGCGGATCATTTAGGTCGTATACTTAAGGGTTATAAGGTGATCGTCAATAAAAGTACCGTTCCTGTGGGAACTGCCGATAAGGTACGCGACGCTATTTCTGCCCATTACAAAGGTGACTTCGACGTGGTGTCGAATCCTGAGTTTTTACGCGAAGGCGTAGCGGTGGATGATTTTATGAAGCCCGATCGTGTTGTCGTCGGTACGCATTCCGACAGGGCAAAAAAATTGATGAGTGACCTGTATGCTCCTTACGTACGTCAAGGAAATCCGGTCTTGTTCATGGATGAATACTCCTCTGAGCTCACAAAGTATGCTGCCAATAGTTTTTTGGCAACTAAGATCTCGTTCATGAATGAGATAGCACAGCTCTGCGAAAAGATGGGAGCCGATGTGGATATGGTGCGCAAGGGCATTGGAAGTGACGAGCGCATTGGAAAGCGCTTTTTGTTCTCCGGTATCGGCTATGGTGGTTCTTGTTTTCCAAAAGATGTACAAGCGCTGGTACAGTCTGCCGGGCAGGTAAATTATGATTTCAAGATCCTCAGGGCCGTAGAAAAGGTAAATGCGTTACAAAAATTACAGTTGGTCGAAAAAGTCAAATCCTATTACGACGGCAATTTGAAAGGAAAGCATTTTGCCTTATGGGGCCTTGCTTTTAAACCCAATACCGATGATATACGCGAAGCTCCCGCTCTCTCGATCATCGAGGCACTAACGGCGGAAGGGGTTACTATTACCGCCTACGATCCGGAGGCGATGCCGAATGTAAGAAATCAGGTCGGTGATAAGATCGGATATGCCGCTAATCAGTATCAGGCCCTCGAAGGTGCCGACGCACTACTGATCGCCACTGAGTGGAGCGAGTTCAGAACGCCTGATTTTGACCGAATGGAGAAGTTGTTAACGAGTAAGATCATTTTCGACGGAAGAAATCTTTTTGAGGTTAGCCGCATGCGCGAACTCGGTTACCACTATGAAAGTATTGGCAGACATAAAGTACTAAAATGAAAAGAATACTAATAACAGGGGCCGCCGGATTTTTAGGGTCGCATTTATGCGATCGCTTTATCAAAGAGGGATATGAGGTGATCGGCATGGATAACCTGATCACCGGAAACTTGTCTAATATCGAACACCTTTTCCCCTTAAAGGAGTTCAGCTTTTATCATCATGACGTCAGCAAGTTCATTCATGTACCGGGCCCGCTGGATTATATTTTGCATTTTGCTTCTCCCGCTAGCCCTATAGATTACCTGAAAATGCCCATACAAACCTTAAAAGTGGGTTCATTGGGTACGCACAACTGTTTAGGACTTGCCAAGGCTAAGAAGGCACGCATACTGGTGGCCAGTACCAGCGAAGTGTACGGCGATCCGCTTGTGCATCCCCAGCACGAGGAATATTGGGGTAACGTAAACCCGGTGGGCCCCCGTGGGGTGTACGACGAGGCTAAACGTTTTCAGGAGGCTATGACCATGGCCTATCATCAGTTTCACGGCGTGGAAACCCGCATCGTACGGATCTTTAACACCTATGGGCCTCGCATGCGTCTAGATGACGGACGAGCGCTGCCAGCCTTCATTGGTCAGGCACTCAGAGGTGAAGACCTAACCGTTTTTGGGGATGGCTCACAAACCCGTAGTTTCTGCTATGTGTCCGATCTGATCGAGGGTATTTACCGGTTATTACATAGTGAGGAAACCCGGCCGGTCAATATTGGTAACCCCAATGAGATCAGCTTGTTGGATTTTGCCAAGGAGATCATTGCCTTGAGTGGCACTCGCTCCTCTATCGTTTACAAGCCACTGCCGCAAGACGATCCCAAGCAGCGGCAGCCCGATATCCGTCGTGCAAAGGAGGTGTTGGGGTGGGAGCCACAAGTGACTAGAGATCAAGGGTTGGCGCTGACGTATACCTTTTTTAGTCAACTGCTTGCCCGATAAAATAAACGAGTATATTTGCTACTCAATAATAAGTCAGTTTGTTGAGTTACGCTGTGACTGACCATGGCTCTGCCGTCTCTAATCTCTCCCGTTTTGTTAGATCAGCTTTTTACCGGAAAAATTCGGCTTAAACTCCTGGCTCGGTTACTATTAAACCCGTCCAGCCAAGTGTATTTACGTCAATTACAAAGGGAATTGAACGTAAGCTCCAACACCGTACGGCTAGAGCTTAACAAGCTATCAGAGATGAAATTGATTAGTGTTGTAGAATCCGAGGAGGGCAAGATCAAAAAGTACGTGGCCAATACCTTTCATCCGCTATATAGCAGCTTGCGGGGTTTGGTCCTAAAGCATATTGGGGTGGATCAACTGCTCGAGGAAGTGTTTTACAAGTTAGGCGAACTTGAACGGGTCTATTTGACTGGAGATATGGCAGAAGGGAAAGAATCACCATTCATAGACTTGGTGGTGGTGGGCAACATCGATAGGGCTTACTTTGATATGTTGGTGACCAGTGCGGAGCGGTTGTTGAAAAAAAAGATCAGGGCGGCAGTTTATGGTTCGGAGGAGTTTAATAACAGTATTATTCTATGCATTCCTAGCATTTGTCTCTGTGGCAGTAAAGAATGTTGAGCGTAGATCAAAGGACTTACAGATGAATGAAATATAAACTATTAGAAATTATAAATTTTTTATTATGATATTGAAAGGAAAAAAAATTGGAATTATAGGGCTGGGGTATGTAGGGCTACCGTTAGCCGTAGCTTTTGCTGAAAAGTATAAGGTTATAGGTTTTGATATCAGCAAAAGAAGAATTACTGAGTTGAATTCTGGCCACGACAGCACATTCGAAGTCGAAGATTCATTATTGACATCTTTCCTTGATAGGGATAACTCAAGGGATTCTGGCTTGTTCATTACCGGCAGTGACGAAAATTTAAAGGGATGTAACATTTATATTGTAACAGTTCCAACCCCTACTGATAAGTATAATCGCCCTGTTTTGACGCCAATGGTAAAAGCAAGTGAAACTGTCGCAAAATATTTAAGTAAGGGCGACATAGTAATTTACGAGTCAACTGTTTACCCTGGAGTGACTGAAGACGAGATGGTTCCAGTCTTGGAAAGAGGCAGTGGTTTGAAGTATAATACTGATTTCTTCTGCGGTTATTCTCCAGAAAGAATTAATCCGGGAGACAAAGAACATACAGTTACCAGAATATTAAAGATCACTAGTGGTTCAACACCCGAGATTGCCACAATGGTCGATGAACTCTATAAGTCTATCATCATCGCTGGGACTCATAAGGCGTCTAGCATTAAAGTTGCAGAAGCGGCAAAAGTCATTGAAAATAGTCAAAGAGATATAAACATAGCGTTTGTAAATGAATTAAGTAAGATATTTAATCTTCTCGGTATTGATACTAACGAAGTCCTTGAAGCAGCAGGGACTAAATGGAATTTCTTGAAATTCAAACCTGGCTTAGTGGGTGGTCATTGTATCGGGGTTGACCCTTACTACTTAGCCCAAAAGGCCCAAGAGGTTGGCTATCATCCGGAGATTATCCTTGCCGGTAGAAGATTGAATGATTCAATGGGAAAGCACGTAGCAAGCGAAGTGCTAAAAAAAATGATCGCTAAAGGTATAGGAATATACGATTCGCGAGTTTTGATTTTAGGATTTACGTTCAAGGAGAACTGTCCAGATGTACGTAATACTCGAGTCATAGATATATACAAGGAACTTCAGCATTTAGGTATGAGACCTGATGTCTATGACCCTCTGGCAAACAAGGAAGAGGTATTGCATGAGTATAATATTGATCTTTTTACTAATGAAGACGAATTTGATCTTACGCTTTATTCTGCGGTAATACTGGCAGTATCTCATGACCAGTTTTCTAAAATTACATTTGTGAAAAGTGAAAATGTGGTCTTATATGATGTAAAGGGTATACTACCTCTTGCAGTAATTGATGGTAGATTATAATAAAATATGATGGAAAACTACCTTTTTAAAAGTCAATATCACAACAAAAAAATCTCAGGCTCCACTTTTTTAGTTACTGGTGGATGTGGTTTTATAGGATCAAATATTGTTGAATATTTGTTGCGATTTGATGCCGGACATGTGCGCGTGCTTGATAATTTATCGAATGGTTACAGGGATAACATTAAGGATTTTTTGAGTTATCCTAATTTCGAATTTATTGAGGGAGATATTCGGGACTTGCAAACGTGTAGGAATGCGTTACAAGGAGTAGACTATGTCAGTCATCAGGCTGCTTTAGGATCTGTGCCTAGATCCATAGGAGATCCAGTTACTTCCAATGCCGTGAATGTTGATGGATTTCTCAATATGCTTGTAGCGGCTAAGGAAGTAACTACATTAAAGAAGTTTGTCTATGCCGCTTCTTCTAGTACATATGGGGATAGTAAGGACCTTCCAAAGGTTGAAGGTAAAGAGGGTAAGCCGCTTAGTCCTTATGCGGTAACAAAGCTCGTTAATGAGTTGTATGCAGATGTGTTTAGTAAATGTTATTCCTTTCATACTATAGGTCTACGATACTTTAATGTTTTTGGCCCTAGGCAGAATCCTACGAATCCATACGCAGCGGTAATTCCACTTTTCATGAAGTGTGCATTGGATAAAAGGCCCCCGGTTATTTATGGGGATGGATTAACCTCACGCGATTTCACCTTTGTTGGAAATGCTGTGCAAGCCAATATTAAAGCTCTTTTGGACACTGATCACATTCAGCAGCATGAGGTATATAATATCGCTGTTGGTGGAAAAACCACATTGCTCGATCTGTGGCAGATTATATCGGGTTTGGGTAATTGCTCTGGCCTTAAACCAGCGTTTAAAGAGGAGAGGCCTGGCGATGTGCGAGCATCCCTGGCTAACATAACAAAAGCAGCAAAGGGTTTTGGGTATTCTCCTCAGTTTAATTCCGAGGAGGGGCTGGCGATCACCTACAAGTGGTATGAGCAAAATCTCGCCAGTCTTTAAGTAAACTAAGCTGGGGTTTAGTGCTCTCCTAAAATCAAAAATTATAAAAAACAAGTCACTAAGCGCATCTCTCTGGTCTTTCTTAGATATTTTGTTCAATAAAGTGAGTTACTTTGTTGCAACATTAATCTTAGCTAGAATAATTGGGCCGAAGGATTTTGGTATTGTAGGGATCATTGCGGTTTTTCTTGGTGTAGGTATGACATTCGTTGACAGCGGGTTGTCTACTTCGCTCATTAGATCTAAGGGGGTAGAGGCGGACTATTCAACCATATTTATCTCTAATTTAGGGTTGAGCTTGGTGGTATATGCTATCTCTTTCTTTATTGCGCCACTAGCTGCTTCGTTCTATGAGCTGCCAGTTTTAGAACCGCTAATTAAAGTTTATTGCCTTGGGTTTGTATTGATTGCCATGAGAATGGTGCATCAGGTTGTTTTGATCAAGGCACTTGAGTTTAGGCGGATAACAATATTAAATATACCAGGCAATGTAGTAGGGTTGGTGGTAAGTGTAATTTTGGCCCAAGAAGGGTATGGGGTTTGGAGTCTTATAGCCCTTTATTTAAGTAGTCAGCTGATTACAACTTTGATATATTGGAGTTTCTTGACATGGAGGCCAAATTTTCATTTTTCTCTAGATGCATTTAAGAGGCATTTCTCTTTTGGGTATAAGTTGATGATATCAACAGTTATAAATACTGTCTTTGATAATATTTATAACTTGGTAATCGGTAAATCGTACAGTATTCAAACATTGAGTTATTATGAAAGAGCGTATACGCTCAACAATTACCCCATTTCCACCATCTCGGGAATAATTTCAAAGATTTCCTTGCCGCTTTTAACACAGGTCAGTCATGAACCCGATTCGCTTTTCAAGGCATATCAAAAATCACTGATTATTACATTTTTTGTAACATGTCCTTTAATGTTAGGTGCTCTAGCAGTAGCTGATCCTTTAGTGACTTTTCTCCTTGGAGAAGAGTGGAGGCCCTCTGTTCAAATGTTTCAGATCTTATGTTTAGCTTACATGCTATATCCTGTTCACTCCCTTAATATTAATTTACTTACACTTTTTGGCCGTAGTGATTTGTTTCTAAAGCTTGAGATTATTAAAAAACTTATTGTCTCTTTACTACTTGTAGTTGGATTTTATTTTGGTATATACGGGCTTATTTGGAGTAATGTAGTTGGGTCTCTCTTAGGAATCTTCTTGAATTCTTATTATGTTGATCGTCTACTTGGCTACGGTGCTATTAAACAAATTAGGGACATGATGCCTACATTTTTAATATCAGTAGCGATGTCGGCAGTGGTATACTTTAGTTGTCTTATCCTCGACGGTTGTGGATATTTATTTCAACTTTTATTTTCTGTAATTATTGGAGTTTCCTTTTTTTATTTTACTGCTAAATTGACTTCGAACCAAGCTTTAATTCATATCTTATCTTTATTTAAATAGACTTGCAGATGATACCCGTAACCAAGCCATTTTCTCCGCCATTAGCTGAATACACTAAGTTGCTTGAGGGTATATGGGATCGCAATTGGTTTACCAACAATGGGCCTTTGGTAAATCAGTTGGAGCTTCAGCTCAAAGCTCAACTTGATTTACCTCATTTATTATTTCTAAATAATGGTACAATAGCTCTGCAAATAGCAATTAAAGCACTTCAGCTGAAGGGTGAAATTATTACTACGCCTTTTAGTTATGTTGCTACAACTAGCAGTATTGTATGGGAAGGGTGCCGACCTGTTTTCGTAGATATAGATTCACTTACTCTCAACATTGACCCTGCTAAAATTGAAGCAGCTGTTACAACTGATACATCGGCAATTTTAGCGACGCATGTGTATGGAAATCCTTGCGACATAGATGCTATACAAAAGATTGCTGACAAGTATAATTTAAAAGTAATTTATGATGCTGCTCACTGTTTCGGAACCCTTTACAATAATAAGTCTGTTTTTGCTTATGGTGATATTAGTACAACTAGTTTTCATTCAACAAAGCTTTTTCATACTATTGAAGGTGGGGCTGTTTTCACAATGAACCCAGAGCTGTTAAAAAAAATGTCATATCTACGTAATTTTGGCCATGAAGGTCCTGAACACTTTGCGGAAGTAGGAATTAACGGGAAAAATTCAGAGTTTCATGCTGCTATGGGTTTATGTAACCTCAAGTATATTGAGGAAATAAAGTTGTCTAGAAGGTTGCAAAGCGAACGATACACTCAGAATCTAATAAATAATTCCATCCGTCATATTAGGATTAATCCGCTATGTTCATTCAACTATGCCTATTACCCAATAATTTTGGAGAGTGAGCAATTGTTAGAAAAAGTCGTAACTGAATTAGAGGCTAACTTGGTAAAGCCAAGAAGATACTTCTATCCATCTCTTAATACGGTTTCAATCTATAAAACAAACAAATTTTTAGAAGTTAGTGAAAGTGTTTCAAGGCGTGTGCTTTGTTTACCCTTATTTCATTCTTTGTCATTTGATGAAATTGATTTTATATCACGTATTTTATTGAGGGCAATTAACAACAAATGAAGAAAATTGCTATTATGCAGCCCTATTTCTTTCCATACATAGGGTATTTTCAATTAATAAACTCGGTCGATGAGTTTATAGTTTATGATAATATTGAGTTTACAAAAAAAGGGTGGATTAATCGAAATCGAATATTGGTAAATGGTGTCGATTGTTATATTTCACTGCCTCTAAAAAAGGATTCAGATTATTTATTTGTAAAGGAGCGTTTTCTAGCGGATACTTGGCATATTGATCGAAAAAAAATCATAAATAGAATTGCTGAATCTTATCGTAAAGCTCCCTTTTATAAGGAAACATATGATATACTGGAGAGGTGCATTATGTTTGAGGAGCGAAACCTATTTAATTTTATTTTCCACTCACTTCAACAATTGCTTAATCATCTTCAGATTGATACAAAAATTACGATATCTTCCACTATTCCAATAAATGATGAGTTAAAGAGTGAGGAAAAGGTGATTGCTATTTGTAACCAACAGAGGGCTGAAGTGTATATTAATCCTATTGGAGGGGTCGTTTTGTATAACAAAGATCGATTTGTTTCTCAAAAGATTGAATTGAAATTTCAAAAGTCAAATTATATTACTTACAAGCAATATGACAATCAGTTTGTTCCTTGGCTATCCATCATTGATGTAATGATGTTTAATAGTAAGGACGAGATTACCTTTTTTTTAAATGATTATACAATATTTTAATGAAAGTTGCATTAGTTGGAGTTAATTCATCTATTTCTAAGGTATTAATTCCCCTTTTTTCGTATGAGGCAGAGATACTTACGCTAGGACGAAAAAACGCCGATATCACAATAGATTTGAGTAATCAAAATCACCAAGTGTTTCTAGAGCAGGGAATTGATGTCATGATTCATACTTCGGCCCATTTCGGGGGCGTTACTTACGAGGAAATTTCAGATTCTGTAATAGTTAATGTTTTAGGAGCCCTCAAGATGATGAATGCTGCGTTTCATTCCGGCGTAAAGCATTTTATATATATATCAAGCATTTATAGTCATTTACAATCAAGTTCAAACTTTTTTAATATCTATTCAGTCACGAAGAAATTTTCCGAAGAGATACTTGAATTATTTTGTAAGGGTAAGAATATAAAGCTTACGATTTTGAGGCCTTCACAGATTTATGGTAATTTTGAGTCAAACAGAATTAATCAGCCATTTTTTTACTCTATTGTCAAAAAAGTTAGGAATAACGAGGATGTTATTTTTTATGGTACACATGATCCAATGAGAAATTTTATACACATTAATGATCTTGCAGAAATTATATATAGAGTTGTTAAAAGGGGGATAGAAGGTAATTACGATTGCGTTTATAACGAAAATATTACCTTTACGCAGATTGTGCATGCGGCTAAGTTGGCATTTAATAGTAACAGTAAAATTATTTTTGATAAAAGTAAGCCAGATATTGCTGATAATGTTTTTGAGATAAATACGAGTTTAAATGATTTAATTAATTTTTATCCAAGGATTTCAATCGAAGAGGGTATGCGACTTTTGGCAGCTTATTATTTATAAAGTAAAATTAATGAAGACCATTTTGGTTTCAGGCGCAAGCGGAATAGTTGGTTACGGAATTTTAAAGTCTCTGAGAAATACAAATCGATCTTTACGACTGATCGGAACAACTATTTATGAAGAGTCGGTGGCTCAATGCTTTTGTGATATCTTCGAAAAAGCCCCACCTACAAATGATGAAAATTATATTAGTTGGTTAATATCTGTGATTGAAAAATATAGTATTGATTTAATAATACCTGGTATTGAGGCAGACCTATATAAATGGGCGGATTATCGACTCGATTTGGAAGGCCATGGAACAATGGTTCTTATGAATTCAACATCTCTAATTCAACTAAGCAAAGACAAGTGGCACTTTTATCAGGAGCTATCTAATATTAACTCTCCATATTTAATACCATCATCTCTTAGTTCAGATTTCGATACAATTGTTGAGGAATTCGGTCTGCCTTTTTTGCTTAAGCCTCGTAGGGGATTTGCTTCAAAAGGTATTGTTAAAGTAACAAGTAAAACAGTTTTTGATTTACACAAAGAGCAAATAGGTTCGGTTTTGTTTGTTCAAAAGCTTGTAGGGACTGATGATGAAGAGTTTACTACTTCTGCGTTTTGTGATGGGAAAGGTTCGTACTTCGCTAGCATCACATTAAAGCGGAGACTTGCAAAAGATGGGTATACTGATCGAGCTGAAACTTTCGAGATTAAAGGAATGGATATTATTCTCAATCATTTTTGTAATTACTTTAAGCCAATAGGCCCTACTAATTTTCAATTTCGACTGCATAAGGGCGTTTTGATGCTTATGGAGATTAATCCCCGTATATCATCGTCAACTTCAATTCGTACTGCGTTTGGATACAATGAATCAGCTATGGTTGTAGATTTTTTTTTAGAGAATAAAATCCCGTCACAGCCACAATTGAAATCAGGAAAGGCAATAAGGTATGTTGATGAGAAAGTAATATATAATGACGGGAATAATATCTGATATTCATGGTAATTATGAAGCTCTGAAGGTAGTTTTAGATGAACTAGACAGAAAAGGTGTATCCGAAATACTTTGTCTTGGAGATGTAGTAGGTTACTATAGCCAGGTGAATGAATGCTGCAATATTCTTAGGGAGCGTAAAATTCCTTGCCTAATGGGAAATCATGATTGGTACATGTCTTCTGGTAGTTTTTGTCCCCGGTCGCAGAGTGTAAATGATTGTCTAGCATACCAGCGTAAGGTGATTTCTAAAGAAAATAAGAACTGGGTTGGGCAATTCAAATTGCATTTTGATATTGGAGATATTAAAATAGTCCATGGAGGATGGTTGAATCCAATCGATGAGTATCTAAATGAACCAAACTTAGACTATTTTAATAAATTGGAAGGAAAGTTATTTATCTCGGGACATACGCATATTCAGCAATTAATAAATTTTGGTGAAAAAACATATTGTAATCCCGGTTCTGTAGGAATGCCAAGAGATAATGATCCTCGTTCTGCATATTGCGTTTTATCAGACCGTGAAATTACGTTACACCGAGTCGAGTATGATGTTGAGAAAGTGTTTTATTTGATGGAGAAGGCTGGGTTTAATGATTATTATTATGGCGGTTTAAAATTTGGTTCAAGAAATTTGCGAAAACTTTAAATTTTTTGTATTAAATGTTTGAATGGGTAAAGCTAGGTAGAATCTATAATCCACATGATTTTGTTGATAGGCCCGATTGGATGTTTGAATTTGCACAGGCTCCAAGCGTCCTAGTATTCGATAGCTATCTTAGGGTCTATTTCGGCTCTCGTCCTAAGCGAGATGAAAATGGTCAATATGTGACTTATACTTCATTCATAGATTTAGATCGAAAAAATCTCTTTAAGGTTATTAATTTTTCCAAAGAACCAGTCCTTAAGCTAGGGAGCTACGGTTCTTTTGATGAGTTTGGCACATACCCCTTCTCTGTTTTGAGAAACAAGGACGAGATTTGGGCTTATTACGCTGGATGGACAAGGTGTAAATCAGTTCCTTTCAATGTAGGAATAGGTTACGCTATAAGTAGAGATGGTGGTTCATCCTTCCAGAAGGTGGGAGAAGGGCCTGTTTTGCCATATACTTTGGATGAGCCATTTACCCTTAGCGGGCCTAAAATTAGAAAATATGAAGGCATATACTATATGTTTTATATAGCAGGGAAACAATGGTTGCTTGTGAATGGTAGGCCCGAAATATGCCATAAAATTCGAATGGCAAGATCTAAAGATGGGGTAAATTGGGAGAAAATTAATCGCGATATTATTCCAAACAATTGGGATAAATTCGAATCTCAAGCAAGTCCTGATGTTTATTTTGCAAACGGAAAGTACCACATGTTCTTCTGTGGATGGGTTCCTTCAAATTTTCGAGCTACACGAGCCAGAACAATTGGGTATGCTTACTCATATGATTTAATTAATTGGGTAAGAGATGATAATTTAGTTGGGATCAAACTTTCAAAAGACGGGTGGGATTCTGAGATGATCGCATACCCTCATGTATTCGAGTTAGATGGAGAAACATATATGATGTATATAGGAAATGAAGTAGGAAGATATGGATTTGGAATAGCAAAATTATACGGAACTCTATAAATATGAAATGGAAGAAATTAGGCAAAATCTTTGATCCTAAAGATCATTCATGGCATGATAATTTTTTGGGGTTTGCTCAGTCACCTCAAGCAATTGTCTTTGACGATTTTGTCAGGGTTTATTTTTCCATAAGGAAGAGTGATTCTTCACAAATGTTTATTAGTCATATTCAATATGTTGATTTTGATTATGATATGAGGACAATACGTAAAGTTTCAAACCATCCCGTATTTGGTCCTGGTAAGTTAGGTTGTTTTGATGAACACGGTGTTTTTCCTATGAATGTCTTAAAAGTTGGAGATAATATCTTTGGATATACAAATGGTTGGTCAAGAAGGGTTTCAGTTTCTGTTGAAACTGGAATTGGGCTAGCCATAAGTCAAGACCAGGGAGAGACATTTCATCGTATTGGAGATGGACCTATTCTTTCCGCTAGTCTCAAGGAGCCGGTTTTAGTTGGAGATCCATTCGTACAAATCATTAACGGAGTCTTTCATATGTGGTATTTATTCGGCCTAGGCTGGAAGAAATATTCTAGTTCTCCTCCTGACCGAATTTACAAGATAGCTCATGCTATGTCTTTAGACGGAGTCAATTGGGTGAAAGACGAGGGAATCAAAATTATTCCTGATAAGCTGAATGAAGATGAATGTCAAGCTTTGCCTACAGTAATTTTCCATAAAAATATCTATCATATGTATTTTTGTTATAGAAGTGCTGTGGATTTTAGGACAAATAGTGAAAATGCTTACAGAATTGGATATGCTTATTCTAGCGATTTAAAAACATGGGTAAGAGCGGATGAGTTGGGAGGGATGTCTGGATCAAAAAATGAATGGGATTCGGATATGCAATGTTATCCCCATATTTTTCGTATAAAAAATAAAATATATCTTTTGTATAATGGAAATGAGTTTGGCAAGCATGGTTTTGGTGTCGCAGAACTTATTGACGAGTAGATATTCTGGACTATCTGCGTAAAGAATTGGATAAAGTGAATTTATTCTTGGAAATTCGTTTAGATATTAAAAGTGACTTAAAAATAATTTATAGAATTCTTAATCAATGAGCTAATCTTATATAAAGTAAATTTAAATCTTATGGAGACTAAAAGAAATTACAACAATGAATCTCAGGATAACGAGGGCCGTAAATACACTTATGGATTTGACTTAGATGTAATGCATCCTTATATGATCAAGTCTTTTGAACCCTTTTTTAAAAAAGGTAACTTATTAGAGCTGGGCAGTTTTCAGGGTAATTTTACTAGGCGTTTTTTGTCTTACTTTAATGATATAACTTGTGTGGAGGCCTCTGATGAAGCGATTAAAGTTGCGGAAGCTAAGCTGGGGGATAAAGTGAAATTCGTCAATGGAATGTTTGAGGATATAACGCTCCCATCTCATTATGATAATATTATTTTGACACACGTTCTGGAGCATATTACAGATCCTGTTGCAGTTTTAAAGAAAGTTAACGCTCATTGGATAGCAGGTACTGGCAGGTTATTTATTGTATGCCCAAATGCTAATGCACCTTCAAGGCAAATCGCAGTAAAAATGGGACTAATTAGCCATAATAGCGCCGTCACAAGCGCTGAGAAAGAGCACGGCCACCAAATTACTTATACGCTTGATACCTTAGAGCGAGATGCACGATTGGCTGGGTTGAATGTAATTCATCGTTCAGGCATTTTCTTCAAGGCGTTAGCTAATTACCAGTGGGATCGTCTTCTCAACACAGATATCATATCCAAGGAGTATCTTGATGGCTGTTATCAGCTTGGTCAAGTTTACCCAGATCTTTGTTCAAGTATCTTCTTGGTTTGTGAAAAGGGTGGTAAGTGAGTGAGCGAATTATATCCGTTCTAATTATTACTTACAATCATGGTAAGTTCATAAGGCAGTGTATCGAAAGTGTTCTTTCACAGCAAACGAGTTTTAAGTTTGATATCGTAGTTGCGGATGATTGTTCAACTGATAACACTCAAGTCGTACTTCTTGAGCTTCAGTCGAAGCATCCGGAAACTATTAAATTGATTCTTCAGGAAAAAAACCAAGGCCCGGCTAGAAATTGGTTGAATCTTTTAGCCTACTCAAATGCTCCCTTTTTGGCCTATATGGAGGGGGATGATTACTGGGTTGACGATACTAAGCTGCAAAAGCAAGTTGATTTCTTGTTGCAAAATCCAAAATTTTCGATGTCTTTTCATGACGTATCCATTTTACAAGCGCATCAGCAAGATAATTTTCGTTACCCAATTCCACCTACAGATACTCTTTATTTTACTGATGTTCTGAGAGATCATTATATACCGTCATCAAGTATCGTTTTTAGAAATTATCCATGGGTAAAGTCCTTGCCTTCATTCTTTTTATATGCTGTCTCAGGGGATATTCCCTTTGAGTTGATGTTAGCCGCAAATGGACCAGTGAAGTACTTTAGTGCAAAAATGTCATGTTATCGGAGAAACTTGGGAAGTATTACCCAATCAAGGAAAAATACTGGCCGTTTAATTCGTGGATACATTTGGATGTACCTACAGCTATCAAAGAATTTGCCAGTTAAATACTCAATTTATACTTCGTTAAAGGCACTGCGATACATGATGAGCTATGTAAAGTATTTAATTACCGCGAATAAGATATAATTCTTCATGTCTGATCTTTTGTCAGGTCCTTTAATTTTTGACAAGAAAAGTCGACTTTTTCATTGTTCGACTACTTTGAAATGGGATTTTGCCCGGCTATCGTATCTAATACTTTTATGTTTTTTTATTTTTTATGACATCGAATTTTCATTTTTGCCATTTTTAACTTCCGCTAGGTTAGCTGTAATATTACTGCTTATTACTTCTTTTTTCAATATTAACTTAAATAAGAGCTTTCTTCTAGGGCTATTTATCTTTTTGATTTGTTTTATTTATTCTTTTTTGCAATTTTTATTCGTTGGTGATAGTACGCAAAGTATTAGGATTTTCTGGTTTATTGTCTTAGGCTGGATTGTTCCACTTCTTTTTATTTATTCCTCTTTTCGTTTCTTCGAGTTTTCATTTTCGGTTTTTATCGCTGGATTGATTCAATCAGTGCTAGTCTTAGTAATGTTTTTTAATTATGATTTTCGAGTCTTTACACTTCAGCTTATTAATACATCTACCAATATTTCAGAGACTGAAATACTTCAAAGGGCATTTGGCTTTACTTCCCTTACCGGCTCCTCATTGTCAATTGTCCAGGCTCTAACCTTTTTTTCAGGCCTGTTATTTTTACGAATCTCGCCAAAATTAAAATTTTGGCCTATGGTCCTTTTTTGGCTTAGTATGCTTTGTATTCTTTTTTCGATGGTTTTAATAGGTCGTACTGGCTTACTCATTTCTTTATTTGCGCTTTTTGTTTATTTTATTTTATATCAGTCCTGGGTGTTAAACCTATCGATTATTTTATTTTTGGCATTTCTTATTTCAGTATTCGATTTTATTCAACTATTCACTTCCCTAACTTCAGATTTGGTTGGTTTCAATTCTGATTGGTTCGTTGACTGGATCAGGGAGGGGTTTTCTTTTAGGTCTAATTCAACGGTAGAACAACTTAAGGAAATGTATGTTCCTCCATTATCTTTTAAAACACTATTAGGTACTGGAAGGGTAATTTCTGAAAATGGCCTTACTAATGCTTCGCTTAACGATTCTGGCTACGTTCAAACATATTTTAGCTTGGGATTATTCATGTCTGTTTTATTCTATGTTTCTTTCTTGTTTCTTTCATTTTATCGTTGGCTTTTAGGGGAGCGGAATATTTTCATTTTGTTTCTTTTAGTAATATTGTTTTTGATAGAATACAAAGAGCCGTTTATCTTCAAGTATGCCTTTCCATGTTTCTTGACCACTATACTTCTTTTTAATTATAAGCATGAGGCGAATTAAAGTCCTCTTTTTCGTTCCTTCTTTTGCGGGTGGTGGTGCAGAGCGAGTCATGTCTATACTGATTAATAAGTTTGATAGAAAAATATTTCATATTATTGTCGTTACCCTTCAGAAAAGTCAATTTTCATATTCGGTTTGTGCAGATCAGCTATTTGTTTTAAAATCCAATAGGGTGCTCTTTTCTGGTTTGGAGCTCTTGCGATTAATCAAATCCCATCGTCCACAATTTGTTTTCACTACGCTTACATATGTCAATACTTACGTTGGCTTATTGGATTACTTCTTTAGGTTCAATACTGTTTTAATTGCAAGAGAGTCGACTATTCCATCTATAAATAATCATCAAAGGAGATTAGGGTATATCTACGATCTATTTCTTAGGGCCGCATATAAACGTTTCTCGCTTATTATATGCCAATCTATTTCTATGAAGTTCGACTTGGCTGATAAATTTGGAATTGCGGAGTCCAAGCTTCACGTTATTAATAATCCTGTTAATCCCCCAGTAGTTAGTTCATCCCGGCCACTAAATGATACTCCAGCCTTCGTGACGGTTTCCATGCTTAGAAGGGAAAAGGGTATTGATAGGATCTTGGATGCTCTCGCTTTGGTGAAGTTCGATTTTAAATATTTTATTGTTGGCGATGGTACAGAAGGTCCCTCTTTAAAGCAGCGAGTAAAAAGACTTGGCTTGACAGATAAAGTACACTTTGTTGGCTTTTCTTCAACTCCTGAGGAGTATTTGCGAGTTGCTCACGTTTATCTACATGGATCGTTATATGAGGGATTTCCCAATGTTATTTTAGAAGCTGGCGTAGTAGGATTACCTGTCTTGTCATTTACTAGTTTTGGAGGAACAGAAGAAATTATTAAAAATGGATTAAATGGGCTTATTGTTGCTAATAAGACCGAATATACCCATGCGCTTAATGCACGATTTTGGGACGGCATGGATAATGAAAGAATCCAGCACCATACATTAACTCATTACGGTAGTGAGGTTATTACTAGGTCTTATCAAGATATTTTTTTAAAGAAATTTGACACCTTATGTGCGGAATAGCTGGGTTTTATAGCCCTGAGGTAAGTTTAAGTGACATCAATAGTGATAATGTCATCAAGGACATGTGCGATGTTATTATTAATCGTGGGCCTGATGCAGAAGGTTACTGGTCAGATGCGTCTGAGCGCATTTATTTGGGTCATAGACGATTATCAATTTTAGATCTTTCCCCTGCAGGTCATCAGCCTATGATATCTGCGAGTGGTCGATATGTAATGGTTTTTAACGGGGAAATTTATAATCACCTTGACCTCAGGATTAAGTTGCAATCCATCAGTGACAGTATTCTTTGGCGAGGTCATTCTGATACTGAAACATTACTAGCGGGATTTGAAATTCTGGGGATAAAAAAGACCATACAATACTGTGTTGGAATGTTCGCTTTTGCAGTATGGGATATTGAGCGAAAAACTCTTATTTTAGGAAGGGATCGTATTGGCGAAAAGCCGCTTTACTATGGTTGGTTACCATCTGGAGAACATTTATTTGCCTCTAAAAAGTCAGTTTTTGTTTTTGGTTCTAGTTTAAAGTCTCTTCGTCAATTTCCCAAATTCAATAGTAATATTGATAGATACGCACTAGGCCTTTATTTCAAGTTCAACTATGTGCCTGCCCCGTATACCATCTATCAGGGAATTTATAAACTTGAACCCGGAACACTGGCCGAAATCTCTAATTCTAGCTCTGAGATAAAGATTAGTCAGTATTGGTCCCTTTCTGATACAATTTTAGCAGCTAAGCAAGCACCTTTCAATGGATCATACTTAGATGCAGTTAATAGATTGGACCAGATGCTTTCGGAAGCCGTAAAAAATCAAATGATATCTGACGTTCCGCTAGGTGCTTTTTTGTCGGGAGGGGTTGACTCTTCTACTATTGTTGCTTTAATGCAAAAGCAATCCTCTATTCCGGTCAAGACTTTTTCTATTGGCTTTTCTGAGGAGGGTTTTAATGAAGCTGTACATGCTAAAGCTGTAGCCAGTCATTTGGGAACCGACCACACTGAAATGTATGTCACAGCTTCAGATGCTTTCGGCGTCATTCAGCATCTGCCCAATATTTATGATGAGCCCTTTTCTGACTCATCACAGATACCGACCTTTCTAGTTTCACAGCTAGCTAGAAGAAGTGTTACTGTTTCATTATCTGGTGACGCTGGTGACGAGCTATTTTGTGGGTATAATCGATATAGTTTTACAAATCGGATCTGGACAAAGCTCAAATACTGCCCTACGAGTATACGAAAAGCTATAGGGGCAGCGGCCTTGCAAATTTCTCCGTCACGATACGATGACTTATTTCGTGGATTCTCTTCGCGTTTCGGGTACTCAAATGTTGGCGATAAAATCCATAAAGGTGCCAGTATTTTAGGTGCTGAGTCACTCGAGGAAATTTATTTTGATCTTATCTCTCATTGGAAACCATCCGATGATGTAATAATTGGCGATAGTAAGCCTTCCGCCTTTGCAAAAGATCATTCTTGTCTTTTAAACATGCTAGGAGATGTAGAAAAAATGATGTTTTTAGATACAATTACGTATTTGCCTGATGATATTCTTGTTAAGGTTGATCGAGCTGCCATGGCAGTATCTCTAGAGACACGTGTTCCTCTCCTAGACCATAGAGTCATCGAGTTCGCTTGGAGTATTCCACAGCAATTTAAATCAGGTGAAGGCAGATCCAAGCGTATCTTAAGAGATGTCCTGCATCAGTATGTACCTAGCCAGTTGATAGATCGTCCAAAAATGGGTTTTGGAATCCCACTAGGTGATTGGCTTCGAGGGCCCTTAAGACCTTGGGTTGAAAGCCTACTCAGTGAAGATCGAATCCGTAGGGATAATCTATTAAATGCAACTGTTATCCAAAATAAGTGGAAAGAGCATTTAAGTGGGAAACGAAATTGGGCTTATCACATTTGGGATGTTGTTATGTTTCAGTCTTGGTATGATAGTAGTCGTTAGTTTTACCTCTTGTGGGGTTCTTGACTTATAGTAAACATTTTTCCTTATCTTGAAAAAAAAGAAGCTTCTCTTTATCGTTAATGTCGATTGGTTTTTTAAATCGCATAGACTTCCAATCGCTCTCGAGGCCATCCGACGAGGATACGAAGTAAGTCTTGCGACTGAAAACTCAGGTTTATTCGAAGAGTTTTCCACTTACGGGATAAAGTGTTATTCGGTTGCCTTTAAACGAGGCCACTCCTCTTTACTGGACGAGTTGTTTAGCATTTTTAGAGTCTTTCAACTTTGTAAGAAGATACGTCCTGATATAATACATAATGTGACCCTTAAACCATATTTATATGTCGCATTGGTTCGCCCTCTAATCAATAGGAAAATTAGGATTGTCAATGCTATTACTGGATTGGGTTATTTGTTTACAGGACCAACAAAGCCATTTCTTGGCTCATTTGTTCAATTCTTCTTGAAATTTACATTAGGTAACGGAAGGTCAAATTATTTTATTTTTCAAAACGAGGATGACTACAAATTTTTTAAAGGATTTTTATCCTTGCGCACTGGTTCCTTCTTTTTCATTAAAGGTTCCGGGGTAGATCATCTTAAATTTAGGCGGCAGATTCCTCACGCTCCAAGCGGTAGTAAAAAGATTCAAATAACTCTTGTTTCAAGAATGCTCAAGGATAAGGGGGTATTTGAATTTATTGCTGCTGCAAAGAAGCTTAAAGAGTCGTTATTCGGACACTGTGTTTTTACTCTTATTGGCGGGGTCGATTTAATGAATCCCTCAGCGATTACTGAATCTGAATTGATTAATGAATTAGAGGATGAATATATTATTTGGCTTGGCCATCGTAATGATATTATGGATGTTTATAATTCTACAGACATTGCATGTTTGCCCTCCTATAGGGAGGGTTTACCTAAATCGCTTGTGGAGGCCATGGCAATGTCTTGTCCAATCGTTTCAACTGATGTGCCGGGTTGTCGTGAATGTGTCGAAGATGGTGTTAATGGTTTTCTGGTACCTTCTAGGAATTCAGATCTTTTAGCAGATCGTATTTTACTATTAGTGGGCAATTCAGAGCTTCGTATTAAAATGGGGCATGCTTCACGAGCTAAGATGGAAAAAGAAATGTCATTGCAAACTGTTATCGATCAAACCTTTACTGTGTATGGTAGCTAGAGTGTTTCTTACTGGTGGAAAAGGTTTTGTTGGGCGGAATTTAGCGGCTGGATTGCTTGCACATGAGGTTACCACAAGTGTAAGGGGGGAAGAGGAATATTTTACTGGCTTCGATGTAGTTATACATCTCGCTGCTAAGTCCTCTGACTCGATTGATCGTAAGCACGTCGATGAATATTACAGCGTTAATACCCAACTGACTAAAAGGGTATATAATGCTTTTTTAAAGTCCGATGCTAAAGTATTTATTTTCTTTAGTTCTGTAAGGGCCATTGCTGATTCATATGAGGGCGTGCTTACTGAAAGTTCTACTCCCAATCCTTTATCCCATTACGGCAAGAGCAAGTTGCTTGCAGAGCAATATATACTAACTAATCCTCCTCAAGCTGGAAAGAGGGTTTACATTCTTCGTCCTACTCTTATTCATGGACCCGGAAACAAGGGTAATTTGTTTGCTTTGTATAAATTTTTGGCAAAGGGCTTTCCCTGGCCATTTGGGTCATTTCATAGCGAGAGATCCTTTTGTAGCATAGGTAATTTAACTTTCGTTATCAATGAATTAGTTTTACGTGAAGATGTGCCTTCGGGTATTTATAATGTTTGTGACGACAATCCGCTTTCTATGAAAGACCTAGTGCAATTAATTAATTCCTCCTTACAACGCGACCCGAAAGTCCTTTATCTTAATCCATTGGCCATTAAATTTCTCATGAGAATTGCCCATTTCCTGCGACTGCCTTTCAATAGTGTTAAATTGACACATTCGTTTGTAGTTAGCAATGTAAAGCTTATCAAGGCGTTAGGTAAGTCTTTGCCTGTATCAGCTTCTGCTGGATTAGTATGTACTTTTGATAGTTTCAAAAAAAGTATATGATTCGTGTAATTGATTTGTTGTGTTCTGCTCTTGGTATTATTTTCCTTAGCCCTATTTTTTTCCTGTTGTTAGTTATTGGGTATTTTGACACAGGGTCACCAATTTTTTCCCAAAAGAGGATGGGGCTTGGTCAAAGGCCTTTTAATTTGCTAAAATTTAGGTCGATGAAACTTGAAACGCAGTCTGTACCCACTCATATGGTAGATGTAAGACTAATTACTCGATGGGGTCTATTTTTACGAAAGTCAAAACTTGATGAGCTGCCTCAGTTGATTAATGTATTCATAGGTGATATGAGTTTTGTGGGGCCTAGGCCAAATCTTTTCACACAAAGTGAGCTAATTAGGGAGAGAGAATTACGCAAGCTATATCGTTTTAAGCCAGGAATAACCGGTCTAGCTCAGATAAATCGTATTGATATGTCGGATCCCGTGGCTCTTGCCGAAGCAGATCTTAAAATGGTTACTAATTTTTCAAGTCTTCAGTATTTAAGATTCATTTTGCTGACTTTATTCGGTAAAGGGCTTGGTGATAATATTAAAGTTGAATAATGTATTTTATACGAATGTTATGTTCTCACCTTTTGAGGCTAGTGCATTAATTTTTTTCATAACTTAGCTCATCTTTCATCTAAATATATGAAAATCAAAGCTTTATTACTAGCAGCAGCGTTACTTACGATAAATTATCACTTATTTTCTCAATTGCCTGCTGACCTTTCCAAGGTAAGGTCTTCACAAATAACTGATATTCAGTTATCTCAGGTAATCCAACGTGCTCAATCCAGCGGTCAGACTAGGGAGGAGATTATCTCCGAATTGAAGCAACGTGGATTGCCGGAGACTGAACTTGCGGCACTAAACGAGCGAATTAATAGTTTGTTAATGACCACAGAGTCGGAGGCCCCTCAGGATAAAGGCTCTACCACCTCAAAGGGAAATCGGAGCTCCACAGTCAAAATGCCAGAAGTGCTGCAGGCAGATAAAAAAAGCAATAAAATCTTTGGATCTGAATTATTTTCTGGAGTGTCTCCTCTTTTTGCACCAAATCTGAGTATAGCGACTCCGGCTAATTACGTGGTCGGTCCTGGAGATGAGTTGCTATTAGAGGTTTATGGCGCTAATGTATTCAGCCAAAAGGTGGTGGTTTCTCGCGAGGGTTTTATCAATATTAAATATGCTGGACTCATTATAGCCAATGGTGTTGCAATTCAAGACCTTGGAAAACAAGTTAAACAAAAGCTCTCAAGATTCATTCCTGCATTACGATCTGGTGCTTCCAATTTGCAGCTTAGTTTGGCATCCATACGTAGCATTACTGTAACTGTAGTTGGTGCCGTTAGGAAGCCCGGTACTCTTACTATCCCTTCTTTGGCTACTCTATTTAATGCCTTGTATGCTACTGGAGGTCCCCTTGAAAATGGCTCGCTCCGAAACATAGAGTTGATTCGTGGAAATAAAAAGATTCTTGAAGCCGATTTGTACGAATTCCTCTTAAAAGGGGATCAGTCTTCAAATGTGTTTTTACAGGATAATGATCTCATTCGGGTGCCTTTTGCCCAGCTCCAGGTACAGCTCTCAGGCCTACTTAATAGGTCAGGTATTTTCGAGGCAAAAAACAGCGACCGTCTTTCTGATCTACTAGCCTTTGCCGGGGGCTTTAAGCCGCTGGCATACCAGGGGCGAATTACGGGCACCCGTAACGGTGTGTTAACGAAAGAGATCATTGATGTTGCAGCAACTGATTTTAGTCAGTTTGGATTACGCCATGGAGATAGCTTACATGTAGACTCGCTGGTAGATAAGTACGCTAATAGAGTTACTATTAGGGGTGCGGTTTACAAGCCGGGGGTCTATGCTTGGGTGCCTGGTCAAAACTTGGGTGACATTATCAACAAAGCGGCTGGACTAAAGGCAGATGCTTTCATGGGGAGAGCCAATGTACTTCGAACATATGGAGACTTGCAAAAAGAGAATATTTCTGTCAATCTTGATGAGTTGATGAGTGGGAAAATCACTTTTCCACTGCAAAATGAGGATTCAATAACTGTTTTTTCAAGCTACGAGTTAAAAAATAAGCGGTTTGTTAATATATTCGGTGCCATCCGAAACCCAGGTCAGTTTTCGCATGCCGACTCCCTAACATTACAACAATTGATTCTTATGGCAGGTGGGTTTACCGAAAAAGCCATTCCTACTGGAATTGAAATTGGGCGCAATTTAAAAAGCGATGGTTCTAATGGTGGTGGAGAGGCTAAGGTAGAGTTGATAAACGTAACTATAAAAGCAGATCTTAACAAGACAGGGGTAGATGTTTTTTTACAACCCGACGATATTGTTACGATCAAGTCCGATCCCAGTAAGATAACCCAGTCTAAAGTAGTGCTAAATGGAAAGGTGCTTTATCCAGGGACTTATGTGTTAGAGAGTCGTAACGATAGGCTGAGCGGTGTTGTGAAAAGGGCTGGTGGATTATTGCCTCAGGCTGATATTAATGGCGTAAAAGTAATTCGTAAGAACTTAATTCAGGATACCAGTGTAATTAAAAAAACCTTAGAAAAGCAAACAAAATCAAAGTTAGATTCAACAGATTCCGACAAAGATGACGAAGAGCTGTTAGTTACGGAAGTGGCAGTAGATCTGCAAGCTATACTCAAGGATCCTGGTTCTGAAAAGGATATCATTTTAGAAGATGGTGATGAAGTGGTTATTCCACAGATTAAGAATGTGGTTTCTGTGACTGGCGAGGTTTTTAAGCCTGTTGCGCTTCAATTTCGACCAGGGGCAGCATTAAAGTATTACGTCTCATCCGCAGGAGGATTTTCAAGTAAGGCCAAAAGGTCCAAGTCGTTTGTAGTATATAGTAATGGACGTTCTAAGCGTACATCATCATTACTTGGCATCGTCAAGTTCTACCCTCGACTTACTCCGGGTGCCACGGTGGTTATTCCGTCCAAGCCAGCGCGAGAAGGTAAGTTCGATGCTGCTAAGGCTGGTATATTGGTTTCTTCCTTGTCTGCCATTGCTACTACCATAGCTATTTTAAAAGGTTTATGATGAAGGTTCAACAAGATGATGCAATTTCAATAAGAGAGCTGGTTCAAAAGATCCAATCTCTTTGGAGTTATTTGCTCCACCGATGGGTATTTATATGCTTAGTTGGGATGCTGGGAGCCAGTGTAGGATTTTACGCGGCCTGGGTCACTCCTATAAAATACAGTTCAAAGATTACCTTTCTAGCTGAAGAGAGTAAGTCTATGAACGGGGGCTTGGCTTCGCTGGCAGGGCAGTTTGGCTTAGACTTTGGTGGAGCCTCTGGGGGCGGTATTTTCAACGGCGAAAACCTGCTCCTATTTCTCAAAAGTGAAGGGCTCGTGAGAGAAACATTACTTACCTCGTATGACAGTAGCGGTAAGGTTACGTTGGCCGATCAGTACGCCAGCGTTTATGAACTTAAAAAGTCATGGGAGACTAATGCAAATATTAGGCAAATCAGTTTTTCCAAACATGCAATTCGGCCTTTTACCCGTACAGAGGACAGCTTGTTGCAAGTTGTTATCAGATCTATTGGTAAAGAGTTGTCAGTGGTTCGTCCAGAAAAGAAAGCAACGTTCATAGACGTACAAGTAAGCACCCGTGATGAGATTCTGAGCAAATTATTTGTGGAAAGATTGGTTGGGAAGGGTACCGATCGTTATATCCAGTCCAAGACCAAGATCAAAGCTGCTAACGTTGCCTTGTTGCAAAAAAGGGCTGACAGCTTGGGAGCATTATTGAATAACACGACATACAAAGCTGCAGCAGCACAACAATCTTTGATTGATGTCAACCCCGCTCTGCGTACTGCGCCGGTTGCTTCTGAAATTTCTTCGCGTGAAAAGGTAATGTTGGCGACTATATTTGCCGAGGTGGTGAAGAATCTTGAGTTGGCTAAGTTTACCCTTAGTCAGGAAACTCCTGTTATACAAATAGTAGACAATAGTTATTTTCCTCTTAGGAAAGAGAGTGAGAGCAAATTGGTTTGGATGATATTGAGTGGAATGCTGGGAGTATTTTTCTCAGCCGCGTATTTGCTGGCCGCCCGTTGGTGGCAGCATGTAATAAAGTAAGCATGTACTGCAAAAAGATCAATTTTTTGACAAATTACACCTTGGCTATAGCAATGCTGTTCATCAGCCTAGGCGCAGCTGCACAAAACGCCTCCGTTCAATACGAACAAGACCAATTGCTTCGCGAATACCAATTGCTCAATAAACTTCCCGGTGCCGGCTCTCTCTCCATTCGCCCATTTATGGGGCGTAGGCCTACCGATAGTCTGCAAGCAGATTCCACATTCAGGCATTTTGATCCTCGACCTTTACAGCAGGATTTTATGCCTGGTCAGCTTTTTGCACATCCTTTTCGGCTAGAGTCACAATTCAATAACAAGCGGCCATTCGGCTGGAACAATGGAAGTTTTATTCAGGCCAGCGGT
>Ga0315902_10002860_pt1 | contig 26348 bp, 27 predicted proteins | sample LakEriMetagenome_9_FD_203523 | JGI IMG/M metagenome (GOLD analysis project Ga0315902, IMG submission 203523) | Freshwater fungal communities from buoy surface, Lake Erie, Ohio, United States - Buoy 12 MA117 | ecosystem: Environmental > Aquatic > Freshwater > Lake > Lake biofilm | place: USA... | reverse complement strand
GTAGGATCCGTCCGCGATTGCCTAGCCGGTGTGGTTTTTCAAAATGAGGCTCGCCGTGAGAAAGCGCGACTCGCGCGGGGTGGTCTCGGGATAAACGAGGCCGTGGAACCCGATCGTGATCTGCCGGCTCCCGGCGAGCACAGCCGCGGGGATGCGCGGGAGCATCTCGAGGCCGGCACCCTCGCGATATTCGGGATCACGCTTCCGCACATGTGCGCAATCAGTTGTGATTCCGCCACCTCACGCCCACCGGGCCGACGGCATGGCGTGAAAACAAAACGTCCGCCGGTCGTCTCGTGACGCGCCACGATGAGAGCATGGATCAGGTCGTCGGAATGGCGCTGGCGGAGTTTGAAAAATTGAAACCGATGGGAACTCCTGGCGCGTGAGAAATTGGCGACACGCCACCCCGGCGACCTCAGGGCTTGAGAATCCTCCGGCACCACGCTTATATCCCTGCCACAACTTCCCCAAACTACTCCAGCCCCCTTCTGATCATGATTCAAAGCCGCGTTCTTTCCGCATTTTTTTCGATCGCAATCGCCCTTGGCATGCCCGTCGGTTCGATCCTTGCTCAGGACGAACCCGCGGATCTCACCCAAGTTCGGACGAGTTTTAAGAGGGATGTGGAAATTGCCACACGCCCGATCCGGAACCAGTACATGCTCAAGCTTGAGACGATAAAACGTACGCTCGGCAGTCGCGGAGAAGCCAAGGCGGCCCTTGCAGTGCAGGAGGAGATTGACCGAATGAAAGCGGCTGCCTCGGATGCGTCTGGCGTGGCGAAGTTTGCCGGGGTGTGGAAAATTATTTATGATAATGCGGTGGTAAGGCGCTATGCGATCACGGTGGACGGTACCGTTATTTGGAGTGAGGAGAACGGCAAACCTGTCGCCCCGAAGAAAGGGAAGATTCTGGCGAAGGGGGCTGATTTTGTGTTGGATTTCAAGGACGATCTGGCACTGGAGCGCCTGTCCATTTCGGGGATCAACCTTATTGCGGAATACTTCACTACCAAAGCCAGCTACCCTGCCATGGCACCCAAATTCAAGGGGCTGGGCACACTTGTTTCACCGAACAAGAATTAAGAACTCCAAGTCCACCAGCCCCGGTTTCACCCACGGCTGATATTTCCGCGTGAACACAGCCGCACTCCGAACGATGAATTTTAATTCCGAACTGAAGGACAATATCCAAAGGTGGACGATCGAGGTGGTCGCATTCGCCGGAGTGTTTGGACTTTGCATGCTGGCTCTCGTTTACCAGGGCAACCTGCTCACGGGACTGGCACGTGTGGTTGCGGCGATGTGCTTTCTGGTGGCGTTGGTTGCGCCACGCCTGATGCTCTACGGCTTGGTGGCAATGGCGACCTGCCTAGACACGTTCAAGCGGCTCTTGGGCGTCTTCGGCTCTTATTCGGAACCAGATCTTGCGATTATCCTCTCGATCGCACCGCTCACACTCGGCGGAATCTTTGTCGGCCTTGTCATCCACAGGATTTTTCGGCACCGGAGGATTCTGAAGAGGCGCGAGTTGTTTCTGTTCCTATGCGCGGCTGGGGCAATGGCAGTTTCATTTTCAAAAGCCTTTCTCGCCTCGCGAAGCATCCTTCGGGCGGGTCAGAGCGTCACTGACGGCACCGCCTACGTGCTCGCCCCGCTGCTCATTGTCGCGCTGATTCCGGATATCAGAGCGGTGATTCGCTTTCTGCGTTTTACCTTGTGGGCCTTTCTGCCGGTGGCGTTGTACGGGGTTTTCCAGTTCTTCTTTGGGCTGCAGGGCTTCGAACTTGACTACATGAAATCCGGGTTCACTTCATCCGTCTTGCAACTCGACGACGTTCGCATCCGTGTCTTTTCGACGCTCAATTCCGGCCATGCCTACGGGGCGAGCATGGCGATGCTGACCACGGTGGCACCGGCGTTTGCAATCATCCGGTGGCGGAAACGCGCTTCCGGCCGCGCAGGGGAAGTATTTCTCATGGCCAGCTTTGCGATTGGTGTCGCGATCTGTATGGGGCGGACTGCGTGGGCGCAGGCGATCATGGGAATCTGTGGGATTTACTTTTTCACATCTTCACGACGGACGAAGATCTTCTACGGCGTGAGTTTCGCCTTGCTGGTCACGATTTTTCTGAGTTCCGACTATATCGGGAGCAAACTGGGAGAATGGGAAGCGCAGTTGCCCACGGACAGCGCATTGCAGCAGCAGGCTTTCCGGCTTGGGACCTATTCAGACCGGCTGATCGGATTCATGAATCTGACCAAGGACAGTTCGTATTGGACGCCATTTGGGGTCGAGGGATACATCCCAGGCGAAGTCCATCATGGGGATCGCTATTTTGCACACGACGCCTTTACCGATGCGCTGCTCCGCTACGGATATGTTGGGGTGTTGTTCTTCGGCGGGATCTGGATTTATTTCCTGATTATGCTCCACGGTGGCGTGCTCCGGGTGAAGGACAGGAACATCCGGACCATCGCAGCCGCGCTGGCGAGTGCGTGCTTTTCCATCTTCTTCTCAGGCTTCCTCTCCGGGTCGAGCCTGCACGTATATCCCGTCAACCTGCTGTTCTGGTCCTTCGTCGGCTGCATCTTGGGCCTGACCGCAAGGGTGCCTGCGGAGGTCGCACCGCAAGGCATGCAGACTGCGCCGGGCGCGGATCTTCCCAAGCAGGGCGGACCAGCTTGGCGACGGACGCCCGGCAGGGAGCAGATTCAATCCTAACACGCATCCAACCTTGGAGGATCCATTGCTACCCGGCCATTCGGCCTCCCGTGTTGTGCGATGGTGGACAGCCTGTTTGGCGCGGGTGCGAGGATCATTGAAATTACGCTCGGTCGCTTATTATGCGGGGAGTTCGCTATTCTGTCAGTGCCTGCGCTTTGCGGGAGTGCTGGTTTCCACACGTCTGTTCCTGCCCGCGGATTTCGGTACCTTTGCCCAAGCGTTGCTGATCATGGGGCTTGCGTGCCTGTTGCGCGATGTCGGCATCACGAACGGCCTGGTCGCTTGCGCGGAACCGGAACCCCAGTATGCACGATTCCATTTCCAAACAGTGCTGGCTACGAGCGTGGCCTGCGGAACTGCGGTATTTGTGATGGCCCGGGCTTGTTCCTGGCTGGCGGATGGAATTGCGCAATCCGCCGGCTGGCTGGCCCTGCTGGTCCTCCTCGAAGGGCTGACTTTGACGGGGACCACGATGGCGCAGAAGCGGTTCCGCTTCCGTGCGCTCGCCTGGGTGGAAGTGCTGTCAGTGGGCGCGTGGCTTGCAGTGCTGCTGCTCGGCGATCGGAAAACCCCGGGATACTGGCTGCTGCTACAGGCGCGGCTGGCCGAAGTCGGCCTGCGTGCCGTGCTCATAGGCGCGCTGGAGACTTGGAAGCACGCCGGATTCACCATGGAAAGCCAAGTTCTGCATTACTATGCCCGTTTTGCGCGATACGGTGTACCTCAGGCGCTCGTGGAAAACGGCATTAACCAAGTTGACGGCCTGCTATTGAGCGCCTTCAGCGGAGTGTACGAACTCGGGCTCTACGAACGCATCCAGCAATTTACACGGATCCCTCTTTCGCTCAGCGTCAATCTGATCGACAAAGTCGCACTCGCCTCCTACAGCAGGCATCAGGGGGAACCTTCATCTCTCCGTCGCTTGCTGCGCATCTTTACCATTTCCACCTTTTTCGCCGCCCTCAGCGTGGTGGGCATCCTCACGCTGATCCTGCCTTGGTTCCTCGGGCGTGCAGTGGGAGCCGATTGGGCAGCTCGTCTCAGCCCGCTATGGTGGGCTGCAGCGCCGGCCATGGTTCTCCGGCCCGTCGTTTGGTGCCTGGCTGCGCTGTTCCAGGGTGTCGGCAATGTCCGCGTGCTTTTTCACTTTCTGCTGTTTGGTCTACTCAGTCTCTTGTCCTCCGAACTCGCACTTGTGCCCCGCTTCGGTGCGATGGGTGTGTTGCTGGCCCAAGGCATTGCGCATGTGCTGCTGCTTGGCTATCAATCTCTGGCGATCCGGCGCTGGCTCGCAGCTCAAAAATGACCCGCACTACCACCTCTACACACAGACCGCGGGTCACTGCCGTGGTCGTCACCTTCAACCGCCTCAGGGAACTCAAGGTCTGCCTGAATCTGCTCGCCAGACAGACATACCCACCCGCCCGCGTGACTGTAGTGGACAACCAAAGCACGGACGGCACCGCTGCCTGGCTGGAGACGCAACCGGGGCTGGAAATCATCCGCCCCACCGAGAACATGGGCAGCGCCGGAGGATTTCACGACGGCCTCCAGGCATTTCTCGGAGGCAATTCGGATTACGCCTGGCTGTTGGATGATGATTGCATGCCCGACCCGCGAGCCCTTGAAGAACTCATGACGCACGCGCGCCCGGATCTGGTCCTGAACTCGCTCGTCGTCTCCTCCAGCGACGATTCCCGACTTTGCTTTGCGGGCAAAAGGAAGGGAGCCTTTGGCAAAGCAGAGAGCCTGCCCGCTGCCGATGCGGTCGCTCAGTCCGAACGCGGACTCTGGCCTGTGGTGAACCCCTACAACGGCATGTTAATCTCCCGCCCCGCAATCGAACTCGTCGGTCTGCCTGTCCCATCCCTGTTCATCTGGGGCGATGAGGTGGACTACCTCCTGCGGGTGAAAAGGCAGCTCCCATACAGCACTGTCGTCCATAGCATCATGCGCCACCCGGCACCATCCGCAAACCTAGACTCAATCCCGGCATGGAAGTACCGTTACGCCATCCGCAACCAAGCCTATATCAGCCGTCGTTACAGCCGCTTTGGTGTCCTGGCGGTGCTGAAGAATCTGCTTCGCTTCCTGCGGAAACGTCCCGGGTCCATCAGTGTCCGGGAGGTATTCAGATTGACAGCGGATGGATACTTTGGCCGACTCGGAAAGCTGGCATGATTCCCAAAAGAGCATACAAGAGACAGCAGTTTTCCGACTTCACATGATGAGCGCGTTCTCCGGCATCGCTAGAAACCTTTACTTCAGGTCGTCCGCATTCCGGGCGTGTGTCAATACTCTCCTCCGAATCCGGCATGGGAACCGGCTCCGCGGCCTTTCGCATCTCGCCTCATATGACGAAGAATTCGCGCTGGGACCGGTTCAACGTGAGGAGGCGCTCCTCCTCTTCGCGCTTTGCCGTGTCACAAGGCCCCGGACCGTGGTGGAGTTTGGTTTTGCGGCAGGGCATGGTTCCTTCAATTTCCTCCAAGCTGTTCCTCCTTCCTCGCAGGTTTACAGCTTCGACATTGGAGCAGCCTCGGCTGAAATTGCCCGAAAACAATTCGCCAAGTTCAGTAATTTTCATTTCGTTGGCAAGTCGCAGGCTGATTTCTGTCCATCTGACATCGGCAACCAGGCGGTGGATCTCGCATTTTTTGACGCTTCGCATGAGATCTCCCTCAATCAGGTGACTTTCTCGGAACTGGCTCCCCTTTTGTCTCATAAGGCAATCATCGCCATCCATGACACCGGCACTTGGAGCAGGAGTCGGCTAGTTCCACCGTTGCTTGAACACACGAAACTCCACCCCGATCAGTGGATCAATCCCGAAGAGTTTGCCCATGCGCCTGGCGAACGGGCCTTTGTGGACTGGGTCTCAAAGCAGCATCCGGAATTCTCCGTTTTGCACCTTCACTCGCTGCAGACAGCAAGGCACGGCCTATCACTCCTGCAGCGGAAAGCCGTCCTTTCTCTGGAAGCCCTACAAAAAACAACTGCTGCCTAACTCATAATCTTAACATCTAACATCAGACCAGCCTGCACAGGCCTTGGGATACTGCTTTTCAGTTGCAGAAAGACTGCCTTTCCAACAGCTTTGGCGGAATACAGCCCCGTACACGATTCGCAACACCAATGAGACTGACAAACACGCTCAAATTGCTGCTCGTATTGAGCTGCGCGGAAGCCGCAGCTAACGCTGAAACCGAGTATGAACGCCAGTTCAAGCTGCTAACGGAACAGCGGGACAAGCCCATTAGTGCGGCAGTAGAGCCGATTAACCGCCGCTATGCGGCCTCCCTTGAGCGGTTGATCAAACGCACGACCCAGGCCGCACAGCTTGAAAAGGCGCTTGAAATCAAGAAGGAGCTTCAATCTCTCAAGGATGGGCAGGCTGGAGCCAACGTGACGGGGCTGATTGGATCGTGGAGTGCGGCTTATTCCAATGTAGGCGGTAGCAATAACGTCACCAGCTCCGCAGATGGAGAGATCACGCCGTCCACCGCTGAGGGTACTTGGACGACGGAGGGAAGCCGCATGATGATCAAATGGGGAAACGGCGTGCTCCATCGGATTCCAGCCACGGAAAGCGGGCGGACGATCCTTGGGGAATGGAAGGCCGCCAACGCCCCCGTCTGGAGCCATTCACTGCGTTGCGGAAGTGGATGGACGGACCATGCCGAACTGGGAGTGCAGCCTGACGAAACATGCCGCATAGCTGCAGCGGGATATAGGGCTATGCAGGCCCCTTTACACCCATGAACACTCCATCCCATGACACTCAAAACCTTCCCTTCCTGACATGAGGAAGCTGATTTATAAACTGCTGCTGCTTGCCAGCCGGGTGATTGGGATGAAAATCCGGGATCAAGCGACAGGCAAGGTTTTAGGGCGGGCATTGTGCATCCCCTTCGGAGGAAAAATCCACTGGTTCGGCTACACCGGCACACAATTCGTTCTTCCCGCATTCGAGCCTCGCGATGGCCAGAACTACTCGCACCATCAGATCGTCTTCAAGATGCATCCCGTGCCGGATTTTCCAAATGAGCGGCGGCACCCTTAACGTCATCCTCACTCACCAGGAACCTGTCCAAGTCGCGCGCATGCTCGCGTGGTGGCAGTCCATCGTCCCCGCGGATTCCATCGCAATTGCCTACGGCGGGCCTGCCGATGCATTTGCCGCGATCCAGTGGCCGCGGAAAATTTATGTCGCCTCCAGCCGACTGAAGACGAGGGAGCATCACAAGGAGATGCAAAGTTACACCCAAGTATTCCGGGCGGTGATGGATGGCGGGTTTCTCGATAGTTTTGAGACCGTCCACTTCGCCGAGTATGACCAAGTCCCCCTCCAGCCCGGGCTAAACGATCTCCAGCGCGCCCACCTCGGGCGCGAGCAAGCCGATGTCCTCGGCTACCGCCTCCGGCGGATCGACGGGACCAATGACGGTCACTTCCTCAACCATTGGCGGCTTCCCGAATTCCGCCGGTTCCTCGCGGACATCTCCGTGCGCAACGATCCATCCGTGGTCATGAGCATGCTTGGTTTTGGCAGTTTCTGGAAAGCCGGGGCCTTTGAAGCCGTCTGCCAAATCACTGAGCCCACGCCCTTCTATCTGGAGGTGTTTCTGCCCACTGTCACGCATCACCTTGGTTTCCGCCTGCGCCCCGTGCCGGACGCGCCGGAATATGCGAGCCATGAAGCGCGATCATTTTCACCTAGCGACATCGCGGCGGCTGCATGCCGGGGCCAATGGAATATCCACCCCTTGAAATCCCTCTGGGATGCAACACCGCCACGCGAACTCCAAGCCCTGCTCACACCCTCCGGCTCCAGATGAAATTCCAAAGCTACCACGCTAAGCGCCTCCTCGCCTGCCTGCTCGCCAACAGCCAGTCCATCCGCTGGGCCACGCAGGGCCGCCTACTGCGACGCGCCGTCCGCGAAGTCCGCAAGCCCGGGATACGCGCGCTTGATGTCGGCTGCGGCGGCGGCAGCTACGCCATCGAAAATCACCTCCGGCACGGGACGCCCACGACATTGTGCGACTACTCCGCGGATCTTCTGGCGATGGCCCGCAGGCAGGTTGCCGAGTCCGGCGTATCCGTGCCCGCAGAATTTGCCGAGTGCAGCGCCGAGGCATTGCCATTTGGCGATGCGCAATACGATTTCATCCAATGCATGGAAGTCCTCGAGCACCTGCACCACCCGGAAAAGGCGCTTGCGGAATTCCGCCGTGTCGCCCGCACCGGCGCGAGGCTCGTGGTGTCCGTGCCGCACCCGCCTGAGTGGTTCCCCAATCCCGGCCACGTGGTCGAGGGCTACCGCGCCGCGGAAATCACACGCATCGTCGAGAGCGCAGGCTGGCGCGTCCTCCGCGTCGAGTATTGCATGCTCATCCTCACCCGCCTCGTGGGCGTGCTGCAGCACATATTTCGGATTCCCCTGCCGCTCATCCCGCTCATCGCGCTGGAAAACCTCATCCCATTGCGCTGGCGGCTGAAGTTTCTCCCCTACGACATCATGGTCGTCGCGGAAACCGCGGATTGAATTGCCGGCCTGCCGATTCCGTTCGGAGCGCGACATGAGCCCGCGGGCCAACCTCGAAGCGGAATACCGTTGCGACTAGCCGGAGAACTCGGTCGTCATGCGCTCGTAAAAATCAATCAGCGCGATCGCAAACTCGCTCTTGGTGAGCCCGCGCCCCGCTCCAGGTTGAAATTTGGCGAGCCCATTCGCCAGAAATCCCTCGATCTGCCCGCTCATCAAATTCGGATCAAAGGACAGCCGCACGCCATTCACTCCGTCGTTCAAAATCATTTCCGTGCCGTGATGCGGCGTGAGCAGGAGCGGGAGCCCGCAGGCGGCGGCTTCGATCTCTGCGAGGCAAAATGCCTCGAAATAGGAGGGAAAAATGAACGCATCGCTCGCCGCATAGTATTTTTCCACCTCGGGCTGCATGCCGGTGAAAGTGATCCAATCTCCCGAATCCGGGAAGCGCCGCAGCGCCTCGGCACGCAGCCCGGCCACGGCGCTCTCTTTTCCACCCACGGTGAGCAGCCGGGCATTTTTCCCCGCATCCGTATTTCGCGCCAGCGCAAGCGCCTCGACGGCCAGCCAGAATCCCTTGCGCCGGTAATGGCCGGTGCTGACAAAGCAAAACACCCTGTCCCCCGTGCCGTAGCCTAGCTTCGCCCGCATGGTCTCGCGATACAGCGTGCGGACCGCAGGGTTGAACCGCGTCTCATCATAGCTATTCGGTAGCGTCTCGACTTCCACGCTGGCGCGCGTCCGCGCGCGGACTTCGGCGGCGACGGAATCCGACACCGCCAGCGCGCGGCGCAACGCCGGGCTCCACCATTGCAGCCGCTCCGCGCAAACGCCGAACAATGTGAACGGATAGCGCGCGACATCGCGCCATCCGGAGAAACCGATGCGGAGCTGCGTGCCCGCCCAGATGCAGTTCAGGAAATGCACGGAGATCAGGTTCGCAGCGAGATAAGTGCCGCAGGTCGCATGGATGATCGCCGCCGGCCGGGGCTTGCCGCACAGCCAGCGCCAGAGACCGTACAGATTCACGATGATGGTGAAGTACACCAGCTCGAATGGGCGGAGCCATCGCGGGGCTGGGAAAAACGTGTGCTCCACCTCCTCGCGCGGCGCATCCGAACGCAGGCACCACGCCTTGATTTCCCAGCCTTCTGCGCGCAGGCGCGGGAGCGCGTAAAGCAGGTGCCGCATGGTGGGGCTGCGGTACTCCAGATGGGCATCAATCCAGAGGATCGACCTGTGATTTGTTGTCATGCAGTCTGCCAAGGATGAACGGTGCCCACTGCGCAGCGAGGGCGCGGTTGGTGTATTTTCTCAGGATTCGGTCCCGCTGCCTGAAGGCGAGCTGGGAGCGTTCGGAAGGTTCTTTCAGCAGCGTCCGGATCTTCTGCGCAAGGTCGGCCGGATCTCCGGCGAGAAAAATCTGGGCCGGATCGCCAATCACCGTTGGAATTTCCCCGGAATCCGAGCCGAGCGTCGGGACTCCCGCCGCCATGGCCTGGATTAGCACGTGGCCAAACTGTTCCTTCCACACGCCGGCGATTTCCTTGCTCGGCAGGACGAAGAGATCCAGCGCCTGGAAAAATGGCGCGACCTCCGACTGCGCGCGTGGGGGCAGGAGCCGGAGCCACGGCGCGAGCGCGGCTTTTTTCTCCAGTTCGCTGCCGAGTTTCCCATGGCCGAGGATCGCCAGTCGGATGTCGCTTCCGGGGATCCTTTCTCTCGCGATCCCTACCGCCTGCACGAGATCGAGCACGCCCTTCTCCTCGACGAGCCTGCCGCAGAATCCGACGCAAAACGTGCCGGGCGGAATTCCCATTTCATCGCGCAGCCGCGCGCGTTCCGCGTCTGCCACCGGGTGGAAAATCTCTGCGTCCACACCTAGTTGAGGGCTCACCAACAGGCGGGATGCAGGCAGGCCGCTGCGGCGGAAAAAACCGGCTGCGTCTTGATTCCCCGCGATCACAAAGTCATCCGTCGCAGATGCAGCCCCGTAGCAGCGCCGAAGCAGCCAGCCCTTGAAGCCGGGGCGCTCGATGTTTTCCCACGAGAACTCGCCGAACAGCGCGCGTGGCCGGTGGATTTTTTTCCAGAGCCACGCCTGCCACCGGATGAGCGCCCAGGGCTCGGACTCGACGAGAATGATGTCCGCCTGCGAATCGCGGATGACCTTCCGCAGCCCGCGCAGCCGGTAGCGTGTCGTGCTGCTCGGGGCGCCCGCCGCCTCCACGCCCACGAGCCTGTAGCCTGCGGGCTGCGGCTGATCGCGCAGGGCGATTACGCTGCCGAAACCCTGCGCCTTGGCGCAGGTGATGCAAGTGAGGTCAAAGTGCTCCGCCAGCGCCGCCAGCTTTTTCCGGTTCTCCTCGACAACATAGGTGGCGCTGATCAGCAGGAGCGACGGAGGCATGGGAGAGCTTTTCAACCGGCGCACCTTGGAAAAGCAACGCGGGGAATGCAATCACGGCATGCGTTGGTGTGGCGGGGCAGGGAGGCCGCCCCGCCCGTCTATCCTGAGTGAACCCCCGCATTTTCATCTCTCAAATCATTCCACCCCCTTCAAACAGTGGGCGCATGAACTGGGAGCCAACGAACCCACCTCGTGACTACCGACTCCGCCTGTATGAAGCCTATTCGGCGAATTTCGGCGAAGGGAAGCGGTTCGTTCCGGGCGTCCAGTTCCGGCAATATGAGATCGCATACCGCGGGCTCGTGCCTTCCAGCTCGACGGTGGCTGGCGATCTCGGCTGCGGAAAAGGCGAATGGCTCGCGTGGCTGCGCACGAAAGGACTCACGTCACTCTGGGGTGTGGACCGCAGCCGCGGAGATCTCGCGATGGCACGCACGCAAAATCCTGGAATCGAATTTGTCGAGGACGGCATCGCCGAGGCGTTGCAGGATCAGCCGGACCGATTCGATCTCCTGCACGCGAAGGATCTCATCGAGCACCTGAGACCGGACGAACTGTTCTCATTTCTTGACGCGTGCAGCTCCGCGCTGAAGCCCGGGGGCCAGTTCTGGCTGCTCACTTTCAATGCGCAAAGCCCGCTCGCCAGCGCGACACGTTACGGTGATTTTTCGCATGAGATCGGGCTCACGCCGACGAGCATGCGGCAGGTGCTCACCGCGGCGGGGTTTGAAGTTGTTTCCATCCGAGGCGTTCACATCTGTCCTGCGACTGCGGGAGGCTTCGTGCGCAAATGGATCTGGCGCATATGCGGTGGCATCGCCCGTGTGCTCCTCCGCTCGCGCCATGGCGGAGCGGCCCCGGCGGGCATCGATGCCTTCACGGCTGCACCGGATCTTTTCGCCATCGCGCGAAAACCCACGGCCTCCTGACTCGGCGCAACTGCGCTACGCCGGCGGCAGCTTCATTTCCGCCTCGGTCATCTTCGCGATGATCTCCTCGAACTGCACCTCCGGCTTCCATCCGAGAAGGCGTGCAGCCTTGCCGGCATTGCCGACGAGATTCACCGATTCGACGGGCCGGAGCATCCGCGCTTCCGTGCTCACATAGGATGCAGGGTCCAGGCCGACGGTGCGGAATGCCACCTCCACCACATCGCGCACCGTATGTAGCGTCCCGGTCGCGAAGACAAAGTCTTCCGCGGTGCTGTGGTTCAGCGCCATCCACATGCCGCGCACGTAGTCCGGCGCGTAGCCCCAGTCGCGACTGGCGGACATGTCACCGAGCGGCAGGCGATCCTGCAGCCCGCGTTTGATGGCCACGGCCGCACGGCAGATTTTCCGCGTCACGAAATTCTCGCCGCGCCGCGGGGACTCGTGGTTGTACATGATGCCGTTGCACGCGAAGAGCCCGAAGGCCTCGCGATAGATCGCCACCATGCGCGTCGCAAACGCCTTCGCGCACCCGTAAGGACTCACCGGCAGCATCGGCGACTCCTCATTTTGGGGAGCGGACTTGGGCCGGCCAAAAATCTCGCTCGATGCGGCGTGGAAAAGCCGTGGCGGCTTCGGCCGGTCGCGGATCATTTCCAGCAGCCGCAGCGTGCCCATCGCAGTCATTTCGCACGTGGATTCGGGAATCTCAAAACTCAGCCCGACATGACTCTGCCCCGCCAGGTGATACACCTCGCCCGGCTCCACTTTTGCCAAGACCCGTCGCAGTGTCGTCGGGTCATCGAGATCGGCATAGTGGAGAAAAAGCGTCTTCCCATAAATTGCCGCATCCTCGTACAGGCCGACCAGGCGCGAGCGTTCGAGGCTGCTGGTCCGTCGCACGACTCCGTGGACTTCGTAGCCTTTTTCCAAGAGGAACTCCGTGAGATACGAACCGTCCTGCCCGGTGATTCCCGTGATTAGCGCGCGTCGCATGGCTCCATTCCTTTCGTGTGCAAATTTTCGGCGGCCTGCGCATAAACCGCCGCGAGAAGTTCCGCATGTCTCGCCCATGAAAAAAGAGCGGCCCGCTGCTTTCCGCGATCGATCAGACTCGTGCGAAGCTGCGGATCTTTCAGCAGCCGGATGATCTGCGCGGCACCTTCCGCGGCCCGCGACGGGCGGAAATAAAGCGCATCCTCCCCGCCCACTTCCGGGAGGCTCGATGCATCGCTGGACACCACCGGACACCCGGCGGCCATCGCCTCGAGCAGCGGCAGTCCAAAGCCCTCGATCGTCGAGGGAAACAGCAGCAGATCCACGTTCTGATAGAGCGCCACGAGATCGTCATCCGAACAGCCGCCCAGCTCGATGACGTTCTCCGGTCCGAGCACACGCTGGAGACGCGCGAGGGTGTCCGCATCCAGCCGCGCGCCGACGCGGATGAGCGCCACCGGCCCGATGACACTCTTCACGTCACGCATGACATCTGGCAAAATCCCGAGGTTCTTTCGGTGCAGATTGCTCCCGACGCTCAGGATGCGCGGGCACGCCGGCAAGCTGTGGGACGGATGGAGTGTCCGGCGCATCGCAAACTGCGCGGTATTCACGCCGAGCGGAAGCACCTGGATGTCTCGATCGCGCTTGAGAAATTCGCCGGCGGCGCACGCCGTGTAATGCGAATCGCAGAGCAGCAAATCGGCGCCCTTGAGATTCGAGACCGTCGCGCGAAACCGGCGGACTTGCGCCGGCGTCAGCCGGTCGGGATCTTCCAGCGGCGCGAGGTCATGGACCGTGACGATTTTCCGCACGGATGCAGGGAGACGCGTGAGAAAATGAGCGCAACTGTGGTCGAGGATATGGACCACATCCGCGTCACCCTGCCGCCGAATTTTCCAAGGAAGACGGAAATACTTGTTCCAAATGCGCGCGAGCCTCGGCGCCTTTTTGGAATGCGCCGGCGGCTCTCCAAACGGAGAGCGGATGTCAAAGGCTGCGAGCGGGGAGTTGCCGAGTTGCCGCGTCAATTCCCGCCAATAGCGATCCATGCTCGCACACCCTTCGCTGGGTGGAGAGGGCAACCAGAGTATCTTGCGGCGCATTAGGATCGCACCTAATAGCGGATTTTACCCGGCGCGCAAGCAACCCGCCTGCATTCCTCCGCCTGTCCGGTGCCTGCGCGGCTGGAAACATTCGGAGCTTTTCGCGAGCAGACCGGGGATATAGCTTCAGCTTCTGAACAGCGCTCGCATGGCACAAACAGCAACGGTTTCCCGGCGTAGTCGGCAAGCTCCATCTCATGCGTCCCGCATGATCGGTGCCCTTTGGAAAGGATTGGCGGACTGCGTTCCTATCCGCAAGAGTGCGCCTTTTCCGACGACCGATGCTCCCTTCCCGCCAAGTCAGACTCCTTTCGGTCTTCAACCACTACCTCGAAAGTGGAGGCGAGGAGGCGTCGGTCCACCGCATCTTCGAACTTCTGTCTTCAAACATGGACACCCACCGCTGCGCCTTCAGCAGCAGCGCCTGGACCGGCGACACTGCGCCTCCCGCGTGGAGCCAGGCGCTGCGGATGATCCGCAATCCTGTCTCGCTCCGCACGCTGCGCCAGGAACACTCCGCGCACCGGCCAGATGCCTGGCTGGTCCACAATGTTTTCCCTGTCGGCTCTGCAGCGATCTACCGCGAGGCGCGGAAGTGCCGCACGCCGATCATCTATTACATCCACAATTTCCGCCCCTTCTCCGTGAACGGCTACCTGTGGGCCGGGAATGAAATTGCCGCGGGCGGTTTGCGAAAAAATTTCTGGCAGGAAATCCGCGCAGGCGCTTGGCAAAACTCCGTCGTCAAGACCGCGTGGTTTGCATTCGTGCTCACGATCATGCACCGGCTGCGCTGGTTCCGCGCGGTGAAGGCGTGGGTCGCGATTTCCGATTTCATGCGGGAGAAATTCATCGAGGCCGGCGTTCCTGCCGCCGATATTTTCACTGTGCGCCACGCGTGGCATCCGATGCCGGAGCCGCCCGCGCCGCCGGATCAGGGTCACTATCTTTTCCTCGGACGACTGATCCCGGCGAAAGGAATCGCCGTGCTTTTCGACGCATGGCAAATCATCCGCACGGAACTCGGCGTGCGCGCGCCGAGGCTCGTGATCGCCGGCGCAGGGCCGATGGAATCACAGGTGCGCGAGATTGCGGCGCAAAATCCGCTCGTGGAATTCCGCGGCCCGGTGAGCGGCGCGGAGAAGCACGGCCTGATCGCAGGCTGCCGCGGAATGATCGCGCCCTCGCTGTGGTGGGAACCGCTCGGCCTCGTGACCTACGAGGCGTACGATTTTGCAAAGCCCATGCTTGCCGCACGCTCGGGCGGCCTCACCGAGACGGTCGTGCATGGCGCGACGGGCTTCCTGCACACGCCTGGAAACGCCGCGGAACTCGCGCGCCAGGTGATCGAACTTGACGCCTCACCGGAACGCCGCACCGCGATGGGCCGCGCCGGCCGCGAGTGGCTGATCGCAAACACGAGCGAGGAGGACTGGCTGCGGAAATTCACGCGGGTCGTCGAGCACGCGACCGCGGGGCCCGGCTGAAAAGACGCCCCCGGTTTTTTCCACTTCTGGCGCGGCGCTCCCCGGATACAGTGCGCCATGCAGAAGATTAAACAGTTTGTCCGTGCGGTCGGGCTATCCATTTTCCGGGCGCTCGGCACTACCATCGTGGATGCGGAGACGGGCGAGCGGCTCGGGCGCGCATTTCTTTTTCCGTGGCGCGGGACGATCAAGGTAATCGGCCTCGATGTGCCGGTGCGCCCCGTCTTTCTGCCGCAGACGCGGTTGACCTATTGGAAGCAGGAGATTGGATTCACCGTGCATCCCGCGCCGGATTTTCCCCGCTGTGGAAAAGACGCTTAACATCATCCTCACGCACCAGCCCCCGCCGTGCGTGGAGCGGATGCTCGCGTGGTGGAAGCGATGCGCGCGCCGCGAGGATGTGCTGCTTGCGTTCGGTGGGTCGGAGGAAAGTTTCCGTGGTGCAAATCACGCGCAGAAATTTTTCGTGAGCGATCCGCGCCTGCGGACGAAGGATCACCAGCGCGAGATGCAGAGCTACACGGCGATTTTCCGCGAGGCGTCCGCGTGGATGCGCGGGCGCGATTTCACTCACGTCCATTTCTGCGAATACGATCACGTCCCGCTCGCGCCGGATCTGAATGCGCTCCAGCGGGCGCGCGTGACGGCGGACGGTGCGGATGTGATCGGCTGCCGCGTGATGCGCGTGGACGGCACGAGCCATCCCCACTTTCTCCACCACAGCGCCATCGCCGGCTTCCGCGAATTCTGGAGCCGCATCACGCGCCGCGACGATCCGCGTGTGGTGCTCAGCATGTTCGTCACCGGTTCCGTGTGGACGCGCGGGGCGTTCGACGCAGTGGCTGCGATCACCGAGCCGTTCCCGGTGTATCTGGAAATCTGGCTTCCCACGCTCGCGCACCACCTCGGCTTCCGGGTGCGCGATCTTCCGGATCAAAATCCGTTTGTGCGCAATCTCGGCGACATGACCGGGAGCATGGAAGCCGCGCGTCGCGCCGGAGCATGGGCGGTTCACCGGGTGAAATCACTCGAAGGGCTGCAGTGGGGAGGGGAGTGAGGCGTGTGAGGGCATCCCAGAAGTGCGTTGAAGCGCATCGGGGACGCAGTTAGGTTTTGCGCGATGGCGGACACTTCGCAGCCTAGCCTCCCGCTCGATGAACCGATCCGTGAACCGGATCGCGCCGCGTTTGATTTTGCCGATGTGCCGCGGCTGCTCGCGGCATTTTTCCGCTGGTGCGTGGGCAATCCCGCGCAGGCGCTGTTGCTTGCGGTGCTCGCGGGCGCGATCGGTTTCGCATATTTCGGGATCCTCGCATTTTACGGCGGGAAGATCAGTGCAGCGCACTGGATCATGGCCGGATGGAGCGCGGAAAATGATCAGCAGCACTGCTGGGGAATCATCCCGGTGGCCGTCGCGCTCGCGCTTTTCCGCTGGCGCGAGATCGCGGCGCTGCCGAAGCTGGGCGTGAATTCCGGGCTGTGGGTTGTTGGCGCGGGTGTGCTGCTCTTCGTCGTCGGCGTGAGGTGTACGGAGGCGCGCTACACGATTTTTGCGCTGCCATTGCTGTGCTATGGTGCAGTGCGGTTTCTCTTCGGCGTCCAGCTCAGCCGCGTCGTTCTTTTTCCGTGCGTGTTCCTCCTTTTCATGACGCCGCTCGGCGGTCTCGTGCAGGGTACGGTTCCGTTGCAGGTGCTCACGGGGAAGGCCATAGCCATGCTGTCCTCGGTGTGCGGCATCCCGATCCTCGTGGATGGCAGCAACCTTTCGTCGCCGGACGGACGTTTCCCGCCGATGGAAATCGCGGGTGGCTGCTCGGGCATCCGCTCGCTCATGGCGATGAGCGCGCTCGCTGCGCTCTACGCGTACTTCACGATGCGCGGGCCGGTGCGTGGCGTGATGCTCTTCTGCAGTTCGCTGATTTTCGCGGTGCTCGGGAATTTCGCGCGCGTATTTTCTGTTGTGCTCTTTGCCCGCTTCCTCGATGCGAAGACCGCCACGGGGCTCTACCACGACTACTCGGGCCTCGTGTTTTTCCCGGTCGCGGTCCTCGCGATGGTGGGATTTGGAAATTTGCTCAACCGCGATTGGTCGCAGACTTTCGCGCGGTGGTTCCCATCGAAGCCCGCATCCGTCACGGCCGCCGAAGCACCTGCCGCACCGCCGAAAAAAAACAAGCCGAAGAAACCGCTGCGCTATGATTACTAGCCGGCTCGCGACCCTCGTCGCATTCATCACGCTCGGAATTGCGACCGTCTTCCTGCTCCCGAAAGGCGGCGAGCAGCCCGCGGGCATCATGATCGACCTGCCGGATTTCGTCGGCAACTGGAAGGGGACCGATGCGGAAATGTCGCAAGCCGAACGCGAGACGCTCGGCGAAGCTTCAGGCACGCGCTTTGCCCGCAAGACCTACCGCAATCTTGCCGGCTACGAGATCATGGTCTCCATCGTACTTTCCGGGCGCGACATGAGTACGGCCATTCACCGCCCGGAGCGTTGCCTTCAGGCGCAGGGATGGACGCTGCAGGATGCCGACCACTTCGCGATATCGCTGCCGCAGCGCGGGGCATTTCCCGTCGCGCAACTGCGCAGCACGCGCGCGAATAAGGCCGATAGCAGCGGCCCTCCGATCGAGCTTCAGGCGTTCTACTGGTTCGTCGGGGAAAAGGACATCAGCGCGGGACACTGGTCGCGCTGGGCGATCGATAATCGTGACCGGCTTTTCCGCGGCGTGAGCCAGCGCTGGGCCTACATCCTGATCAGCGCGACCGTGCCGGCGGCGAAGGATCCGAAAGATAGCGAGGCGATCCGCAAGTGGTCAGGCAACGCCGTCCGTGAGTTCATCCGGATGCTCGCGCCGAAGATCCACCTCGACTCGGTGCGCTACAACTGAGCGAAGCCACGTAGCCGCGCTCGTGAAAGCGCAGGCACTCCTTGTTTTCCCGGGGGAAGATCAGCCCGCGCTTTCACAAGCGCAGCTACGAAGCTACTTGAGCTTCGCGGCCACGAGCGCCTCGAGCTTCACGATGTCCACGGCGAATTTGCGGATGCCGTCCGCCGTCTTCTCCGTCGCCATCGCGTCGTCGTTTAGCTCGTAGCGGAAGGTCTTCTCGTCGTAGTGGCGCTTCGCGATGTCCATCGTCTGCGCGGCGGCTGCGTCGAGCTTGCGCGTGAGCGGCTCGGTGCTGGCCTGAAGTTCGCCGAGCAGCGCAGGGCTGATCGTGAGCAGGTCGCAGCCCGCGAGTTCCGTAATCTCGCCCTTGTTGCGGAAGCTCGCGCCCATCACCTCGGTCTTGTGGCCGAACTTTTTGTAGTAGTTGTAAATCTGCGTGACCGACACCACACCGGGATCTTCCGTCGGTGCGTAGTCTTTCTTCGTGCTCGCCTTGAACCAATCGAGGATGCGCCCGACGAACGGCGAGATGAGCTGGATGCCGCCCTCGGCGCACGCCACGGCTTGCGCGAGCGAAAAGAGGAGCGTGAGATTGCAATGGATGCCTTCCTTTTCCAGCACCTCGGCGGCCTTGATGCCTTCCCATGTGCTCGCGATTTTGATCAGCACGCGGTCGCGCGAAATGCCGTTCTTCTCGTAAAGCGCGATGAGCTGGCGGCCCTTCGCGATGGAGCCTTCGGTGTCGAAAGACAGGCGCGCATCCGTTTCCGTGCTCACGCGGCCGGGAACGATCTTCAGGATTTCGAGACCGAAATTCACGAGGATGTGGTCCACCACGTCGTCCACCTGCTTTGCGCCGGTGAGTCCGCTGCCCTTGCGATCCGTCACGGCCTTGTCCACGAGCGGCGCATACTCCGGCTTCGAGGCGGCGGCGAGGATGAGCGAGGGATTCGTCGTCGCGTCCTGCGGCTTGTAGGCCTTCATGGATTCAAAGTCGCCCGTGTCGGCGACGACTTTGGTGAGTTGCTTGAGCTGGTCGAGTTGCGTGGTCATGGTGTGTTGAAAGAGCGCGGGTCTTTGGAAAATGGGGGTGGAGCGTATGCACATCCGGGCGGCGCGCAAACGGGAATTTCGCCGATGGAAAAATCGACGGCGTGATTTTCAAAAGCTACGCAATCCCGGACTCGGCGCGCAGCTTGTCGAAGGCGTCCCATTCATTCGCGTAGAACGGATACTCCACCGTGGTGTTGTGCGGCTTGTGGCGGAAATGTTTGTAGGCCCACAGCCACAGGCCGGGCTCGCGACGGAGGCTCGGCTCGAAGTGATCCCAGCATGCCTGCGCGATTTCGCGGAGTGTGGCGACAGGCGGGCATTCGAGGATGGTCAGACGCGCTTCGCACGAGCCGTCGCGCTGCGGAACGGTGTCCACGCAGGCGATGATCGCATCGGCACGCTGGGCGAGCACCGCGTGGAGGATGCTCGCGCTCATTTCCATGCCAAACGCGCGCACGATGGTCGCGGCCTGCGAAGGGGCGACGCTCAGGTCGCAGAGGAATGCCGCGCGCCCCCCGCGCTTGACCGTGCGCAACATGCGCAGCATCGAGTTTTCCTGCGGAATGATCGTCTGGCCGGTCACTTCGCGCAGGGACTTGAAGACGGCGTCGAGCCCCGGGTTCTTAAAATTCTCCGCGACCGCGATCGCGCCGGGGCCGCCAAAGCCGCACGCGAGGCTCGACCATTCCCAGTTTGCGGCGTGCAGCGAGACGTAGATGACGCCGCGTTTCTCGCGGGCCGCGCGCTCATTCAGGATTTCCCAGCCGTGCAGCCGGAGGTTGTGCCGGTTCTTCGGACGGGCGAGGGCGGGCGACCAGAAAAGATCCACCATCGTCCGTGCAAAATTGCGGTAGCTCGCGTGGATGATCTCGCGCTTCTGCGCGTCCGTGAGCGAAGGCCCGAGGTTCGCGCATTCCAAGTTCGCCATGGCCACGTCGCGCCCGCGGCGATCCAGCATGAATGCGACGGTGCCGAGACCGTTCGCGAGGTGGATGCAGCTCTGCCGCGTGAGGTGCGGGATCCACCATGCGAGCAACCGCAAGAGGGCGGTCTCGATGAAGTGGCGGATCTTTTTGAAAGGAGACATGCGGCGGGAAAGTGAGTGCTCAGTGCTCAGTTGTCAGTGCTCAGAGCGCGGACTCCGGGCATCGGTTGCCGTATGGGAAATGAACGCGCGAACATTTTCAAGCGACTGAATACTGATTTACTGAGAACTGAGAACTGAGAACTGAGAACTGAGAACTGAACCACATGGACACCGCCGACATCCTCGCCATCGCACGCCGCATCCTCGCGCAGCCCACCGCGCCCTTCCACGAGGACGCCGTGAGGCGTGAAATCCGCGCACTGCTGGCGGACTGCCCGCACGTGGCGCTCACTGAGGATCGCTTTGGCAATCTCCTCGCACACTACCGGCGCGGGAAAGCCGCCGCGCGCCTCGCTTTCGCCGCGCACATGGATCACCCCGCGTATGTCGGGCGCGAATTCCTCGGCGGCGTGCCCGGGCGCTATTTGAAAAAGAAGCCCGCGACGAAAAAATTCGGCGCATTCCGAATGTGGGATCTCCCCGCGTGCGAAATCCGCGCGGGCCGCATCCGTTCGCGTGTGTGCGACGACCTCATCGGCTGCACGGCCATCGTCGCGATGCTCCGCGAACTCGAGCGCACCGGCGCGGAGTGCGCCGCGTGGGGGCTTTTCACCCGCGCCGAGGAGGTCGGGTTCGTCGGCGCGATCGAGTTGGCGAAAAGCGGGCTCCTTCCAAAATCCGTCACCGTCGTCTCGCTCGAGACGAGCAGCGTGAAAGGCGGCCCGGTGAAAATCGGCGCAGGCCCCATCATCCGCGTCGGCGACCGCACGAGCGTCTTCGACTCCGCCGCCACCGCGCAGCTTCAGGCCGCCGCGAAAGCCGCGGGCATCACGCATCAGCGCGCTCTCATGCAGGGCGGCACCTGCGAGGCTACCGCTTATGCGCTCTACGGCTACCGCACCGCCGCGATGTGCATCGCCCTCGGCAACTACCATAACTGCGGCCCCGGCGACCGAATCGCGCCGGAATACGTGAGCGTCACCGACACTGTCGGCATGGCCCGCCTCTGCGCCGCAGCCGCGATCGCAGCCGACACCGACCCGCACCGCGACCTCCGCAAATCGCTGGAGAAACGCCTCGCTGACCACCGCCGCTTTTTCCGAAAGCTCGAAAAGTGATCCCTCATTTTGAACTGCGGCAAACGCGACGGGCACGGTAAAAAACCATCGCCGCGTTCTCCGTGCATGCAGCGGTTCAATCCTTCGCCTTCGCCGAAAGACGGACTTATGAAAAGATTTCCCTTGCGTTCCTCGGAATCGGGTGTCTTATCCGCCTCGCAAGTTCAGAGCCCCTTTGGGCGTTGGTAGATTGCTAGTTGTGTTAGTAGCGCGGTGCAAATCGCGAGCTTCCTTTGGCAGTTTGAAATCCGATCCTCGGAAACAGCCGCAGAAAGACTCCGCAAGTTGCAGAAAACAAACACATGTCAAATAGCAAACTCTACGTGGGCAATCTCTCCTTTGAGACCCTCGAAATTGAACTTGAAGACCTCTTCAAGCAGGCCGGAACCGTCACGGAAGCAGCCCTCATGCAGGATCGCATGACCGGCAAATCCCGCGGTTTCGCCTTCGTCACCATGGGCACCGCCGATGAAGCCAAGAAGGCCATCGAGATGTTCAATGGCAAGCAGATCGGCGGACGCGCCCTCACCGTCAACGAAGCACGCCCGCGTGAAGCAGGCGGCGGCGGCGGCGGTGGTGGTGGCGGCGGCGGACAGCGCCGCTCCTTCGGCGGCGGTGGTGGTGGCGGCGGCGGTGGCCGTCGCGATTACCAGCGCTACTAAGGTCTCGGCCCAATCCGGGCCAAGATTGGCCCCAAAAGGCCACGCCTGACGCGGGAAATCCCACGTTCAAAACATTCAAGACGCCCCGGTGGAAACGCCGGGGCGTTTTTCTTTTGTGGGAAAGTTACGCCTCGGGATGCAGTTGATTTTATATGACGTCACGTCTCGCAGGCTTGCCTTCCCCACCAATGTGCCGCTGTCCTCGCCGCACATGAAACTGATCTCTTGGAATGTGAATGGCATCCGTGCGGCGCTGAAGAAGGGCTTCCTTGATTTTGTGAATGCAGAGAAGGCGGACATCGTGTGCGTGCAGGAGACGAAGGCTTCGCCGGAGGTCGTCGAGGTCGAGTGGCCGGCGGGTTACGGAGCGCATTGGAATTGGGCGGAGAAGAAGGGCTACTCGGGGACGCTCATCCTCAGCCTCACCGAGCCGCTGGCCGTGACGCGAGGCATCGGCATGGCCGAGCACGACCGCGAGGGACGTGTGCTCACGGCGGAGTTTACGGATTTTTTTCTCGTGAATGTGTATGTGCCGAATTCGCAGCGGGAATTGACGCGGTTGGACTACCGGCAGCAATGGGATCGCGATTTTCTGAAGCACCTCCAGGCGCTGGAACGCACGAAGCCGGTGATTTTCTGCGGCGACCTGAACGTGGCGCACACGGAGATCGATCTCGCGCGGCCGAAGGACAACGTGCGCAACCACGGCTTCACGATCGAGGAGCGCACGGGGTTCGGCGCGCTGGTCGAGGCGGGCTTCGTGGACACGTTCCGCGAGTTCGAGAAAGGCGGCGGCCATTACACATGGTGGAGCCAGATGAACAACGCGCGTGCCCGGAACATCGGCTGGCGGATTGATTACTTCCTAACCTCGTCGGCGCTGCGCGCGCGGCTGAAGTCGGCGCGCATCTATCCGCACATCACCGGCTCGGACCACTGCCCGGTGGGCTTGGAGCTGAAGAAAAAGTAGGCGAGGTTTGCGACCTCGCGCGGCAGGACGGGCGAAGGTGGCGGGACGGCGCGGAGCAACTCCGTGGCCGCCGCGCTGCGCTCACTCGCGTAATATTGCGAAACTCGCCTCCATCGTGCGCGCACTCCGTTTTCTTCGTGTCCTTCCCCGCCGAATCGTGATCCTGTGCGCGATGCCCGCACGCCTGCTCATCCTGTTTGCCCATCCCGGGCTGCAAAAATCGCGCGTCCACCGCGTGCTGATGAACGCTGCAGCGGCGCTCGCCGGCGTGACGTTCCACGATCTCTGCGAGCGATACCCGGATTTCTACATCGACGTGAAAGCCGAACAGGCGCTGCTGCTCGAACACGACGCGATCATTTTCCAGCACCCGTTCTATTGGTATTCCGCGCCCGCCATCGTGAAGGAATGGCAGGACCAGGTGCTGCAATACGGATTCGCGTACGGCCAGGGTGGCACGGCGCTCCGCGGGAAAATCACCCTCTCGGTGCTTTCGACCGGTGGATCCGAGGAGTCCTATCGTGCAGATACCGCCGATCATTTCACGGTGCGCCGGCTCCTCGCGCCATTCGAGCAGACGGCGCGGCATTGCGGGATGGACTATCTCGCGCCATGCGTCTTCCACGGCGCCGACGGGCTCGACGACGCCGGGCTCGCCGGCATCGTGAATGAATACGTCCGCCTGATCACGGCGCTTCGCGACGGGACGCTCAACCGCGCCGCGGCGCGAAATTGCGAACGGCTGAATGCGGACCTCTCGCGCATCATCAGCAACGGAGCCGCTGCATGACTGACAGCTTTCTCTTCCAGGCATTCGTCTATCTGCTCGCCGCGGTGATCGCCGTGCCGATTGCGAAGCGGCTCGGCCTCGGCTCGGTGCTCGGCTACCTGCTCGCAGGTGTGGCCATCGGGCCATTCGGCCTGAATCTCGCGGGCGGCGCAAAGGATGTGATGCACTTCGCCGAGTTCGGTGTGGTGATGATGCTCTTCCTCATCGGCCTCGAGCTGAAGCCCGCGCTGCTCTGGCGCATGCGCGGGCCCATCCTCGGAATGGGCGGCCTGCAAATGCTGGGCACATCCCTCGCGGTGCTCGCGGTTGCGATCCTCGCGGGCCGGCAATGGCGGGAGTCGCTCGCCATCGGGTTGATCCTCGCGATGTCATCCACGGCGATCATCTTGCAGACGCTCGCCGAGAAAAATCTGCTCAAGACACGTGGCGGCCAGTCGTGCTTCTCCGTGCTGCTGTTCCAGGACATCGCGGTGATTCCCCTGCTCGCACTGCTGCCGCTGCTCGCGATGCAGGGCACGGCATTCGACGCGGGGCACGTCGCGAAGCCGCTCGAACACCTGCCCGTGTGGGCGCAGACGCTCGCGACATTCGGCGCGGTCGCGATCATCGTCGTCGTCGGGCGCTGGCTGCTGCGGCCCATCTTCCGCTTCATCGCCGGCACGCGGCTGCGCGAGGCATTCACCTCGGCCACGCTGCTGCTCGTCATCGGCATCGCGCTGCTCATGGAATTCGTCGGCCTCTCCGCCGCGCTCGGCACCTTCCTCGCCGGCGTCGTGCTCGCGGACAGCGAATACCGGCACGAACTCGAGAGCGACCTCGAACCGTTCAAGGGTCTGCTGCTCGGGCTGTTCTTTCTTTCGGTCGGCAGCGGAATTGATTTCGCGCTCATTCGCTCGCATCCGGGCATCATCGCGCTGCTTGTCGCCGGGCTGGTGCTGGTGAAATTCGCGGTGCTGCTGCCCATCGCGCGCATCTTCCGCAGCGACTGGGGCGAGAGCCTCCTCTTCGCGCTCGCGATGGCGCAGGGCGGCGAGTTCTGCTTCGTGCTGTTCTCATTTTGCGAATCGCACGGCGTGCTCGGCGGCGCGGTGACAAAACCGCTCACCGCCGCCGTGGCGCTCTCCATGGCACTCGCGCCGCTCCTTTTCCTCCTCTACGAAAAAGTCGTCGCGCCGCGGCTCGCGCGAAAGAAAAACACCCGGGAGCCGGATGAAATCGAAGACCACGATCATCCTGTGATCCTCGCGGGCTTCGGCCGCTTCGGGCACGTCATCGGGCGTCTGCTCCGCGCGAATGGCTTCGGTGTGACCGTGCTCGACAACGACGCGGAGCAGGTGGACCTGCTCGGGAAATTCGGCATGCAGAGCTTCTACGGCGATGCATCGCGGCTCGACCTGCTGCGCGGCGCCGGCGCGGAGAAAGCACGGCTCTTCGTGCTGGCGATCGGTGATGAAGTCCGTTCGCTCGAGATCGTGCGCACGGTCCGGCACGAGTTTCCACATCTCCACATCTTCGCGCGCGCAGTGAGCCGCCAGCACGCCTACGAGCTTTTCCGCCTCGGTGTGAATGATGTCTATCGCGAGACGCTCGGGAGCGCGATCGAACTCGGCGTGTCCGCGCTCCGCGCACTCGGCGTCCGCGGCGTGGACGCATTGCGGGCCGCCCGCATTTTCAAGCAGCACGATGAGGCCGCGGTGCGCGACATGGCGCACATGCAGGAGAACGACGGCGCCTATGTCACCCGCGCCAGGCAGCACATCGAGAACCTCGAGCACATCCTCCGCAGCGACCGCTTCGAGGCGAAGGATCCGACGGACGATGAATGGTCGCCCCCTTCGAGAAGGGAGGGAGCGTAGCGGATGCGCGCAGCTCGTGCGTTCACTGCTCGCGCGCGACGTGCTGCGGCAGAAGGACGACAACACCGGCGCGTTCACCTTCACCGGCCCGCGTGCGAAGCGCATGTCGGCGGAGACCGGGGTCTGCAGGCTGGAAGCCTGCCGGCCGCACAGCCAAGATGCCTGTGTTCCGCGCCGCCCTACTTCAGCGGGCGGATGGAGAGGTCCTTGTAAAACGTGGTGCTCTTCGGATCGTGGCCTTGCAGCGCGATGGTGCCTTCGCCGATCGAGCGGCCGGGCATTCCCTTCGGCGGCTCCCAGCCTTCGGGCTGCGTCCAGTCGGTCGTCACCTTGCCGTCAATCTTGATCACCACATGCTTGCCCTCGACCTTGATCTCGTAGTCGCACCACACGTTGTCCTTGTTCGGCGCGTTGTCGAGGACGTCGGCCACGGAGTAGAGGCCGCCGGTCTTTTTGCGGTCGCCGTGGGTCGCGTTCACCTGGCACTCGAAGCCTTTCGACAGCCAGCCCTTTTCTTCGAAGTTCGTGTGAAAATAGATCCCGGAATTCGATCCCGGCGTGGTCATCATCTTCGCCTTGAACTCGAAGTTCTTGAATTTCGCGTCGCCCGTCGGCCCGACGAAGAAGATGTGCGCGCGCCCGCCGCTGACCTTCAGCTTGCCGTCCTCCACGGTGAAGACAGTCGTCTTTTCATCGGGCTTGTCCTCGGTGGAGG
>Ga0315902_10002859_pt1 | contig 26349 bp, 31 predicted proteins | sample LakEriMetagenome_9_FD_203523 | JGI IMG/M metagenome (GOLD analysis project Ga0315902, IMG submission 203523) | Freshwater fungal communities from buoy surface, Lake Erie, Ohio, United States - Buoy 12 MA117 | ecosystem: Environmental > Aquatic > Freshwater > Lake > Lake biofilm | place: USA... | reverse complement strand
AGAACGGTCGGCTCTTCCTCCTTGCCGTCGTAGTTCTCCTGGAAGTCGACGGTGTCCTTGTCGATGTCGGCCAGCAGGGCGGTCGCCGCCTGCGCCATCCGGCTTTCGGTGTAGCGCATGGCCGCCGGCAAATCGCCGTCGACCGAACCGAAGTTGCCCTGACCGTCGATGAGCGGCAGGTTCATCGAGAAGGTCTGCGCCATCCGGGCCAGCGCGAAGTAGACCGACTGATCGCCGTGCGGATGGAAGCGGCCGAGCACGTCGCCAACCACGCGCGCCGACTTCGAGTACGGCCGGTCGGGCGTCATGTTCAGGTCGTGCATCGAATAGAAGATGCGGCGATGCACCGGCTTGAGGCCATCGCGCACGTCCGGGAGCGCCCGGCTCACGATCACGCTCATGGCGTAGTCGAGATAGCTGCGCTTCAGCTCGTCCTCGATGGCGATGGGGGCCACAGCCCCCCGCCGTCCATCGTCCGGAGGGGTCTTATTTTCGTCGGTCAAGCGCGGGATTTTGCTATCAGAATCGGACCCAATACGTCCGCGTGTTAGTTAACATCCAAGACCCGCGGGCGCCACCTTCGGGCGCCGTTTTCACCCATGCAGGAGAGTCTTTCCATGCGCCTTTTGCCGATCGTCATGACCGCCGCCGCCATCGCCCTTCCCGCGCTGGCCGCGCCCGCCTCCGTGAGCGTCAGCCTCAAGGGTCCTGCCGGCGAGGATCTGGGTCGCGCGACGGTTACCGAGGGCGCGCGCGGCGTGGTTCTGCGGGTCGAGGCCAGGGGCCTGACGCCGGGCTGGCACGGCCTTCATTTCCACGAGAAGGGTGACTGTTCGACCGCCGACTTCAAGTCAGCGGGCGGTCATGTCCACGACGCCGCGACCGTGGTTCACGGCTTCCTCGCCGCCGGCCACAACGACGCCGGCGACCTGCCCAACGTCCACGCCGGCGCCGACGGGACGGCGATGGTCGAGGTGTTCACGCCGTTCGTCTCACTGGCGGCCGGCGGCGAAAAGCCAAGCCTGCTCGACAGCAACGGCTCTGCGCTGGTCATCCATGCGAAGCCGGATGACTACACGACCCAGCCGATCGGCGGGGCCGGAGACCGCGTGGCCTGCGGCGTGATCGGGGCGAAATGACGCCCTAGGTCTGGATCTGGCGGTCGGTGGCGGCCCGCAGCGCCGCCCGGCGTTCGGACAGCGCCACCAGCGCCACCCCGACCAGGGTGGCGCCGCCGCCCAGCACCAGTTGCAGGGTCAGGGTGTCGCCCATCAGGCCGATGCCGATGCCGCAGGAGACCAGCGGCGTCAGCAGGAACCATGGCGTCACCCGCCCGGGTTCCCGCCGCTGGACCAGCCAGAACAGCAGGGCGGTGGCGCCGACGGTGGAGGCCAGGGCCGCCCAGACGACGGAGGCCCACACCATCCAGGTCGCCGCCATCGCCTTGGCGACCACGTCCCCCTCGAAGGCGAAGGACGCCGCCAGCAGCGCGGGCGCCGCCACCACGGACGTCAGGGCCTGCATCTTCAGCGGCGGCACGCCGGGCATGCGCCGCACCAGCACCGTACCCAGCGCCCAGAGGCAGCTGGCGACAAGACCGAGCGCAATGCCGGGCAGATCGGCGGCGCCGTGGGGGTCGAGGCTCATCCACGCCACGCCGACGAATGCGACGATCATCCCCGCGAGAGCGGCAGGCGCCATCCGTTCACCCAGCATGCGCCAGGCGAAGAAGGCGGTCATCGGGATCCACAGCTGCAGCGCCACGACCATCGGACTGAGGTTCTCGATCAGCGAAAAACCCCAGTAGATCAGGCCGAAATGCAGCGGCCCGCACAGCAGGATGATCGGCAGGATCTGCTTCCATGGCGGGAACGGCGGCCGGAGGAAGGGCGCCAGCACGATCAGCGCCACGCCAAAGCGCAGGCCGCCGACGAGGAGCGGCGGCAGCGCGTCGGTCGCCACCTTGGCGGCGGCGTTGTTGATGCCCCAGACCAGCAGGATGGCGCCGATGGCGCCCCACTCGGCGAGGGAGAACGCCGACCGGTCGGCATTTGCGGAGGAAACGGGGGAAGTCACGGCCCCGCTCATGGCACGCGGCAGGCGGAGGGTGAAGTCCCGGAACACCGGACACCGCCGCCAGCGGATTGGCCATGCCGGGTCAGAGAACCCGCGCCCGCGCCGAAACGGCGGCGGGCGCCGACAGGGTTGTCCCTGGAGCACGATGCGGCCAGACGGAACCGTTCGACCGTTGAACCGTGCTCTGGAATCAGAAGGCCAGAGCCTAGTTCAGGCCCTAGAACGGGATCTCGTCGTCGAGGTCGGCCGAGAAGCTTTCCTTGGGCCCGCTCGGCTGGCTGCGGCCGCCGCCACCGGAGTAGCCTCCGAAATCGCCGTCATCGCGGGACGCGCCGCCGCCGACGCCGCCGTCACGGCCGCCCAGCATGGTCAGTTCGCCGCGGAACTTCTGCAGCACGATCTCGGTGGAGTATTTCTCGACGCCGGCCTGGTCGGTCCATTTGCGGGTCTGGATCGCGCCCTCGATGTAAACCGTCGAGCCCTTCTTCAGGTACTGCTCCACGACCTTGACGATGTTGTCGTTGAAGACGACGACCCGATGCCACTCGGTGCGCTCCTTCTTCTCGCCGGTGGCGCGGTCGCGCCAGCTCTCCGACGTGGCGATGCGCAGGTTGGCGACCCGGTCGCCTGAGTTGAGAGTGCGGATCTCGGGATCGGCGCCCAGATTGCCGACCAGAATGACCTTGTTGACGCTGCCCGCCATGGGGATCTCCTTCACGCGCCCGGCGACCTGGCCCCACATTGGCGAGGTCCGACGATCGAACCTCCGGGCCGCGCCGGAATCTGACGCCCAAGGTAACGGGCGTTAACCCTTCACGAAAGCCACATGTTCACATTTTGTTCTCATCCGCAAGCGCTTATGCACAGCAAATTCGCCGCGCAATCACGAACGGGGAGGTCCGCCTACTGCACCGCGCCGGGGTTGACCAGCCGGCCATCACCCGAGCGCACCAGAAGCAGGTACTGGTTGCCGTTCCACTTCTGGGCCAGGAATATCCCGCCGCGTCGCAGGTGGATGAATCTGCCCTGATAGGCGCCGATCATCTCGGCGTTCTGGCCGCCGAGGCGCAGGAAGCGAAGCCGCATGCCCTCGAGTTGCGCCGCGCATTTCTCGATGGTGTCGATGTTGCGGGCCACGACATTGAACTTGTAGCCGCCGTCCGGCAGGAAGCCCATGTGGTAGCAGACGCCGCGATCCTGCGGCGCCTCGAGCGCCTTCTCGCAGGCCGAGAGGCCCAGGGCGGATGCGGCGATGGCGAGTGTCAGAGCGATGCGGTGCATGCGGGAAGCCTAGACCCTAAACGAACCCCGGCTCAACCCACCGTCGGGATCGAACAGTTGGCTCCCTGCTCCACAAGGGTGCGGAAGCGGCGATTGTCCTGCGATATCTCGACCTTGTCCCGGACCAGTCGCAGCGTCTGCTCGCCCCAGCGGCCGTAAGTCGCGCCGCCGCGCTTTTCGCACTGGCCAGCATACAACGTCTGCACGCAGCTGTTGAGGTCCATGGCTCCGGCCTGAGACCAGCTACCGCCGGCGTAGCGCCAGCACATCGATCCGACGGCCGTGGCCTGGCTCGACTCGTCGGCATCGACCGGCGCGGGCTGGGCCGGCGCCGGCGTCACCGGGTTGGGCGGCAGCGGGGCCAGGATGGTGCCGGCCGAGTCGGCGGCGGCAAGGGCGCCCGTCTCGTCAACGCCGACGTCGAGGGCGCCGGTGGCGACGCCGTTGCGCTGCGCGCATTCGGTCAGGGTGATCTCGCCGACGAACTGACCGGCGACAAAGCAACGGATCGGCCGGGTGGGATCGAGCCTTGTCTCGTCGTCACGCCCGGTCTCAACGACAAGGCCGGCCTGCGAGGCCGGCGGCGGCGCGGCCGGGGCCCTGCTGCCGCGCATGATCGTCACGGCGATGAGGATGCCGAGCAGCAGCGCGACGCCGCCGCCGACGGCCAGGACAATCCGGCGATCCTTGAAGAATTCCATGCCGGAACCGCTAGCGTGCGGTGACGACGCTTTCAAGTCCGCGTCAGAATCCGCCGGTCAGACGGTCCAGGGCGGCCTGGTAGTTTGCGATCTGGTTGGTCAGATAGGCCGGGGCCGCCCCGCCGGCGCCGGGCGCGGCGGTCACCGCCGGCTTGGCCGCGGTCTCCAGGGTTCGATAGGCGTCGCGCACCCGGGTCAGCGACTTGGCGATCGCGGCGAGGGACGCAGCGACGCCATCCTTGGAACCGAGATTGAGGTCGATATCGAGGCCGATGCCGAACACCGGCCCTTTGCCATCGGCGGAGACACTCTTGCCGGCTTTGTCGATCACGGTGTTGCGCACGACGCCCTGCGCCAGGCCGATCGCTTCGAGTGCGTCGCTGCCGCCCTTGCCGGGCAGGATTTCCACAGACGCCGACTTCTGCTGCGGACTGACCTTGATGCGACGGTACTCGCCATCGGCCACGACTTCGACCTTCACCTTGCGGCCGCCGGCGCGCTGGACCTTCTTGGCCAGGGAATCGAGGGTGTCATTGGCCTCGATCGTCACGGCGGACAGGCGCCCGCCCTGGGCGGTGCGGATCTGGAAGCTGTCTCCGGCCCGGACCGAGGTCGACGAGACCAGCCTCTGGGAGTCGGCGTAGAGCAGCGCGCCCTTGGGCAGGCCGAGCTTGTCCAGAGCGCTGGCCCCGGTGGTGTCGACGGCGATCGAGGTCGCTGTGGCCATACCGTCCTTGCCGGTCACCCGCTGCGCCTCGACGGCGCCGGAGGTCACATCGATCTTGGCAAGATAGCCGTCCCTGGTGGAGATCGGCATCGCGCCGGGCTGATCGGCGCTGGCGCCGCCCGCCACCCAGACCTTGCCATCGGCGACGGACATGGCGGTGACGGTGTCGTTTCCGGTCCCGCCGAAGTAGGCGAGGTTGTCGCCGGCGGTGCTCGACAGATCGGTCGAAAGGCGCGCCGCGAAGGCGTCCTGGGCCCCGTTGTAGGCGCGGGTTACGCCGCTGACGTCGAGCGCTCCGTTGGAGGTCGTACCGGCCACCCAGAGGTAGCCGCCGTCCAGACCCAGTCCCTTGATCGTTCCGCCGCCCATAACGCCCAGGTCGCGCGTCGCGCCCGTCGTGAAACTGGCCGCCGAGGTATGGGTGGTGGTCGTTACCTTCACCGGGTCGGTTCCGCCGTTGTGCGCCCCATAGTCGGCCGAGGACACGGTCGGCACGCCGTTTGTCGTTGTAGTGGTGGTGATGTTGGTGAAGCCGTTGTCGTCGGTGCGAACCGTGCCTGTCACACTGGGCGTGACCGTGAAACTGCGCAGTACGCCCCGGCCGCTTTCGACCCCGGCCACCGTCACGGTCGAGCCGTTGACGACCATGCCGCCGACGCTGTCCTCTCCGGCCGAGCCGAACTGCGTCGTGAACAGGGTCTTCGGCGCCCCCTTGGCGTCGGGCGCCACGGCCATCAGGTAACGATCCCAGCCGCCGACCATGCCGCCGCCGCCGGGCAGCGACGACCTGGTGCGGCCGGCGACATAGACGACTCCATTGTCGCCAAAACCGACCTCGGTCGCCTCGTCGGCCTCGAGCGCGCCCCGGCGCTGGGTCCACAACTCGTCGCCCTTGGCGTCGAACACGGTGACGAAGCTGTCGGTCTTGTCCGAGGCGGCGGCGGAGTTGATCGGTCCGTTGCTCGCGCCGTTCAGTTCTCCGGTCACCCGTCCGGCGATAGCCACCCGGCCATCGCCGGCGATGCTGAGCGCCAGGCCGTCGGCCTTGTCCGCGGCGCCGAGGGTGCGGGCGAACATCAGCTTGCCGGCGCTGTCGTACTTGAGCAGCGCCACGTCGCGCTCGCCCTTGACCGTCTGGTTGTCCACCGTGCCGTCGACCTCGGCCAGTACATACAGGGCGCCGTCCGCGTCGATCTTGCTCGCCCGCACGGTCTCGATCGTGCCCTCCAGCGTACCGGAGGAAATCTTCGAACCGGGCGCGCCGACCGTGGCGCCGTCCAGCTTGACGAGGGTGCTTTCGAACTTCCCATCCTCGGTCTTGGTGTTCTTGTCCGGGTCGGGATTACCGGCGTAGGTCGTCACATAGACCGCGGGGGTCGTGGCGGCTGCCGAGAAGGTCAGCTGTTCGATGGAGTCGCCGCTGATCTTGAACGCGTAGTCGTCCGCCATGGCCGGCAGCGTCACCGTGGTGCCGCCCGTCGTGACCTTGCGCGGCTCGCCCGGCGTACGCTCGACGCTGAACCGCGACTGCAGTCCGGCGGCGGACAGCCTGTCGTTGATGTGGGCTGTGACGGCCCCCATCGTCCTGGCTCCGGAGATGTCCGCCAGATCGATGGCGATGTTGTGGGTGACGTTGCCGCGCTTGACGGCGATGTCGAACTTCACATCGCCCTGGAAGGCTGCGACCGGGTCGCCCTGGGCGCCGGTGTGAACCTTGGCGGTCTTGTAGCTGTAGACCGCCCGCGGCACGCCGACCTCGGACTTGTTGGTGATCATGGTGTCACCGCGGGTGATCCGCATGGTGTCCATTTTCAGCTTGTCGGTATACCCGGTGATCTCCGTCAGGCCGCGGGTGAACACCGCAGCCAGCCGGTTGGTCTCTGCCTGGGTGATGCCGGTCGTCTTGGCGCGCTCGGCCAGGCCGTTCAGCGCGTTCAGGCCCTGATATAGGGCGAAGAGCTTCTTGTAGTCACCGCTGGCGCCCGGCAGGTCGAGCTGCGCTGCGCCTTCGTCGATGAATCGCCGGCCGGCCAGGGCCTGTTTGACCAGCTCACTAGACTTCAGGGCGGTGGAGGTCGTCGCCCAAGGCGGCGTTGGCGCATACTTGGGCTTGCCGCTGACCGTGGAACCAGCGCTCGTCACTCCGGCGGAGGCCAGTCCGCCAGTGCGCGCCTGGTAAAACCCCAGGAGAGAGCTGCTATCGATCGAGATGGCCATGGGGGCCCTGGACAGAATTCCGCAGCGACAGTTTGCCTTACAAGGGCTGAGGACTCGTTAAGGAGACGTCAGGCGGCGATCAGCCCGGCCGCGATGAGCTGGGCGCGGGCCGCCGGAGCCAGCGCTTCCCACTCATCACGCAGAATGCCGAGTAGCACGACATCTCGCGGCGCGCCGTTCTTCAGTACGTGACCAAGAAGATAACCTTCGCGACGGAATCCCGCCGCCGTCTGGATCTTCATGGCGGCGTCATTGTCCGCCATGACCTCGGCCCAGACCTTTTGAAGGCCCAGTTCATTGAAGGCCCGATCGAGGCCGAGCACCTGCGCGGCGCGGCCAACGCCCCTGCCCCGCGCCTCGCGATCGCCGACAAACCAGTTCCAGGCCGCCCGACGATGGTGCCCGGACAGGCCGGTGAGCGTGAGGAGGCCGGCCGGCCGGCCGCCGCGCTGGATCATCCATCCGCAAAAATCAGGATCGGTGCAGAGTTCGGCAAACCAGGCGCGATGAGCATCACGCCCCGATACGTCGGCGTCAGACATCCAACGCGCCACGTCCGGCTCGGCTCGCCACAGAAAAAGACTCTCCTCGTCGTCCGGGACGAGGCCACGCAGTTCAATCATCAAAAGGCCCCGCCGCTATCCGGCGGCCGCACGTCTCGGGCGGCACCGGAAGCGCCCCCATTAACCCTTGAAGAGCGACAGAACGATTTGCGGGGCCGAGTTGGCAATCGACAGTGCCTGGGCGCCAAGCTGTTGCTGTACCTGCAAGGCCTGCAGTTTGGCGCTCTCCTTGGCCAGGTCGGCGTCCACAAGACTACCGATGCCGGTGTTGAGCACATCGGTCAGCCTGGTTACGAAGCTGTTGTGGGAAGACACCTGCTTGGACTGCGCACCCATGTCGCCCAGCGCCTGATTGACATTTGCAATGGAACTGCTGAGAAGACTCTGGATAGCCGTTGCAAGCGTCGCCGTGCTAATCGAAGTCGTCGCGCCCATGGTGATGATGGCCCCGCCAAGGGACATATCCTTCGCCGATAGCGTGATAAACGAGCTGGCGTCGGCATTGGCAAGGAAGCGGATGCCCGCCCCAAGTGAACCGTCGAGCATATTGGCCCCGTCGAACGAGGCGTCGGCTGCAACTTGGGTCACCTGACGCAGAAGCGACTTATAGTCCGCATCGAGGGCGGCGCGCGAAACGGAGTCCAACGAAGGGTCCATCGCAGCGGTTACCTTCTCCCTCATAGAGAGCAGCAGGTCCGAGATGGATTCGCCGGCCGAGAGGGCCACGTCGGAGATCGACTGGGCCCGGTCGAGGCTCATTTTCACAGCCCCAAGGGCTCCAACGTCGGCGCGCTGCGACTGGGCGATACCCCAGATCGAGGCATTGTCCTTGGGCCCCTGAATCTTCAGGCCGGTGCTGATGCGCGACTGCGAACTGGACAGCGCATCATTGGTCCGGTTGAGATTCTGCAGCGCGACCATGGCAGATTGATTGGTGTGAACGCTGATCGACATGAATTGTTCCTCGCACGACGCTTCTGGACGCAACGCGACTCATCCGAGACGCTCCACATCAGACTTGGCGGGAGAACGTTGGCTTATGGTTAACGCCTGTAAACGATGAAAGCCGCCGTCGCGGAGCGACGTCGGGCAAAAGCAGTCATTGTGGCCCGACGGGCCGGTGCGGAGATCCGCTAGCTGCGCGAGTCGATCACGTCGCCGGGCGTATAGCCGGCGGCATCTTTCAGACGGACGACCTCATCGCGGGGGAACTGCCTGACAACCTCGCCTGTCCGGCGGTCGAGCGTCTTGTAGACGAACCCGCCGGACACCCGGTCGACTTCGATGACCAGCCTGAGATCCGTGTTATGGCGTGGCGCCTCTACAGCGGGCGGCGCTTCTACAGCGGGAGCCACCGGCGTTTGAAAGGCTCCGAGATCCTGGATCGGCAGACCAGATATGATTGTTGCTTTCATTTCTCCTGACGCCGACACTTTGCTGCCGGCGGCCCTCCTGTGAACGGACGGCGATGACCACTCGGCCATCGCCGCCGCAAACGGAGGCGGACGTCAGACGCCCGCCACCATGCTAGCCTAGCGGAAAAGCCCCAGCAGCGAGTTCGTGGCGCCGTTGGCGATAGACAGCGCCTGGATGCCCAGCTGTTGCTTGGTTTGCAGGGCCTGCAGCTTGGCGCTTTCCCTGGCGAGATCAGCGTCAACGAGGTTGCCCACGCCGGCGTCGAGGGTGTCTTGCAGCTTGGAGACGAAGCTGAGGTGCGACTCCAGCGCCTTCGAGCCGGTGCCGAGCTTGGCCAGGGCCGCACCGACGTTCGTGATCGACGTGCTGACGGTCGTGACCATTGCGGCCGCGATAGTCGCGGTACCCAGGGACGCAGCTGCGGCGACAGTGACGTTGGCGCCGCCGAGAGCCAGGGATTGCGCCGCAACCGTGATCTTGGACGTGCCGTCCGCGTTGGCCAGAGCAACAACTGAGGCGCCCGCAGCCTTGATCATGTTTGCGCCGTTGAAGTCGGCGTTCGTGACGGCCTTCGTGATCTGATCACGCAGGGCCTTGAAGTCCTCGTTCAGAGCAGCCCGACTTGTGGTGTCAAGCGTCGTATCTGACGCCGCCAGGGACTTTTCCTTCATCTCGATCAGCAGATTGGAAACAGTCTCGCCGGCGGCCATCGCGACATCGATGGTGGACTGTCCGCGCTCAAGCGACCCCTTGACGGCGTTCAGGGCGTTCGCAGTACCGCGCTGGGTCTGGGCAATGGCCCAGATGGCGCCGTTGTCCTTGGCAGTGCTGACCTTCTGGCCGGTATTGATCCGGTTCTGGGTGGTGCCCAGTTCCGAATTGGTCTTGTTCAGGTTTTGAAGCGCAACAAGCGCGCCAGTGTTCGTGTTAACGCTATTCAGCGCCATGATCGAATTTCCTTTTCCAGGCGACCGGCGTCATTTTGACTACCGGGGGCATTTTGCCCACCTGACAGGAAGCAATCGCCGGGCCAGATCGGCCAACCAGGCGAAGTCGATTAAGATATTGAAATTATTGAATTAAGTATCTTTTAAGGATGGCGGCGCCCGGCAGGATTTGCCTACATAGGGGCGAGCGCGGAAATTCCTGCCGGGCGGCCCGGAGGAAAAGGCTGCCGGGCAGGGCTTCTGGAGCCCCGCCCGGCGTCGCGGCCTACTGGAACAGACGGGACAGGATCTGGGTCGAGCTATTCGCGATCGAGAGCGCCTGAATGCCGAGCTGCTGCTTTGTCTGCAGAGCCTGAAGTTTGGCGCTTTCCTTTGCGAGGTCGGCGTCGACCAGATTCCCAACACCCGCGTCGAGGCTGTCCTGCAGCTTGCCGACGAAGGTCGCGTGCCCCTCGAGCGCCTTGGAACTAGTGCCAAGGCGAGCGAGAGCCGCGCCGGTGTTGATGATGGAGGTTGAGACCGTCGTGACCATGGCCGCAGCCAGGGTCGACGTTCCGATCGAGGCCGTCGCGGCGACGGTCACGATGGTTCCACCCAGGGCCAAGACTTCAGCAGCCACGGTGAGCCTGGACGATCCGTCCGCATTGGCGAGGGCCTGGAGACTCGCGGCGCCGGATTTGATGAGGTTGCCCCCATTGAAGTCGGCGTTAGAGACAGCCTTGGTGATCTGTTCACGCAGGGCCTTAAAGTCCTCGTTGAGAGCGGACCGGCTGGAGGTATCGAGACTGGTATCCGACGCCGCCAGGGCCTTTTCCTTCATTTTCAACAGCAGATCAGAGACGCTTTCGCCGGCAGCGAGCGCAACGTCGACCGTTGAGCTAGCCCGACCGAGCGAGTCCTTCACGGCATTCAGAGCCAGCGAAGTGCCACGTTGCGACTGGGCGATAGCCCAGATAGCGCCGTTATCCTTCGCACTGGAAATCTTCATGCCCGTGCTGATGCGGTTCTGCGTCTGCGAGAGCTCCTTGTTGGTCACGTTGAAGTTATTGAGCGCGACCATCGCGCCCACGTTCGTATTGACCGAATTCATCGGCTTTCCTTCCATTCTGGTCGGGATGAGGGGTGCGGCTTTAGCCGCAGAGCATTCTTGCTCACCCGGCAACATCGCAAAGGCCGGGCCAGACCAACTCCGGCCGGCTCACGTTTATACCTTTGTATTTTATAGGTATTTTTTAGCGCCCACCGACGCTGACCGGCCCCAGAACAACAACCGCCCGGCTCGAATGGCCGGGCGGCAGAGTTTGCCGGAAAAACGGAGAGCCTGGCGGGCTCAGGCGACCTCAGGGGCGCCCGACAGGCCATTCATCATGATACGGTTGATGTCGATCAGGGCGTCAATGTCATCTTCGCGCCGGATCACCGAACTGGTGTAACGGCTGACCCAGAGGCTGAGCGAGATGATCTGGGCGCGAAGCGGCATGGGCAGCTGGTTTTCAGGCGCAGAGCAGTCGCTGGCCAATGCCGACCAAAGGCGGCGGTTCCAGTCCAGGGCGTCAATCCGCCCCTTTGTATCCTCTTCCGGCAACTCGGCAGCCTGAATGAGGGCGCGCGTGACCTGACCGAAGAGGCGGTACTCCGCCTCGCGGGGGTTTTCAGCCCGCGCTGCGGCTTTCTGGTACGCCTGCAGGGACATTGCCCAACCTTTCGTCTTCGTACTCGATCAACTTCCGGCACAGCATAAGGGCCTTGTAGTAATCTTTGCTCATGGCGTGCTTGGATATGGAAACGCAGTCGGCCAGGACGTCCGGGTTGCGGATAACGCCCATGAACTCTGATAGCCTGCGCACGAACTCATCGTAGTGGCGGAGCGCTCCAGGCTCATCCAGGTACATCATCATAACAGGAAAGTAGATCATCCGGGCCGGGGTTACGGCCTCTTCCGGCTGCATGATGTCCTTCTCGCGGAGCACGGACGCCTTGTTCTGGAGGACCAGGACACCACGTCGATCGCCATTCTGCACGACGGCGCCGTTGAGGACGAACTTCTCTCCGGGCTTCAGTGACAGTTTCAACGGCACGGCGTCTCACTCCGAAGTCTGGGGCGCGCCCGCCCATGGAGCGGCTGCCCCTGGGAATCCAACCGGCCCTGTGGAGGGGACGCTAAGGCCGCATGGTTAACGGGACATTTCCCAGCCCGCGATCTCGCTGCGGGTTAATGCGCCGTTAGGCATGAGCGGGGCATCGGGAAGGGGTAATGGCGTCCACCCAACGGAGTCGCGCGCTCATGCCGCAGCCCAGGATCAAGTCCCAGACCTCGGCCATCGCGCTGGGCATGGAGCCGGCGCAGGTGGCCGCGGCCGCGCCGCGCATGTCTGGTCAGATCGCGGGCGACTCCGGGTCCCGCGCCGCGCTGGACCGCCTCAACACAGCGGTGGCCGAACTTAAGGCCGTGGCGGCGCAACCCCTGCTGTCGCAGGCGGTGGTGGCGCTGCAGGCCGACGACTTCAAGACCGGCGGCGACCTGGCCATCAAGGCCCTTGAGATCGACGAGAAGAGCGGCTTTGGCTGGTATCTGCTGGCCATCGCCAGGGAACGGGCCGGCGACTTCGCCTGGTCGGTCAAATGCTATGAGTCCGCGCTCGCCCTGATCCCGGATCACGCCGAGATCGCCAATGACCTGGGTCGTCTCGCCTATCGCATGGGCATGATCGGCACCGCCGAAAAGCTGTTCTCGCACTACCTCGCCAGCCACCCGGACTCGTTCGAGGCCGCCAACAATCTGGCCTGCGCCGTGCGCGACCAGGGCCGGTTCGCCGAGGCGATCGAGATTCTGCGTCCGGCGATCCATGCGACGCCCGACAGCGCCCTGCTCTGGAACACGCTTGGGACCGTGATTGGCGAAGAGGGCGACCCGGCCACCTCCACCACCTTCTTCGACGAAGCCCTGCGCATCGACCCGCAGTTCAGCAAGGCCCGGTACAACCGCGGCAACGCCCGCCTCTCCCGCGGCGACAGGCAGGGCGCGCTCGAGGACTGCGAGACGGCGATGCAGGCGGCCATGGCGCCCGATGAGCGGCAGATGATGGAGCTGGCCCGGTCGACCATCCTCATGGCCCTGGGGCGGGTGGGCGAGGGCTGGGACGCCTACGAGGCGCGGCTGCACCCGGCGTTCGCCGACGTCACCCACTACCTTATCGACCGTCCGAAGTGGACGCCGGAAAGCGACCTGTCCGGCCGCACCCTGCTGGTCGTCGGCGAACAGGGGCTCGGCGATGAGGTGATGTTCGCCAACGTCCTGCCGGACCTGATCGAGGCGCTGGGCCCGGACGGACAGCTGATCCTGGCCGTGGAGCCTCGGCTCGCGCCACTGTTCCAGCGCTCGTTCCCCGACGCGCTGGTCGGGCCGCACGCCACCTTCAAGGTCGATGCGCGCTCCGTGCGTGGCCTGACCTTCCTGGAAGACCTCGAAACGGTCGACCTCTGGACACCGATCGGTTCGCTGCTGCGCCGGTTCCGGCGGACGGTGGACGCCTTCCCCCCGCGTGCGCGGTTCCTGACGCCCGACCCGGCACGCGTAGAGCACTGGCGGGCGACGCTCTCCCCCCTGCCCGGCCTGCGGGTCGGACTGCTTTGGAAAAGCCTGCTGATCAACAGCGCCCGTCACCGCTACTACTCGCCGTTCGAACAGTGGGCCCCGATCCTGAAGATGCCGGGCCTGAGCTTCATCAACCTGCAGTACGGCGACTGCGAAGCGGAACTGGAGTTCGCCCGGCGCGAGTTCGGCGTCGAGATCTTCCAGCCGCCGGGCATCGACCTCAAGCAGGACCTGGATGACATCGCCGCGCTCTGCTGCGCAACGGACCTGATGGTCGGGTTCTCGAACGCCACGATCAACCTGGCCGGGGCGTGCGGCGCGCCGGTCTGGCTGATAACCGTCGAGGGCGCATGGACCTGCCTCGGCTCGGACGTCTATCCCTGGTATCCACAGGCGCGCTGCTTCGCCTCGAGCGACTACCAGGACTGGACGCCGGTCATGGGCGATGTCGCCGACGCCCTGAAGGTTCGCGCCGGCGCCGTGAGCCCCAGCTGACGACCATGGTCCTTGCCATCCTGCAGGCGCGCATGTCCTCCACCCGGCTGCCGGGCAAGGTCATGGCCGACCTCGCCGGCGCGCCGATGATCCTGCGGCAGATCGAGCGGCTTGATCGCACCTCCGGCCTTGGTCGGATCGTGGTGGCGACGTCCGACCAGTCCAGTGACGATCCCCTCGCCCGCGCCCTGGACGGCGCCGGGGTGGCGGTGTTTCGGGGATCACTGAACGACGTGCTGGCGCGGTACATCGGGGCGCTCGACGCCTTTGGCCCCGCGGAGGTCGCCGTTCGCCTGACCGCTGACTGCCCACTGGCCGACCCCGGGGTGATCGAGGCCACCATCGCCCTGCGCGAGGCGACCGGGGCCGACTACGCCGCGAACGCCGGCGAACGGCGGACCTTTCCAAAGGGGCTGGATGTGGAGGTCTTCCGGGTTGAGGCGCTGCGCGCCGCCGCCGCGGAAACGCGCGATCCCTACGACCGCGAGCATGTCACGCCGTTCCTCTACAGGCGGCCGGAGCGTTTCGCCCTCGCCTTCCACCACCAGGCCGTCGATGAGGGCGATGTGCGCTGGACGGTGGACCGGCCCGATGACCTGGACTTCGTGAGGGCGGTGTACGAGGCGCTCTATCCGGAGACCCCGGCCTTCACCAGCGACGACGTCCGCGCCTTCGTCCGGCGCCGCCCGGACCTCCTGACCCTCGGGGGAGACCGCCGCCTGTGACCGCCCCGACCATAATCCTGCGCGATCTGACCCCGGACGATCGCCCGCGCATCCTGGGCTGGCGCAACAGCCGCGAGGTCGCGGCCTACATGTACTCGGACCATGCAATCAGCCAGGCGGAGCACGACCGCTGGTTCGACGGCCTGGGGGGCGATCCGCGCCGTCGCTACTGGATCATCGAGGTGAACGGCGAGCCGGTGGGCCTGGCCAACCTGGCCGATATCGACCGGACACATCGGCGCTGCGCCTGGGCCTACTACCTCGCCAGTCCGTCCGTTCGCGGCCTGGGTGTCGGCTCCTTCGTCGAGTTCCAGGTCATCGAGCATGTGTTCGGCGTGCTGGGGCTGGGCAAGCTGTGGTGCGAGGTCCTGGCCACCAACGAGGCGGTCTGGAAGCTGCACATGCTGCACGGCTTCGAGCGCGAAGCGCTGTTCCGCCGGCATGTCTTGAAGAACGGCGAGCCCGTCGACGTCATCGGGCTGGGTCTTCTGGCCGAGGACTGGGCGGCGCGGCGCGGCGACATGGCCGATCGCCTGCGCGCCCGGGGCTTTGCGGTCTAGCGGAACATCTGCCCGCCTGACGGGTTGACTCCGGCGCTGGCGCCTCAGCCCTGCCTTGCCGGAGATCCCATGACCCACTCGTCCGACGACCAGACTCCCGGCGAGACCGACGAGGACGCCGCCGCAGAAAAGACCGGGCCGGCCGTTGATGATCCCGGAGCCACCCCCGCTGACAATGTGGACGACGACGCCGATCCACATGTCGATCGCCAGCTGGACAAGGCGCTGAAGGAGACCTTTCCCGCCAGTGATCCGGTGTCGATCAACCCGGGCGCTGATTGAGCCCTTCGGCATGAGCCCCTGCCCTGGCCGCCGGGAGATGCCCATAACCCGCCGCAAGACCCCCGAAGCGATCGAGCAGGCCGCCGCCGACGCGCCGCCGGATAAGGTACTCGACGAGACCTTCCCCGCCAGTGATCCGCCGTCGTCCCTTCCGCGTGAACCGGACGAGCCGCCGAAACCGGCTTGAATGTCCGGCGGAGCGCATTAGGCTGGCCGTGAATTGAACGTTTGTTTGAGGCTGGCGACGCCGCCTCGGGGGATGAAGATGAGCCAGCGCTTCGAAGGCACTGAAAACTACGTCGCGACCGATGATCTGAAGATCGCCGTCAACGCCGCCATCGCGCTGCAGCGTCCGCTGCTGATCAAGGGCGAGCCGGGCACCGGCAAGACCGTGCTTGCCGAGGAAGTGGCCAAGGCGCTCGGCGCCAAGCTGATCACCTGGCACATCAAGTCGACGACCAAGGCCAGCCAGGGCCTCTACGAGTACGACGCCGTCACGCGCCTGCGCGACAGCCAGCTGGGCGACGAGCGCGTCAAGGACGTCAAGAACTACATCAAGAAGGGCAAGCTCTGGGAAGCGTTCGAGTCCGACGCCCGCCCGGTGCTCCTCATCGACGAGATCGACAAGGCCGACATCGAGTTCCCCAACGACCTCCTCCAGGAGCTCGATCGGATGGAATTCTATGTCTACGAGACCGGCGAGACGATCGCCGCCAAGATCCGGCCGGTGATCATCATCACCTCCAACAACGAGAAGGAACTGCCGGACGCCTTCCTGCGCCGCTGCTTCTTCCACTTCATCCGCTTCCCCGACGAAGAGACCATGCAGAAGGTCGTCGACGTCCACTATCCGGGCATCAAGCAGAAGCTGGTCGCCGAGGCGCTGCGCATCTTCTACGACATGCGCAAGGTGCCGGGCCTGAAGAAGAAGCCGTCGACGAGCGAGCTGCTCGACTGGCTCAAGCTGCTGATGGTCGAGGACATCGACGAGGCCATGCTGAAGGAAAAGGATCCCACCAAGCTGATCCCGCCCCTGCACGGCGCGCTGCTCAAGAACGAGCAGGACGTCCACCTGTTCGAACGCCTGGCCTTCCTGGCCCGCCGCGAAGGCAGCGGGGCCCGTCCGGGGCAGTAGCAGATCTCGGCATTGCCGTTTGAACGAGGGGACAGGGCATCGCACCTGTCCCCTTTTTCATGTTTGAAAGCCGCGCCTTACCGCGATTTCACTGGCCCCCCGCGCGGCCCTGCGCCACGGTCCGGACACAAGCTCAAAGGGACCACCCCATGAACCGCCCCCTCCTGCTGCTCGCCGGCGTCGCCGTCCTGGCCCTCGGCGCCTGTGACCATCCCGACGCCGCGCGGCAACGCGAGGCCAATGCGCTCAAGGTGGTCAACAAGCTCGACTGTCCGGAGCGCCAGGGCGCGTTGAAACGCAGCACGGCGGCCAGCGACGGTCTGTCCTGCGTCTACGCCAGCGACCGAGCGGAGGTGACGCTTCGGGTTGTCCAGGTCGGCGGGGGCACGCCGTCAGACGCCCTGGCGCCGATCGAGGCGGAACTGAAAACGATCCTGCCGAACGTGAAGACGACCCCGGCCGCCTCGGACACCGAAGAGGTCGACATCCGCCTGCCCGGCGTCAGCATCCAGGCCGGCGAGGCCGGCGCCAAGGTCCGCGCCCCGGGCGTCGAGGTGAACGCGGTTGATGGCGGCGGGGCCGAAGTCCGCGCCACGCGCAACGTCACCACCATCCAGTCAAGCGAGAAAGGTCGCGGCGACGGCGTCTCGGCTCGCTACATTCTGGCCAGCGACACCGCGACCGGCGAGTGGAAGGTGGTCGGCTACGACGCGCGCGGCCCGATCGGCGGCCCTCTGGTCGTCGGCGTTGTCAAGATTCGCGACAAGGAAGGCGAGCATGGCGACGTCTTCGAGGACGTCGCCGACCTGGTCCGTCACAATGTCGGCGGTCGCGACGCCAAGGCCGCGATCATAGTGGAGTGACCTCGGTCACCCTGTAGGCCAGCATACGGCCGTCCTCGTCGGCGACGGAGACGTATTCCCCGACCGTAAACCGGTGATCGCCCAGGCGGTGTACCGGCTCGTCGTCGGCGTCGTCCGCGTCGTCGTAGTCGAAGAACCAGGTCTGGCCACGACGGGCCAGTCGACCGTTGACCGCCTCCTCGTCCGGCGCGAAGCGGCGCACCGAACAGTCGGCCCGCGCCTTCTGGAAGGCGTCCACGTCCAGCTTGCCGTCCTCGAGCAGGGGTGCGACCACGGTGTAACCACGGTGGTCGTCGCCTTCGGCGAATTCGGTGCCCGGATTGCGCGCAAGGCGCATCACGATACGCGACAGCGTCATGGGTATCTCTCGTCTTCCTGGACTTAGTGGGACAGGAACAGCGACGGACCGTCGTTGTTCAGCAGCGTGCGGGTCGTCCCGCCGAAGATGTACTCCTGAAGGCGCGGGTGTCCGAAGGCGCCGGCCACCAGGATATCGGCGGAAACAGCGCCGGCGGCGTCCAGCAGCAGTTGCGCCGCATCGCCGGTCCCGTTGATCAGCCTGACCTCGGCGGCCACGTTGCGGGCCGCGAAGAAGGCCTTAAGGCGGTCAGGATCGAAGTTGCGCGATGAGGCGCCCGGGGCGGCCAGGATCACCACGCGCGAGGCCTTTTCCAGCAGCGGCAGCGCCGTGCGCGCCGCTCGGGAGGCCTCCTTGCCGCCGTCCCACGCCACTGCCACCACGCCGTCGGCGCGCAGGCCCGGCCGGGCGACGATCGTGGGACGCTGCTCGTCGGCGACCATCTGCTGGAAAGCTTCGGCGAGCGGGCCGCGACCCCTGGCGGCTTCGGTGTCGAACAGCACGACGTCCGACAGCCGGCTCTCCATGGACAGCCCGGCCCAGACCGGCGTCTCCAGGCCCACAAACGTCGTCCTAGCATAGCCACAGGCCGCGCAGGCCGCGCGCGCGGCGCGCTCGCCCTCGGCTGCGGCTTCCTTGAGGCTGTCCATGGCGGTGATCTGGACCCCGCCCATGAACCCCTCGCCCATCCAGGGCATCAGGTCGGCGATGTCGGCCGGCGCGTGAACCGCCGCCACCTCGGCTCCGAACGGCGTGGCGATCGCCGCGGCGAACTCCAGCACCCGCACGTCGTGCGCGCCGCCAGCCAGCGGCGCCATGATCCTGGCCCAACTCATTCGGATCTCCTTCACCTGCACAGTGGCCGCCTCAGGCAGAACCGGTCATTGATCTTTGTCAACCAATGCGCCAGTTGAAGCGCCCTCCCGAGTCAAAGGAACGAACAGGTGGCGAAAGGGCTGCGCTCGCCGAAGAATGCTCCCAGGGCCTGGCAAAGAATGCTGTCCGGCCGGCGTCTGGACCTGCTCGATCCCTCGCCGATGGACATCGAGATCGAGGACATCGCCCACGGCCTGGCGCGCGTCGCCCGCTGGAACGGCCAGACCATCGGCGAACACGGCTTCTCGGTCGCCCAGCACTCGCTGGTGGTCGAGGACATCGTTGCCCACATCCAGCCGGGGGTGGATCCGAAGTGGCGCCTGGCCGCGCTGCTACATGACGCTTCGGAGTATGTGATCGGCGACATGATCAGCCCGTTCAAGGCGGCGCTGGGCGTCAGCTACAAGGACTTCGAGGAGCGGCTGGAGCACGCCATCCACGCCCGTTTCGGCCTGCCTGCCAGGACCCCGACGGCGATCAAGAAGCTGATCAAGCAGGCAGACAGGGCCTGCGCCTATTTCGAAGCGACCCAGTTGGCGGGTTTTGGCCATGATGAGTCGCTAGGGTTCTTTGGCCCGCTTCCCACGGGACTTTCCATTGTTCTCGCCCCGATGCCGGCGCGTGAAGCCCAGGACCGCTACGTCCACCGGTTCCACCTGCTGTCGGAAGCGGCGGGGTTCGAACCGGCAAAGGCGGCGTTCGATACGGAGTAGGCTCGCGTGACCCTGATCGTCAGTCCCTTGCGCGATGTTGATACGGTGGTCCGGTTCAGGAAGCCGTCGCACCTGATCACGTTGCTTGACCCGCACTTGATGGGTGACTGCCCGCGCGGATTCCGCCCCGACCGGCATTTGAAGATCGCCGTCGACGATGTCTGGGAGCCGCAGGCCGGCAAGATCCTTCCGGCGGAGGACATCGTCGAGGACGTGCTCGCCTTCGGCAAGACCTGGACAGGCGCCGCGCCGATGCTGGTTCACTGCTGGGCGGGCGTCAGCCGTTCGACCGCGACCGCCTTCATCCTGGCCTGCCAGCGCCTGCCCGAGATCGACGAAGCGAAGATCGCCCAGGCGCTGCGCAAGGGTTCGGCCTCGGCTACGCCCAATCCGCTGCTGATCCGTCTGGCCGACGACATCATGGGGCGCAAGGGGAAGATGGTCGACGCGGTCGCCGGCATCGGCAAGGGCGTCTACGCCTATCCGGGCTCGCCGTTCGAGCTGGGCCTGAAGTTCTAGACGCGCCCTCCCCGACGCCGCCGGTCGATGCTAGTCAGGGCGCAATGACCTTGTCCGTCGTCATCGGCCTGTCCGCCGTCACCATGGCCGTCCGCAATGGCGAGGCCGTGGTCCTGACGGTGCGCCCGCACGATGCGGCGACCGACCGCGCCACCACCCTGCCCGGCCTGCCGTTCGGTCCGTTCGATCCCGAGGACCATCGCACCTTCGAGATCGCCCTGCGCGCCTTCGTGACCGAGCAGACCGGGTTCGACCTCGGCTATGTCGAGCAGCTCTACACCTTCGGCGACAAGGGGCGCGACGCGCCCCGGGCCGAGGTTGGGGCCGGGGCGGCGCGGGTCGTGTCGGTCGGGTATCTGGCCCTGACGCCGGCCGCGGTCGAGACCGATGGTCTGGACACCGCCTGGGCGCCCTGGTCGCGGTTCTTTCCGTGGGAAGACTGGCGCCAGGGTCGTCCCGCCCTGATCGATGAGGCCATCGCGCCTGCGCTGCGCCGCTGGGCGGGACGCGACGACAGCCGGCTGGCCCGCGCCCGCCTGCTGTTCGCGCTGGACGGCGCCGGCTGGAACGAGGAGCGGGTGCTGGACCGCTACGAGCTGCTCTACGAGGCTGGCCTCGCTCCGGAGGCGGGCCGCGACCAGAGTCGCGACCGCGGCGAGGACGCCGTCGAGCCCCGCGCCCTGTCCGCCGCCCTGGGCGAGCCGATGCTGTCCGACCACCGCCGCATCCTGGCCACCGGGCTTGGCCGGCTGCGCGGCAAGCTGAAGTACCGCCCCGTGGTGTTCGAGCTGATGCCGGCGGAGTTCACCCTGTCGGCCCTGCAGCGGGCGGTGGAGGCCATCGCCGGCGTCCCGCTGCACAAACAGAACTTCCGCCGCGTAGTCGAGCGCATCGACCTGGTCGAGGGCCTCGGCCGCATGGACACCGAAACCGGCGGCCGTCCGGCGGAGCTGTTCCGGTTCCGGCGAGAGCTGCTGACGCAACGGCCGGCCGGCGGGCTGAGTTTGCCGTTGCAGAGGGACTAGGCGCGTAGCCTACTCCGCCGCGATCTGCTCCGGCGCTTTTCCGGCCTTCTCCGCTTCCCGCGCCCGCCACTTCGCCTTCAACGAGGCGGAGGTTTCGCGCGACCCGTCGGGACTCCAGCCAGGGCGGCCGAACAGGTAACCGAACACCTCGCGGATCGAGCGGGAGCCGGCGAGGTCCTTGCCGATGCCAATCCACTCGTGAAACGCCACGCGCAGGATGTTGAAATCGCCCAGGTTATGGACCAGCCCGTAGCGTGGCGGCTCCTTGTCGTCCTCGGGGATGTAGGTGCCGAACAGCCGGTCCCAGATGATCAGGATGCCGGCATAGTTGGCGTCCAGATAGCGCGGGTTGCGGGCGTGGTGCACCCGGTGGTGCGAGGGCGTGTTGAACACCGCCTCGAACCAGCGCGGCATCCGATGGATCGCTTCCGTGTGGATCCAGTACTGGTAGACGAGGCTGATCCCCTTCTGCACGGCGATCATCGCCGGCGGGAAGCCGAGGAAGGCCATCGGCAGCCACAGCAGCCATGAGCCGTTCACCCCGCCAGTCCAGGTCTGGCGAAGGGCCGTGGCCAGGTTGTAGTGCTGCGAGGAGTGATGATTGACGTGGCTGGCCCACCAGAACCGGCGCTCGTGCGACAGGCGGTGGAACCAGTAATAGGTCAGGTCCTCGAGGAAGAAGATCGCCACCCAGGCCCACCAGGCGGCCATCGGGATGTCGAACAGTCGGTGGTTCTGCCAGATCCACACCGTCGTCCCGACGACGATCGCGGCGGTAAAGCCCCCTGCGATTGTGCTGCCGAGCCCCATCAGCAGAGAGGTCGCCGTATCCCTCGCCTCGTAGTTGGCCTTCGCCTTGCGCAGTCTGCCCAGCACGATTTCGGCCAGGATGGTGATCACGAACACCGGGATGGCCCAGGTGACCGGATCGAACGGCGGGACAAGCGGGTCGAGCGTCATGCGGCGATGGCCTCGTTGTCGGATTCAGGCGGCCAGGGATTGACCCCGCTGACGGCAAGGGCCGCGACCGGCGCGGCCGGGTCGCGCAGGCGCAGGCGCACCTTGCCGCCCCGGACAGGGGCCTTCACCGCCTCGTCCCAGGACAGGGCGCGCGCCACCCAGGAATCGCCCAGCCGGAACAGCACCAGCGCCCGGGCTCCGTCGCGGGCGATGACCCCGCAACCGTCTGCTGCGATCCACAGCTGTCCGGGCGCGTCATCGGGGAACTCCTCCGCCAGCATCGCCCGCGCCGACGTCTCGTCGAGCGCCGGCGCCGGACGGGCTATACGGGCCCAGGCCGCCACGGCGACCATCATGGCCACGGCCACGGCCGAGCCGATCAGGATATAGAGGTCTTCCACGGCGTTCGCCTTCTCCCCGGCGCGGAGTGTCTACCGGCGCGCTCCCGCGTCAACGGAAAAAGCCCCCTCCCGTCTCCGGGAGAGGGCTCTGTCCGTCTTGAACTCGCCTTGCGGCGATCCAGCCTAGAACTTGCGGACGTAGCTGATCGACCAGAGGTTGGCGTCACCGCCATAGTTGGTCCACTCGCCGCGAACGCCGTCGTTCTCGGTGATGAACGCCTGCGCGCCGAGGCCGAAGGCGAAATCGTTGCCGGTTTCGGAAGCGGTCGCGGCGCCGGCCGAGGCTTCAACCTCATAGGAGACGTAGCCGGCGCGAGCGAGGAACTCGAACTTGTCGCTGACGGCGGCCTTGCCGACCAGGAAAACGCCGACCTGGTACTTCATTTCGACGTCGGCGCCGGCAAGGTTGTCGTCCTTGACGCCGAACCCGAGTTCACCTTCGATGGCGAAGTTCGGATTGATGTCGTAGCCGACCCGGCCCTGGACGAGGCCCAGCTTCACACCGGCGTCGTCGACGTTGACGCTGGAATAGCCAGCGGTGCCGTAGACCTGGGCCTGGGCCATCGCGGGCGCCGCGAGCAGAGCGCAGGTTGCCGCGACCGCGATCATGGTCTTTTTCATTGTTTTGGTTCCCCAATCTTTGTTGCGCCGATGAGTTTGGCGCCTGTGAATCGGGTATCGGCGTTTTTTTCGGTCGACAACCGAAAACCCCTCCCGAAAGAGGGGCTCCCCGTCCAAAAGTCAGGGTCGGGACGATTAGAACTTCCGACTGTAGCCGACAGACCACACATCCGCCTCAGCGTCGTCATGGTCGTGGCGGGTCCAGTCCAGCCGGACGCCGTCCTTCTCGGTCACGTTGTACTGACCGCCCACACCATAGGCGAACCCGTCAGTCTCAAGCTCGCCCGCCGAGGTGTCGAAGCTGGCGCCGGTGTAGCCGGCGCGGGCGAACAGGTCGAACCTCGGCGAGATCGGCGCGGTGACGACCCCGAACACCCCGACTTCATGCTTCATCTCGACATCGACGGCGGACACCGTGTCGTCCGAGATACCCAACGCCGCCTCGGCCTCGATGCCGAAAACGGGGTTGAATCTGTAGCCCAGGCGACCCTGCAGGGCGCCGAGGCTGGCGCCGTCGGCGTCGACGCCGGCGTAACCGACTGTGCCATAGGCCTAGGCCAGGGCCGCGGCCGGAAGGGCGGCCAGAGAAAGCACGGCGGCCGAGGCTGCGATCGCAAGCGTTTTCATCGCCATAGTCTCCTTGACGCTTTTCAGCTCCCCATCTGCCCATCGGGGTAGAAGCCAAACGCGGCGACGACGGGACGGTTCGGCGAGCGGTATGAGGCGAGCCTGTTTCGTTGCCGAACAGCCACAGCGCCGCAGGTGGGCTGACGCGGCGGCCACGCGTGCTATCTATCACCCGTCAAATCACCAAAGCGCCGCGCCCACGCGGCCATCGTCGGGACATCGCCACAGTGCATCAGGCCGTCATCGCCGCCACCGGTCTTCACACCCCGGACCAGAGCATCTCGAACGCCGAGCTTGTCGACGCGTTCAACAGCTACGTCGAACGCTTCAACGCCACCAATGCCGAGGCCATCGCGGCCGGCGAGGCGCAGGCCCTGGCGCCGTCGTCGCCCGAGTTCATCGAGAAGGCCTCGGGTATCAAGTCGCGCTTCGTGGTCGACAAGGCCGGCATCCTCGACCCGGAGGTCATGCGGCCCAACATCCCGGAGCGACCCAACGAGGACCTGTCGATCCTGGCGGAGATCGCTGTCGAGGCCGCCCGGCAGGCGATCGCGCGCTGGGGCAAGCGGGCGAGCGAGATCGACGCGGTGATCTGCGCCGCCTCCAACATGCAGCGGGCCTATCCGGCCATGGCGATCGAGGTGCAGCAGGCCCTGGGCATCGGCGGCTTCGCCTTCGACATGAACGTCGCCTGTTCCAGCGCCACCTTCGGCATCAAGACGGCCGCCGACTTCATCGCGTCCGGCTCGGCGAAGGCCGTCCTTATGGTCAATCCGGAGATCTGCTCGGGCCACCTGAACTTCCGTGATCGCGACAGCCACTTCATCTTCGGCGACGTGGCGACAGCGGTAATCGTCGAGCGGGCTGACCTGGCCGACGGCGGCTGGGAGATCCTGGGCACGCGGCTGAAGACCCAGTTCTCGAACAACATCCGCAACAACTTCGGCTTCCTCAACCGCGCGGCGCCCGAAGGCGTCGGCGCGGCCGACAAGCTGTTCGTCCAGGAAGGCCGCAAGGTGTTCCGCGAGGTCGTGCCGATGGTCAGCGACATGATCCTGGAGCACGCCGGCGACATCGGCGTCGATCCGACGGGCCTCAAGCGCATGTGGCTGCACCAGGCCAACATCAACATGAACGAGATGATCGGCCGCCGCGTGCTGGGCCGTGATCCGGCGCCGGGCGAGAACGTCATCATCCTGGACGAATACGCCAACACCTCCAGCGCCGGCTCGATCATCGCCTTCCACAAGACCTGCGACGACTTCGCCGCCGGTGAGACGGGGCTGATCTGCAGCTTCGGCGCCGGCTATTCGGCCGGCACCGTGTTTGTGCGCAAGCGCTAGGCTCTTTGGACTCTAGGGAGCGGCGGCGGAGGGGTTCGCCGCCTTCCACTCCATGGCGTTGCGAATGCGCCAGCTGACCGAGGGGTGGCTGTAGAAGAGGATCTCTTCCAGCTGCCCGGGCGTCGCGGCCCGATACTCGACCGTCTGGACCAGCGCCTTGGCCAGGCCGTCCGGCTCGCCGGCGACCTGGAGCGAGTAGTTGTCTGCATCGGCCTCGGACAGGCGGGTTATCGAGTTGAAGGCCGGCGTGGCCAGAAGGCCGAGCACCGAGAGTACCGCCATCAGCACGGGCAATCCGGCCGGGTCGGCGATGCCCTTGACGTCGCGGGCGCCGAGCAGCCGCGCGGCCAGCGGGAAGAGGCGGTCCACGGCCCAGAAGCCGATCACCAGCAGCAAGGCGGTGGCGGCCAGGCGCGACAGGACGTGGCCCCTGGCGTAGTGGCCCATCTCATGACCGACCACGGCGCGGATCTCGCTCATGTCCGCCCCGGCCTTGAACATGGTGTCGCTCATGTTGATCTGGGCCGAGCCGAACAGGCCGGTGACGTTCGCCGTGTAGCGGTTGGACTGCTTGGAGCCGTCGTAGACGAAGATCTTCTCGGACGGCACGCCGTTGGCCTTGGCCATCTCGACGATCGCATCGCGGACCGGCCCCGCCGGGGCCGGCGTGTAGCTGTTGAACAGCGGCAGCAGGAAGATCGGCGCCAGCACCAGCACCAGCACCAGGGCGGCGGCAGAAACGCCGCTGGCCCAGATCCACCAGGTCTTCGGCGCCCGCCGCAGCAGCCAGTAGATGATCGACAGCAGGATGACCGATACGACCACGCCCAGCGCCGCGCCGATCGCCCATTCGCCGAGCCAGCCGTCCAGCGGCTGGCTGGTCAGGCCATAGGATTTCTCGCGGAACCAGTCGGCATAGATGGCCCAGGGCAGGCTCAGCAGTTCCTCGAGCACCAGGGCGACCGGAAACACCGCCAGGGCTGCCAGCCAGGGACGGGGCTTCTTCCCTTCCACGCCGGCACGGATCTTCACCAGCACACCCGAACGGATGACCAGCCACGCGACGACAACCGCCATCAGCGTGCCCCACAGCAGCAGCCAGTGGCCGCCCTGGGTATAGGCCGTGGCCTTGGCGTGAACCTCAGGCGACAGCGTCGCAAGGTAACGGGCCGTCTCGGCGGCCGGATCGAATGCCTGTGTGGCGGCCATCAGCCTGCCCTCCCCCTGAATTGCGGGGAACAGGCCATGGCCCGACGAGGCTGTCAGGTGAATTCTTGGTCAGGTTTGAGCGGGCAACCCGGCGTGTCGGCGCCGGAAAAGGCA
>Ga0315902_10002858_pt1 | contig 26350 bp, 18 predicted proteins | sample LakEriMetagenome_9_FD_203523 | JGI IMG/M metagenome (GOLD analysis project Ga0315902, IMG submission 203523) | Freshwater fungal communities from buoy surface, Lake Erie, Ohio, United States - Buoy 12 MA117 | ecosystem: Environmental > Aquatic > Freshwater > Lake > Lake biofilm | place: USA... | reverse complement strand
GCCCGCGGGACGTGACCCGCCGGTTGTCCCGTTGTGCTCCCCCCGGGAGTTCCGGGGGGGCTTCCGGCCGTTGTTCCCAGGCTGCCATTTCCAGGCTGCGACATGAAGGCCTATGCCCCCGGTTTGAAAGTGGTCGAGCGGTGTCGGCACCGGTGCCGGCGCCTGCTCCCCATCTCCGGCGAGGTGCTGGTCCGGGTTGGCGATCGGGTGCAGCCCCGTGACCCGGTCGCGCAGACCCGGCTCCCCGGGGTGATCGTGCCGGTCAACCTCGCCCAGCAACTGGCGATTCCGCCGGGAGAGGTGCCGACCGTGATGGTGGGTCGGCCGGTTGGCTCGACAGTCCGTGCCGGGGAACTGCTGGCCGAGTCGGCCGGGCTGTTTGGCTGGTTCCGGCGTTCGTACGCCAGCCCCATCGACGGCACCATCGAGGTGATCTCGGGAGTCACCGGGCAGGTGATGCTGCGGGGACCAGACCGCCCCGTGCAGGTGCAGGCCTACCTGGCAGGAACCGTGGTTGAGGCGGTCCCTCACGAAGGGGCGGTGATCGAGTCGGAGACCACGCTGGTGCAGGGGATCTTTGGCATCGGTGGGGAGGCGTTCGGTCCCCTGCGTCCCGTCTGTCAGTCGGCCGATCAGCTGGTGACCGAGGAGCTGTTCACCCCCCAGTGCCGGGGGGCGATCGTCGTGGGCGGGGGCCGGGTGACCGCCGGCGCACTGCGGGCGGCTCGCGATCTGGGGGTCTCGGCCGTGGTCACGGGAGGGATCGATGACCAGGACCTGCGGGACTTTCTCGGGTACGACCTGGGGGTGGCGACGACCGGGGCCGAGAAGGTGGGGCTGACGGTGATCATCACCGAAGGGTTTGGTGATGTCGCGCTGGCGGCACGGACCTGGACGCTGCTGCGGGGGAGGGCCGGGGCACCCGCTGCCTGCAATGGGGCCACCCAGATACGAGCGGGAGTGCTGCGTCCCGAGGTGGTCATTCCCTGGGCCGACGGAGAGCGTGGCGAGGCCACTCCGGAACCCCCCGCCGCGCAACCGCTGTCGCTGCGGGCGACCGTGCGGATCATTCGTGATCCCTGGTTTGGGGTCATTGGCACGATCGCCCGCCTGCCGTCGGAACCGGTTGTGCTGGCCTCGGGGTCCCGTGCCCGGGTGCTGGAAGTCGAGACCTCCGCGGGGGAGCGTCTGGTTGTCCCCCGGGCCAACGTGGAGCTGATCGAAGCATGAGACACGCTCCCCTTCGACAACCGGCAGGCCCCCTGGGCGCCCGGTTCTGCATGGGTGGCTGGTTGGTGGTACTGCTGCTCATCGCGGTGGAGCCGGTGCGGGGACAGAATCCCGCACCGCCGGCCGACCTGCTGGGGGCCGACCATCCGGGGGACAATGGCCGGGCGATCGATCTCCATTGGACCCTGTCCCCCGATGATCGGGCCGAGTTCAAGCCGCGACGGGTGAAGGCCTATCGCCTCGAACGCGAAGCGATGGAGCAGGTCCCCGGTGGTGCCGAACCGGTGCAGACCTTTGACATTCCCTATGGCGTGTCGCAGTTTGTCGACCGCCAGTGTGAGCCGGGGCGGGCGTATCTCTACCGGCTGCGGGCGCTGGGTCCCGCGGGAGAGAGCACGGCGATCGCACTGGCGGGACCGGTCACGCCGCAGCGGCAATGGTTCGATTCCACCCGGTGGGGCTTCGCAGTGATCCTGGCGGCGATCTGCGGCGCGGTGATCTGGTTCACCGAGCGGGCCAAGCGGGGCAAGTCACTGCATGTGCGTGAGATCGCCGCCCTGCGGGCGATGCAGGAGGCGGTGGGGCGGGCGACCGAGATGGGGCGTCCCTGCCTGTTCGTCCCGGGAATTGAGGACATGAATGAGATTGCCACCGTCGCGGGGGTGGCGATCCTGTCACACGTGGCTGAGACCGCTGCCGACTACCAGGCCGAGATTGTCGTCCCGACCACGCGCTCGCTCGTGATGACGGCTGCCCAGGAGGCGGTCTGGGGGGCATATCTCAAGGCCGATCGATCCGACGATTACCGCCCCGACCGCATCTACTACGTTTCCGATGAGCAGTTTGCCTACGTGGCCCATGTGACCGGTTACATGGTCCGCGAGAAACCGGCGGCCTGCTTCTACACCGGCGTGTTCTATGCCGAGTCGCTGATCTTCGCCGAGACCGGCAATTCGGTTGGTGCGATCCAGATCGCGGGGACCTCCGAGGCGACGCAGCTGCCCTTTTTCGTCGCGGGTTGCGATTACACGCTGATGGGGGAAGAGCTCTTTGCGGCGTCGGCCTACCTCACGCGCGAGCCGCAACAACTGGGCAGCCTGAAGGGGCAGGACGCCGGCAAGGTGCTGGCGGTGACCCTGCTGCTGACCGGTTGCCTGCTGGCGACGGCGGTCCAGGTCTGGCCCGGTTGGGGAGCCCCGTCAAATGCACTGCAGTGGCTGACCGGCCAACTGCTGGGAGGAGGCTGACCCATGCTGCGCAACACCATTCCGTGGCTGATCGCCGCCTGTGCCGGGAGCGTGATCATCGCGGCGTACTTTGTTCCGACGGCCCAGGGCTGGCAGGACACCATCGGGCAGTGGTTCGAGGTGCTGGCGGCGTTCGCCTTCGTGCTGGGCGGGGTCAATCTCGCCATGCAGAACCTGCAGAAGATCTCGTCTCGCGAGCCGGGCTGGGGCTACGCCGCCATCACGCTGTTCAGCTTCCTGGTAACACTGGGGGTGGGACTGTTCAAGGTGGGGGTTCCCGCCGACGCCTCGGGAAGCCGGTGGGGAGGGTCGTACCAGGCCGAGGGAAGCGCCTTCTGGTGGCTGTACGAATACGCCTACAACCCCACCACGGCGACGATCTTCGCCCTGCTGGCGTTCTACGTCGCCTCGGCCGCGTTCCGGGCGTTCCGCTGGAAAAACACCGAGGCTTCGCTGTTGTTGGGGACGGCGTTTATTGTGCTCCTGGGACGCACCTATGCCGGGGCCGTGCTGACCAGTGCCGTTCCGGACGAGTATTCGGCCTTCACCTTCCCCGGCCTGACGACACTCATCATGGGAGTGGTCAATACGGCCGGGCAGCGGGCCATCATGATCGGCATTGCCCTGGGGGTTGCCGCGACGTCGCTCAAGGTGCTGCTGGGGATCAACCGTTCCTACCTCGGTTCGGGAGACGGGTGAACCATGCACTGGCTGCAGACCATTGACCGACGCTGGATCTTCCTCGCCATGCTGCTGGCAGTCGCCCTGCCGCAGTTGCTGCAGGTGCGGGTCCCCGAAAAGCCCACCCCCCTCGTGCTCAACGTCTTCCGCAAGATTGAAGAGCTTCCCGAGGGATCGCGGGTGCTGATCTCGTTCGACTACTCCCCCAGCAGTGAAGGCGAACTCGCACCCATGGCGGCGGCGCTGGTCCGTCACTGCTGCGAGAAACGTCACCGCATGCTGCTGATGACACTCTGGCCCGATGGGAAGCCAATGGTCGAACGGGCCATCTCACGGATCATCCAGGGAGAATACGCGTCCCTCGGACTGCAGCCGGGTCGTGATTTCGTCAACCTCGGCTACAAGCCCGGGAAGGAAGTGGTAATCAAGACGATTGCCACCAGCCTGCGGGCTGAGTTCCCCACCGACGACGCGGGGACTCCCCTGGATGACCTGCCGTTGACCGCGGAACTGACAAACCTGCAGGATCTCGACCTGCTGATCTCGATCAGCGCGGGCTTTCCCGGGTTGAAGGAGTGGGTGCAGTATGCGGCCAGCCCGCTCGACCTGCCACTGGCGGTCGGGGCGACTGCCGTACAGGCCCCGCAGGCGTATCCCTACATCCCCCGGCAGTTGCTGGGGATCCTGGCCGCGGTGAAGGGAGCGGCCGAGTATGAGGTGGTCCTGGGGGAACAGTACCCGCACCTGGCGACACCGCAGAAGCAGGATGCCGTGCGGCGGATGGCACCGCAGCTCTCGGCCCACCTGTTGATCATTGCGTTGATCGTGCTGGGGAACCTGGCGGCGCTGACCTCGCGCGGGACGGGAGACCAGCCATGACCAGTTCCACCGAACGCCGAACCTGGTGGCTGATCTTCCTGGTGTCGGGACTGTTCCTGCTCTGGCGGTCGGTGCTGCCCGGGGGGCCGGGGATGGCTCGGGTGTACGTCAAGCCCGTGCTCGCCGAAGGGGAGGGGACAACGGGAGAATGGGTCACCGCCCGACCGGACGAACCGGGGGCGCTTGTCAGCCCGGCACGAACCGCGGGGGTCTGGGTGGCGGCGTTGCTGACCCTGGCGATTTTCTCATTTCTGTACAAAGACAACCCGGCCTACCGGTTTGCCGAAGCGGTGATGGTGGGGGTGAGTGCCGCGTATTTCATGGTGGCCGGTTTCTGGGACGGGCTGGTTCCCAAGTTGTTCGTTCCCCTGTCACGGATGCAGTGGGGAAGTGGAGCCGACGTGGGGCGCAGCCTGCTGACGCTGACCCCCCTGGTGCTGGGAATGATGCTGCTGTGGCGGTTGTTGCCGCGCGGTGGGTGGATCGCCCGCTGGCCGCTGGCGTTTATCGTGGGGACCTATGCGGGAATCCGGCTGTTGAGTTTTCTCGAGGCTGATTTTGTGAGCCAGATTCGCAACACGATTGTGCCGTTGCTGGTGCGGAACCCGGATGGCCTCGGGTTCGACCTGTGGGCCTCGGTGCGGAATGGATTGATGCTGGGCGGGGTGCTCTCGTGCCTGGCGTATTTTTTCTTCTCGGTCGATCACCGGGGGGCGTATGGCCGGGTGGCCCGGGTCGGGGTGTGGTACCTGATGATCACCTTCGGGGCGTCATTTGCGTTCACTGTGATGGGCCGGATTGCACTGCTGGCCGCCCGACTGGAGTTCCTGTTTGATGACTGGCTCTGGCTGATTGATCCACTGGGGAAACGGACCTAGCCAGGGCTTCTAGCCAGGGCTTGAGACGGCGCGATGTAGGGGCCGCCATGGAAGGGCTGGAGGATGGGGGGCTGGGGTGGTTGGCGGGTTCTGGGGTGGATCAGTTCGGTCTTGTGGCATTGCCCGGAATTTGCGAGAAATCGCCGCAAGTGAGACCCCCTCAGGCCGTCGCTGGTCCCCGCGCGAGCGCGTGGTGCGGGGGGAACAGGAATGCCCACTTCATCCATGGAAGGCTCCCGATGACCCAGTCCTCCTTTTGTTCGACCCTCTGTCGGCCCTGGTGGGCCGCGGTCGTGTGTGCGCTTGCGTTGCCGCAATTGGTCCTGGCGCAGAGCGGTTACGCTCCCCGGGAAACCCGCCGTCCCGAGCCTCCCAGCCTGAGTGAATCGACCGCCCTGCTGGAGGCGGCCGTGCGGAATCTCTACAAGGACATCGAGCCGGGGAACGACCAGAGTTCTCCCAACGAATTGCTGGCGTATGCCGACCTGCGTTCGCTGCGGCTCTACACTGGAGCCCTGGAAGTGGCTGGCTGGTCGCTGGAGAAGGTCTGGGATGAATACCAGAACTACGTGGATCGCGGAGTGTATCGCGACCGCGCGCGCCTGACCGACCGCAGCGCGCTCGCCGCCTACGAGCGGTACCAGGCCGCCCGCGAAACGGTGCGGACCCTGCTGCAGCGTGTCCGCAGCACTGCCATTCTCTGCGAACACCAGCTGAGCTTCTGCGATCCGCAGGTGGCGATTGAATGGCGGCAGGAAGTGCTGCCAACGCTGCGTGACTGCATTGCGGCAACCGACCCGATCTTCGAAGAAGAGGTGGTTTACCAGCGGTATGGAGTTCCCGGGCAGGCCAACCGGGTGCTTCCCGCCAGCGGGACGGCAGGTGCCCCCGGAGATGCGATCGACGTCGTCCGCACTCCGGTCTACCAGCCCTATGAAGGGCAGGGACGGGGCCAGGGTCGGTACCTCGAGATCCGGGCGTTCAGCGCCCCCATCCGCGTGAAGCTGGTCCGGTTCCAGAGCCACGAGCGGTCGTTCGGCGTGGCAGACGCTGCCGTGATCCGCGAGCTGACGGTGGATGCCGTCGTGCAGCCTGGCCAACCGCTGTACGTCCCCTGCAATCGGGGCCGCATGGTCGACATGTCGGAGCTCGAAGTCGAATGGGGGCCTGCCGACCGGGGTGCCCGTCGCGCGCTCGCCACGATCGATCTCGTCGAAACCAACGAAGACCGCAACTGAGCGAACTTCCCCTCGGGGGATTTCGCAGGCCGCTTCGGACACGATTCAAGCCAGCCCCTGTGGTGACACAGCGGCTGGCTTGTTCATTTTTGGCAGATTCGCGAACCTCGCCGGGCACAAAATTCTGTACTGGTGCCAATTGATCCTGTGAAAAAATCATTTGAATTGAGAGAAAAAATAAAATTTGTGTAAGGAAAAGAGAAAAGAACGTATCCAGCTTTGCCTCTCTGAAGTCGAAACCCTAGGATACGCTTCTCTGGCAGGGATGGGTACGCTCTTTTCACCCGGGGAGCGGTCCAAAATTCGCGACAGACAACCATGTCGGATTGGACTTGAGTTGTCATTCAAGAAAGCAAAGGAGCAGACGACGGTGGCACGTATTCCACGCGAGGATCTTGTTTCTGAAACACAGTCAGGGGTCTACCTCTGCTCGATGCACACACTCCCGGGTACCACGAAGAAGCTGGGGGGGACAGACAAGGGGGGCCGCTCGTTCGACCATCGGCGGAAGTGGATCATCGAACAACTCGAAGTTCAGGCCGAGTTGATGGCGATGGATGTGGTCGGGTACTCGGTACTGCCCCGCACCCTCACCCTGCTGTTGCGGACCCGCCCGGACGTCGCCAAGGGATGGTCCGATGCGGAAGTCGCGCGGCGGTACCAGGCCGGGCTCTATTCGAAGGTTCCGTTTGGCGAGAAGCGAAAGACTGCTCCCGCCGAGGAAGTTTCGGCAATGTTGGAGAGCCGGGTCGAAATGCGGCGCGCCCGCAGTCGGCTTTCCAGTCTTACCTGGTTCGTCGGGCAGTTGACCGAATCGACCGCCCGCAACTGCAACCGCGAGGATGAGACCCGCGGTCGATTCTGGGAAGGACGCTATCACTGCCTCCCCTTGCTCGATGTGCAGGCGACCGCCGCCGCCATCGGGCATGTTGATCTCGAGCCTCTCATCGCCGGTGAAGCAACCACCCTGGCCGGTTGCAAGTTCAGCTCGGCCAAGCTCCGCAGTGCCCCGGGCAAGTCTGGTTTTCTGGCTCCCGTCACCACGGGGGCTTCGAAAAATAAGGACCTTCCCAACCTGCTGACCGTCACTGATGCCGAGCTGGTGAAAGTGTTGGAATGGTCCTCCCGCCAGTCCAGGCGATTCAATGACGCCGCCCTGTCGGACGAGATCGCGGCGATCTTCGAAAAGCTGAAGATTCGTCCGGCGGCGTGGCTGGTCCTGGTGCGTGAATTCCGGGATCTCTTCCACCGGGCTGCCGGGAATGTCGATTCACTCGACAAGATCCGCAAGAAACGGGGCCTGCAGCACCTGCACGGCCTGGCCGCGAGCCGCGAACTCTTCGCCTGATTGCTCCCCGTCGGCTGCTTTCGCTCCGCCCGGTGTCGCTCGTTCGACTCCGGGCGTTTTGCTGCGCCGCGTCCCGGGCTGATGACTGTCTCTGTTCACGCCCCGGCCCCGCCAATTTCAAACCTCAAGCCCGGCCTGGAACTCATCCGGGGGGCCAATTCCGGACTGTCTCCCTCCCGAGCGGATCGATAGACTTGGGAATCGAGGCGTGCTGACGGGGTGATTTCACCCGTTTTGGCTGCGCCTGATCCCACCCGGAATTGTTCGCATGGCCCGTCCATCGCCTGCTCATGTCTGCCAGGGGCCTCTCCGCCGGCGGGAAGTTCTGCAGGCGGGATTGCTGGCCATGTCGGGGCTCTCCCAGGCCGACGTTCTGGCGGCCCGGGCTGCCGCCGGCGAACACTCCCGCGACACCTCGGTGATTGTGCTCTACCTGCACGGCGGGCCGTCGCAACTGGAGACCTACGACCTCAAGCCCCAGGCGCCGCTCGAATACCGCAGCGTGTTCGCCCCGATCAACACCCGCGTTCCGGGGATACAGATCTGCGAACACTTCCCCCGGCAGGCCGCGCTGGCCGACAAGTTGGCGCTGGTCCGCTCGGTCCATCACACGATGAGCAGCCACAGCGACGGGGGGATCGAGGTCCTGACCGGCAAAACCCCGGTCCGACCCGATCCCGCTTCGCAGTCGAAGAGTGAGCATCCCTGCCTGGGCTCGGTCGCCAGTCGCATGCTGGGGCCCCACCCGGCGGCTCTCCCCCGCTATGTGGCGATTCCCCAGCCGCTCTACATGATTCGCCCCGCTTACCTCGGGCTGCACCACGGACCGCTGGCTGTCGGTGATCCCGCCGCCGCCGACTTCAAGCCCCCGGTGTTGCAGATTGCCGGCGGAACGGGAGGGCAAAACCTCGCCGACCGGGCCGGGCTGATCCGCCAGTTCGACCGCCTCAGGGGGAGCCTCGACCAGCGCGGCAGCTTCGAGGGGACCGACGCCTTCCGCGAACTGGCGGTTTCGATGCTGACCGGGCCGCAGGTTGCCAACGCCTTTGATCTCTCCCGCGAACCCGACGAACTGCGCGACCGCTATGGCCGCTCGCATTGGGGACAGTCTTGCCTGTTGGCCCGCCGGTTGTGCGAGGCCGGGGTCAGCGTGGTGACCCTCTACATCGATGCCGCCCAATCGGGTCCCGACTTCACCAACTGGGACGATCACATCATGAACGCGGGTCGCCCGGGGCACTTTGCCTTCTACATGCAGAACCGGCTCCCCTGGCTGGACCAAGCCCTGGCGGCACTCATCGCCGACCTCCATGACCGCGCGCTCGACCGGCGGATTCTCGTGGCGGCATTTGGAGAATTTGGCCGGACCCCCCGGCTCAGTCACAATGCGAATGGCACAGGACGCGACCACTGGCCCGATGCCCAGTCGGTGCTGCTCGCCGGAGGGGGACTCAAGACCGGCCAGGTGATCGGGGCGACCAACGCGAAGGCCGAATTCCCCACCGAACGCCCCCTGACCCCCAAGGACATCCTCGCGACCCTCTATCGGCACCTGGGAATCGACCGCCACCACACCTTTCCCGATTTCGCCGGTCGCCCCGTCCCCGTCCTCGGCGAGGGGACCCCGATCGCCGAACTGATCTGAGCCCGCACCGATCGTTCCCGTCACTCTGGAAGGGCTGGCGCAGCGAGCAACCGTGACACCTCGGCGGCCGGGCAGGGCCGGGGAGTGGGCTGCAGTCCCACCCGACACGCGGCGAGGCCAATCACGTCGGCTGCCGAGAGTCCCCGGTCCCGCAGTTCCCGCAGCGGAGGGGCCCCTTCGCTCTTTGAGAGCTTGCGCCCGTCGCGACCCACGATCAACGGGTGATGCCGCCACGCCGACGGGGCTGTCCCTCCCAGCAACCGGGCAAGCTCGATTTGTCGTCCCGTCGATGCCAGCAGATCCTCGCCCCGAATCACCCAGTCGATCTGGTCCAGCAGGTCGTCCACGACGACGGCAAACTGGTAGGTGTATTGTCCGTGCCGGTCGCGGATCACGATGTCGCCACACTGCCGGGCGGGGGTCTGTTCCTGCCTCCCCAATGCATCATCGTGAAACACCACTGTCATCCCTGGCAGTCGGACGCGCAGTGATGTGTCGGGGCCGGCCGGCCAGTCCTGGTCCCGGCAGGTTCCGGGGTAGCACACCTCGCCTCCCGGCGGTGCGGCGGGAAGAGTCCTGCGACTGCACCGGCAGGCATACACCACCCCCGCCTGCTGCAGTCGTTGGAGGGCAGTTTCGTAGCGATCCTTCTGCTGGGACTGTAGACGCAGGGACCCTCCCCGCACCGGCGCAAATCCGAGCCAGTCGAGGTCGGCCAGCAGGCGGTCGGTGAACTCGGGCCGGCACCGCTGGCGGTCGTGGTCTTCAATCCGCACATCGACGGTGGCCTGTGCGAGCTTGGCCCAACCCCACACGTGGATCATCGCCGCCACATGCCCCAGGTGCAGCTCTCCCGTCGGGCTGGGGGCGAACCGGGTGTGGCTGCGAACCGGGGGAGCGGGCGAGTCCATCGGCGGAGAAGTAGAGGGGACACCCGGCGACGCAGCGGGGATCGGTCCGATCGCTACGCGAGAATCTCGCGGATGGCCGATCCCTCGCCGTAGAGGCTGAGGGGACGGCCCAGGTGATCGGTGATGTGGGTTTCCGGCCCCACGCCGCACAGCGTGTAGGTGGTGGCCAGCAGGTCGAGCGGCTTCACAGGGCTCTCGGCGACGTACGAACCGGTGGCGTCGGACCGTCCGTGGATGGCACCGGGAATGATCCCGGCCCCGGCGAACAGGGCCGGGTAGGTGCCGACCCAGTGGTCTCGTCCCGCCCGGCTGTTGATCTTGGGGGTCCGGCCCATTTCGCTCAGCACGACCACCAGCGTCTCATCGAACAAACCCCGGTCGACGAGGTCGTCCAGCAGGGCCGACAGGGCGAGGTCGAATCCGGGAAGCAGCCAGCCCTCGCACGCCTGGAAGTGATCCCAGTGGGTGTCCCAACTGAGACCGGTAATGTCGGGACCTTCGAGGGTGCAGTCCCAGATGGCGGTCACCAGGGGAACGCCCGCCTCAACCAGACGGCGGGCGCTCAGCACGCTCTGGCCAAACAGGTTCCATCCATACCGGTCGCGGGTTGACGCCGGTTCCTGGGCCAGGTCGAGGGCGGTCTTGAAGCGGGTCGAGGTCAGCAGGTCGAGCGACTGCTGCTGCGACTGCGACCACGAGTCGGTGCGTTTTGACCGCAGCAACTCGCCACGGGCGGCATCGAGCTGCTGCAGCAGGCTGGTGCGCTGGGCGAGGGTGTCGAGGGTCATCTGTGGTCCGAGTGCCGCCCCCGCCGGTGTGAACGACAGCGAACCCGCCTCGACCCCCCGGGTCTGAAAGAGCTTCTGCCCATTCTGGCCAAACTGGGTGCAGACCGGATCAAACCGCGAACCGAGGAAGCCGCCATACGGTCCCGTGCGCCAGTAGCCTTCGAGTCGTCCCAGGCGATTGGGAAGACAGAGATTGTTGGGCAGCCCGGCTGCAGGGTCGGGAACGCGCGGGGCTTCCAGCGACTGCAGAGCCGACATGAAGAACGGCCAGTCAAACGGAATGCCGCTGTTGAACCCCTTCGTGGCGGTTCCCCCGTTGACTGCCTGCCGACCGGTCAGGATGAGGCTCGTGTTGTGATTGGCATCGTCACTGGTGACGCTGCGGACCAGCGCCAGGCGGTGCATCTGCCGGGCGAGCCGGGGAAGATGCTCGCAGACAGACAACCCCGGGACGGTCGACGGGATCGCCTGGTAGGGTCCGCGGATTTCGACCGGCGCTTCGGGCTTGGGGTCGAACGTCTCGTACTGGCTCCACCCGCCGAAGAGGAAGAGGCAGATCACCGACTTCGCCCGGGGAGCGATCTGGGCAAGAGCATCGGCCCCCAGGGCGACCGGCGAGAGCCCCCCGGTCGAAGCCGGGGTGAGCCCCGATCCCAAGAGACCCGCCAGCAGCAGGTCGCGCCGGCTCACGCCGGCGCAGGTCGTCTTGGAGTGGCCCAGGATTCTCAGCATGGCACTTCGGGAACGGCTGGGGAGAAAACGCAACCTGGCCCGGGGATGAACCCCGGACGGCTCAGTCTTCCTGGCTGATCCGCTCGTTGCCGTTGCGGGTCGCGAAGGCCATCATCAGGGCGGCATCGACGTTCTTGGCGATCGGTCGACACGACCCATCTGCAAAGGCGAAGTGTACCACCTCGTCATGCCAGCTGCCGAAACCGAACAGCAGGTAAGTCCCTCCGCTCGCCTTCCGTTCGTCGCTCACCCAGTCAAATGGCGAGCGGTTGTCGGCAGGAACCGGCGTGCGGGCGCAGCAGCCGAGCGCATCACCCCAGAACCCAAACTGCGATTCGCCAAACAGAATGGTGTTCCCCATTCCGTCGCGAATGTCCCGGTCACTGATCTTGCTGTTGCAGAAGATCGTCCCATTGGTGGCCGTCGTCCCGGTTGAGCCGCGATAGGTGCTGTAGCCAAGTCCGCCCGGGCGATTGGCCGAAAGCGAGGCACTGGGGCACTCGTACGACTTGATCCTCAACTGGATCCCCGCCCAGTTGGAGGCGTGGTTCTTGGGGAGGCGGTAATCAAGATTGACGGTGGTCTGGTCCATCTGCGAGAGCATGAACGCCTGCCAGCCCCACAGGTCCGAGATCACCCAGGTCAGCGGGGGATTGATTTCCACCATGCTGTTGTCGGGTTGCTTGAACTTGAGCTGATCCATCACATCCACCGGGAGGGTCGCCCGCGGGAGTCCGATGTCGCAGCTCCCCAGGTTGGGGTTGCAGACCCAGCCCGAGGGGAAGCTGCGGTGCGAATCGAGATAGTTGTGGGCCGCGAGGTTGATCTGGCGGATATTGTTCAGGCATTCCTTGCGGCGGGCTGCCTCACGGGCCTGCTGGACCGCCGGCAACAGCAGGGCGGCCAGGATCCCGATGATCGCCATGACGACCAGCAGTTCGATCAGCGTGAAACCCAGGCGCGAGACCAAGTGGGGACCGGTGGACGTCAGCGAGACCGGCGGGAAACCCCGGTCAGAGGGGCGGGCAGTAGAAAGTCGCTGCATGGACCGGGAAACTCCTGTTTAAGCCGGTGCTGTGCGAGACCCGCTTGGGGGTCCGCAGGGAGATCTTTAAGGGTACCCGCCGGTTTTTCGAGAAGCAACCGGGGTTTGCTGGGGGATCTGGGAAACCCCTGTCTTCGCCCCAACTGGTTTTTTCCAGAAAATCGGGTGAACCGTCAGGAATGCTGAAGTCCCCCGAGTCGGTCTGCCGAAACTTATGGATAAGACGGTTGGGTCCAGCCAAGGATGGCCAGACGAGACTGTCCCCCGATTTCACCCCCCTCACTCCACACCACAATCACCGGAGTGGTGTATTCCTGTTCAGAATTCAGGAAACATCTCCGGGAAACGACAGGGAAGTCGACCGCATGCAATCTCGTCTCAAGCTGTACACCGGCGAAGAAAACCGCGACACCCAGACCACCGAGAACAAGGTCACGATCAGCCTGGGTGAACTGGTTTCGGTGTTGACCGATGCCACCCAGAGTCGTCGGGCGTGGTTGCGGGACTTTCGGAGTGACGAAGTGCAGATTTCGGCCGACCTCTACGATGTGCTGTCGACCTACTGGAACATGCGTCGCGGTGCGTGAGGAAGGGTTGGGGCCTGCCGGGAAAACGGCAATGAAGGCCCTCCTGCCGAAACAGCCGCGACTGCGAAGACGGCCCTGTGGTTCCCGGGGTTGATCCTGAAGTCCGGCAAGACGTTCTGCACAGGGTGAATCAGGTGGGAGGCGACGACCTCGCCACTGCCGGAAAAAGTGTGATTCCAATTCGGATCAAAATGGCACAGGCAGCCGGTTTCGCGAGAAACCGACTGCCTGTTCTCTTTGAACGCCTGCGGATCTCACGAATCAGACCGATTCCCGGACCGGGGTCAGACGTGGGGGCGTCGTCGTGCGTGCCACACCAGTGCGCAGACTCCCAGCCCAGCCAGGATCAGGCTCGACGGTTCAGGAACGGGAACGGCATCGGTCTCCAATAACCAAGCCGCATTGCCGTAGCTCCCATTGGAATTGAAGAGCAGAGCAACGAATGCGTCCGTTGGGTCGAATCCTCCTCCACTCAGAATTCCTCTCACCAACACTGCATTTTCTGCATTTGTGATTGGATTCACTCCGACCGAATCGCCTCTGGCGGAGATGGCATCGAACGAAAAACTCCCCGCGGCGGTGGTGAATGTCACCAGGGATGGAAACACAAAGGGAGAGTCATAGCCGGGTAAATACGCTGTGACAGTTGCCCCTGCAAAACTGATCGCGGTCGTGGAGGTGAGGCCGACATTGTTGGCAACCAATTCACCGGTTTGCGTCCAGTTGCCGGACGGAAAGATCATATTCATGCCCGAACCGATTGGAGTCAAAACGACATTGCTGGCGTCCGTGGTTCCATAAGCCTGCAAAATGATCGGGCCGGCCTCAGACCTGGAAACCGCCAACGTCGAAATCGCTGTCAACAAAAGGACACAAGAACTCAAGATTCTCATGGGGACTCCTCAGGGTGCTTCGACGAACAACGACGTTGTCGCGCAACGTCGACGTGAGAAACCAATCGGGATGGGCTGACAGGAACGATGATCTGAACACCCAACCTGATTTCGCTCTTTAGCGTCAGATCTCGACGGTGTCCACCGACCCGAGTCTGCAGATAAACAATTGGACACCGTTGCCGCCGTAGACGTGAATCACGGGGACGCAGCTCGTTTCTCGGCGGCTGCGACCCAAAACGAGCTGCGTCCCTGTTGTCAGGATCTCGCTAGCGGGGTGGCTTCCAGCGGTTGATGTCCTGCGGTCTGACCTGGGGGTTGGCCAGGGTCTCGAAGACTTCGGCCATCGAGAGGGCGAATTCGGCCACCGAGAGATTGTCGGACGTAATCCAGATCGCCGCGTCATCATCGAGAGAGAACCCCGACAAGCCATGGTTTGGGGCGGGTTCGATGTCAATCGCGAATGGCTGGAATGACGTGGTGCAGAACAAGAAATTCTGGTGCTCCTGAAGATCGAGAGCACTGAGAATGGGATCGGCCCCGGTCGGCTCCACCTCCTCCCCGTAAAGCCTCTCGTCGGGCGCAGCCCGAGAGTTGGTCTCCCCGCTCCCGGGAAGCGCGATCACCGGGAAATCGGCCGTGAGTTCCGCCGACGGGACTGACACGGGAATGCCCGCAATCGCCGTGCACGACGCACTGCCAGGCCCGATCGCCTCAATCGGCCCCGCCCAGCCTGGCGAACACACCCCGGCCACCAACAGCCACAGCACGCGGTTCGTGAGTCTCATCGTCTCGCTCTGTGCAGAGGAGGGTCAGACAACCTGCGGTGTTCTGCCCGATCTTCGCTCTTTGGAGGACTTCCCTTTGGTGGACCCGGTCACCAAGTCCACTCCTGGCGTCACTATGAAGTCCACGGTCAGGGACAGTCACTCAGGCATGAGCAAAAATCCAAAAGTCATGACGATGAGAAATGCGATGGCCCTACAATCGGCACAACCGGAAAACCTGTGCTGGAAAAGAGTATTCTGCCATGGGTTGGCATTCCTGTATGGCAAGAAAGACATTGTCTGGACAGTCAAAACGGGGACGCAGCTCGTTTCTCAGAGGCTGCGACCAAAAACGGTTTGCGTGCCCGTTTTGCGAAACAAACCGGAAAACGAGTTGCGTCCCCGTTTTCAGGACCCCGTGACCGCCAGCGCTGGGGCCGGGATTTCCAGCAGCTTCCGCGCCTGGGCGGCCGAGGTGTCGACCACCAGGCTCACCCGGAAATGCACCGAGCCGGTTTCGGGAGCGGTGAATTCCCAGTGCGGAACAATTGCCGTGCTCTGGAACACCGCCTCATAGCCACCTTCACTCTGGCTGATCGTCTCGATCGGCACTGCCCAGACACCCGCCGGGTGCGAGAACTCGAGCGCCACGTCCAGCCCCAGCCACTCATCGACCACCCCCACCCGATCCATCCCCTGCAGATCGAGCGCGGTCTCCAGAGGGCCCCGTGTCGCTCCACGACTGTCGTAGAAATAGCGGTCCGACGCCCCCGCAGCCATGCCTGCCAGGTTGAATTCGACCCCGAAGTGCAACGGCACTCCCCGTGGCAATTCATCGAGCCAGTAGTCGAACTCCAGCCGTGAACCACCCGCTCTCAGGCAGACCGACTTCGTGACCGTGCAGCGATATGGCCCGACATTCCCCTGGCGGTGCATCCGCACTTCACAGCGGTCCGCCTGCTGCCGGATCGTCGCCGCATACGCTCCCAGGGTGAAATCGCCAATCGATCCCTCCCCCTGCCGGAAGCGTTCGAGTGTCAGCCCGGGCTGCAGGAAGTGATCGACACACCCCTTCCGCGGCCAGCGGTCGTAGATCAGCCGGCGGTGCAGGTCGGGCTGCTTGCAGGTCGCCTGGTGATGGATGCTGCGGGCTTCGGCAGCGCCATCGTGACCGGCCGGTCCCTCTGCCGCGGTGTGTGCCGCCAGGTCGACAATCGCCTGGTGATACAACTCGGGACGGCGATTGAGCGTCGCCAGCAGGTTGTGCGCGATCGACCGCACATCGAGTTCGTACAGGTGCCCGCCACGCGCCGGCGTGAAATACGCCACCAGCCGGTCTCCCGCCAACCGCACCTCTTTCCGACCGTCCAGGTTGTAGTCGCTGGCATCGACCGCACACCACGAACGACCCCGCCCCGCCACCCGTTCCAGCCGGGTCTCGGCTTCAATGAGGTTCCGGTACACCGCGTTCCGCAGGTGGGGCAGGTACAAACCGCCAAACGCTCCGTGCCAGTACGGGCAGTTGCACTGGGCCCGGTACAGTTCCTGGCGGGCCCGGTCGAGGTCTCTCTGCTGGGGGGCGTCGGGCTCCTGCTGTTCGAGGTCGGCCAGGCGGGCTGAGACCTGCAGCATCCGCGCTGTCATCTCGTTGCTCTCGGGATATTTCACCCGGAAATTCCGCCAGAAGCCTCCCCGCGCGAACCGCCGCGCCACGGCTGTGTCTCCCCCGGCACCGGCATCCCAGCCGGCCGTCAGTCGGTGGTACTCTTCCTGCCGGGGAAGCGGCAGTGACCACTCGGTCATCTCGCGGTAACTGCCATCGGGAATATAGACCTTCCCGACTGGCGGAACCTGGTCGATCACGTCCGACAACCGGCAGGGAATGAGCCAGTCGCCATGTTGCCGCAACGCTTCGAAAAACCGCCGCAGCCAACCCCCGGCGTAGACCGGCTCACGCGTCCCGGGCCAGGTGCCGAATTTTTCGCCATCGTCGCCAAACGTCACGACCGCATCCGGGCAACGCTCGCCAACCTGCCGCAGGTAATGGATTGTTTCCGAGGGATCGGCAAACGGAATCGTGTACCGCAACCGTTCGCTCCCGGGGAACACCCGCAGCAACCGGCCTTCATCCTCGGTCAGGTAGTAGCCGTGCAGTTCATCGTCCACCAGCCCGGCCGAGCGAAAGTGATGGTCGTCGAGAATGGTTGCCTCGATGCCTGCCTGGGTCACATCGCCCACAAACGACTGCTCCCAGACCCGTTCGGGGACCCACATCCCGCGGACCGGACGGCGGAACAGTTCTTCGAGCCGGGCCGAGTACTCAACGATCTGCCCCAGGCGATCTCGCCGGGGAATCGACGCCAGGATCGGCTCGTAATAGGGGCCTCCCAGGATCTCGATCTGACCCCGGTCGACAAGGCTTGCCACCCGGTCGATGTACTCGGGGTGGTGCTCGACCAGCCAGTCGAGCAGGCAGCCTGACAAATGCAGCGAGATGACAATCTCGGGGAACTCGGCCAGCACGTCGAGAAACGGACGGTAGCTGTCCTGGTAGGCGGCCTCGCAGACGCCGTCGAAATTGCCGATCGGCTGGTGATTGTGCAGCGCCAGCACGAGGCGCACGCGGTTGGCCATCGAAGTCACCCGGGAATTGAGTCTGCAGAACATGACCAGCGCTGGGCCGACCCACGTCGGACCAAGCCCCGGCGACAGCAGAGCGCTCTCCCCGCGTATCGACACTCTCGCGGGTGGGACTGTAGCGATTCTGCGGAGAATGCCGGCGCGGATTGCCCGGTTTGTCGAGTTGGCCCAGCCTGTTTTGTCTTGGGGGTCTGCCCAGATTCTCAGGGGGCCGCTTTGAGTTCGTGGAACGACACCGTCGTGAGACCGATTTCGCCATACCGCTCGGCTTTGCGCTGGCTCGGCCCGAATTCGCCCCGTTCATAGAGCACGGCAATATCTCCATTGGGGAGGCGGGCGATATCGGAGTAACCTGTGAAATAGGGGGCCGGCCTGGGAGCGTAGCGGAACGACCGGGTCCAGGTCTGGCCATCATCGACACTCAGCCTGAGTGTGCCGTTGGACCGCTGGGTGGCGTCTGCAGGATTCGAGAACAGCACCTGCCCGCGACCGGTCTGCGGGTCGAGACCATAGAAGAGCAGGCTCGCCTGGCAGCCACGCGGTTCGACCAGGGCCCGGTCGATCCGGGCGGGGCCAAACGTGGCTCCTCCATCCTGGCTGATGGCCACGACCCGGTGTTCTTCGTCCCCCCGCTGATTGCGGCTGTTGAGCATGAGTTCGCCAGTGCTCAGTTCAACAACAGTGCACTCGGTCGAGCGTTTCCGGTCGAGGGACCCTCCCAGGTGCCAGGTTGCCCCCTGGTCATCGGAGTACAGGATGTGCGAGACCATCCCTTTCCCCACGGCATGACGCCCCGGAACGACGATTCGCCCCCGATGCGGTTCGCGTTGCTTGACGATGGCATGGCAGGGACCGGTTCCCGACCAACCCCAATCGGGCTGGCTGACCATGGCGGTGATGTTGCGTGGCTGCGACCAGGTGAGCCCATCGTCATCGGAATGAATCTCATACACTTCTCGGGTGGTGCGGTCCTCTTTCGAGAGGATGGATTTGTTCCAGACGTACAGGGCCAGCACCCGGCCCGAGTCGAGCACCACGGGGCAGACGCACTTGCAGGGATGGAGACCGTCATTGGCCAGCACCTGCAGCGGGCCCCAGGTCTTGCCGCCATCGACCGAACGGCGCAGCACGATATCGATGTCACCTTCATCCTTGTGGTCATTCACCCGCCCGCCGCAGAACGCGAGCACCGTTCCCTGAGAGGAGACCACGAGGGCGGGGGTCCGGTAGACGGCATAGCCTGCCGTTCCCCCCAGGAAGGGGACCGAATCAATCCGGGATCGGTCGTCGGCCCCCGTGTCGTGCACCCGCAGCGCCGCGATCACCACCACGATACCCCACCAGCCGCGCATGGTACTGCCCTCCCTCCTGAAACCTTTCGTCCCCCTGAACCAAACGGTCTAATGTCTTGTCTCTGGAATTGTCTGTCCAGCACAGTTTTGGGAGTGTTTCCTGTCCACCTCTGGGCGCGCTCTGATTCCATGCCCCAACTGCACAACATCTGCCTGCTGACCGACAGCTACAAGGTCAGCCACTACCTGCAATATCCACCGGGGACCCGGCGGGTCTATTCGTACTTCGAGTCGCGGTCGGGAAGTGTGCATCCCCAGACGGTCTTTTTCGGGCTGCAGTACTGGCTGAAGGAGTACCTGTCGGGGCCGGTGGTCACGCAGGCGGGGATCGACGAGGCGGACGAACTCTGCCGCCTGCACTTTGGTCAGCCGGTCTTCAACCGCGCGGGGTGGGAACACATCCTGAACCACCACGGCGGGCGGTTGCCCGTGGAGATTCGGGCGGTTCCGGAGGGAACGGTCGTCGATGCGTCCAACGTCCTGATGACGGTCGAAAACACCGACGACCGGGTCTACTGGCTGACCAACTATCTGGAAACGCTGCTGGTGCAGACGTGGTATCCCTCGACCGTGGCGACCCAGAGCCGGGCGATGAAGCAGGTCATTGCCCGGGCCCTGGCCCGTTCCGGAGACCCGTCCCAGATCGGGTTCAAGCTGCATGACTTTGGCTTTCGGGGAGTGACCTGCCCCGAGCAGGCCGGCCTGGGGGGACTGGCCCACCTCACCAGCTTTCTGGGGACCGATACTTTGGCCGCCCTGCAATTCGGACGGCGTTTCTACCACGCCCCAATGGCCGGGTTCTCGATCCCGGCTGCCGAGCACAGCACCATCACGTCGTGGGGCAGGGCGGGAGAGATTGATGCCTGCCGCAACATGCTGCGGCAATACCCCACCGGGCTCGTTGCTGTCGTCAGCGACAGCTACGACATCTTTCACTGCTGTGCCGAGATCTGGGGCGGCGTGCTGAAAGCCGAGGTCCTGGCGCGCGACGGGACCCTGGTCATCCGCCCCGATTCGGGAGATCCCCCGACGACGGTGGTGCGTGTGCTGGAGATCCTCGGGGAGAAATTTGGCAGCAGCAAAAACACGCAGGGCTACCGGGTCTTGCCGCCGCAGGTGCGGGTCATCCAGGGGGATGGCATCGACTTCGCCATGCTGGGGAAAATCCTCGAGGCGGTCCTGGCGGCTGGATGGTCGGCTGACAACATCGCGTTTGGCTCGGGTGGCGGCCTGTTGCAGAAACTGAACCGGGACACGCAGCGGTTTGCCTTCAAGTGCTCGTCCATTCTCGTGGGGAATGCCGAACGTGACGTCTACAAGCAGCCGGTGACCGATTCGGGGAAGATCTCCAAGAAAGGGCGGCTCAAGCTGGTCCGCCGCTCCGACAGCCCGGATCACCACTTCGAGACCGTTCCCCTGTCCGACCCCCGTCCCGATCAGCTTCAGCCGGTTTTCCGAAATGGGGCGTTATTGTCCGAAATGACTCTCGACGAGGTCCGGGACCGGTGTGCCTTGGGGCTGCTTCCCGGGTAGTCCAGCCGGAGGATCGTCCAGCGGGCTGGCCGAGATCGCCGTCGCATCGACGGCTCGCTGGTCAGACGCTGACGGCAGGCAGTCGTCGTCTTGCCGCAAGCGCATCGAGTCCGGGGGTGAAGAATGGACTGCGGGTCCCGAAATGATGGAACGACTGCACCCGCCGGCCTGTCGAGCCCGGTCGGTCCTGCGGATCAGGTCCGACCGGTCTGCCTCAGAATGGGTTCGAGTTCTTCGACGAAGTCGTTGACATCCTGGAACTCGCGGTAGACCGAGGCAAAGCGGACAAAGGCGACCTGGTCGACCTCCCGCAGGGAATTGAACACCAGTTCGCCAATCGAGCGCGACGGGACTTCCCCCTCATAGTTCTGATAAATCTCGCTTTCGACCTGCGCGACGAGACGGTCGATCTGCTCGGAGCTGACGGGGCGCTTGTAGCAGGCCTTCTCGACGCCGAGGAAGATCTTGCCGCGGTCGAACGGCACGCGGGTGCCATCCTTCTTGACCACCTTGAGCGGGGTTTCCTCGATCTTTTCGTAGGTTGTAAACCGCTTGCCACACTTGAGATTCAGGCATTCCCGCCGTCGTCGAATCGCAAAATCCTCGCTCGCGCGAGAGTCAATCACGCGGGTCTCACTCTTGCGGCAGAAGGGACACAACATGCGGGTGACGTTCCCACGAGTCAGGGGACCGGATGACCCATGCTATCCCGCGCCCCCTGGGAATTCCAGACGGTTCGTCTTCCATCTTGCGTTTTGCCCCCCCGGGGCTGACAATCGACGCATTGTTTCGCCCGGTTTCGCGCTGGTTTCCTGCCGTCACGAAATCGTTTCCCGGCGCACTCTTTCCGGCCGTGCGTGGCCTGAGGTTGTGATGCAGACCAAGCCCTTCCCCCACAACCTGTCCTGTCATCGCCAGCCCCGTCTATGCATGTCGTGGCAACCGCGGGGCTGGTGCCGCCTGTGTGGTCTGCTGGGACTCGCCATTGCCCTGCTCGCCGGCGTCCCCCTTTCCAACACCCGTGCCGACGACGAGCCCCAGACCCCACCCCGGAAGGTGGCCGGCGACCCGGCTGGGGAATCCAAACCCGACTCCGGGAAAGGGGACAGCAAAGACGGCGACAAAAACGAGAAAGACAAAGACAGCGACAAGAAGGATGGCGACAAGAAGGACGCCGCCAAGCCCAGAAACCCGCTGACCGACCTGATCATCCGCAACTTTCGACCGGCGAAGGGGGCGAAGACGGTCCCCTCGGTGCCGACCGAACCAGTCCCCGACAAACCGGGGGCCAAGAAGCACACCAAGGATCCCACCGCCCCCTACGACCAGAAGGGAGCCGGCTACCTGCTGAAGGCCAAGGGGCTGGTGGAAGCGGGAGACTGGCCGGCAGCCCTCGACCTGCTGCAGAAGATCTCGGAACTGCCCGAGGACTCGCTGTTTGAGTCGGAGGGATCGTGGAGCTCGTTGCGGGGGGCGGCCGACGAGCTGCGCGGCCAGGCCCCCGCCGAGCTGCTCGAGCAGTACCGCACCCAATACAGCGGACTGGCACAGCAACTGTTGACCGAGGCGGTTCAATCGGGACGACCGGCCGGACTGGGGCGGGTCGCCCGGGGTTACTTCCACACCCCCGCCGGCTACGACGCGGCGAACCGGCTGGGGTCGTACCACCTCGAGCGGGGCGAATACGCGGCGGCAGCCCGGTGGTTCGCCGCCCTGTGGCGGGCCAGGCCCGAACTGACCGAAGACCGGCAATGGCGCCTGAAGAGTGCATTTGCCCTGCGGGGGGCCGGGCTCGAAGAACCCGCCCGGGAACTGCTCACGGCCGCCGGAACCCAGGGGCTCGACCTTGCCGGTGCCCGCCAGGAACCGGCCGCCTGGTGGCAGGCCCGCACGACCCCCCTGGGGCTCGATGCTGGTCCTCAGCGTGACTGGCCCCAATTCTATGGCAATCCCGCCCACTCGGGGCGGCAGCAGGGGGGCACTCCACTGCTGCTCTCCCGTTGGCAGCACCGGTTGACCCAGAGCGAGTCGGCGCACGAGCAGTTGTCCAACCTGCTCGAAGACCTCACCGATGCCCAGTTGCCGACGATTCCCGTGATGACCCCGATCCTCGTCGATGGGCTGCTGGCAGTTCGCACGCTCTACGGCGTCCAGGTGATCGAGGTCGCCACTGGTCAGCTCCTGTGGTCATCGCTCGAAGAGCAGCCGATCGACGCCATGGTCCGGCAGAATGGGGCCGGCTTTGAGCAGCATGAGTTCTTCAATGGCGGAATGGTCGTCCGGCAGATGATGCCCGGGATGGGGAACTTCGGGTACGCCCAGGGAATGGGGGAAAACAGCCCCCTGGCGCGCCTGCTCTTCAGCAATGCGAATTTCGGGTTGGTGAGTTCCGATGGCATCCGCCTGTTTGTGCTGGAAGACAGCCAGTTCCTCACGTCACTGCAGCCGGGTCAGCAATGGGGCTGGGGAGGCATCCCCGAGAAGGTGTTTGAGGTGTCGACCCGGCTCACCGCCTATGACCTGCGCACCGGGCGCCCCCTGTGGGAGGTTGGTGGCCCCGCCCAGGGGGAAGAACTCGATCCTCCCCTCGCGGGCTACTTCCTGTTTGGCCCCCCGGTGGTCGACCGGGGAGAGATGTTCGTGATTGGGGAGGCGACCTCGGGAGATCGGTCGGGACAGATCCGTCTATTGTGCCTCGATCCCGCCTCGGGAACCGAACGCTGGTCGCAGCTCGTCGCCTATGCCGACGTCGGAATCGGGAAAGACATCGGCCGCCGGTGGCATACGGCACAGCCGGCGATCGACAACGGGCAGATCCTGTGCCCGACCACGGTCGGCTGGCTGGTGGCCGTCGACCGGACCACCCACTCGGTGACCTGGGGCTACCGTCCGCCACGTCCCCAGCAGCCGCAGATGAATGGTCCCGATGGCAATCCGCTGGGACAGGCCGTGCCGCAGTTTTCCCTGGCGGGAATCTGGCATCCCACTCCCCCCATCGCCTCGGGGGGGCGTGTGCTGCATGCCCCGATCGATGCGCAGGGGTTCCTCTACTGCCTCGACCAGTCCAGCGGCAAAGAGCTGTGGAACAAGCCCCGGGGGAACGGGTTGTATGTCGCGGGTGTGTTTGACGGGCTGGTGGTGGTGGTGGGGCGCGAGATGACCGTGGCGTACCGGTTGTCGAATGGTGAACAGGCCTGGACCGCCAGCCATTCCATTCCCTCGGGGCGGGGGATGGCGAGCGAAAACCGGTATCACCTGCCGCTCGCCTCGGGTGAGGTCGCCACGCTCAACCTGGCCAGCGGAGAGATCGCCTCGCAGACGTATCTCCCCGAGTCGGCGGCCGGTGGGGTGGGCAATCTCGTGCTGTCGCAGGGGTTGTTGATCTCGGTCGATCCCTTCGCAGTCACCGCCTTTGAAGATCGCGAAACGATCACCAGCGACATTGCACGGCGAAAGGCGGCCGATCCGAATGATTCGGTCGCCCTCTTGCGGGAAGCCGAGATGGCCCTGCTGCAGCGCAGCCACGAACCGGCGATCGAGTTGCTGCGCCGAATTCCAGCTGGGGCACTTGCCGAGGCCCCGGAGGCCCGCCGGAGAAACCTGCTGTTCAGTTCGCTGCAGGCCCTGGTCCGGGCCGACTTCCACCGTGCGAGCATCGAAGATGACATGCGGCAGCTGCAGGAACTGGCGACCTCCCCCGAGCAGATCCTGGCCCTGCGCCGACTGCAGGCCGACCGGTACCTCGCCGACCGACAGTACTCCGCTGCCTTCGATGCGTACCTGCAGCTGGCCGACGATTCCGGACGGCAGATGATTCCGCAGGACAACAACCCTGCGGTTCAGAGCCCCGCGGTCCAGGTACGGGCCGACTGGTGGGTGGCGGGCAAACTGGTCGACCTGCTGGCCAGCCTTCCCGAAGACCAGCGGCCGGCCCTCGAGGGGCGAGTGGCCGAACTGGCCCAGAACAGCCTGGCCGGGGGTGTCGAAGAACGCCGTCATTTTCTCGGCCTGTTTCCCGATCATCCCCTGTCGGACGAAGTCCGGCTGCGGTATGCCGACGACCTGGCGGCCGACCGGCACCTGGCGCGGGCCGAGTTCCACCTGCTGCGGGTCGCCCGCCGGGGCACCCCGGCCCTGGGGGCTCGGGCGATCGAGCGATTGGCCCGGCTGCTGGAGGAGTTCGGGTTGCGGGAAGACGCCCAGGCGACCGCCCGGTTGCTGGGGACCCGCTGGCGTGACGCGACGTTTCCCGATGGACAGACCGGCAACGAGGTCTCCGCGAAGCTGCTGCAGGGCTGGCCGAAGGAGGAAACCCCCGCGCGTGGCATCACATGGCCCGAGGCCGGGTTGCGCATCGAGCGGATGGCAGCCAACTACCAGAATGCCACCAACTTCGAGCTGGGCCAATTGGGGCCACGCATTCCCCTGTTTGGACGATACCGGCTGAACGTCGACCCCCAGTCACAGCGGCTTGACATGGTGGAGGGTTCGACCGACGCGGGGTACTGGACCCTGCCGCTGCGGTTGGCCACCGGCGGCAACGACGGGGGGACGGCCTTCGCCCGATCGAACGGACACCGCCTGCTGCTGATGTTCCAGGGGGTGCTGCACATGCTGTCGCCATCCGAGAAGCAGGCGTTGTGGACCCGTCCGCTCGATGCACGCGGGGTGCAGCAATACTTCGGCCGGCCCCAGACCCCCTTCCTCCCGCTGCGGACCATCTCGGCCGGCAACAACCGCCAGCCTCTGCAGATCCAGGCGTCCGCCGGTCCCCTCACGCTGATGGGTGAAGAGGTCATCTGCGTGCAGGGACGACGTTTCATGCAGGTGCTGGATGTCGAGACGGGCGAGGTCCGCTGGCAGATGCGCGTCATGCGGAATGGACTGTCGCTGGGAGGGGGGGATCGGGTGGTCTATCTCAACGCGCTCGATCCCCAGGCCCTGGCCCAGGGACAGCTCGCCATGCGGTCGGCACCCATTCCGGGCCTGCCCCGGCGCGGTGCCCCGATGGGCCCCCAGGCGCTGCGCACACTGGATGGCCGGTCGGTGGAGGTTCCCAGGTTGAAGGAACTGCAGCAGAAGTCGCTGCACACCCTGGGCGATGACCTGCTGCTGGCCACGACGACCGAGATGGAGGTCGAGTTGCGGCGACACGATCCCATCACCGGGCAGGACCGCTGGAAACTCGCCCTGCGCAAGGGGGTGCTCGCGGCCCTCCTCGACGAAGAACGCCTCGCCTGCGTCGAGCCGGCGGGGAAGGAGGTGAAAACCTCCGCCCTCACAGTGATCGATCTGGTCGATGGTTCGCGCCAATCCTTCGAGGTTGCCGACATCGAGATCAAGGCCAAGAACGAACTGTTTGTCTTCAGCGACCGCGAGCAACTGTACCTGGTGGTCAATCGCCCCGGTGCCGTGCAGAACTACTACAACGAGCAGCTCCCCTATGTGCGGATCAACGGGACTGTCGCCACCTTCGATCTCGCCTCTGGACAGCCCCGCTGGAAGCAGCAGGTGCTGGGCCAGAATCTGCTGCTGGAACGTCTCGAGTTTTCCCCCGTGCTGCTGTTTGTCTCGCGCAAGTTCGAGAACAAGGGACAGATGAATTTCTGGTCGATGCACCTCGTCGCACTCGACAAGCGGACGGGAACCCGCAAGCTTGACGAGAAGTCGGCCCAGCAGCCGGGCTTCCGCAGCCTCACCATCAATGCCCGCGATCGCTACATCGAGCTGCGGGGTTGGAACGATCGGTTGCGGCTTTACCCCAGCGACCAGGCGGCCGTCGCCCCCCCCGCCCCCGAGACCAAGCCCGACGAAAAGAAACCGGACGAGAAAAAACCAGACGAGAAAAAAACCGAGGCCGCGACTGCTCCCGCCGAGAAACCAGCCGAACAACAGCCTGCAGCCGAAGAGAAGCCGGCAGCCGAGTCGAAACCAGCCGAGTCGAAACCAGTCGAGT
>Ga0315902_10002855_pt1 | contig 26357 bp, 22 predicted proteins | sample LakEriMetagenome_9_FD_203523 | JGI IMG/M metagenome (GOLD analysis project Ga0315902, IMG submission 203523) | Freshwater fungal communities from buoy surface, Lake Erie, Ohio, United States - Buoy 12 MA117 | ecosystem: Environmental > Aquatic > Freshwater > Lake > Lake biofilm | place: USA... | reverse complement strand
CGCTTTGCAAGTTGATGCAACCGAAAGATGCATGATCGAATTCGACATCTTTCTCTTCTTTGTCGTGTGGACGGTGATCGGAAACAACGGTGTCAATTGTGCCGTCCTTTAGTCCTTTCCACAATGCCAGCCGGTCGCTTTCTCTGCGCAGCGGAGGCATAACCTTGAAATTGGAGTCGAATCCAAGAACGGCTGTTTCATTGAATAATAAATTCATCACATGAACATCGCATGTCAGCTTCAATCCTTTTCCTTTTGCCAGTTTAACGAGTTCAACTGATTCGGCACATGAAATTCCCGATAGGTGCAAGTTTCCACCTGTGTATTCAAGTAGCCTAATATTACGTTCTATCTGAATGATCTCGGCAATTGTGGGATCCGCTTTCAGTCCGGTGCGCGTGGAGGCTTCCCCTTCGTTGACCATACCCTTACCAGCTAAGGAATTATCCCTGGAGAATGCGCTGATGCGCCCATTGAAATTCTTGGCATACAATAGCGCTCTGTACATAATACCTGAACTCACCGGAACGAGGTCATCTGTGTACATTCTCACTCCTGAAAGATACATATCGTACATTTCTGCCAGTTCATCCCCTTTCAACTTGTCGGTGATGGCTCCTAATGGATGAAGGGTGGTTACGTGTCCATCAGCTCTGCGTAACATGTATTCCACTTCAGTTTTGCCATCGACGACCGGTTGAGTAGACGGTAAAACAGCAACATGCGTGTATCCTCCGAATGCAGCAGCATCTAGACCAGAAGCTATGGTTTCTTTGTGTTCATCGCCCGGATCACAAAAGTGTGCTTTGAGATCAGTCCAACCTTGGGAAACATGAAGATCTTCCCCTTCAATGATTTTTGCATCGGAAGCATGAAGATCCATACCGATTGATTCGATCTTTCCTTCATTGATAAGAAGGTCCACAACGTTCCCGTGGTGATCAGAAGTCGGGTCTACTACGGTGACTTTTTTGATCAGTATCTTCATCAGTATTCAGTTTATTTCCAAAGTTTGAGGACGAGCATTTCGGCAAACAGAAAAACCAGCGCTAAAATGATGAAAAGTCGCCAATATTCAAACGGTTTGTCAATATCTATTTTAGCCAGACTTTGTCCCTTGTCAATCTCGAAGGAAGCAACATTTGTTAATCCAGAAGCCATAAGCTGTTCGCGCAACATATCAACAGGTGAATATTCCGTTTGGGATTCCTTTCTCGAATAGTTCAGTGATAGCATCCCATCGACTCCCTCCCCCGTAATTCGGTAACTTCCTGATCTCAGGTAGTCTGTGGCCTCAAGGCCATTCAAAAGGATGTAGCTTGTCAACCCACGTTTTTCCGTTTTTGGAATGAAATCGATCTTTCCATCCTTGAGATGAACCGGCTCTTCTCCCAGTTGTTTTTCATAGAGAGGATACATTGCGTCACTTCCCAATGTGAGTGCGATCGGTGCTTTTTTCTGGCTTAGCTCTCCAATTCTGAGCAGCACGGATGGATAGAGAGACTCTGCCGTGAACGTACCAAATTCCGGAGTAACGGCGATGGTAAAAAGAAAAGCATTCACAGCACCGTTGGAACGAAGGAGCAGGGGGAAGCCGTTCTGAAAGCTGATCAGCTCCATGGATCGTGCGTCGCTATTGCGCTCCAGTGTGTATGCCTTGGCGACAGAACTCAAATTCAGCTCTTCTTTCTTCTTGTCGAACATTCCTGAAAAGAAAGGATCTTCATACTCGATCTTTCTGATCCTTGTTCCCTGATTTGTGGTTCCTCCAAATGCCGGTAGGTACAATTTATTCAATAAATCTCTGTATTCGGTTTTTTCCGCTTCGTTACCAGGAATGATCGCCACAGATCCACCACTCTCGGCAAATGCGATCAACTGCTCTGTTATGCCGGAAGCCACCGATCGAAGACCGTTCAAGAAGACCAGCTCTTTTCCTTTCAGTTCATCCAGCGTAAATGCAGTATGGTCGATCGCTTTAACGCTATAGTAGGGTTCGAGCAGATAAACTTTTTCCACTGTTGGACTGAAATCCTCACCATTCACAATAAGAATATCGGCATGATCATCTACCATGTATGAGAAATGGTAGTCATCATCCCAAAAAAGCTGTTTATCGTTTACTGTTACTTTTCCTTTTTTTGTTCCACGGATCTTGTCAGTGTAGTTAATCACAGTAACTGCTTTTTCCTTAGCGGGAATGTCGATGAAAAGATCACGTCGAACGTTACCCGCGCTGAATTGAACTTCCACATTGGTTAGATCGGCATCACTTTGGTTGACGATCCGAATGTTCAATTCATTGTTCGTGCCAACACGCCTGATCGGCGATGAGAACCAGACAGAGTCGATGTATAAGTTGGAGCGGTCTTGAGGTGAGAAATGGATCGGGTAATAATAGCCTTTGTCATCAGCCTGTATCTCTTTCGTTGATGATGTGTTTTTCTGAAAGTCGGATAATAGCAAGTATTGTCTTGAACCTATAGCACTATTCGTTTGACTTTCATTCTCCAGTACCCCCTGCATCCATGTGATCACATCGTCGAGCTCTCTGACCATTGGTCCGGGTTGGATCTTATCGAGGTATTCCAATGCTTCTGGTTGCGTGAGAATTCTTTTTTCGGTTCCGCTCAGGTCGTTGGTTGCAATAATGAAAGAGGTCTTAAGTGCCGCGTTTTTGATTGTTTTGCGGGCAAATTCTCTTGCTTCAGAGATCAGTTCCCCTTCAGTTCCCTTCGCGGTCATGGAGAATGAATTGTCAAGGTAAATAGCGATCACCGGTTTGCCGCCTTCGGCACCGTTGTCCTCTACAGGGAAATAAGGTTGTGCAAATGCCAGGATAAGCGCTGTCAATGCCAAAATCCGGAGAACAAGAACGATCAGGTGTTTTAATTTCTGGGTGGATCGTGTTTGCTGTTCTACAAAGCGAAGGAACTTTAGATTGGAGAAATAAAGTGTTTTGTAGCGGCGAAAGCTAAACAAATGGATAATAACCGGAATGACGAGAGCGAACAAGGCCCAAAGAAATTCAGGATACACAAATCTCATAGCTCAAAAGTAAGAAAAAAGAGGGTAATCGGAGTATGGATGTGCGGCTGTTCAAAACTTTTCAAAAGCACCTAATCCAAAAAGTGCAAAGTCATATTTTACCGGATCGACAGAATCGAATGAACGCAGGCTTGTCATGATTTCCTCAAGAGCTTTCCAGTCGTCTTGTTTCCGCGTTAAAAGTCCAAGCTTTCTTGCGTTGTTTCCCGTATGAACATCCAAGGGCAGATACAACTCAGAGGGTTGAATGCTTTTCCAAAGGCCAAAATCAACTCCTTTTGCAGAGGGTCTGACCATCCATCTCAGAAACATGTTAAGGCGTTTCGCTGCAGAGTTCTTGGAAGGGTCAGAAAGGTGTTTCGATGTTCTTGAGATTTCCTGACCATTGAGCATGTGAGCCCGAAAATTCATTATCCTTCCCTTGATCCCGGTTATCTCTTGATGTGTTTGGAAAGCCATTTCAAGCCCGCCTGTATGGTAGATCCGGTTGAGCGCATTGAAAAAGAACTTCAGGTCATCTTCATTGAATGTTCGGTGCACAAAACGAGATTTCCCGGATCGTAAATCGGCAAAATTCAGTACATAATCATGCGGTGAATCTCCCATGATCTCCGCGATTCTGCTGCTACTTTTGATGATGGATGAACGATTTCCCCACGCAATCGTGGCGGTGAGCAATGCCATGATCTCGATGTCTTCTTTTTTAGAATAACGGTGTGGGATTTGAATTGGGTCGGAGCTTAAAAACTGTGGATTCTCATACTGCGCTGCCTTGAAGTCGAGAAAGTCCTTGAGCTCCTCATGGTTCATAAGCGGTCAGGATATAATGTAACCGTCATTCATTAGCACCTTTCGATCAGCAAGTGCAGCCAGTTTTTCATTGTGCGTGACAATGACGAATGTTTGACCGAATTCTTCCCGGAGATCGAAAAATAATTTGTGCAGCTCTTCTGCGTTGGCAGTGTCAAGATTACCCGATGGTTCATCTGCAAAAATTACTTTCGGTTTGTTCATTAATGCTCTACACACGGCTACGCGCTGTTGCTCGCCACCCGAAAGTTCCCCCGGTTTATGGTCCGCCCTTTGCTGAAGGTTCAGTTTTTCAAGTAACATAAGTGCTCTTTTACGTGCCTCAGACAATCCCAAACCTCCAATCATAGCTGGCATGCAGATGTTTTCTAGCGCAGAGAATTCAGGTAAAAGCTGATGGAATTGAAAAATAAAACCAATCGAGCGGTTCCGAAAAGCAGAAAGCTCAGAAGAAGATAATTTGAATGGTTTGATCCCGTCAATGATGAGTTCACCAGAATCGGGTTTATCAAGTGTGCCTAGTATCTGTAAGAGGGTTGTTTTTCCAGCTCCGGATGAACCGACGATCGACACGATTTCTCCCTGATGAACCTCCAGATCAATTCCTTTCAAGATTTGCAGTGCACCATAAGATTTACGTATCCCGACAGCTGTTAGCATATTTATTTCAGTTTGAGCGTGTGTCCCATCTTGTCTCTTTTGGTTTTCAAATAGAGCTCGTTGTGTTCATTGCTTTGGATCTCGAGAGGAACATTTTCCACTATTGCGAGTCCGTATCCGATCAAACCGGTCCTTTTTGTAGGATTATTGGACATCAAGCGCATTTTTGAGATGCCGAGATCACGGATAATCTGTGCCCCAATACCGTAATCCCTTTCGTCACCTTTGAATCCCAGTTTAATATTTGCCTCTAAAGTGTCGTACCCTTCTTCCTGGAGCTTGTATGCCCTGAGTTTATTCACCATTCCAATGCCCCGACCTTCCTGGTTCATATACACGATGGCCCCTTTTCCCTCTTTTTCGATCAGCTCCATGGCTTTGTGTAACTGTGGACCACAATCGCAGCGACAAGAACCGAAAATATCACCGGTCACGCATGACGAATGCACACGTACCAGCACCGGTTCGTCTTTTGACCATTTTCCTTTGATTAGTGCAAGGTGTTCCAGTCCGGTATTCTTTTCCTGAAAGGCAATGAGTTCAAAATCACCATATTTCGTCGGCATTTTAACATCTACAACACGGTCGATCAGTGATTCATTGGTGATCCGGTATTTGATCAGATCCTCTATAGAAACGATCTTCAGATTAAATTTTTTAGCGATCTGCATGAGCTCAGGGAGTCGAGCCATTGTACCGTCTTCATTCAGGATCTCTACGATCAAACCGGCCGGTTCAAATCCCGAAAGTCGGGCAAGGTCGATAGCAGCCTCTGTATGTCCCGCACGCCTTAATACACCCCCTTTCTTCGCTCTAAGCGGAAAAATGTGCCCAGGCTTACCCAATTCTTCAGGTTTGGTAGTTGGATCAATGAGTGCCTTTACCGTTTTAGAGCGATCACTCGCCGAAATTCCGGTTGTACAACCATGACCGATCAGGTCGACAGACACTGTAAAAGGCGTTTCATAGGTGGCAGAATTGTCCCGAACCATAAGTTCCAGTCCGAGCTCATCACAACGATCCTCTACAAGCGGAGCACAGATCAATCCACGGCCGTATGTAGCCATGAAATTGATGATCTCAGGCGTTACATTCCGAGCGGCAGTCAAAAAATCCCCCTCGTTTTCCCTGTCTTCGTCATCAACCACGATCACGATCTTCCCATTTCTGATATCCTGTATAGCCTCTTCGATCGTATTTAACATCAATTCCATTGATCTCCTTTCTTTCTCACAAAATTAAGCATATTATTTAACTCCGATCGCTCAATTTGTCAAGGTTTCCTCCTCGTTTTCAGCCTTCAATTGTGAGTCCGTTTCGATTATTCGGCACAGTTACTATTCTCAAATAAGAAGTTGATAAAAATCATAATTCAGTCGTTCTCCAATGATTAATTTCGCGGTATGGTCATAAAAACAATTCCGGTTCAACTTCTATTACTGCTTTTGCTCCTTTCTTGTGGTGAGGAAAGAGAGTCGCTGACAGTTCAAAGGGGTGATATCGTAGAAGCAGTCTATTCCAGTGTGGTACTTGAACCCGAAGAAATGTACAAAGTGAACTCATCTGTACCCGGATACATCGATCAGATAACCGTAAAAGTGGGCGATACGGTTGATGCGGGTTTTCCGCTCATGTATATCCGTGATGTTGTTGCGGCCAATAACGCAAGTAATGCCAGGCTTTCATTTGAAATGGCGGAAAGATATTATTCCGGAGAAGTGAATCTATTGCAGGACCTGAAATTGGAGTTGCAGAATGCGGAGTTGAAGCGAAGAAACGATTCTACACAATATGTTAAGTACAAGAAGTTGTTCGACGATAGGCTAATAACTTCTGCAGAGATGGATCAGATAGAATTGGCGCATACAGCCTCAACAAATACAGTTAAAGCACTGCGCAACAAACTCAAACGATCAGAGAAGGAGTTGGGTATCTCTATGCAACAAGCGCGAAACAACATGAACAGTAGTGTTTCGCGTTCGGAAGAGGCGGTCATTCGCAATAGGATGAAAGGGGTGGTATATGACCTGCAAAAGGAACCGGGTGAATATGTCAATATGCAGGAACCAGTCGCAGTGGTGGGGTCGGCGAAGAACTTCGTTATTAAAATGCTCATCGATGAGATTGATATCTCCAAGGTTCAGAAAGGTCAACGCATAATTATCAATCTGGAGGCATATGGAAATAAGACTTTCGAGGCGATCGTTACCCGAATATCACCAAAAATGGATACCAGAACACAGACCTTTGAAGTTGAGGGGACTTTTGTATCCATGCCAGATAGGCTTTACTATGGTTTGACTGGTGAAGCGAATATTGTGATTGCGGAGAAAAAAAATGCGCTGGTCATACCAAGAGAATATATTGTTGGCAATGATCAGGTGGAAACATCTGATGGATTGAAAAGGATCAAGTTGGGAACGATGAGCCTGACGCATGCTCTGGTGCTTGAGGGATTAACAGAAGGTGCCGTGATCTTCAAACCGATGTAATGAAGTATTCAGTAGTACTTTCCATTTCCAAGACTCACCTGCTTTCTCGGAAGAAGCAAACGCTGGTAGCTGCTTTGGGTGTAACATTCGGGATTGCAGCCTATATCATCATGATGAGCTTTATGACGGGATTGAATGGGTTATTGGATGGACTTATTTTGAACCGTACACCGCATATTCATATCTACAATGAGGAAATTCCGAGTACTGTTCAACCGATCGACCGCTTAACTGAATTCAAAAACAATGTTCGATTGGTTCGGTCGGTAAAACCGAAAAAAGGTCAGACACGCGTACACAATGCGCTTCCACTAATGGAACAATTGCGCAAGATGAAGGAGGTAAAGGGCGTAACGGCATTGGTTCGAGCACAAGCCTTTTACCTCGCAGGCAATACCCGCCTCAACGCTTCACTATTGGGCATTGATGTTTTAGAGGAAGCAGAACAGTACAATCTTGGGGATTACATTGTTGACGGTTCCGCGAGAGATCTCGCAGTGCATGAGAACGGAATCCTACTCGGTAAAGGTGTTGCCAAAAAATTATCACTTAGAGTGGGAGACGTAGTGCAGCTGATCACCGTAAGTGGTGATATTTATCCACTTAAGATCGTGGGTTTTTATCAAAGTGGTCTGGCAGACATTGACAATATTCAAAGTTACATTAACATCAAAACAGCCCAGCGGCTGATGGGAGAATCTGCGAATTTTGTTACCGATATCAATGTCAAATTGTTCGATATGGAGTTGGCGCCAGCCATGGCGAAGAACTTCGAAAGCAGATTCAAGTTCCGGGCCACAGATATACAGACAGCCAATGCACAATTCGAAACCGGTTCATCTGTAAGAACGATGATCTCATATGCCGTATCCATCACTTTACTGATTGTTGCCGGTTTTGGTATCTATAATATACTGAACATGCTGATCTATGAGAAAATGAATGATATTGCTATATTGAAAGCAACGGGCTTTTCCGGGAGAGATGTTCAGAACATCTTTTTGAGTCAGGCCATGATCATCGGGTTGATCGGAGGTGCTATAGGTCTGGTGGTCGGATACGGCGTTTCTGTCATCATCGACAATACTCCTTTCGATACCGAAGCTTTGCCAACGATTAAAACCTTTCCCGTCAATTTCGCAGTGAAATATTATGTCATCGGAGTGGTTTTTGCGCTCATCTCTACCTTCTTCGCCGGATTTCTCCCTGCGAGAAGAGCGAGGGGAATCGATCCGGTTGAAATTATCAGAGGACAATAATGGAAACGATCCTGGAGGCGCGACATATCAACAAGTATTTTGATAAGCCTGAACGATTTCAGGTATTGAAAGATATTTCACTTACCGTTGGTAAGAGTGAATTTGTTTCTATTATGGGAAAGTCAGGATGTGGAAAATCAACCCTTTTATACATCCTTTCCACCATGGATACAGACTACGAAGGAGAGGTCTATCTAAATAATCAACTCATTACTGGTCTGAAGCACGATGAATTAGCCAAAGTTCGTAATGAGGAGATCGGATTTGTTTTTCAGTTCCATTATTTGCTTCCTGAGTTCTCTGTTCTTGAAAATGTCATGTTACCGGCAAGGAAATTGAATAAACTCAGCAGTGCCGAAATCGAATACCATGCCTATGAAAAGTTAAAGCTATTGGGAATCGAGGATCAGGCGCTTAAACTTTCGAGTCGTATTTCAGGAGGCCAGAAGCAGCGGGTTGCCATAGCGAGAGCCTTGATCAATGATCCAAAGATCATTATGGGGGATGAGCCGACTGGAAACCTGGACAGTAAGAATGCCGATAATGTATTTAACATCTTCCAAAGACTGACTCACGAGATCGGATTATCGCTGTTAGTCGTGACGCATGATGCAGATTTCGCAAAGCGCACAGACAGGATCATCAACATGGAAGATGGTAGGATCATTTAGTTCATTAGGTAATTTAATTTTTTCAGACGTTGTTCTGCTTGGATCCATAGGAGACTGTTTTCACCAAGCGAGGTATCGGTTCAATGAATAATGCTTATCTCAGTACCTTCTTTCGAGGAACGTACATTGAGCTCCCCGTCTATTTGATCGACCAGATCATTCATGAGTTCGAACCCAGTTCCTTTCGTTTTAAAGTTGTCAGGAAGCCCCCCACCGTTGTCACGAAAACTTAAAAAGATCTTTCCGTCGATGGTTTTTCGCAGCGATACATGCATTTCATTGGGTCTGTCCACCTTGAAAGCATATTTGTAGCTGTTTGTCATGATCTCATTACTGATCAATGCCAGCGGGATTGCTTTGTTCACTTCGATGGTAATCGGTTCGATTGTATCGTAGATCATTTTAGCGTGAAGATTGGATCCGAAAGTATAGTTAAGATTTCCAACAAGTGTCGGTAGAAACTCATCGAATTTAACCTCTCGGAAATTCTGTGTTTGATACATTGCTTCCTGAAGGGATGATAAGGAGTAGGTTTTTGATAGTAGGTTATCGAAAAGCGTTCGGTGAAAATCGTCTTTTGCTTGCTGTGATTCCCCTCGAATAAGTGCAGTTATAATGGCCAGGTTGTTTTTTACCCTGTGATTGATCTCTGCAATTAGAACCGATTTTTCTTTGACCATTTTCTCGAGCTCATCACGGTACTGGTTTTTTTCCTTTGTTTCAAGGGCAAGGTTCATCAGCTGGGTAAGTGCAAGGGCAAAATGCTGTTCATCATTATTCCATTCACGCAATGATCCCAAGTGTTCAAAACAGATGATGCCTTTGAATTTTCCGCCCGAAATAATGGGGACCTCCATCATCGATCGAATGTCTAGTGGTTCAAGATATGTTTCTAATAATTCTGCATTGAAAGGCTCTTTTTGCGCATCGGAGGAAATAATGATCTCATTTTTGACTATGTGGTCAAAATAATTCGGGAGGTCTTTTTTATGCAGCGATGCTTCCGTAGTGAACTCATTTCGGTTTCTGTCGTATGCGATCAGGCTTTTCAATCGAGAATTATCGGAATCTGCAATCCATGAATTCACGCGATCTATGTTGAGTAACTGCGAGGCCTGAATAAGTATCTCCTTCGAAAGCCCCTTCACATCACCTTCCGAAATAAAGCTGCTTTTTGAAAGACTTTCAACAACCTCAAGAAATACAGAAGATCGTGCCTTGATCATAACAGTTATAGGGTATACTTGAAATTATGGAGTCCCCATCTTCTAAACACATCAATTTTGGTAATGTTCAGATCGATCCAATGAATGAAGGCCTCTTAAATTGTCTGGATTCTCTTAATCTTTAAATGAAAGACAATGGTGTAGAATCAGTGAATTCGCTTGTTGCCATGAATAGTGCTTCCGGACAAAATGTGAAGCCGATTTACTGACCGATTCGTAAAGTTGTACATCTGATTCCAGCTGCTTAAATGCTGCAGAAAAACCCATGAGATCATCGGCCAGAAGCAAGTGTACACCATCAGATGCATGGATGGCATTTCCGGCAAGCGGCGTTGTTATGCAGGGAATTCCCAATGCCATTGCTTCCAGAAGTTTGTTTTGCATTCCTGTTCCTATTGTCATTGGAGCGACGAAAACCTTGCCGGAACAATAGGATGACCGTATATCCTCAACCCATCCAAGGAGATGTATTGATGGATTTCCTCGCGCAATCCGCCTAACAATTGGAGAGGGATTTGCTCCGGAAATAAGGCATGTTCTATTGGGAAGCTCTTTCATCAGTTTATCGATAAATGCAACAGCCTCAACGTTCGGTGCATAGGATAGGTTGCCAACAAAAACCAGATCGTAAATTGCAGTTTTTTCGGGTGCCTCGAAAAAGGTTTGATCAATGCCATTGGGTACACAAATGATCTCGTTGCGTTGGGGGTGCATAATGAGATTCCTGTCTTGTTCACTGATGATCAATTTGTGTTCGAAATAGGAGAATATAGCCTGTTCATAGCGACCCAATCGTTTTGTTTCACTTTGGAACAACCAACGCGAATACCATGGGGCGCTTTTGACTCTTCTTTCCATGCCTTTTGAAAACGCATCCATGTAATCGAGTGTTTTTGGGCACAGGTGATAGTCCTTCACATACTCGCTTGCACGGATCAGCTGGCAAAAAATATGGTCTGGTTGGATTGCAGACAACTTCTTTCGAATACGTCGTGCGATCAAAGGATCATAGAAATAGGCAACTTGAAACGGGGAGTTACTGAAGAAACTCAGTGCAATCTGCAAAGCGATCAACCACCATTTTAAACGGAAGACTTCCACCGATTTACAGTACTTTTTGAGCAGTGCGATGTGTTCAATGCTGATCTTTTCTTCCGTGAGTGCGAACAGATATATTTCGTGGGTCAAAGACAATTCTTTGAGCTGATAATAAGCACGGAGCTTATCTCCCTTTTCGAGTGGATAGGGGAATCTGGATACGATATATGCCAGCTTAGGCTTCTTTGGCTTCAAGGACATTCCTTAGTTTTTTGGAGACAGCACCGCGGCTGAAATTTTCTCGAATGAAGGCAGTTGAATTCTTGCCAAGCTTTTCGCGCAGATCCCTGTCCTCATAGAGTAGAATGGCTTTTTCAATAAGTTGCTGATCTGTATCCGCAATGATGATCGTTTCATTATCGTTGGTTATGCCTGTGGCTCCGAGTGTAGTGGTTATAACAGGCGTACCGACGCTCATTGCTTCCATGATCTTGATCCGTACACCCGAACCGGAATATACAGGACTGAGGAAGATACCTTTTTCTCTGAAAAATACAGAAGGATCTTCAACGAAACCATCGAAATGAATTCCTTCATCTGCAGGTATTTCGGTTTCTTTCACGAATGATCCGGCCAAGTGTAGTATCGCCTCAGGTAATCGCTTTTTGATGGCGGGAAATATTCTCTCCGTAAGTGCTCTTACCGTTTCCTGGTTCGGCTCCCAGTTCATACTTCCCAGAAAAAAGAAATCACGGCATTCGTAGTTGTTTTTCAAGTCTTTGTCCGGCAAGGAAAACGGAACGGTTACTAGTGGAGCACTCACGCCTAAATCTCGAAAGCTATCTTTGTCTTCGTCGGTGATACACAACAATAAATCAGCACTTTTGAGTACGTTAATTTCATATTCTCTGAGTGATGTTGCCAGCTTTTTCAGGTACCATTTTTTTAGGCGGCCCTTGGTGTTTTGTGCGATTCCCTCCCAGATCCTGTGTTCAACATTGTGCGGTCTGACAACGAGTGTTGATGGAGTTGAGTGTAAACACATCTCCAGATATGGAGTAACAAACAGACCTTCTAAGAAAATAAGCTCATAATTATGTGCTGCGAGCTTCTTTGAAAGTACTCTTCTGAAGACCTCAGAATCGAAGCGTTGGATGTTGTAGTTCCTGCCTGTGATGAGGGCTTTTAGAGCTGGCCAAGGTCTCAGTTTGGTGGAAACCTCTACAGCTTCGACATTGGAGAATCTTTGCGGATAGGCCTCTTTTCTGAAAGGGTGTTTTTCTGTTGAAATACTGAGTTGATCTACCTGCCACCCATTTAACATGAAGCACTCCAGCATTTCAGCCATTGCCCGGCAGCCTCCATCTACAATTGGAAAAACGGGTTTACTCGTCAAATAGAGGATCTTCATTTGTTGCTCCGCCATTTAAACAATTTCAGCCAGCTCTCGCGGTCGAAGATTGGAGAATCATTCGCCGCTGATCTCATCAGAATGAAAGCTATTGGTGTCAATAAGATTGACGCGAACCACATTCCCAACCAGGGCGATACCACACCGGAGGCAGCAAGGCTGTCACCGATACTGATCAGCACAAAGTAGATCATGAACAAAAGTGACGCAATCACGACAGGGGCACCAAATCCTCCTCTGCGCACGATCGCGCCGAGAGGAGCTCCAACGAAAAAGAGAATTACAATCGCATAGGTAAGAGCAAATTTGCGGTGGAACTCGATCCAGTATCCATCGAGGTCCATTTTGATCCCATTCAGGTATTCTTTTTGTCCCTCCAGATTTTGGTTTTTTCTTCGAAGACGCGATTGTGCCTGGTTGATTGCTGCAAGTTTTTCACGTTCGCTAAGCTCTCCGTAACGTATGGTTTTGTGCAACGCTGAATCAGTTTGATGGATCGCATCGTGCTGGCCTTCTTCGCTTTTGAAATGGATCGATTCAAGGTAAGCATGATCGTTCTTAAGTGCCTTAAGGAAATTGTTTTGAATGCTCAGTGCCTGTTTTTCCACTGAATCGACTGCTGTTGATATCTGAAAAACATTCAACATCTCGTGCTTGTCTTTGAACATATCTTCTTGGGAGCGACTCAATGAAAATCCACTCAGGTCGATCTTGTAAGTTGCTTGTTCAAATGAGGATCTGCGCGAGGGCCGACTTGAATGTTTGGAATGATGCCGTGTTCCATCGGGAAGAAATGTCGGTGACTGTGGAGCAAGTTCTTCAGAAACGGTCCCATTTAGAAGCTCAAAGTACAAGTATTTTCCATTCTCGGATTTGTAGATCCTCCCTTCATCTGCTTTAACTGTTTTAATCACTTCCTGAGAAGTGTGGTCATGAATCGTAATTCCTTTGAAACGATCCTCCGATCCTTCTTCAACCTTGATGGCGTACCCTTCCAACTCCTGACTGTAAACACCAGGTGTTATGATCGAAGAGATCTTGGTGTTCTGAATATCGTAGATAAGCGAATGCCACTTTAGGTTTGCCACCGGGATGACGTAATTAGCGAAATAAAAGGTACACAATGCGATCAATAAAACCACTATCATCAGGGGTTTCATGATCCTGTAAAGTGATAGCCCGCTCGATTTCAAGGCAGTGAGCTCATTGTTCTCTGCCAGATTCCCGAACGTCATAATGGATGAGAGCAAGATGGCTAGAGGTAGTGCTAGCGGTATCAGACTGGCAGAGATGTACATGAGCAGCTCGAGGATCACGAAGGTGCCCAATCCTTTCCCCATGAGGTCGTCCAGGTATTTCCAAAAGAACTGCATGACCAGCATGAACATTGAAATGGCCAATGTTACCAGAAAAGGACCGGCAAAAGAACGGATGCTGAAAATATATAGCCTTTTCAAACCGACGGGGTCAAAGCGCAAAAGTAATATTTTGGTGTCACAAGCTCGGTATCAGTAACGCCCTTATCCTTTACTTATTTCATTTTCATGCCCCAAGCACCCTTTTCAGATCAGAAACGGCTTGTTCCCACAACATTTTAGCCTCTTCGGTCTCGTCCGCCTCAGCAAAATCGGTGATCTGCATGACCACGGATTTGGTCATATCGTCAACGGAGATTCGCATTTCAAAGTAACAATCATTCCCTTCTGCTTCATCTTTCAACCATTGAAATCGCGCTGAGGTACCTGATCTTTTGCTGATCAAACGTGCGGAGTCTTCACTGCCATCCCAGAAAAAGGTATAGATATCATCCTTGATATTGACATCATCTGCAAACCATTCACTCAACCCACTCGGTGTGCAAAGCATATTCTCCAATACCTTTGGAGAGGTTTTAAGCAGGTATTCCAGCTCTATTTTTTCTTTTCCGTTCATAGTAGTTCGCAATAATGTTAACTTCGCAGCCTGATGCGCAAGTTACAATTTTCTTTTAAATGGCTCTGATCCACTCTTTTGAAAAAAGTGGCAACACCTTGTTCCGATACCGCGGACAGTTGCCAGTGCTGCTTTTTCTCATGTCTGTTCCTGTGGTATATTTTACAGATTACCGTTTTCTGGATAACAATGTACAATTATCCACTGTCTTAATGTCAGTTTGTGGTATAATTTCTTTTTTCGGACAGTATGTTCGTGCAGTGGCTATTGGTACCAGCAATAAAAATACGAGCGGAAGAAACACCAAAGAGCAGGTAGCCGAGGCATTGAATACCAAAGGCATCTACTCTACGGTGAGACACCCACTTTATTTGGGCAACTACTTCATGTGGCTTGGAATCGTTATGTTCACCTACAATATTTGGTTTGTGATTGTTTTCAGTCTTTTGTTCTGGTTGTATTATGAGCGGATCATGTTTGCAGAAGAGAGGTTTCTGGAAAGAAAATTCGGGCAAGACTATCTCGACTGGTCATTGCGTGTGCCAGCCTTTTTGCCAAGTTTTAAGAACTACGTGAGGGGTGAAATTCACTTTTCGATGAAAACGATACTTCGTCGGGAGTACTCAGGAATCACAGCAACAATTCTGGGCTTTGTATTTGTAGATGTGTGGCGCGTGTCATTTTCCAGTGGGGAGTTTACTTTCACGAACGGACACCTCATTGCGCTGGTTGTTGCATTCGGTATCACACTGATCTTGCGCACACTCAAACACTATACGAAATTGCTGTTCGAGGAAGACCGTTCCTGAGCGCAAGTATCAATCTGTGTACTGAGATGCGTAAAGCGGCGGTAAAATCGGTCAGTTTGAAGTTCCTTCAATGCATTTCCTTATCTTTCTTAATTACCTGGTGTTATTCCCAGAATGTTCAGGTGGTTCGGGGTTCTGTCCGTGATCAGGTCTCCGAGAGTCCAATACCGGGAGCGCGAGTAGTTATTGTGGCATCAGATCCCGTGATAAGAACCTTGACGGATGTGAATGGAAACTACCGACTGGACAGGGTTCCGCTTGGTAGAATTGACATGCTTATCAGCTACTCTGGCTACGAAGATGTTTTCCTGCGGGGTGTCGTGGTGGAGTCAGGAAAGGAAACGATTCTTAACGTTTCTATGACCGAAAAGATCCAACAGAATGAGGAGGTCACAGTAACCGGAAAGCGTGAAAATGCGATCAACGAAATGTCGGTTGTGAGTACGACAACTTTTTCTATGGAAGAGACCCAAAAATTTGCCGGCGCAATGAACGATCCTGCTCGAATGGCTACATCCTTTGCCGGAGTTGCGAATACCGCAGGTTTTAATAATGATATTTCTGTTCGGGGCAATTCACCCCGAGGTCTCGTTTGGCGGATGGAGGGAGTAGAAATACCTAATCCCAATCACTTTTCCAATGCGGGCACCTCGGGAGGTGGAATTTCGATCATTAGTGCTCAGCTCATGGGAACTTCCGATTTTTCGACAGGAGCCTTTGCAGCTGAATACGGTAACGCGCTTTCCGGTATTTTTGATCTTGGGTTGAGAAAGGGTAATAATGAACGATTCGAGTTTACGCTTCAAACCAGTGTTATCGGAATGGACGCAGCCATCGAAGGACCGATCAAAAAAGGATATGGAGGATCTTTTCTCATCAATTACCGGTATTCTACTCTGGCATTAATGACCAAGGTGATCCCTTTTCGTGATAATGTAACGAAGTTTCAAGATCTTTCCTTTAATTGTCATTTTCCCGCAGGAAAGGCCGGTAGTTTTGGTATTTTCGGACTCGGAGGACTAAGTAGCGATACCTACGATTCGGTGCGCGATACGCTATCGTGGGTTACTGAACCCGAGGGCCAGTATAAAGGAGTATTTACTGCGAATACAGGGATCATCGGTGCGTGGCACAAGATCAGGATCGGCAAACAAGCCTATTTACGATCTAATGTGGCTCTATCTGGCACGAACAATGGTTATTACAACGATAGCCTTGATATCTTGTTCAATCCCAATCGTTTGTACAATGAATCGTTTCTGCAATCGCGTTTTACATTCTCATCGAACTTTGTGCAGAAGATTTCGGGAAAGACCAACTTTCGTGCTGGAGCTAACTTCAATTTGATCGGGTTTCATTTTGCTTTGCAGAACAGGGTAGGAGGCAGCCTTGAAGACAGGATCAACTCATTGGGATCGACAGAGACATTTCAAGGTTATCTACAGCTCGGACATCGTTTCAATGAACACCTATCATTGAATTTCGGAGCACATTATCTTAGGCTATTATTAAACGCCACTCAAAACATTGAGCCACGGGTGTCACTCGCGTACAAGTTGAATGGTCGAAATGCACTTGCAATTGCCTACGGACTACACAGTCAGATCCAGCCGTTGGGAACTTACTTTGCATTGTCAAAAGATATGAACGGAATCAGTAGTGCGCCAAACAAAGGACTTGAACTGAGTAAGGCTCATCACGGTGTTTTGTCCTATTCCTTCGTGATCAATGAAAATCATCGGGTCAAAATGGAAGCCTACTTTCAACATCTGTTCAATGTCCCCGTTGGCCTATCCGAAGACAGTACGTTCAGCTTACTTAATTCTCCGCAAGGCTTCGATACGGTACAATTGAATTCTCACGGATTCGGGAGGAACTGCGGGCTGGAGTTCACTTTTGAACGCAGTATATACAAGGAACTGTATTACCTTATTACGATTTCGCTATTCGATTCTAAATATAAAGCGATGAACAGTAACTGGTACAATACCCGATACAACACCAACTATATCATTAATTTCACAGGTGGAAAAGACTGGGTGTTCGACAATAACGGAAAACGAAGGACGCTTACAGCCGGAATAAAAGCTACGTTGATGGGCGGCATGCGCTATACGCCTTATGATCTCGATCAGCTTGTTTCCTCGGGATATCCGGTTTTGGATCATTCAAGAAGTTTTGAAGAACAAATGCCACCATTCTTTAGAACGGATATTCGCATCGGACTCAAAAGGGATTACCGTGAAATGACGGGCACCATTTATGCTGATTTGTTGAACGCGTTCAATATTCAGAATCCTGCCGGACAATACTTCGATCAGAAGACAGGAGAAGTGAAGTACTTCTATCATTTCGGGATCCTACCAGTTTTTGGATACCGTCTAACCTTCTGAAAGAAAAAAACCGGATTGTTCCGGCCTTTTAAAATGTGATTAAATAAGATCAATGATGATGTCCGCCCGGTCCGTGCACATGGCCGTGATCGATCTCATCCTGAGTTGCCTGACGAATAGACAAAATCTCTCCGGAAAAATGTAGGTCAGTGCCAGCCAATGGATGATTAAAATCCATTTTAATGTAATCGGAAGCGATTTCAAGTATCGTACCTCTCAAATGATTTCCTTCACTATCGCTCATTGGAACAACCGCTCCCAATTGGAACAAATCCGTATCGAGACTACCATTTTCGTCGTGAAAAACATTGATAGGGATCATGACGATCATCTCTGCATTGGCTTCACCGTATGCGTTTTCGGAGAGAATAGAAAAATCGAAAAGCTCACCTGCTTGTTTGCCGCGTATATTGTCTTCGAACTCAGGAATTAGTCCTCCGACACCAAACAAGAAAACCATGGGATTCTCAGCAGTAGTTTCTTCGATCTGTTCACCTGTTTTGTGGTTCGATAATTTGTAGTTCAATGAAACTACCGTGAGATCTTGAATCGTCATAAACAAAATTTAAAAAAGTATGATAAAGTAAAGCTAAGCATAATATCCATGCAGTACATTTAACGGAGAATGTTTATTTTTGGCTCGAGTTAGGGCAATTAGCTCAGTTGGTTTAGAGCGCTACCTTGACAGGGTAGAGGTCACTGGTTCGAATCCAGTATTGCTCACAAGAGGGACTGATAAGGTCCCTTTTCTTTTTTCCCTCGTAAAATAATTCAAACCGTGCTGCGTTATATTCTGTGATTAAAAAAAACAAAATTCGCCTATGTTGAAAAAATACCCTGAAACTCTTCCTGTCCAACTGAAAGATCCGAAGCTCACGCCGAGCAGCCTAACGATCATAGCGATTCTGAACTACAGCAAATCTGTTCAGCCAATTAAACGCGGAAAGGACAAGGTACTTTTGAATCTGAACTAAATTTGTAAGAGAAGACCGTTTACCAAATTCGTGCTACTTTTTGTGACGGGTTTCTCATTTTGTTTCCTTCACTGATGTTGAAGGCTTCAAAAAATTCAGGGCAGTTCATTAACGGGCCATTCACCCGATACATGCCTGGTGAGTGCGGGTCATTGGCGATCCTGTTCTTCATTTCCTGCTCGGTGTAATTGATCTTCCATAGCTGAGCGTAAGCAATAAAAAAGCGTTGTGCAGGAGAAAATCCTTCACGAGCTTTACCGGACTTGAACTCGTCCGTCCGTGCGTAAGCATAATATGCCATGGTAAGACCGCCAAGGTCAGCAATATTCTCGCCCATTGTCAACTCGGGATTTACACAGTGTCCCTCGACAGGGCAGAAACCAGAAAAAGTTTCTCCCAATACTTTCGTTTTTTCCTCGAAAAGTTTTCGATCGCTTTCTGACCACCAGTTCTTAAACGAGCCATCAGCGGCGAACTTAGAGCCCATATCGTCGAAGCCGTGGGTGAATTCATGACCGATCACCATACCGATCCTTCCATAATTAACGGCATCTTCAGCGTTTTCATCGAAGAATGGAGGCTGCATGATCCCTGCGGGGAAAGCGATCTCGTTGAGTAAGGGATGGTAATACGCATTGACCATGTGTGCAGGCATTCCCCATTTTTCTTTGTCAACAGGTTTATTCAGTTCCGAAAGGTTCTTGTAATGCGAGTAACGGTTCGCTTCATCTACGTTGTTCACGTAGTTCGAACGTGTGAAATTCAGGGAGGAGTAATCTTCCCATTTCGAAGGAAAACCCAATTTTCGACCGATGGAGTTCAACTTGTTCAGTGCTTCATCTTTTGTTTCCCGCGACATCCAATCCAGATTTGCAATGCGTTCACGGAAAACGAGAAGAAGATTGTCTACCATCGTATTCACCCTTTCTTGTGCTTTTTGAGAGAAATACTTTTCAACAAAGGCTTTTCCAAGTAATTCACCAAATTCCATGTTGGTGATCTCTTCGATGGCGGTTTCATTGAGTGGTTTCATTTCGGTTTTTCCACTCAACACCATGCCATAGAAAGAAAAACGCTTTTTAACAAATTCCGATCCGAGGTACTTTGAATAATGGTTGATCAAATGCCATGACATGTAATCTTTGAGACTTTCCAGAGAATAGGAGTCAATCGTATTGCCAAGGTGCTGAACAAATTCAGGATTCCCAACGATTAGCGTATCAAAGGAGTTACTACCGATTTCCAGTAGGTATTTTTCAAAATCAAATTTACCGAAGAGCTTCTGCGTATCTTTCAGTGATCGCTTGTTGTAAGTTTTTTCCGGTTGTCTCATCTCCGCAGGGGCATACATTAATTTGGCAAGGGAGGTCTCCAGGGTCAGAATATTCTTTGATGCAAGACTTGCCGCCTCTTCTGAATAGCCGTAAAGCTGAAGTAAGTCATTGATGTAAATCCTGTATTGAGTTAGGATATCCTTTTTATTTTCGCTCAGGTAATATTCTTTGTTTGGCAGACTTATTCCTCCCTGAGACAAATATGAAATGTTCTTTTCCACATTCTTCAGATCTTGTCCCACACCAAAATTGAAGAAACCTGAAATTCCCCTGATGTGGTGCTGAGCCAATATGCTCACAAGTTCCGATTTCGAACGCATTTCACTTATCCGGGCAAGGTCCTTTTTGATGGGAGAATGACCCGCTTTATCACGTTCTGTCATGTCCATGTACGAAGCATAGTAATCCCCTAGCAGTTGGGCATCACTCCCTTTTGTGCTGCTTCCGGAGGCAAATCCATCTAAGATCTTCGTCAGTTTTTCTTTGTTGTTCTGCTCAAGTTCATTGAAGCTTCCCCAGCGCGATTCAGATGCTGGAACAGGGTTGTTTTTTACCCATTCTTCGTTGGCAAAAAGGAAGAAGTCATCTTGTGCCTTGATCGATTTAGACATGTAATCCGCGTTCACGCTGGAAAGCTCCGATACGTTTTTCTCCTGACTTTTGGTGTCATTGGAGTTAGATGTAGTTTCTTTACCGGATCTGCAAGCTGCAGCGATCAGTAGAATTCCGGTCAGATAAGCGATTTTTTTCATATTCAGATTGGATTATAGAGCATTTCAACATGCGGAATATCATCTTCAAGGTATTCTTTACCTGTGCTGATGAATCCGTGTTTATTATAGTATTGTTCAAGGTGCTTCTGTGCAGAAATACGGATGGGTACGCGTCCAAATTCTTCTTCTGTGTAGCGCATGCTCTGTTTCATTAGTTCGTGACCTACGCCCTTTCCGCGAATAGAATCGTCGATGACCACCCTTCCGATACCAACCTCATCGTAGTAGAGTCCGGGAGGAAGAATGCGCGCCGTAGCCACAACAGTGCCGAATCCGTCGCGGCAGATGACATGGTAACATTTTTTGTCCTTACCATCCAGATCCAGGTAAGCACAGTTTTGTTCTACCACGAATGCTTTGAGTCGCAGTGCTATGATGTCATGGAACTCATTCGTAGAGAGCTCTGTATAATATTTAACCTGCCAGGATAAATTCATGTTCTTAGATCGTTGAATTCTTAAGTTTGAATGACCCCAACATTGTATTGTTTTTCTGCCTTTTTATGGTTGGCCATATCGATACCGAGAGAGATCACGTTGCGTGTGTCAGCTGGATCAATGATCGCATCGATCCAAAGTCTGCTGGCAGCATAATACGGAGAGATCTGATCGTCGTAACGCTTTTTAATGGTGTCGTAAAGTTCTTTTTCGCGCTCCGGAGTGATCTCCTCTCCGCGTGCTTTCAATGAGGCAACTTCAATCTGGAGCAATGTTTTCGCTGCGGATCCACCACCCATGACTGCGATCTCTGCTGTAGGCCAACCCACGATCAGGCGCGGATCATAGGCTTTTCCGCACATTGCATAATTTCCGGCTCCGTAGGAATTTCCAACAACGACCGTGAATTTAGGTACAACCGAGTTTGCCATTGCATTTACCATTTTTGCACCGTCCTTGATGATACCTGCATGTTCACTCTTCGAACCGACCATGAATCCGGTTACATCTTGGAGGAATACCAATGGAATATTCTTCTGGTTGCAGTTCATAACAAAGCGAGCTGCTTTATCCGCAGAATCTGTGTAAATAACTCCGCCAAACTGCATTTCTCCTTTTGCGTTTTTGACGATTTCACGCTGATTGGCAACAATACCAACGCTCCAGCCATCAATTCGTGCATAGGCACAAATGATCGTCTTTCCATAGTTCGATTTATATTCCGTGAATTCGGAGTCATCGACCAGACATTTGATCAATTCTCTTGTATCATAGGGCTTAGAGCGATCCGCCGGGAGTATCCCGTAGACGTTCTTGATATTCACTTTCGGTTCAGCCGATTCTTTTCTATCAAATCCGGCCTCATCGTATTTGCCAATCTTATCCATCAACTGTCGGATAGTCTTGAGACACTCGTCGTCATTTTCTACATTGTAATCACAAACTCCTGAGATCTCTGTGTGCGTAACCGCTCCACCGAGTGTCTCATTGTCAATAGTTTCGCCGATTGCCGCTTTTACCAAATAGCTTCCGGCGAGGAAAATGGTTCCGGTCTTATTAACGATCAGTGACTCGTCGGACATGATTGGAAGGTAAGCACCCCCGGCCACACAGCTACCCATTACGGCAGCAATCTGGACAATTCCCATGGAGCTCATGATGGCATTATTTCGGAAGATCCTTCCAAAATGTTCTTTATCAGGGAAGATCTCATCCTGCATGGGGAGGTAAACTCCTGCTGAGTCAACAAGGTAGATGATCGGCAGGCGGTTTTCCATAGCGATCTCCTGGGCCCTCAGGTTCTTCTTTCCGGTGATCGGGAACCACGCGCCGGCTTTCACTGTAGCATCATTTGCTACGACTATACACTGCTTGCCTGCTACGTATCCAATAACCACTACAACACCACCTGCAGGACAGCCTCCATGTTCTTTGTACATGCCATACCCGGCAATGGCACCGACCTCAAAACGCGGAGTTTTAGGATCAAGCAGCATGTCAATGCGCTCGCGTGCAGTCATTTTACCTTGCTCATGCAGTTTGTCTATTCGCTTTTTTCCACCGCCTTCTGCGATCTTCGCAAGCTCTCTTTCAAGTGCGGAGATCTTCAGACGCATCTGGTCTTCATTGTAATTGAACTCAAGTTCTTTTTTTGAAACTGCCATTGAAAATGTGTTGTACTGCCCAACAAATATACGAAAGCAGAGAGAAAAGTGCGTTACACGAGGCAGACGATCGTAAGAATGGAAGGAAAAATAAATCCACTCAACAGTTTTATTTGATTTCGGTACAAGAGCACTTTCTTCTCATTCTCCAATTTCTTGAGCAGTCTCGATATCACTACTCTGGATGAGGCGAGGTCATTTGCGATCTGTTCATGTGACATGTTGATGAGCGCCGAACCCGTGGTTTTATACTTTTGCCTGAGGTAGTTCACAAGGCGTTCATCCAACGACTGGAAAGCGATCTGATCGAGTGTGTTGATGAGCTCGTGGAACCTAGAGCGAATCGTTCGCATCACAAAACGCTTCCAAGAAGGATATTTTGTGATCCACTGATCCATGACTTCCATTGGAACCAGCAGGATCTCAGCATCTTCCTCTGCAACAGCTCTGATCTCACTTGGATGATCCTGCATGCAGCAGGTAAAGGTCATGGCACAGCTTTCGTTTGGGTTCACATAATACAACAGAAGTTCATGCCCTTCGTCATCAACTCTTGAAACTTTAATGATACCTTTCACTACGAGCGGTACAAATTGTACATGTTGTCCAGTATCGATGAGGGTTTCTCCCGCGGTTATGTGAAACGATCTTGAATGGATCGTTAGTTCCTTAATAAGTTCTTGATCGAATACTTTTTCAAAAGAATGTATAAGTTCTTCCTTTTGAATCATCTAAAGGATATTAAAGTAGACTTTCAATGATGCGGTCAACTGAATATCCTTCTGCCTCAGCCCGATAGTTTCGTACAATTCTATGGCGAAGGATCGGTTTTGCGACTGCCTTCACGTCTTCAATGTCAGGAGAATATTTTCCGTTCAATGCGGCATGACACTTCGCACCAACGATCAAATACTGCGAAGCTCTCGGTCCTGCTCCCCATGAGACAAATTCTTTCGTGAGCTGAGGAGCGAATTCTGATGCATACCGCGTTTTTCCGACCAATTTCACGGCATATTCCATAACGTTGTCAGCCACAGGTATCCGACGGATCAACTCTTGATACGATAGTATTTGTTCGCCGTTCAGGACATGTCTAAGTTGAACTTGGTGGTCACTTGTGGTTGCTTTAACGATAGCTAATTCTTCCACATAGCTGGGATAATCAACCCATATATTGAACATGAAACGATCGAGTTGAGCTTCCGGTAGGGGATAGGTTCCCTCCTGTTCGATTGGGTTTTGCGTAGCAAGTACGAAGAATGGTGCAGGAAGTTTATAATTCACACCGGCAGCGGTTACCGATCTTTCCTGCATGGCTTCTAAGAGCGCGGATTGTGTTTTTGGGGGTGTCCGGTTGATCTCATCGGCCAGAATGATATTTGAGAAAAGAGGTCCTTTGATGAATTTAAAGTTTCTGTTCTCATCCAGAATTTCTGAACCAATGATGTCGGAGGGCATGAGGTCGGGCGTAAACTGGATCCTATTGAAGGAAAGTCCGAGTGTCTCAGATATTGTATTGACTAATAGTGTTTTAGCAAGTCCTGGTACGCCGACCAGCAGACAATGACCGCGTGAAAAAATGGAGATCAACACCTGATCGACCACCTCGTCCTGACCAACGATCACTTTGTGGATCTCATTCTTAAGTTCGCCGTAGTGTTCAACAAGTTGATTTATCGCAGCTGTATCTGACATTTAAGTTTCTTTTAAAGTAAAAATAAAGATACGAATTCTAATTGGTTATCCATTGGTTCTTGAAGGCACACTTTTGATAGGATTCGTCAATCCGAATGAATGCATTTCCGATCTTATTCTGCGTCCACTCGTTAATGATCCGCTGCTTCTTGTCGTTTTCTGCCGCTCGTTTGATCAATGCATAGTCGTCTTTCAGGTTAGCCACATGCTGAGGTCTGCGGTCCATGAGCCGTACAATTCGCACACCTTGTTTTCTTTCCATAATATCCGTATACAGATTGGGTGTAGAAATATCTCCTTTTTCCATGTTGTCTGTCAGTAAGAAGATTTGTTGATCGATCTGGTTCAGGTCCTCCATGTCCCAATACTGCTCACCGCTCATGGGATTGGAGATGACCCCCTTGTTCTGTCGGGTTGCTTCATCGTTCGAGTATTTGAGAACCGCCTCATCCCAGGTTATCCTGTTTTCCTTCAGCGCAGCATAACAAGAATCGATCTTCAGTGCAGACTTTTCGAGCGCTTCATTCGTGAATTCCGGAATGATCAGGATGTGCTGGCAGATATAGTCGTCACCTTTCCTCTCCAGTAATTTGACGATATGGTAACCATAGGCAGTTTCAAAAACATCGGAAATCTCATTCACTTGCAAAGAAAAAACGGCTGCTTCGAAAGGAGGTACCATCATACCTCGCGTAGCAGTCAGCTTGCCTCCCTGTGACGCACTTCCTGGGTCCATGGAATGGATCCGTGCCTGTGTATCGAAACTACGTCCTCCTAATATCGACTGCCTGATCTCGGCGAGTTTGTCGTATGCACGTTTTTTATCGTCCTTCGTGATCTCCGGGTAATGGACGATCTGCTGAAAGCTAAGCTGTGCATTGATCAACGGTAAACTGTCTTTTGGGATCGTCGCATAAAATTCGGCAACTTCTTTTGGGGTTACAGAAATATCAGCTGTTATCCTACGCTCCATCTCCTGCGCCAGCAATCGGTCTTTGATCACAGGTCTGAACTCTTCTTTGATCTGTGTGACAGACTTCCCATAGAATTTTTCGAGTTTTTCTCTGCTGCCGATCTGCTGCTCGAGCATCCTTAAACGATTTTCCATTTCTGCATCTACCTGCTGGTCGGTGATCTCGATACTGTCTAGCTTGGATTGGTTGAGCAGTAACTCACTGTACATGAGTTCTTCCAGCACAGCACAATCCATTTCTGGCGAGATCTGAACACCTGCTTGTAAAGCCTGAAGCTTTTGTGCCTGAAGGTCCGAGAGCAAAATGATATTATCTCCCACCTGTGCAGCGATACGATCGATGATCATAGGCTCCTGGGCGTTTACCAGCAAGATTTGCAGTAGGACGATACTAGTTGAAATTATTCGATACAGCATATTTTTTTCTGAGTTCATTGTACATGGATGATGCGATCTTTTCACGGAGACGACTGATTCTTTCTGTAAGAATGATCTCGCGTATTTGTGGTCGCAGGAAGTCAAGTGGGGGAGCGTCATCTTTCAACTTAAAGTCAAGAATATTCAGATAGTAGGTGAATTGATCATCGGAAAAATACGTTTTTGTCCTATTGAGAACGATATTGTCTTTATTGAAGTCATCCAGCGGAATATCTTTGGTCAATTCCGTGAAGTAGATCCACTGCGCATCATCGAAATAATAATTCTCCGCGTAAATTTTAGCATAACTATTTACTTTATTCAGGTCTTTATCATTTTTT
>Ga0315902_10002852_pt1 | contig 26371 bp, 22 predicted proteins | sample LakEriMetagenome_9_FD_203523 | JGI IMG/M metagenome (GOLD analysis project Ga0315902, IMG submission 203523) | Freshwater fungal communities from buoy surface, Lake Erie, Ohio, United States - Buoy 12 MA117 | ecosystem: Environmental > Aquatic > Freshwater > Lake > Lake biofilm | place: USA... | reverse complement strand
ACAGAGATCGCGGCTGCGGGCGCGGGCGCTCACCTCATCGCCGAGCAGGGCCTGCTCGGACTTCGCAAGCAGGGTGCTTCCCTTGAGGTTTGCCGCTGCAGCTTTTTCCAAGAAGGCCGCGAACGCTGCCTTGCAGTTTGCGAGACTCTTCTGCTCTTCCTGCGCGCAGATCCCGCTCAGGTTGACAAGGCGTTCGGCGAGCCAGTTGCCCGGAGGTTTGAAGTCGACCTGGACCGCGAGCGCCGTGATTTCGGCGCCAAAAACTCTGGCGAATCTGACGGCCTGATCGATTGCCTCAATCGGCGTGGGGTCGGGATAGCTGTCGAAGTGGAAAAGGATGTCTTTCATCGCGAATGGCCTCCTGTCTTGCGAGGCTCGCGTAGTTCGCACGCTCCTTACTTGATGAAGGTCAAGCTGCGCAAAGAGCAGGTGCGAAGGCGGGAGAATGATCCATCAGGACGACCGGAATCCTGCTGACAATCTCGTTATCGCGATACTGCGACGCCGGGATCGAACAAGGCGCCGACTATTTCTCGGCTGGCCGGAACGCGATCAGCACATTGCCCGGCGGCTCGCCGAAGCGCGCATAGCCCGACTGCACGAACAGCGTGCCGTCGCCGGCGATGTAGGGCGCCGAGTCGAGGCCGCCGCCATGGCCTTCGACGCCATTCACCGTGTCCGGGAATTCGCGGTTGGTCATGTATTCGAACAGCACGTCGCCGGTCTTGCCGTCGAAGATGCGCAGCATGCCTTGCGTTGTACCGGTGACGACTGCGCCGTCGACGAGCAGCGGGGCAGGCGACATGCCGAGACGGCACGGCGCAGCCGGACGTGCTGGCGGCGCGGCGGGCGCGGCTGCCGGCGTCGCGGTCGGCGCGCTGGCGGCGGCAGCCGGACGCGGGGGCGTCGCCACGCGCGGCGTCGGCAGCACGGGCGCTGACACAGGCTGGATGCGCCACTCAGGCGCGGGCGCATAAGCCTTCGCGATGGGCATCTCCGCGCCGCAGTCGCGCTGGTTTGGCTTGTAGGACCATTTGATCTCGCCCGTCATTGCATCGAGTGCATGGATGCCAGGGCCGAAGTTCGGGTTCTCGCCCGGCGGGCCTGGGCGGTTGGGATCGTTCATCGGCGCAAAGATCAGCTCGCCATCATAGGCGAGGCCCCAGTGCGCGCCGCCATTGGCCGACCCACGACCGATTTTGTTCGACCAGACGAGCCTGCCGTCATCGGGATTGAGCGCCCACACGACGCCGGATTTCTGGCCGGCGACGACCAGCTCCGATCCATCCTTGCGTTCGATCAGCATCGCCGTCGCGCCGAAGTCGTGGTCGGGGCTGTGGTACTCGCCGGGCCAGTCGCAATTAGCGCCGCGGCGGCCGCATGCGTAATTCCAGATGTCGGCCTTGGTCGCCTGGAAGATCCACCGCTTCTCTCCGGTGTCGAGATCATACGCGATGATCGCGTCGGACGTGTCGGTGGCGGGCCACGACACGTTTTCGCCCGTGCCGGCATAGGCGACATTGCGCGTTTCATCGATCACCGGCGTCGACCATATGATCGCGCCTGACGGCCCCCATTGCTGCGTGCCGGTGCGGGAAAAACGCGTCGGCTGAGCGGGCTCCATCGTGGTGCCGGTCCAGATCTTCTCGCCGGTCGCGAGGTCGAACGCGATTATCGCGCCTTGCCCCTTGCAGCACTCGTAATCGTCCGCGCCGGCATAGTTCACTTCGATCGCCGAGACCGGCGTGATCACCTTGCCGTCATGCACGACAGGCGCGCCCGTGACGCGGTTGTACTCGTTGAGGCGTGCGTTGGAGACCCAGAGCCTGGCTCCGGTCTTTGCATTCACCGCATGCACGAAGCCCGCGGCGTCGCCCATGATGATCGCAGCGGGCGACTTGTCCGTCGCCTCGGCGAAGGTGAGGGAGGAGCGCAGCGTCATCTCGGAGACGTAGTGCCATTTGACGCAACCGGTGTTGGTGTCGAGCGCGTAGAGCCGGCCTGAGTCGGTCGCCGCGATGAAGATGGTGTCGCCGACGATCACGGGCTGCGCGCGCATGGTGGGCGTCTGCGGGAAGGCAACCACCCAGGCGACGTCGAGATTCTTCATCTGCTCGCGCGTGAGGCCAGTTTCTTCGGCGGTCTGCGCGCGGTTCGCCGTGTTGGTGACGCCGAACGTGGTGGAGGTGCGCGGCGCGCCTTTGAGCCGCACTTCGCGTGTCTTCACGGGGCAGCGCGCAGCGTTGATCCAGGCGTCGTTATCGCCTTCCGATGTCGGCAGCCAGTTGATGAGCTGGGCGAGCTCCTCCTTGGGAACATCCTTCGCCTGGATCTTCATATAGCCGAGTTCGAGCGCGTACTTCACAGTCGCGCGGTTGAGCTGGCGAATGGACTCCAGCGACGGCGCGCCGCTCTGCTGGCCGCTGTCGTGACAGGATGCGCACCATTGCTGGTAAACCGCCTCGCCGGGATGCGCACCGCCTTCGGCCGACGCATGCTCCGATGTTGCCTCGCCCGGGCGCGGGGCGCATGCCGATGCGGCGCAGGCGACAAGCGCCGCGAGCGCGAACGCGCGGAAGTGGATCATTGAATCTCCTCCCCGGAGCCGTCTTTTCGTTTTCGGCAACGTACCGTTGCCGCCCGGCGTGGCAAGACGAACGAGGGTCAAGGGGGCGTGAGAGACAGCGCTATTCCGCGGCGACGGCGTGCGTGCGCGCCTGTACCGCAGCACGGCTGGCGAGCGACCAGCTGAGCAGGCGGTCGAGCCCGGTGTGGAAACCCTGTGGCTGCCAGTTGATCGCCTGCTCGGCATCCACCGGATCAAGCATCGGACCTGACGAGATTGCAGCCGGTCCCTCGCAGCTGACCAGATCCATCCAGCGGCCTCCGGGGCGGGGCGTGCGCTCGTCGAGGAGGGCGCAGACGGACTCAGCGATGTCGATGTCGCGGCGTTCGGCGCCGACGGAGAAGTCGATGCGCGTCAGGGGCGGCGCGGCCTCGGCGGCGCGCAGCAGGCCAGCGGCGAAATCGCGAATCGGCAGCCAGTCGCGAACAATCTCGCCGCCATCCGGAATGGCGAAGGCGCGGTCGTGCGTCAGGTGCGCGACAAGGCGCGACATCAGGGATGTCTGCGGCTGCCACGGGCCGAAGGCCTCGCCGGCGACGCAGGTGACCAGCGGCAGGTCGCAGGCGCGCGCCCAGCGGTCCATCAGCGCGGCGGCGGCGCTGCGGGCGGCCTGCACGCGGCTGGGCCGGATCGAGATGTCGTTGGCCGCCTGTTCGGCGTGTACGATGCGGAAGCGCTGCCGCTGCTCGCCCTTCAGGCCGTCGCGATAGGAGCGGCAGGCCTCAAGCACGGCGTATGCGCCGCCGACCTCGCCATCCATCAATTCATCGCCCGGCGCATCGGGCGTGGCGGCAAGGTGTATCACGGCGTCGGGCGCGAACTGGCGGATGACCGCGCGCATCATCGCGCGGTCGGATGCATCGGCTTCAAGACGTGCATAGCCTTCGCGTGCAGCGATCGGTGTGAGAGCAGGCGTGGGCGCTGTGCGTCCGCGGCGGTCAAGATTCATCACATGGTCGCCACGCTCGACAGCGAGACGCACCACGGCGGATCCCACGAATCCGCAACCGCCTGTAACGAGGACACGCATAAGCCCCCAAGCCTCCAACCGTTAACACGTGCAGGTGTTATGGTTAGCGGGTAGTTAATGCGGGGTCAGGCGCCGCCGACATTCGGCTTCAGAGGCTCGGCGCGTCAGCTTCCCGCGCGCTTGAAGGTGTAGACCATATTGTCGAGGCCGAGCAGGATCGTGTTGTCGTCGAGCATCGGGAAGTCGAGCGAGACGGTCGCACTGTTGTCCTCACAGCTGTAGGTCAGCGACGTTATGTCGAGCGCAGTGAGGCCGAGTGCGGCTGCGTCCTTCGCCGGGTCGGGCAGGTTGCCCTCGAACAGCGAGCGCGGCGGCACGATGTTGGTGCTGTAGCTGGGCTTGCCGCAGGTGACGATTGGGGGGCCGGATGACTTGTCGGCGGCCAGCGTGAACGTCGTGAAAGCGGGATCAGGCGCAGGTTCCTGACCTTGGCTGTCCCACCACGGCGCGACGCGGGTGGCCGCAAGCTTCCATGTGCCGAAGAACGGGTTGCGGGGCGTGATCGCGTCCACGCCCTCGGCAGGCTCCTCCGCCGCTGGCGAGCAGGTGGCAGCGGCAAGGAAGCAGGCGATGATGAATCCGCGCATGATGAGTCCAAGCTCCCGCTGTCGCTGTCTGCATAACAGCATGTGCGAGCCGTTTGAACTGTCAGCTCACGTCCATTGCTGCTGCGGAATGGCGCGGCGATAAGCGATCATCCGTTTCCGGGATATGTACGCGCCATGGCAGAGAGGACGTTCCGATGACGCGCATGCTTGCATCCGCCGCCGCACTTCTGGCGTTTGCACTCGCTGGTTGCGGGCCTTCGGGTTCGCCGCCCCCCAGCCAGAGCGCCGCCGATTCGCCTGCGCCAGGTGAGCAGACTTCCGCGCCCGAGGAAGTCGGGAACAACACCTATCACATCGCGGCTTACGGCATCACCGTGACGGCGCCGGAAGGCTGGCATGTCGCCGACAGCGAGTTGATGGACAAGATCATGGACATGGGCCTGGATGTGACCAAGTCCAATATGGACGCCTCGTCCAAGGCGGTCATCGACAGTGCGATGAAGCGCGGCGGCCCCCTGTTCACCTTCTCGGAATTTCCGCCGGGCGCGCCGCGCGACTCCAACGCGATGCTCATGGCCGTCTCCGAAGACGTTTCCGCGGGCCCGGGCATCGTGCGTGGAACCGACTATTTTTTCCACACGCGCAGGCTGCTGGCCCAGTCGCCCGTGCCGACGACGATAAGCGATGCATATTCGGAAAGGCTGATCGACGGCCAAAGCTTCGACCGCATGGACATGATGGTGGGGCCGCCGGGCCGCGAAATCTCCCAGCGCATGTATGCGAGGCGACATGACGACCACATGGTGCTGTTCGTTCAGGCGTATCAGACCGATGAACAGCTGGCGACGCTGGATGCAGCGCTCAACGGCATCAAGCTGGACTGGTAATCCGTCTGGTAAACACATGCGACAGGGCGATGGCGCCGGCGGTGGCGACGTTCAGGCTGTCCATCGCGCCGGCCATCGGGATGGAGACGCGGCGGCTTTGCGCCATCAGGCCGGCGGGCAGGCCAGGACCCTCTGCGCCAAGGAAGAGCGCCAGGCGCTGTGGCGGCGCGAGCCCGGTCAGGCTTTCCCCGCCGCTGGGCGAAAGCGACCAGGTCTCGATTTTCGCATCGGCCAGCGCCGCAAGAAGCGACGCGCCATCGCCGCCGTGCGCGAAGGGCAGGGTGAGCGCCGCGCCCGAAGAGACGCGGATCGACTTGCGGTAGAGCGGATCGCAACTGGTTTCGTCGAGCAGCACGGCGGATGCACCGAACGCCGCCGCGTTGCGGAAGCAGCCGCCGACATTGTCGTGGTTCGACAGGCCGATCAGAACCAGCAGCGTCAGCGGGCTGCCCGGGAGACTGGCGAGAAGGCGCCGTGCGTCAGGTTCGTCGTCGCGCCGCGCGAGGGCGAGGACGCCGCGGTGCAGATGGTAGCCAGCGAGGCTGTCCATCACCGGTTGCGGCGCCGTGTAGACAGGGATGCCTGGCAGTTGAGCGAGCAGCGGCGCCAGCGCTTCCGTGCGCTTCTCCGACAGGAAGGCTGAATCGACCGGAAAGCGTCCAGCGCGGATCAGCTGCTCGAGCGCGATCGTCCCTTCGACGATGAAGCGACCCGCCCCGCGATCAAGGTCGCGATCCTTGAGCACGCGATAGGGCGCGATGCGCGGGTCGTCGGCGGAGGCGATGGGGATGAGCACAGCGGGTTGTGACGCCGCGCCACGCAAAAGAAAAGGCCCGCTCCTGCGAGCGGGCCTTCTCCGTTCTGGTTGCCAGATCGACTAGAGGTCGATGTCGGCGTCGCGCAGGTCGCGTGTTGCGCTGGCGCGGGAGACGTTGCCGGCTTCGAGCTCTTTCTTGTCGAGGCCGCCGTCCTTGTTGGTGTCGAGGTCCGCAAAGCGGGTCCGGACCGAGGCCATGGTGCCGGTCAGCTCGTCGATCTGCACCTTGTTGTCGGCGTTGTTGTCGAGCGCGCCGATCGTGCGCGAGTCCATCAGCTTCGCCTGCAGGTCGTTGCGGACGTTGGAAACGGTCTCGTCAGCCCAGCGATAGTTGACCCGGAAGTACATCATCTCTTCCCAGGACTGTTCGCCCCAGGTGACGTTGATGGTCGGGTCCGGGTTGGCCTTGTTGTGCTCGGAGTTGTCGTAGATCCACTTGGCGACCAGCTTGGTGCCGGCCTTGATGTGGATCGGGTCCACCGGATCGTAGTCGCGCTGCCAGTTGAAGTCGTACTTCGGCAGGCTGAGCAGCATCGTTTCCTTGCCGTCCGGGGCGATCTGCTTCAGCTCGACCGACCAGCCGCGATAGTGGGCATGCGGATAGAGCGTGTAGAGGTAGGCGTCGGCCGGGAATTCGAGGTAGGCGATCTCCGTGTGGCGCGCCTCACCCTTCGGAATCTTCAGCGCGAAGTCGGAGATGACGGTCGAGCGCTTGATGAACTCAGGCGCCTGTTTCAGCGTGTAGTAGCCTATCTGGGTCTGGTCCGTCGCCGACTTGCCGGTCGTCGTGTAGTGCATCGAGAACGACAGCTTGCCGCCGGCCGGAACCGGTGCGCCAGCGCCCGCGGCGATGACCTGAGGCTCTGCGCCCGGCGTGTAGGAGCCGACCGAACCACCCGGGATGCGGGCAGGCTTTGCGCCGCGATCCGGCGAGTGGTTCGACGTGACGTGGTGCAGCACGGACCGTGCGCCCGGCTTCACGGCGATCGCCTTGAGCCAGGTGTCTTCCTTGAACGGATTGTCGATGCGCATGTTCTGGTACTCGACCGTGCCGGCGGACGGCACGTCGAAGGACGGCAGCGTCACGATCACGTCGGGCTTGCCGAGTGATGTCGGCCATTCCGGCGCTACGCCGGCGGTTTCCTTCAGCAGGTCCGACCCCGAGCCACGGGGAGCGCCAGCTCGTACCCAGTGGATCAGCGTCTTGGTCTGGTCGGCGGTGAGCGCGTGGTCGTTCTGGAAGGTGCCGATATGCGGGTCGGCGAAGTAGGGTGGCATGCGGTCGGACATCACCGACTCGAGGATCATCGGCGCGAACGACTTCACGACTTCATACGATTCGAACTTGAAGGGCGCGATGCCGCCTTCCTGGTGGCAGGCGACGCACTTGGCCTGGATGATCGGCGCGACTTCCTTGGAGTACGAAATGTTGGCGTGCTCGGCAGCCTTGCCGCGCTCGGCGAACGGGATTGCGGCACCCGCCTTCACTTCGATGCGCGGGTTGGCGACGGGCTTGCCGGCCAGCACGGCGTCGATCGCCTTGGCGGCCTGATTGACCGGGCCATGGTAGGCGACCTTGAAGCCGGTCTTCGGCTCGATCACGAAGACCTCGCCTTCGCGCTGGATGCCGAGATCCTCGCCGACGAGCTGCAGCTCATCCATCAGGACCGGCATCGTGAACTTCTGGGCCTTGGCCTCGGCCGCGGTCGCTTCGCGCGACTGACCGGGCGTCGAGTTGACCATGTAGAACAGGACGCCCTTGTCCTTATAGGACGCCTGCACCTTCGCCAGTTCGCGAGCGCCTTCACGCGAAAGCTTGCCACCATTGGTCTGGGACATCAGCACGATGGCCGGGGCGTGCTTGAAATAGAACAGCTCGTGCGCGAGGCGCGTGGTGTCGGTCAGCTGGAAGTTGCCAGCCCGCTCAGGCGCCAGGCCCGTCGTCGGGGCGGGGGCGGCGACCACCGCGCTGATGCCCGCAAGGGCGATCACGGCGGCAAGCGCACTCGTCATAAGGACACGTTTCATTCCAGCTCTCCCTCTGGGCCCGGTTTCCGGGTCATCGCGTAATGTAATCCAGATTTCCAATATCCCTGCGGCACGAAAAATCGTCAACGCACTGCGGTCTTTTCGCGGTCCGAAACTGCCCGATTTTGAGTCACAAACGCGACAGGTGTCAGTGTCAGGCCGCACTATCGCCGAGAAGCGATAAGGACGCGCGCCTTTACCTCGCGTCAGGAAGGCGCGCACGCGCCAGAATCAGAACGGCCCGGAACCAGGTTCCGGGCCGCCTGTCAGCTGATCGCCGCTCGGCCGGATCAGGCCCAGCGCAGGTCCGTCTGCACGATGGGCAGCGCACGGATGCGCTTGCCCGTCGCCGCGTAGATGGCGTTGGCCACCGCCGGCAGAACCGGCGGGAGCGCCGGCTCTCCAAGACCCGTCGGCGAGTTGTCGGAAATGTGGAAGTGGCTGTCGATCTGCGGCGCGTAGTCCATGCGCAGCAGCGGCATGTCGTAGAAGTTGGCCTGCACCGTCCGGCCTTTGTCGAAGGTGATCTTCTGGTGCATTTCCGAAATGCCGTCGACGATCGAGCCCTGCACCTGGTTGTGCGCGTTGATCGGGTTGATGATCGTCGAGCCGACATCGCCCACCGACCACACCTTCTGCACGCGCCAGGAACCGTTCTGCTCGACCTTCACTTTTGCGACCTGGGCGAAATAACCCTGGTGCGAGAAGTAGAAGGCGACGCCCATGCCCGTGCCCTTCGGCAGAGAGGCGCGGTTGGCCCAGCCCGAACGTTCGGCGACGACTTTCAGCACGTCGGCCATCCGCGGCGCATTCATGCCGCGACCGGCGGCAGCCGGGGCCTTGGCAAGAAGGTCGAGGCGATAGGCCAGCGGATCTTTTCCAGCTGCATGCGCCACCTCGTCCAGGAAGGACTGGTAGACGAAGCAGACGGCGTTCGACGTCGGCGCGCGCAGGGGGCCTGTGGGCATGCCGCCCATCATCAGGCTCTGGTCGTAGGAATGGTTCGGGATGTAGCCCGCGGGCCATTCCTGCGGCGGCGAGTTGGCCGAAGCGAGGATCGTCATTGCGCCGGCATCGTTGGGGCGGCCGAACGAGACGAAGTGGTTGGTGAGCGCAATGAGGTCGCCGTCCTTGTCGAGGCCGGCCTTGAAGTTGTGATAGCCGCCCGGACGATACGGGTCGTGCTGCACGTCCTGCTCACGCGTCCAGATCAGCTTGACCGGGATATTGCCGGCCTGCTTCGAGATCGCAGCGGCCTCGACAGCGTAGTCGTTGTCCAGACGACGGCCGAAGCCGCCGCCGCAGCGGATCATGTGGATCGTGATCTTCTCCTTCGGCACGCCGAGGGCGGCCTGGATCAGGCTGAACGCGCCACTCGCGCCCATGTCGGGACGCTGTGTCGGCGCCCAGACTTCCACCGAGCCGTCCGCCTTCGCATGCGCCGTGCAGTTCATCGGCTCGAGCGGGGCGTGGGCAAGGAACGGGTATGAGTACGACGCTTCGATCGTCTTGGAGGCGGTCTTGAGCGCTGCCGCGGCATCGCCGGCCTTCGAGAGGTTGCTCTGCGGCGCAGCCTTGGCGAGTTCCGCGGCTTGCTTGTCATAGCCGGCCGTCGACTCGTCCTTGGAGACGCCTTCATCCCAGGTGATCTTCAGCTTCTTGGCGGCTTCCTTCGCGGTCCACCAATCGTCCGCCACGATGGCGACGCCATCGAGCAGGCCCATCTTGGTGGGAAGATTGCCGACCTGCTTCACGACGAACGCGTCGACGATGCCGGGCAGGGCCTTGATCTCGTCGACATTGGCCGAGACGAGCTTGGCGCCGAACACGGCGCCCTTCTCGAAATAGGCGTACTTCATGCCATCGACCTTCACGTCGATGCCGAAGATGGGCTCGCCGCGCACGATCTTTGGCGAATCCCAGTTGCGCATCGGCTTGCCGATGAGGCGATAGTTCTTCGGATCCTTCATCGTCAGCGTCTTGGGATCCGGCGGCGTCAGCTTGGCGGCGTCGTTGACGAGGTCGCCATAGGCGATCTTCGTGTTCGAGGCTGCGTGGACGACCATCGAGGGCTCTGTGGTGAACTCACCCACTGGCTTGTTCAGGCGCGCAGCGGCGGCCTGGATCAGCATGGCGCGGGCGGCGGCGCCGACTTCGCGCTGGGGAACCCAGTGCTGCGGCGTGGCGAAAGAACCGCCGGCGATCTGGTTGCCGTACTTGGCGTCCGCGTCCGCCTGTTCGATCACGACCTTGGACCAGTCGGCATCTAGTTCCTCGGCGATCAGCATGGGCAGCATCGTCTTGATGCCCTGGCCGATTTCCGGGTTCTTCGCCGTGATGCGGATCGTGCCATCGGGCGAGATCGCGACATAGGTGTTCATGTCGACGACCGGCGCCGGCGGCTTTGCGGCCTCCGCAGCGATGGCGGGCGCGCCGTCCGTGGTGTCGGAAGGCGTCACGCAGCCGGCGAGAACGAGGCCGCTGCCTGCAGCGAGCAGGAAGAAGCGGCGCGATGTGTTGATGGTGATATTGCCGTCAGCCATGGCTCAGACCTCCCGCGTGTCTTTGGTGTCGACGCCCGCGGCCGTCTTGATGGCCTCGCGGATGCGGACATAGGTGCCACAACGGCAGGCATTGCCCTGCATCGCCATGTCGATGTCCTTGTCGTTCGGTTTGGGGTTCTTGTTGATGAGGGCGGTCGCCGCCATCACCTGACCCGCCTGGCAGTAGCCGCACTGCATGACGTCGACGTCGAGCCATGCCTTCTGGACGGCCTGTCCGGTCTTCGTCTCGCCGATCGCCTCGATCGTGGTGACGCGCTTGGCGCCGACCGACGACACCGGCGTGACGCACGCACGTGCGACCTCGCCGTCGAGGTGCACCGTGCACGCGCCGCACATGGCGACGCCGCAGCCGAATTTCGTCCCCTTAAGGTCGAGCTTGTCCCGCAGGACCCACAGGAGCGGCATTGCGCCGTCCACATCGACCGTCTGGGTCTTCCCGTTCACGTTGAGTGTGTAGGTTGTCATTTGGAGCTCCGCGGGCGTGTTTCCGGAAAAGTCGTTCCGGTTCCTCCGCCCAGTTTCTAACCCGCGACGCACGTGCCCCCGCCACAGCGGGCGCACGCCTTGCGGGAATTCATAGCGCGGGGTTTGGTGAACGCCAATGACAGCGAGCGAGTGCTCACGCGAAATCTCAGCGGGGACGAAACACGCTTGCGCGAGTAGGGCGCGCGGCGAGCCGCTCTTGAGAACGATTCTCAGGGCGCGGGCCCGTGCGCTGTAGTTACAGGACGCTAGCGCTTGTCGGGCTATGCGCTTGTTGTCGTCACGAAGCAGGCGGCAGCGGAGGAGCCTCCTCCTGGATCGACAGGAGATAGGCCACGATATCGTACTCGTGCCCTTCGCCGAAATGAAAAACCGGCATGCGCCGGAGCGACAGGGCGCGCGAGGCGTGCAGATCATCCGCCAGCCAATCCGGCCGATAGTTCTGGAGGGCGCGCCGTAATGGCGGCGCGGCGGGATTGGGGCTGTCGCCTGTCGGCTCGATGGCATGGCAGTGAGCGCACAGGTCCTGCGCTACCTGATATCCGACCTCGGCATCGCCCGATTGCCACGCTGGCGTCGGTTCGGTCGAGCAGGCTGCGAGAGCCGCCGCGGCGATCAGGATCATTTGCGTGCGCATGGGACGTCTGTCCGGAGCCAGGAGAAGCGGGTTGAGCCGCCATACTGGATCGGCCAGCCGCCATCCGTTTGCGCGCGATCAAGTCGGCGCTGTGTCTGCGCAGGGGGAAGGGACTATTCGCGTGACAGGTCCTGTCGCTGGAACAGAACGATTGCGGCAATCGCGAGCAGGGCGGCTAACAGCGCCATGGCGATCGCGCCGGGCGCTGCGAGGTGGACGCCGATCGCGTCCGCCTCACCCATCACAGCAAGCCCGAGTTCCCGCATCGCGCGGCCTGCGAAGTTCGGAAGCGCCGCCAACCACAGTTCGCCCGTCTCCAGCCTGAAGCGGATTGCCGTGAGGTCGACCGCCACGAGGATCACCAGGGGCCCGACAACCGCCGCCATCAGCGAACGCGAGACCACCGCCACAAGCATAACCAGTGCGCCGGTGACCATGATCTGGAGGAACGCCGCGCCGAAACCGGTGAGTAGCCCGGCCAGCGCATTCACCGGGGTGTCCGACTGCCCGGTCAGCATTGCGTCGTAGAGCCCGACAAGCCAGCGCCCGATCCCGCACGCGACAATGCTCGCCGCGATCGCCAGCGCGAACGCCAGCAGCTTCGCACACATGATGGCGGCGCGGTCATTGCGCGGAAGGATCGCCCGCCACGTCTCCCAGCGATACTCGCCGGCGAACAGGATGGCGGCGCCGACGACGGCGAATATCTGGAAGAGTGACGACTGCATCGTGCCGAGGCCATCATAGGCAAAGCGGATCGGATTGGCGTAGGGCAGCACGTCGCCGACATAGGCGCGAACCGCCGTTTCCTCGATGAGGCCTGATACGAGCCCGAACACCGGCATGAAGCCGAACGCCCAGAACAGCGACCAGCGGTTGCGCGACAGCTTGAAGGTTTCCGCGCCGAACGCCTGACCGATCATGACGCGCTACCCGTTCGCGACAGGAAGACATCTTCGAGACTCTGGTTGGCCCAGCGCGCCTCGAACACATCGACGCCGCCAGCGGCAAGCGCGCGGATGAGGGCAGGCGCTTCTTCGCGCGCGATCTCCACGCTAATGCTGTCGCCCTGCGCCTGCGCACGCGGTCCCGCAATGGCGAGCGCCTTCTCGATCGGCGATGCCGAAATGAAGATCGCGCCACGGCCGGAGACAAGGTCTGCGACGCGTCCCTCCGCGATCAGCTTGCCATGATCGAGAATGGCGACGCGGTCGCAGACCTTCTCCACCTCATCCAGCAGGTGGCTGGAGAGAATGATCGTGACGCCATCCTTGTCGACGAGATCACGCACCAGCGTGCGCATCTCCTGGATACCCGCGGGATCAAGACCATTCGTGGGCTCGTCGAGGATCAGGAGCTCCGGCCGCGCCAGCAGCGCGGCGCCAAGCGCCAGGCGCTGGCGCATACCCATCGAGAATGTGCGCGCCTTGCGATCCGCCGCATCGGTCAGGCCCACGCGTGCAAGCACCGCCTCTTCGCGTCCATCTTCCCGGAACCCAGACATTCGCGCCGCCATCCGCAGCATGTCGCGCGCTGTGAGGAAGGGGTACAGCGACGGCGCCTCGATCATCGCCCCGACGCGGCGCAGTAAGCTCGCGTTGCTGTTGCTCTCGCCCAGCAGCCGAAACCCGCCACGGCTCGGCCTCACGAGCCCCAGCACCATGCGCAGCAGCGTGCTCTTGCCCGCGCCATTCGGACCCAGCACGCCGTAGACCAGTCCCTTAGGTATCGCGAGATCAAGCGCCGACAGCGCCGTGACAGCGCCATAGCTCTTGCCAAGCCCTGTGGTTTCGAGCGCGAGGGTCACGCGCGGCTAGGCGCCCTTGAACACAGGCGCGCGTTTCTCGACGAACGCCTTCGCGGCTTCAGCATGATCCGCCGTCTGGGCCGTGCGCGAATGGTTCAGCGCCTCGGTGTCGAAGGACAGCAGCATGTCGCCCTTCTCGGCGATGTTGAGATTGCGCTTCATCAGCCCCTGCGTGATGCGCGCGCCATTCGCGAAGCGCTTCGCCAGCGCCATCGTCTCAGCCTCTAGCTCCTTCGGGTCGACCGCGCGGTTCACCACGCCCAGCCGCTCTGCTTCCTCCGCCAGGATGACATCAGAGAGCAGGTAAAGCTCCTTGGCCTTCGCCGAGCCAACCAGCTGGGTCAGAAAATAGGTCCCGCCAAAATCCCCGGAGAGTCCGACCTTCGCGAACGCCGTGGTGATCTTCGCACCGCGCGCCGCAATCCGGAAATCGCAGGCGAGTGCAATCGACAGGCCCGCGCCAGCCGCTGCACCGGGGATGGAGGCGATGGTGATTTTCGGCATGTCGTGCAGCCAGCGCGACACTTCCATGCTCTGGCGCAGCGCATGCGCGGCCTGCTCGGGCGAGCGGCCATGGTTTGCGCCACCATCCGTCGCCGCAAAACCCTTCACATCGCCGCCGGCGCAGAACGCGCCGCCCGCGCCTGTGATGACAATCGCGCCGACATCAGGATCAGAAGCAAGCCGAGGCAGCGCCTCCAGCAGCGCGCCGAGCATCGGTTGCGAAAGCGCGTTGCGCGCCTCGGGCCGGTTCATCGTGAGGATGGCGACGCCGTCCTGCTTGGTTTCCAGAAGGTCAGCCATGGCGCATCTCCCTGTGTTTCTTTCATCCGGGATAGGACTCTGGAATCGCGCGCGCAAGCACGCCCCGACGGCAGCCTATTTCGCGAGTTGCGGAAGACCTTCGCGTGATGCGACCGGGGAATGAACGCCCAGCGTGATGTCGGCCGAGCCGCAGACCGGGCAGTGCAGATCCGGGCTTACCTCGGCAATGTCGGCCTGCACGCCCACACGCAGCGCGATCGGCGCCGGATCGAGCGGCGTCTTCCCGCCGCAATCATGACAGGCGACCAGCAGAAGGTGATCGCTGTTCAGCACGTCGCGAAACTTCATTGGATCGAACCCACACAACACGCCTCTCTTGTGGAGGCTCAGCCCTGTGGAGAAATCCTGCACCGCCCTTTTGCGAAAAGCGAATCGGAAGTTCGCTCGACGCGCGTTTTCCGAGGCCTGCGCAGCCTGGCGTGCCCCTGCCGGCCCCTGGCCGGACCATTTCCCCACGCATTTTGAGGACAAGCATGTACGACATTTTGTAAAACACGCTTGACTATCGGTCTGGCGCATGTAAAACATGCTTTACCAAACGACAAAGAGGTTTGTCATGTCGACCGAAGCTTCAAAGCCTCCACGAAGAGCCGCCGGAGTGCTGACCACCGGTATCGGCGCGGCGTTGCTTTCCGCGACCGGCCAGCCGACGCCGAAGATGCTCGCGCGCCTCGCCGAGTGGGGCGTGCCCGACCTTGCCGCCCGCATTGCCATCCACGCCCTTCCGGTCGTGCTGATCGTCAGCGCCGTCCTCCTCGGCCAGGCCCTCGGCAAGGGCCGGACAAAGATGACCCGCTGGATCATCTACGCGCTGCTCGGCGGCGTGGCGGGCTTCTTCACCGGCTACAGCATGGACCTGCTGGTCGGCGTGCCTGTCGTGATCGAGGCGCTCAACGGACCGCTCGCCGAACCTTCGGTCGCCGACATCGGTCTCTGGACGCTCGGCGCAGTATCGATCGCGACCGGCCTCATGGTGGCGGCGCTCGCCGCCTTCGGTCCGCCGGCCGCCTACGCGATCAACCTCGAGCCCGACTGCGATCCCGAAGCGATGGACATCCGGAAGGCCGAGCGCGGCATCTACGGCTTGAGCAGCGCCGGCATCGTGACCATGGGCATCGCCAGCATCGCGCTCGCAATCGCCCAGCAGTCCGGTGACGGCGCGACGCTTGGACCGAGCATTATCGCCCTGGTCGCAGGCGCCGCCAGCATCTTCGTCAGCATCATGCTGTGGAACCTGATGGATGAGCTCCAGCGCCGCCAGGTCGTCAACGCCTACGCTGTCTCAGCCGTCGTGTTCACTGCCGGGGCCTTTGTCTGGTCCGTTGCGGAAGTGCAGGGGCTCGTACCCGCCTTCGGTGCGGCCGCATCCTTCGTGACGATGTCCTTCGTGCAGATGGTGGCCGCCTCGATCATCACCGCCACGGTGGCCGGCAACGCCCGAGCAAAGAAGCGGCGGACAGCATGAAAAACCAGCTGCGCGTGCTGAGAGCCCAGCGGGCCTGGAGCCAGGCTGACCTTGCGGAGAAACTCAAAGTGTCACGACAGACCATCAACGCAATCGAAACCGGACGATACGACCCCTCCCTCCCGCTCGCCTTCACCATCGCGGGACTTTTCGAGCTGAGCATCGAGGCGATCTTCTCGCCCGACGATGCCGAAGCCGGCCACTAGCGCCGGCCCCCGACTGACCGAACCACCGACCACCACCGACTGTTCCACCCTCAACCCTCCCCAGGAGAGATACGATGAATATCGCCGAAACCCTCGCTACCTCAATCGGACGCGGCGTTCGCCGGACGATCGCCACCGCCGTGATCGCGGCCGCCGCAATGGGCGCGCCGGCGCTTGCCCAGCCCGCCATGTGGGCCGTGAAGGACGCCGACTCCACCATCTACCTGTTCGGTACCGTCCACCTGCTCAAGCCTGAGACAGTGTGGAAAACGCCCAAGATCGAGGCCGCCATCAAGGAAGCCGAACAGCTTTGGCTGGAACTGCCCACCACCAATGCGGAACAGCTGGCGCCCCAGATGATGCCGCTGATCACGCAATACGGCCTCGCGCCGGCCACGCCGCTGTCGTCGAGCCTCACCCCCGAGGAGATGAAGACGCTGGACGAGGCGGCAAAGCTCGCCGGCATGACCGGCCAGCAGCTCAACATCTTCCGTCCCTGGTTTGCGGCGCTGACGATCTCGACTTCGTCGATGGTTCGCGCCGGTTATGATCCTGCCTCCGGCGTCGACTCGAAGATCGAGGCGGCCTTCGGCCAGCGCAGCATCAAGCCGACCGGTCTCGAAACGCCTGAGTCGCAGATCAAGGTCTTCGCCAACATGGAACGCGACGAAGAAGTCGCCTACCTGCGCGAGACCATGAAAGAGTACGAGAACGCCGCCACCATGCTCGACGGCATGGTCGACCAGTGGGCTCGCGGCGACATCGCGGCGATGGAGCAGCTCTTCGTCACCGAAATGCGCGACGCCTCCCCGGATCTCTACGCCGCCTTGCTGCCCAACCGCAACGCCAACTGGGTCGGCCAGATCGAGGAAATGCTGAAAGGCAAGGGCACGATCTTCATCGCCGTCGGCGCCGGCCACCTCATCGGTGAAGACAGCGTGCAGGCCATGCTCAAGGCCAAGGGCATCGAGTCGGTTCGCGTCCAGTAAAAAGGCCAGTCCGGAGGCACGAGCGACGTCGGCTCCGGCCCATAAGAAACGTCGACCAGGACTTGCGGCGCCGCCCTGCACGCGGCGCCGCTTCTCTTTTGTGACGGGCCGCTGGCGGCCAAGTCTTGCAAGCCGCGCGTAATCGCGCATCTTCAAGGTATGGCCGGTTCAACCGCTGACATTCTGGGGCGATATCTCCGCGACGCCCGGCGCATCGTGGTGTTCACGGGCGCCGGCATCTCGACGGAATCCGGCATCCCGGACTTCCGCTCGCCCGGCGGCGTCTGGTCCCGCATGAAGCCGATCTACTTCCAGGAGTTCGTGGGCTCGGAGGCCAAGCGCCGCGAGGCATGGACGCGCGTTTTCTCCGGCGCGGCCGGCTGGGTGGGCAAGGAGCCCAATGCTGGCCATGCCGCCGTGGCGCGTCTGGTCCACGCCGGCAAGGCCTCGTCGATCGTCACGCAGAACGTCGATAACCTGCACCAGGCGTCAGGCGTGCCGGATCGCCATGTCATCGAACTGCACGGCAACGCCAGCTACGCCACCTGCCTCGAATGCGGCGTGCGTCATGAGCTGGACGAGCTGCGCCCCATCTTCGTCGACCGCGGCGAGATTCCAACCTGCCGCACCTGCGGCGGTCTGGTAAAGACTGCGACGATCTCCTTCGGCCAGCAGATGCCCGAAGAGCCCATGCTCGCCGCCGAAGCCGAGACGCAGGCGTGCGATCTCTTCCTGGTGCTCGGCTCATCGCTCGTGGTCACGCCCGCCGCGCATTTCCCGGTCAAGGCGAAACAGTACGGCGCCAGGCTCGTCATCCTTAACCGCGAGCCAACGCAACTTGATGATCTCGCAGACCTCGTGCTCCACGACGAGATCGGCCCGACAATGACAGCCGCGATGCGGGATCTGAATTAGGGACGAGCGGAGATGGCGGGCCGCTACTTTGCCCGCCGCCCCTTCCTGCTCTGCATCCACGTCCTGAACAGCACCACCGGCGCTCCCACGACACGCAGCACCGACACGAACATCAGCAGCCCGTACAGCTTGAGCCCCGCCAGCACGGCCCCCGCCTCGAACGATTTCGGCTGAAGCTCCGTGAGGTTCAAATTCTGCTGCAGCGCCGTCTTGGCGTCCTGGCTAAGGAAGAAGGCGAACACGTCCAGTCCGCCGAGAATGCTCTGCGACAGGAAATTCCACACGACGAATCCCTGTCCAGCACTCGCGCCAAACAACTTGTCCTCGATGCGCGCGGGAAGCAGCGTGTAGGCGTAAGCCATCGCGGCAATCACCGGCACAGCCGTGAGGTGCGAGAGCATGCCGCCGATATCATCGCGCAACAGCCTGCCGGCGCTGAACTTCCTGCGCGGCGTCATCGCGCCGCCCAGATCGTGCGGCTTCCAGATCCCCGCAATGTCGTCGATGGCGTGCGCCGCCGCATCCGCAATCGCGATGCCCGCGAAGATGCAGAACAGCAGGTGGACGGGGTTCGTCGGCAGCGTCGGCCGGATAATCGGCGAGACCACGGCAAGCCAGAAGATCGAGACGATCGACAGCAGCCCGACGTAAATCCAGTAAAGACCGATACGCCGCGAGCCTGCCGGCCGTGGCGCAACGACGCCTACCACGCCAGCTCCTTGCCGTTCCACGCGAGGAAACGGCCGGTGGATGATACGTCCAGCTTGTCGATCAGCTTCAGAAGGTTCGCCGCGCTTTCCTCGGTGGTGAGTTGTGCGCCTTCGCCGCCCATCTCCGTCTTCACCCAGCCCGGATGCACGATCAGCACCGGGATGCCGTGCGGCTTCAATTCGGTGGCGAGCCCGCGCATCAGCCTGTTCACCGCCTGCTTGGAGACGCGATAGGCTAGGCTGTCGGACGACGCTCCCGTCGCGCCCATCGGGCTCGACAGCGTGATGATGCGCCCCTTGGCGGCCTTCACATTCGGCAGGAAAGCCAGAGCCACACGCAACGGCGCCATGGTGTTCACGCGGAACGCCTCTTCGAGCCCGTCGAAATCCATGTCTGTCGCAGACTGCCGGTCAGGTCCGCCAATGCCGGCATTGTTGATCAGCACGTCGATCGGCTCGGCTTCCAGCTTCCGGCGCACGCGGCCGATCTGTGCGGGGTCCGAGACATCCATATCGATCAGCTCGACCCATTGCGGCGCCGAGGCTGCAAACGCATCGAGCGCGTCGCGATCCGAGGTTGCGCGCACACAGGCGAAGACCTTGTCGCGGCGCCCCGCGAAGGCCTTCACAAGCGCAAGGCCGATGCCGCGGTTTGCGCCAGTGATCAGTGCAACGGCCATCGTCGTGCGCTCAGCGTGTGGGAACCGGCTTGTCGCCGCGATAGTCATAGAAGCCGCGGCCGGCCTTCTTGCCCACCCAACCAGCCTCCACATACTTCACCAGCAGCGGGCAGGGGCGGTACTTCGTGTCGGCGAGGCCATCGTGCAGCACCTGCATGATGGACAGGCACGTATCGAGGCCGATGAAGTCCGCCAGCTCAAGCGGCCCCATCGGATGGTTGGCGCCCAGCTTCATCGCGGTGTCGATCGATTCTACCGTGCCGACGCCTTCATAAAGCGTGTAGACCGCCTCGTTGATCATCGGCATCAGCACGCGGTTGACGATGAAGGCGGGGAAGTCTTCCGCATTCGTCACATGCTTGCCCAGGCGCTCCACGATGTGGACGGCGGCGTCATACGTCTGCTGGTCCGTCGCAAGCCCGCGGATCACCTCGACCAGCTTCATCAGCGGCACGGGGTTCATGAAGTGCAGGCCGATGAAACGCTCCGGGCGGTCCGTCGCCGCGCCAAGGCGTGTGATTGAAATGGAGGATGTGTTGGTCGCCAGCATCGCCGTCTTCGGCATCTTCAGGCACAGCGCGTCGAAGATCGCACGCTTCACGGCTTCCTTTTCGGTCGCCGCCTCGATCGCGAAGTCGACATGGCCGAAATCGTCGAGCGACGTCGTCGTCCGGATGCGGCGCATGCCGGCGTCGCGCGCGTCGGAAGAGATCATCTGGCGGTGAACCTGCCGGTCCATGTTGCGCTGGATGGTCTTGACCCCTGCTTCCAGCCGCTCGGGCGACACATCGTTCAGCATCACGTCGAACCCGGCCAGTGCACAGACATGCGCGATGCCGTTGCCCATCTGCCCAGCGCCGACGATGCCTATGGTGCGAATTGCGGTCATGCCAATCGATGCCCGTCCTGGGAAATTTATCCTAAGCTATCACGCGCCCCCGCAACCGCGACCACCGGTATTCGCACATGCACAAGAGGGTGGGAAGAAGCCCCCGCCTGTGTCGTTTGCGCACCATCCGGCGAGGCCGCTCACGGTCGCGTGAAGCTGGTAGGGCTAGGCGCTTGTGCAACAGCGGCTTTTTCCCCCTTCGACGCGGCTGCAACCCGGGTATACTGCTCCGCGCAAGGCTGGCGCTGCCTGGAGAGACGCTGGCCGCATCGGAGGATAGAGATGCTGAAGTGGATGTGTGCTGTCGCAGCTTCGCTGGCGCTGGCCTCGCCGGCCCTGGCGCAGAAAACAGACCTGCCGGATCGTCCGGCCAAGCAGACGACCTCGTTCGACCCGACCGCAATCAAGGAGGGCAATGCGCTCCTCAAGGCGAACGGCACCTGCATGGCGCAATACATCGTCGGCGCCAACGGCCGGGCGAAGGACATCACCGTCGACTGCACGCACCCGGACATGGCGAACTACGTCTCGCGCACGATCGAGACAGGCGTATGGGATGCGGAAATCCTCGAGAAGGAATTCCTGGATTCGCTGCCGATGCGCCAGATCTTCAACTACGGCACCGGCCCTGCTGGTCCCGATCCGCGCGGCGAGAAGTCCCCGGTCATGGTCGATGGCCTGCGCGAGCGCGACATCACCAGCGCCCTCGCCAAGGTCGATAAGGAAGGCATTTGCGACGTGAAGTACACGGTCGGCGCCAATGGCAAGCCGAAGGACGTGCAGGCCAACTGCACCCCGCCCGAATACAATGACCTCATGCTTGCCGCCGTCGCCAAGATGAAGTTCGACCCCGGCCAGAAAGGCGGCGCCCCGACCGACTGGCCCGGCATGAGCATGCCCGTCAAGCTGATCAAGCCTGAAGGCTCCTAGGCTGCAGGCGCCAACGGAAATCGGAAAACCAGTCATGAGCCTCCTGCGCGAGACCTTGTGTCGCCCCTGACTGGTAAACTTTGCTCCGACGTTGAGCTCCGACGTTGACGGCCCAAAAAGAAAGAGCGGGAAGGCCTGGGCCTTCCCGCTCTCCTTTTCCAGGCGCTCGGCGCGACTAGTAGACGGCGCGAAGGCGCGTATACCAGAACCCGCCATTCATGCCGAACGGACCGCCCGAGCGCGGATAGACCTGACCGTCAGCCAGGCTGTTGGTCAGCGCATAGACCGGGTTGGTCGTTGAGGGGGCGATCCGGTCGGGATACTCGTCCGTCAGGTTGTTGACGCCAACCGTCAGCGTGTAGGTGTCTGACAGGGTGTAGCTGACATCAAGGTCGAGAAGGACCTTCTCGCCGAATGTCTGGCCCGGATACTCCAGCTGGTTGGCCCACTCGCTGTAGTAGTTCGCCCGGCCGTTGACGGTGAAATCGCCCATCTGCCAGCCGCCCGCCGCCACCAGACGGTGTTTAGGGGCGATGTTGGAGACGTTGAAGCGCTGGGCGGCGCTGATGACCAGCGGATTGAAGTCCTGCACTTCGCTCTTGTTGTAGTTATAGGCGAGCGAGAGCGTAAGGTCTCCGCCCATCAGATCCGTTCCGTAGGTGGCGATGGCGTCGACGCCTTGCGTCGTCACGTCGAACCCGTTGGTGAAGTAGTTGACATCACCGCCGAGGCCGACGGCCGACAGAGAGGGAAGCGCAAGAAGGTTTGCCGCCGAGACCGTAAAGGTCTGCGACAGGCCGATCCGGTCCGTCACCTCGATGGAGTAGCCGTCCACCGTGACGGTCAGAGCGTCCATCGGCTTCAGAATGAAGCCGAGGCCATAGTTGACTGACTCTTCAGGATCCAGCGAGCCCTGCGCCCCATAGAACTGGGCGATGTCGCTCGACACCGGATATGTACCGGTCTGAACCTGGTTCCCGGACCGGAAGTTCGTCGTGATGATCTGGGTGTTGTTCTGACCGGGCGAGGGAGCATGGAAGCCCGTGCCCACAGTTCCGCGGATCGAGAAGACATCGTTCACTTCGTAGATGGCGTTCAGCTTGCCGACGAGTGCCGAGCCGAAGGAGGTGTAGTCTTCATAACGGACCGCCGCGCCGACGCTCAGCTGGCTCGTCAGATCCGTTTCAGCGCCAACATAAACGCCGTAGTTCGACTGGCTGCTCTTGCCGGCGAATGTGGGGCTGGTGCCGCCATAGCCGCTGGCGGCCGGGGGCTTGGTGGCGGTGATGCCGGCAGGGGCGTAAACGCCGGGCGAGACGAGGTTGTAGAGCGGCTGGACGGCGTAGGGACCTGCGCCATAGGACTGCGGATCGCCAGCGGTCTTTTCGTACTCCTCGTTGCGGTATTCCGCACCCGCCGACAGCGTCACCGGGCTCGCAAAACCGACGCTCACCGGATAGGTGAAATCGGCGTTTATGACCTGCTCGGTCTGGATGAGCTCGCCAAACTCGAAGCTGGTCTGGCTCTGCGGACCGTAAGACGGGCTCAGAGACTGGTTCATCGACAGATCAAGCGAGTTGCGGGCGAAGGTGGCCGAGAAGTCATAGGTCAGGCCGCTTGCGACCTCACCCCTGATGCCGCCCGTTCCATAGGCCTGGTCGACCTCGCCGACAAAGCGCGGGGTAAAGCCGCCCGGATAAAGAGAGGTAAAGTTGAACCTGTTTGTGTCGTTGACAAAACCGCCGGCCGGGCAGGTGGCGTTGCCGGTCGGGCAGGGGGTCAGGTAGATGTCAGTGAACGCGGCGTTCCGGCCCGGCGAACGGGTCGACGGCGTGCCTGTTCCGACATCAACCACCAGCGGCACGGGCGCGTTGATGGGCGGGCGGTAGTTGAAGCTCTGATCGGCTTCGCTGCCGGCGAGGTTGACGGTCAGGTAGACTTCGCTTTCCGCACTCAGATCATAGCCAGCGTTCAGGAAGGTCTTCCAGCCATTCGAGGGCGAGGAGCCCCAGATCTGGGCCGGGCCATCAGGCGCGTTGGGGATGCGGTTGGCGACGGCCGGGTTCGTCCGCGCCAGCTCCAGCGCGATCGGGCGCGTGGCGCCGCGGCTGGTGCCTTCATCATCATACCATTCACCGGCCACCGTAACAAAGCCGGCGCCGCCGAGGTCAAAGCCGCCCTTGGCGGCAAGCTGCGTGCGTACGCCATCCCCCTCGAAGGCCTGACCGTAAATGGCCTGGACTTCAAAGCCTGCGTCCTCGCGGATCTGGTAGTTGATGACCCCGCCGATGGCGTCCGAGCCATACTGCGCGGTCGCGCCGTCCCGCAGGATCTGCAGGTTGTCGAGGGCGATCGCCGGGATGTTGCCGATGTCAGCGCCCTGGGCGCCGAATGACAGGGCGGTGTCGGCGCCCGTGTAAACCTGAACAAGGGCAGCGCGGTTATAGCGCTTGCCGTTGATCATGACCAGGACCTGGTCGGCGCCCAGGCCGCGCAGCGAGGGCGCGCGTACGAAGGTGGAGGCGTCGGAAATTGAGTTCTGCGGGACATAGAAGGACGGGACGATGTTTCTGACCACGTCCAGGAGGTTGAAGGCGGGCTGGTCGGAGAGTTCCGAGCCGCCAATGACGTCGACCGGCGAGGGCGAGTCCGTCGCCGAGCGGTCCGTCCGCCGCGTGCCGGTCACAATGACCACATCCTCACCATCAGACGCCGCCGGCTGAGCCCCCTGCTGAGCAAACGCTGCAGGCGCTGCGCCGATCAGGGCGGCTCCCATCAGAATAGTTCCCGCCAGAAGGCGGCTCTTAGTGCTGAGAATGCGCATGTAGAATTTCTGGCTCCCACCTATGCTTCATCCCGCACCCCAAAAGAGCGCGTGGACGCACGACACAAATCGTTCGCAAACGCTAAGCAGGGTGCAGGTTACTCACAAGGCGCGAGCAGTCCGAGGCGCACTCGAATGTGCTGCGGGATGCAAAATTGTGACAGTTTCTGCATGCCGCGTATGGTCTTGTACCCCAGCCGGGAGAGCGCATGAGAGGCTTTTCGCTTCCCAGGCTTTGTTTCCCTCCGTGCATCGGCATGTGGGGGCCGGGGCGCCGATCAGACAGGCGTCGATCCGAAAGGCGCGGCATGCGGCTTACTTCGTAGCAGGCCCAGTGATTCGTTTCCGGCGCAGGTTCGCAGGCCGTCCTCACGCGACGGAGGGCCATCAATCGGCGCAACTTCAACCGACGCGGCCTGCGGCATCCCAGAGGCGCTCCTCAACGACCATCACCCGATGAGCAAAATCCTCCGTTGGATACCCGCCCTCGCTGTCTCGGGTTTTTCGAAGACGGACATCTGACTAGTTCAGCCCGGCCTTCTTCACCTCCGCCGGCACCCCATTCAGAGAAAGCGCTCCGCCATCGACCGTCACGGTGATCGCATCGCCGTCCTTGATGCGGCCTTCGAGAATGCGGCGAGCGAGGGGGTCCTGCAGCTCCTTCTGGATCACGCGCTTCAGCGGACGCGCGCCATAGACGGGGTCGTAGCCGCGGGTCGACAGCCACTGCATCGCCTCGTCGTTGACGTTGATCGTCATGCGATGGTCGGCCAGGATTTTCTCCAGGCGCTTCAGCTGCACGCCGACAATACGATCTATCTCGCCGCGGCCCAGCCGCTTGAAGAACACGATCTCGTCTATGCGGTTCAGGAACTCTGGACGGAAGTGTCCGCGAATGGCCTCCATCACCTCGTCCCGCGTACGACCAGAAATGTCTCCCTCGGACTTGTCGTCCGCAATCGCATTCGCGCCGAGGTTCGACGTCATGATGATGACGGTGTTGTTGAAGTTCACCGTCCGGCCCTGTCCGTCCGTCAGACGCCCGTCGTCGAGCACCTGCAGCAGCGTGTTGAACACGTCCGGGTGCGCCTTCTCGATCTCGTCGAACAGGATCACCTGATACGGCCTGCGCCGCACGGCCTCGGTCAGCGCGCCGCCTTCCTCGTAACCGACATAGCCCGGAGGCGCGCCGATCATGCGGCTCACCGCGTGCTTTTCCATGTATTCCGACATGTCGAGGCGGAGTACCGCATGCTCGTCGTCGAACAGGAACTCGGCGAGCGCCTTGGTCAGCTCGGTCTTGCCCACCCCCGTGGGGCCGACAAAGATGAAGCTGCCGATGGGCCGGTTTGGGTCCTGCAATCCAGCGCGCGCACGGCGCACGGCATTGGCGACGATCTCCAGCGCCTCGTCCTGCCCGACCACACGCTTGCGCAGCCCGTCTTCCATGCCTAGCAGCTTCTCGCGCTCGCCTTCCATCATCTTGTCGACAGGAATCCCGGTCCAGCGCGAGACCACCGCGGCAATCGCCTCGGCGTCCACCTCTTCTTTCACCAGCGGCGCCTTCGCCCCGGCGGACGTGTCGGTCTTGCCTTCGGATTCCGAGATCAGTTTCTCGAGCGCGGGGATGTCGCCATACTTGATCTGTCCCGCGCGCGCCCAGTCCGAGCGCCGTTCAGCGTCGGCCAGTTCAGCCCGCGCCTTGTCGAGGCGGTCCTTGGCGTTGGTCGCGCCCGCTAGCCGGCCCTTCTCGGCCTTCCACGCGGCCGAGATCTCATCCGACTTCGCCTGCAGCTCCTTGATCTCCACCTCGCGCCGCTTCAGCCGGTCCTTCGACGCGTCGTCCTTTTCCTTCTTCAGCGCTTCCGCCTCGATTCGGATCTGCATCAGCCGCCGGTCGATCTCGTCAAGCTCTTCCGGCTTCGACTCCACCGCCATGCGCAGGCGCGCCGCCGCCTCGTCCATCAAGTCGATGGCCTTGTCCGGCAGGAAACGATCCGTGATGTATCGGTTCGACAGCGTCGCCGACGCCACGATGGCGGCGTCCGAAATGCGGATGCCGTGGTGAACCTCGTACTTTTCCTTCAGCCCGCGCAGGATGGAAATCGTATCCTCTATGCTTGGCTCGCCGACGAACACGGGCTGGAAGCGCCTCGCCAGCGCCGCGTCCTTCTCCACATGCTTGCGATACTCTTCCAGCGTCGTCGCGCCGACGCAGTGCAACTCGCCACGCGCCAGCGCCGGCTTCAGCAGGTTGGACGCATCCATCGCGCCCTCCGCCTTGCCCGCGCCGACCAGGGTGTGCATCTCGTCGATGAACAGGATGATCTGGCCCTGCGCCTGCGTGACTTCCTGCAGCACGGATTTCAGCCGCTCCTCGAACTCGCCACGGAACTTCGCGCCAGCAATCAGTGCACCCATGTCGAGCGCCATCAGGCTCTTCTCTTTCAGGCTGTCCGGCACGTCGCCATTGACGATGCGCAACGCGAGGCCTTCCGCAATCGCCGTCTT
>Ga0315902_10002850_pt1 | contig 26393 bp, 21 predicted proteins | sample LakEriMetagenome_9_FD_203523 | JGI IMG/M metagenome (GOLD analysis project Ga0315902, IMG submission 203523) | Freshwater fungal communities from buoy surface, Lake Erie, Ohio, United States - Buoy 12 MA117 | ecosystem: Environmental > Aquatic > Freshwater > Lake > Lake biofilm | place: USA... | reverse complement strand
GGCCAGATGCACACCCGCAGCTCGCCCGCGGCGGTGATCCGCTCGAGGCGCGCGCCGCCGGCATGGCTGCCGGTCGTGGCCGCGGCAACCGCCGACGTGATCGCGAGCACCACCGCCAGCAGCACGTCGGCCGCACTACGCCAGCCTCCGGCTCGCATCACGCGCATGGCGGCTTCTCGCGGATCAGAGACCGGCGAGCACCGCCCGCAGCTTGCCGGCGATCTCGTCGATGTGGTGGCGTTCGGCCACGAAAGGCGGCGCCACGATCAGGGCGTCGCCGGTGCTCTTCAGGTTGAGCCCGGCGTCGTAGAGGCGCTTCTGAGCCTCGTGACCACGCGCCCCCGGTGCGCCGTCGACCGCGACATCGATCGCCGCCATCATGCCGTAGCCGCGAATGTCGGTGACGATCGGCAGATCGCGCAGCCCGAACATCGCATCGAGGAAGTAGGGACTCATCGCCGCCGAGCGCGCGATCAGGTCTTCGTCGCGGAAGATGTCCATCATGGCGAGGCCGGCCGCGCAGGCGGCAGGATGCGCCGAGTAGGTATAGCCGTGGAAGAACTCCACCCCGCGCTCGGGACCGGCCTCGGTGATCGCATCGTAGATGTCGCGGCGGGCGGCGACCGCGCCCATCGGCTGTGCGCCATTGGTGAGCGCCTTGGCCATGGTCAGCAGATCCGGGGTGACCCCGAAGGCCTGCGCACCGAAGTTCGCCCCCAGGCGGCCCCAGCCGGTGATCACCTCGTCGAAGACCAGCAGGATGCCGTGCGCATCGCAGATCGCGCGCAGCCGCTCGAGATAGCCCACGGGCGGCGGCAGGCAGCCATACGACCCAGCGACCGGCTCGACGAAGACCGCGGCAATGTTCTCGCCGCCGTAGAGCTGGCAGAAGCGCAGCAGATCGTCGGCGAGGTCGGCGCCGTGCGCGGGCTGGCCCCGGGCGAAGCGGTTCTGCGGCAGCGCGGTGTGGCGCATGTGGTAGACGCCCGCCAGACCCGTGCCGAAGGCGCGACGGTTGTTGACCATGCCACCGAGCGCCACGCCGCCCATGTTCACGCCGTGATAGGCGCGCTCGCGGCTCACGAAGAACTGGCGCTGCGGCTGGCCGCGAACCCGGTGGAACATCAGGGCCATCTTCATGGCGGTGTCGACCGCCTCGGAACCGGAGTTCACGAAGAAGACCCGATCCAGACCCGATGGCGTGTACTCGGCCACCCGCTGCGCGAGCTCGAAGGCCTTGGGATGGCCGCGCAGGAAGGGCGCCACGAAGTCGAGGCTGCTGAGCTGCTCATGGACCGCCCGCGCGATCTCGGGACGGCAATGGCCGGCTGCCACGCAGAACAGGCCCGAGGAGGCGTCGATCACCTCGCGCCCGTCGGGCGTGTAGCAGTACATGCCCTGCGCGCGCACGAACAGGCGCGGCTCGCGCTTGAACTCCTTGTTCGGCGAGAACGGCATCCAGAAGGCCTCGCGGCCGGCGGCCTCGGCGGCGGGGTCGGGAGCGGTCCCGGATTCCATTTGCGCGAGCAGCGCGTCGTGATGTCCCATGGGGGTTCTCCGCGGCGGGGGGCGGCGCTTGGCAGCGCCGAGGCCCGCAGGATATCGTGCCCGGCCGCCCGACGCAGCCCGGTTGCGCGAAGCTGCCCGGTCAGCGCAGACCGGCCGGGCGGCGCGGCCCGCGCCGCACGCATCCGCTCCGCCAGCTCCCGTGACCGCCACCCACCCGATCCTCGCCCTGACCGTCACGCTGCTCGTGCAGACGCTGGCGGCGGTGGCACTCACCAGTCCCTCGGTCCTTGCACCGGTCGTGGCGGCCGAGCTCGGCGTGGGCGCGCAGCACGTGGGCTGGCTGGTGAGCCTGGCCTATCTCACGGCCATGCTCACCGGGCTGGGGGCCGGCGCGCTGTCGCAGCGCCTCGGCCCGGTGCGCGCGAGCCAGATCGCGCTGCTCGCTGCGGCGGCGGGGCTGGGTCTGTTCGCCGCAGGCCATGCCGCGACACTGCTCGCCGGTGCCGTGGTGCTCGGCTTCGCCTACGGCGTGCCCAATCCCACCGCTGCCGAGATCCTCAGCCGTCATGCACCGGCGCACCGCCGAGGGCTCTTCTTCTCGATCAAGCAGACCGGCGTGCCGATCGGGGTGGCCGCCGCCGGCATCGTCCTGCCCGCGCTGCTGGGGCAGATACCCTGGTCAGGCGCGCTGCTGGTGCTGGCCGCCGCCACGGGCGCCGCGGCGGTGGCGATCGGCGCCGGGCGCGGCAGGCTCGAGGCCGGCAGGCGGCACCCCGGCACCGGTACAGGCTTCGGTACAGGCTTCGGTGCGGGTGCGGGTGCGGGTGCGGGTGCCGGGGCGGGTGCGAGCCTCGCCACGCTGCGCGCCCGGGTGCTCGGACCGCTGATCGAGGTGCTGGCCTTCGCCCCGACCCGCCGGCTGGCGATCGCCTCGCTGGTCTACGCGCTCACCCAGGTGAGTTTTCTGACCTTCCTGGTGACGCTGCTCACGCTGGAGCACGGTCTGTCGCTCACGGTGGCGGCGAGCCTGCTGGCCGCCTCCCAGGCGCTGAGCGTGGCCGGCCGGATCGGGTGGGGCCACGCCGCCGACCGCTGGCTCGACCCGACCCGGCTGCTCGGCGGCCTCGGCGTGGCCATGGGCGCGGCGATCATCATGCTCGGGCTAGCGCCGGCGGACTCACCGGCCGGCCTGATGCTCGCGATCACCCTGGCGTGCGCGCTGACGGCGGTGGCCTGGAACGGGGTGTTCTTCGCCGACCTGGTGCGGCTGGTGCCGGCCGAGCAGGTGGCGCGAGCGACCGGCGCCACCCAGTTCCTGACCTTCACCGGGGGCATGAGCGGCTCGGCGCTGGTGGCCGCCGGTGTAAGCCTGGGCGGCAGTTACTCGGCGGTGTTCGCGGCGCTGGGCGTCGTGCCCGCCCTCGCCGGGCTGATGCTGCTCGCGGCAGCACGCAACCCGGCGGGTGGCAGCCCGGTCAGCGCGTTGCCAGCAGGCGCCAGACCGCCTCGGCAGTAAGCGGCATCTGTGGCGGGTGCGCGATGACATCCACCCCCGCGCGGTCGAGCGCGTCGATCACCGCATTGACCACCGCGGGCGTGGCGCCGATGGTGCCGAGTTCGCCCACCCCCTTGACCCCCAGCGGGTTGTTGAGGCAGGGCGTGGACTCGTCCATCGTGGTGCGGAAAGGCACCCGCAGATCGGCGCGCGGCATCGTGTAATCGAGGAAGCTGCCGGTGAGCATCTGGCCGCTCTCGCGGTCGTAGACGATCTGCTCGCACAGCGCCTGGCCGATGCCCTGCAGGGCACCGCCGTCGAGCTGCCCCTGGACGATGGTGGGATTGACCACCCGGCCGACATCGTTCACCGAGCTGTAGGCAACGATCTCGACCTCGCCGGTGTCGGGGTCGATCTCGACCTCGCAGACATGGCAGCCGTTGGGCCAGGTGGGCCCGGCCACGGTGGCGCTGGCATCGATGACGATGCGCTGCTCGGGCTGGCGCGCGGCAAGCTCGAACAGGCCGATACCACGGTCGGTGCCCACCACCCGGAAGCGGGCCTGCACGTACTCGAGATCGGGCTCGCCGACCTCGAGCGCCTCGGCGGCGAGCGCACGGGCATGGGCGATGGTGCGCTCGGAGGCGACCGTGACCGCCGTGCCGCCGGTGAAGAGCGAGCGGGAGCCTGCGCTGCCGAAGCCGTTGGCGAGGTCGGTGTCGCCCTGCACGATGCGGATGCGCTCGGGCGGCACATCGAAGATGTCGACCGCGAGCTGCACGTAGGTGGTGACCAGACCCTGGCCCATCGCCTGGGTCGCCGAGATCAGCTCGATGATCCCGTCGGGCGTGACATTGACCTTGACATGCTCTTCGAGCGCGTTGCCGCCGGTCCATTCGAGGAACGTGGCGATGCCCCGACCGCGTACCCGACCCCGACCCGCCGTGGCGCTGGCGCGGGCCACGAAGCCCGACCAGTCGGCCAGCGCCAGACCCTGATCGAGCACCTTCTCGAACTGCCCGGAGTCGTAGACCTGGCCCATCGGGTTGCGATAGGGCATCTGCGACGGGCGAATCATGTTGCGTCGACGCAGCTCGGCGCCGTCGAGCCCCATCTGACGCGACGCCGCATCCATGAGGCGCTCGATGATGTAGATGGACTCCGGTCGACCGGCTCCCCGGTAGGCACCCGTGGGCGCGGTGTTGGTCAGCAGCGCCTTGAAATGGAAATCGACCAGGCCGATGTCATAGATGCTGCTGAGCACCCAGGGGCCGATCAGGAGCTGGATGGCGGTGCCGGTGGGCGTGGCGTAGGCACCGACGCTGGCGAGCGAGTGCACGCGGAAGGCGAGCACCCGGCCGTCGGCGTCGAGGGCGAGCTGCGCGCGGGTGAGCAGATCGCGCCCGGCGACCGCCGACAGGAACTCCTCGGAGCGCTCGGCCGTCCAGAGCACCGGGCGCGCAAGCTGCCGGGCGCAGAACACGACGACCGCGTCTTCGGGGTACAGCCCGGTCTTCATGCCGAAGCCGCCGCCAACATCGCCGACCAGCACCCGGATCTGTTCCTTGGGAATGCCGAGCACCGGGTCAGCCAGGGTGTTGCGCACCCCGGTAGGCATCTGGCTGCTCATCCGGATGGTGGTGCGCCCGGACGCAGGATCATGGCTGGCGAGCACCGTCCGCGGCTCGATGGAGGCCGGCGCCAGGCGCTGGTTGAGCAGCGGATCGAGGGTGACCACGTGGGCCGCACGCTCGAACGCCGCCTGCGTGGCGGCCGCGTCGCCATAGCGGGCTTCGGCGGCGACATTGCCCTGGGCCTCGGGCCAGAGCTGCGGTGCGCCCGGCGCGGCGGCATCGGCGGCGCTGGTGACCGCGGGCAGCTGCTCGACATCGAGCGCGATGGCCTCGAGGGCGTCGCGAGCCTGATCGCGGGTAGCAGCCACCACCACCGCTACCGCCTCGCCGGCGAAGCGGATGGTGTCGACAGCCATCGGATGGCGCGGCGGCGAAACCGCCGGCGAGCCGTCACCGCGCTTGAAGGCCGCGGCGTAGGGCAGCGGCTTGACGCCCGCCGCAGCCAGATCGGCACCGCTGTAGACGGCGACGACCCCGGGCATGGCCCGCGCCGCCGAGGTGTCAAGGCTCAGGATGCGGGCATGGGCATAGGGAGAGCGGAGAAAGGCCAGCACCAGGGTGCCGGCGGGGGCCATGTCATCGGTGAACTGGCCCCGCCCGGTGAGCAGCGCGGCGTCTTCGACCCGCTTCACGGACTGGCCGCTGCCGAAACGCAAGACCCCACTGCCTGCTGCGTCGTTCATCGCGTTGTTTCCTGTCGGTTGTGTCGGAGAGTGAGGGCTGCCGACCAACCGACGGGATCACCAGTCGATGGTCTGCGCGACGGCGTCGGCGGCCTGCCGCAGATGCGGGAGGAATTCGACCATTTCCTCGAGCCGCATGCGGGTGACGGGCGCCTGGACCGAGATCGCGGCAACCACGCGCTGGTCGGCATCGCGCACCGGAACCGCCAGGCAGCAAACGCCGGCGAGGTATTCCTCGTCGTCGGCCGCGTAGCCGTTGGCGCGGATCGCCTCGAACTCGCGACCGAGCCGGGCGGGATCGGTGAACGTCTTGTGAGTATGCCGGATCAGCGGGGTGACCCGCAGGAAACGCTCACGACTGCGCTTGGGCAGGTAGGACAGGAAGAGCTTGCCGCTGGCCGACGCGTACAGCGGCAGCTTGGAGCCGGCGCTGAAGCGCACGCGCAGCGGCCACGAAGCCTCCACGCGGTCGAGGTAGAGCACCGAGTTGTTGTTGGGGATGGCGAGGTTGCAGGTCTCGCCGATCTGCTCGACGAGTTCGTCGAGGACCGCGCGACGCGCACCGCGCGCCGGCGACCGCAGCAGGGTCTCGACGGCCAGACCATTCATGCGCTCGGAGCAGGCATAGCGCTTGCTGCCGGGCTCACGGCCGACCAGACCGGCATGCTCGAGCGTGGTCAGGATGCGGTAGACGGTGGGCTTGGGAAGCTCGACCTCGCGGCAGATTTCGGAGAGCTGCGGCGGGGTGTCATGACGCGCGATGGCCTCCAGGATGCGCACCGCTCGCAGGATGGCCGAACCCGCAGGGACGGCTTCCGGCGGATCTTCGAGGACGGTAGCGTGGTAGCCGGTGTCGAGTTCGGAATCGTCGGTCATCGCTGTCTCCGTGTGGGCGGCTCGGGTTTTTCTTCCCCCATTATGCAGAAAGCCGGCCCGATGTGGCGGCTTTCATGCGGCGTAAGTTTTGACGGAAGAAACAAAACGCAAAACTTTTCGAAGCTTCGTGCAAGACCGTCCGGCATACCGTCATCGCGCTTATGGAACCATGCCGAACGGTAATCGCCTCTCAACGGCCTCCGATTTCTGATTGTCCAGGACGTGCGTTGGACGAAAATTTTCTGCCCGATCCGGTTTTCAGAGCTGCCGGTACGTTTTGCATCGCAGCAATCGACTTTTGAGTTTCAACTGACGAATCATGCGACGGGTGCGGCGCCCGCGCTTCCGGCAGCAGCCTGCGTGCCGTACCGGGCGGCCAGCGAAGCGATCACCGCCTCGCAGTCCGCCACCGTCTCCTCGAGAATCGCCCTGACCGGCCGCACCGCATCGATGCGCCCGCAGACCTGCCCGGTGAGCGCGATCGCCGCCTCGAGATCGCCGCCGAAATAGAGGTCGAGCACGTTGGCGAACTCGCTGCGCATGTCGTCGGGCGGATCGAACTCGAGGCGATTGCTGCGCGCCGTGCGCAGCGCGCGCAGCGCCGGTCCCTTGCCGCCGCGGTTCAGGAAGACCGTGTCGGTCTCCTCGGCGTCCACGATCGCCGCCTTCCAGTTGGCATGCGCCGGTGACTCGGCCGCGGTCAGCATGCGGGTGCCCATCTGCACGCCTTCGGCACCCAGGGCCAGCGCCGCCGCCATCGAGGCGCCGTCGCAGAACCCACCGGCGGCGATCACCGGCACCGACACCTGCGAGCAGACCAGCGGCAGCAGCACCATCGAGGCGACGTCACGCTGGTTCTTGAAGCCGCCGCCTTCGGCGCCCTCGACGATCAGACCGTCCACGCCGGCCGCGACCGCCTTCAGCGCCCCCTTGAGCGTGGGCACCACGTGGTAGACGGTCAGCCCGTGCGACTTGAGATCGGCGCAGTAGCGGGCGGGATCGCCTGCCGAGGTGGTCACGAATCGCACCCCCTGATCGACGACGAACTTCACGATGTCCGGGTCACGCACATACGTGAGCGCGATGTTGACGCCGAAGGGGCGATCGGTGAGGTCACGCATGCGGCGGATCTCCTCGCGCACCTCGTCGAGCTTGCCCGAGGATGTCTCGATGATACCCATGCCGCCGGCATTGGAGACCGCCGAGGCGAGTTGCGCGCGGGCGATCCAGCCCATCGGCGCCTGGATGATCGGATGGGTGATGCCAAGGCGTTCAGTGACGCGGTTGCTCAGGGCCATGCAAGCTCCGGAAAAAAGTTGTCCAGCAGAAATCCCGCGAAAATCCCTGGGTCATCCCGGGGATGTGCACCCGATGTCCCGGAGATGTCCACCGCACCGGCGGGCAGGGATGGGTTGCCGTCCACGGCTTGTCCACAGGCTCAGCCTGGCGAGAACACCAGCATCACGCCGTGGGCGAGGGCAGCCGGCACCACGATCTCGCCGGCTGAGACGGTACAGGGCAGCGCCGCCAGCGCGGCACGGGTGGTGGCGAGATCGCCCACGCGCAGCACGATCGCGGCCACCCCCTCGTCGGCGAGGCCACCGGGATCCGCGGCGGGATGACGTTGCGCGAGCGTCGCGCGGGTCAGCAGCTCGAAGTCCGCCCGCCCGGGACCGGAGGGCACCCGCCAGGCGCCGTCGGGCAGCGCCTGCGGCTCGCGGTCGACCAGCCGGCCGAGCTGGTGCGCAGCCGACTGCGGATCGGCGGTCAGCATCTCGAGCCGGATCAGACCGCGCACACCGTTGGCGTGCCGCTGCAGCTGCGGGATCCAGACGGTATCGCGGCTAAAGTGCTGACAGGCGAACAGCCGCATTCCCCCGGGGCGCTGGTCGAGCGGCCAGTTGAAGGTGGCGAAGCTTGCTTCGCCGACCCGGCCGTCGGGTAGCGTAACCGGACGCCCGAAGCGGGTAGGACCGGTGGCGGCGATGCCGCGAGCCTGCAGTTCGGCCACCCCGGCGGCCGCGTCGCGGGCGGTAAAGGCGGCCCGCTCGACGCCCTCGCGCTGCGCGAGGAAGGCGCGCGTGGGCGCGTTGTGCGCGGTGACCGCAAGCACGCCCAGCAGCTCGAGGTAGTCGTCCTCGAACATGATCGTGTGGTTGCCGGTACCCAGGTGTGCGCTGTGGGTTCCCCGCGGCGACAGCGTGAAGCCCAGCGCCTGCCAGTCGCGTGCGGCGGCGTCGAGATCGTGCACGGCCACCACGGCGTGGTCGAGGCCGATGACGTGTTCGAACATGGAAAGTATCCTCGCGGTCGTTCGTCGTGGTCGCCCCCGGCAACCATCGACCACCATCCTAGCGCCAGCGCACCCTCAGGCCATGCCACGCGCGCCGGACGCCTTCCGTTCCCCCTGGAGATCCCTCGCGATGAAAGCCATCGGATACACCCACTGCCTGCCGGTCGATGACCCGGCCTGCCTCGTCGACCTCGAACTGCCCGAACCGGTCGCCAACGGCCGCGACCTGCTGGTGCGCGTGCACGCGGTGTCGGTCAACCCGGTCGACACCAAGCTGCGCCGGGCTGCGGCGCCGCCGGCCGGCGAAACCCGCATCCTGGGCTTCGATGCCGCCGGCGTGGTCGAGGCGGTGGGCCCCGAGGTGCGTGGCTTCCGACCCGGTGACGAGGTCTGGTACGCGGGTTCGCGCGCCAGGCCTGGTACCAACGCCGAGCTGCACCTGGTGGACGAGCGCATCGTCGGCCTCAAGCCGCGCAGCCTGTCCTTCGCGCAGGCGGCCGCCATGCCGCTGACCACGATCACCGCCTGGGAGGCGCTCTTCGACCGGCTGCAGCTGCGCGTGGGCAAACCTGCCGACGCCGGCAGCGTGCTGATCACCGGCGCGGCCGGCGGGGTGGGTTCGATCGCGGTGCAGCTCGCCCGGCGCCTGACGGGCGCGCAGGTGATCGCCACCGCCTCGCGCCCCGAGACCCGCGAGCATGCGCTCGCGCTGGGCGCGCACCGGGTCATCGACCACGGCCGACCGATCTCGGAGGAGCTGCGCCGCGAGGGCATCCGCTGGGTCGAGGCGATCTTCAGCATCACCCACACCCACCAGCACTTCGCCGAGCTCGCGAAATCCGTGGCACCCCAGGGTCGCATCTGCGTGATCGACACCCCCGACAAGCCGCTCGACTTCATGCTGCTGCGCGAGCGCTGCGCATCGCTCCACTGGGAGGGGATGTTCACCCGCTCGGGCTTCCAGACCGCCGACATGGCCGAGCAGGGGCGCCTGCTCGGCGAAACCGCCCGGCTGGTCGACGACGGTCTGATCCGCTGCACCCACACCCGCACCGCCGGGCGCATCTGTGCGGCCGATCTGCGGGCTGCCCATGCCGCGATCGAGTCGAATCGCACGATCGGCAAGATCGTGCTGGCGGGCTTCTGACGGGGGGCGCGGCCGGCGGGCCGGGAGGCGCTTCCGCGGCAGCGCCTCCCGCGCTCAGGGCACGAGCCGCAGCAGTTGCCCGCCGGACCCGTCAGTGAGGAGGTAGACCCAGCCGTCGGGCCCCTGGCGCACATCGCGGATGCGCGCGCCGAGATCGACCAGCAGCCGCTCCTCGCCGGTCACCTTGCGACCCTCGAGTGTCAGCCGGTGCAGCGCCTGACCGCGCAGCGCGCCCACCAGCAGGTTGCCCTGCCACGCGGCGGGGTAGCGGCTGCCGGTGATGAAGGCCATGCCGCTGGGGGCGATCGAGGTCGGCATCCAGACCTTCAGCGGCTGCTCGTAGCCCGGCCGCGGACCCTCCTCGCCGATGCGCGTGCCCAGCACGTACTCGCGACCGAAGGTGAGCAGCGGCCAGCCGTAGTTGCGGCCGCGCTCGATGAGGTTGACCTCGTCGCCACCCTGCGGTCCATGCTCGCTGGCCCAGAGCTCGCCGGTGAGCGGATGCACCGCCATGCCCTGGATATTGCGGTGGCCCAGGCTCCAGAGCTCGGGTCGCGCGCCGGCGCGCCCGACGAAGGGGTTGTCGGCCGGCACGCGGCCGTCGGGCTCGATGCGCACGGTCTTGCCGAGATGGTTGCCCGGCTCCTGCGCGTCGGCACGCCGGCCGAAGCGGTCGCCCAGCCCGAGGTGCAGGCGCCCATCCCGGGCGAAGGCCAGGCGCGAGCCGCAGTGCAGACGGCTCGCCACCCGGGGCTGCTGACGGAAGATCACCTGCACGTCCACCAGAGCATCGCCCTCCAGGCGGCCCCGGGCTACAGCCACGGTGTTGCCGCCCTCGCCCGGCTCGGCATAGCTCCAGTAGAGCAGCCGGGTGGTCGCATGGGCGGGATCAGCGACCAGGTCGAGCAGGCCGCATTGTCCGGTGGCATCGACCGCCGGCAGGCCGCGCAGCGGCGCACCGACCGTGCCGTCACCGGCCACCGGCTGGATGCGCCCGGGACGCTCGGTCACCAGCATGCGGCCATCGGGCAGGAAGGCGAGCGCCCAGGGCTGATCGAGGCCGCGCGCCACGACCTCCGTCTGCAGCGCAAGCGCCGGCCGTGGCGCGAGCAGGGTGACGAGAAGCGCCAGCGGCGCCAGCAGCCGCAGGACCCGGTGCCATGGCGCGCGGCGGTGGAGCGCACCCGGGGTGAGACGGTGTTTCATCCCTGTATCGTGCCGCGCGCTGCGGCATCTGGCCAGTCCTGGCGCGCGGCATACACTGCGAACTTCGCGGTCGGCACCCACCGCCGGCCTTGCCCCCTGCGCACCCTGCCTTCCCTGCGATGGATCACTACGACCACCTCATCGTCGGCGCCGGCTCGGCCGGCTGCGTGCTGGCCAACCGCCTGAGCGCCGATCCCGGCCGGCGCGTGCTGCTGCTCGAAGCCGGCCCGCGCGACAGCAACCCCTGGATCCACATCCCGCTGGGCTACGGCAAGCTGTTCGCCGACACCCGCGTGAACTGGGCCTACGAGTCCGAGCCCGAGCCCAACCTCGGCGGCCGGCGCGTCTTCACGCCGCGCGGCAAGGTGCTCGGCGGCTCCTCGTCGATCAACGGCCTGGTCTACGTGCGCGGCCAGCGCGAGGACTTCGACGGCTGGGGCGTGCCCGGCTGGGGATTCGACGACCTGCTGCCCTGCTTCATCCGCGCCGAGGACCAGTCGCGCGGCGCCGATGCCTGGCATGGCACCGGCGGGCCGCTCGCGGTCTCCGACCTGCCCGACCGACACGAGCTTTGCGAGGCCTTCATCGCCTCGGCGCACGCCCAGGGCATCCCGCGCAACGACGACTTCAACGGCCCCACCCAGGAGGGCGCGGGCTACTACCAGGCCACCATGCGGCGCGGGCTGAGGGTGAGCACGGCCGTGGGCTACCTGCGGCCGGCGCGGCGGCGCCCCAACCTGCGGGTCGAGGTCGAGGCGCTCGTCACCCGGGTGCTGATCGAGAACGGCCGCGCGGTCGGCGTGGAATACCGTCAGGGCGGCCAGACCCGCACCGCGCGCGCCGGCGAAGTGATCCTGAGCGGCGGCGCCTTCAACTCGCCGCAGCTGCTGCAGCTCTCGGGCATCGGCCCGGCCGAGCGGCTGCGCGAACTCGGCCTGCCGGTGCTGGTCGACGCCCCGGAAGTCGGCGAGGGCCTGCAGGACCACTTCTACGTGCGCACCTACTGGCGCTGCAACCAGCCCATCACCATCAACGACCGCATGGCCAGCTGGCACGGCAAGCTCGGCATGGGCGTGCAATGGCTGCTGCGCCGGCGCGGCCCGCTGACGGTGAGCGCCGGCTACGCGGCCGCGTTCGCGCGCACCCGGCCCGAACGCACGCGTCCCGACGCGCAGTTCTACTTCATCAACTTCTCGATCGCGCGGCGTGGCGGCGTGCTCGACGACTTCTCCGGCTTCACCTGCTCGATGTCGCAGCTGCAGGCGCAGTCTCGCGGCTGGGTGCGGCTGCGCTCGCCCGACCCCGCGCAGGCGCCGGCCATCCGCTACAACTACCTCGACACCGAGGACGACCGGCGCACGATGGTCGACGGCCTGAAACTGCTGCGCCGCATCGTCCAGACGCCGCCCTTCGCCGGCTACGTTCAGGCGGAGCGCGCCCCCGGCCCCGACGTCCAGACCGACGCGCAGTGGCTGCAGTTCTGCCGCGACACCGGCGACACCGTCTACCACCCCACGTCCACCTGCCGCCTGGGCACCGATGCCCGCTCGGTCGTCGACGAGCGGCTGCGGGTTCGCGGCCTGGCCGGCCTGCGGGTGGTCGATGCCTCGGTGATGCCGGCAGTGGTCTCGGGCAACACCAATGCCGCGGTGATCGCGATCGCCGAGAAGGCCGCCGAGCTGATCGTCGCCGACGCACGCCGATGAGCATGCGCCTGCCGGCCCTGGTGCGGGTTGCAGCGCAGGGGCTTGCCGCCGTGCGGGCCCCGATCGTCGCGGCCGCATCGGCGCTCGTCTTCGCTCACGCGACAGCGTTCGCCCAGGCCCCCACGCCCACCGGCGCGCTGCGCGTGGCGACCTGGAACCTGCAGTGGCTGCTCGATCGCGACACCCACCGGCGCTGGGTCGATACCTGCGCGCGCCACGGCTGGCCGACCGATGCGACCGACCTGTCCGAGCCTGCGCAGCGCGAGCTCGACGGCCTGCCCTGGTGCAACGCGCTCAACGGGATGGTCTTCCCGCCGGATCGCTGCGTCGGCGACAGCGACGGCTGGCCGCGGCGCGCGCGCTATCCGGCCGGCCATGCCTGCCGCGACAGCGCCGATCTCGCCGACTGGTCCGCCTACGAGGACAAGCTCGCGCAGCTGCGCCGATGGTTCGGGCGTCTGGCCGACGAGGGTGTGACGCTGGTGGCCCTGCAGGAGGTCCACGACGCGTCGGCGGTGCGGGCAATTCTTCCGCCGGGCTGGTCGGTACGCACCAGCCGCTCGCTGCCCCAGGCACCCGCGATCGCGCAGCAGGTGGGCGTGGCCTGGGCGCCGAGCCTGCAGCCGCGCGACTTCGTCTTGCACGCGGCGCTGGCCGACTCGGGCGTTCCCGGACGCCCGCTGCGGCCGGGGCTGGCCTTCACGGTCGATGTCGCCGGCCGACCGGTCGAGTTCCTGGTCGTCCACCTGAAGGCCGGCTGCCGCAGCCGGGTCATCGACGATCCGCTGCGCCCGGGCGATCCGCCGCACCGGCATGATGCGATCGTCAGCGACTGCGCGATGCTGCGCCACCAGCTGCCGGCGCTCGAAGCCTGGATCGACGCGCGCGCCGGTCGCGAGCTGGCGGTGCTGGGCGACTTCAACCGCAGCATCCTGCTCGAGCCCCCACGCGATCGCCCCGACCGCCCCGCGAGGCTTGACGGCACGCCAGCGAGCGCACCGCTGGGGCCCTGCCGGATCGAGACCCGCGGCGAGCGGCGGATCGCCCACTGCCCGAGCCGCATCGGCGCGCTGTTTCCCGAGCTCAACGACGACGATCCGCCCGGCTCGGTGCTGTGGCGGGCGGTGCCGCCCGGCCTGCGCGGCGGACGCATCCGCGCGGGCGGCCCGGGCGACTGCAGCCTGCCGGCCGCACCACGCGCAGGGCGCGCCGGCGCCGACCTCGCCCACGACGGCATCGACCACATCCTGCTCAGCGAGGCGCTCAAGCGCCGCCTCACGCCGCGCGCACTTGCGCTGAACGTGCTCGGCCCCACCGACGACGAGGGCCGGCCGCTCGTGCAGTCACCGCGGCGCGCGCAGCCCAGCGATCACTGCCCGCACTGGGTCGAGCTCGCGCCGCTCAGCCTTCCCTGAGCGCGCGCGCCACCGCGGCCAGCGCCGGCTCGGTAGCGGCGAGCACCGCGTCGATCGCCGCGTCGTCGTGCGCCGTGCACAGGAACATGTTGTGCTTCGGATGCAGGTAGGCGCCGCGCGCCAGCGCCTCGCGGCAGAACAGCGCGCCCAGCCGGTGCTCGACGTCGCCCTCGAAGAGCAGCAGCGGCATCTGCGGCGGCCCCGACTGACGCAGGCCCACGCCGGCATGCGTGGCCTGCACGGCCAGGCCGTCGCGCAGCCGCTGGCCGGCGCCGGCCATCACCGCCGGCGCGTCGATGCGGCGCAGCTCGCGCAGCGTGGCCAGCGCCGCGGCCATCGACACCGCCGAGCACCAGAACGAGCCGGTGACGAAGACCCGCGAAGCCGCCTCGCGCAACCCCTCGCGCCCGGTGACCGCCGCCAGCGCGTGACCGTTGGCGATGGCCTTGCTGAAGGCCGACAGGTCGGGCTCGATGCCCAGCGGCGCCCAGCTGCCACGCAGATCGAGCCGGAAGCCGGCGCGCACGTCATCGACGATCAGCACCGCGCCACGCTCGGCGCTCAGCGCGCGGGCCGCCTGCGCGAAGGCCGGCGTGGCGAGTTCCTGATCGCGGGCGAGGTCATGGCGCAGCGCGGTGACGATGATCGCGGCGAGATCGTCGCCGGCCTGCGCCACCGCGGCGGCCAGGCTGTCCGGATCGTTGTAGTCGAAGGCGATCAGATGCTGGCGGTCGGCGTCGGTGGTGCCGGCGGGCACCGGCGTGCACCAGGGCGCCGAGCCGTGATACGAGCCGCGCGCCACCAGCACCTTGCGGCGGCCGGTGGCCGCGCGCGCAATCATCACGCAGGCGGTGGTGGCATCGGTGCCGTTCTTCTGGAACATCGCCCAGTCGGCGTGCTCGACCATGCCGACCAGGGTTTCGGCGAGATCCACCAGCACCTCGCCGGGGCCGTCGAGACAGTCGCCCAGCGCGCGCTGCGCCTGCGCGGCAGCCTCGACCGCCGGATGCCGATGGCCGAGGACGATCGGCCCCCAGCTGCACATCAGGTCGACGTAGGTCCGGCCATCGACGTCCTCGACACGGCAGCCCTCGCCGCCGCGAAAGAACTGCGGGTAGCCCTCGGGCAGCGAGGCCGCCCGCTGGTGCCCCCACAGGCCGCCCGGAATCACCCGGGCCGCGCGCTCGCGCAGCGCCCGGTCATGCGGCCCGATCACGCTCAGGCCGCCGCGCTCGGGCGCGCCCGCACACGCTCGACGATCGCGGCCACATGGGCATTGGCCGGATCGAGCGGCTGACCCACGGTCTTGCCGAAGTCGAGGAACACGAACAGCAGGATATCGGCCAGCGTGAGGCGGTTGCCGCAGACGAACTCGCGACCGGCGACCAGACCGTCGAGCCAGCGCAGCTTCTCCTGGGCGAGCAGCTTGAGGTCGGCAGCGGCCTGCGGGATCACGCGAATGCGCGGCTCGAACAGCTTCAGGCCCTCGGCGAAGCGAAAGCCGTTGGCCAGCGGCTCGAGGATGTTGAGATCGATGCGACGCACCCACATCCGGGTCTCGGCGCGCTCCTCGGGCGTGGCGCCGATCAGCGTGTGGCCCGCCGGTCCGATCTCGTCGAGGTATTCGCAGATCGCGGTGATCTCGGCGAGCACCGAGCCGTTGTCGAGCTCGAGCGCCGGCAGCTGACCCGAGGGATTCTTGGCGAGGAAGGGCTCGCGCCGGTTCTCGCCGCCGCGAAGGTCGACCTTGGTGCTGGGCAGGGTGACGCCGCGCTCGGCAGCGAACATGCGCACGACGCGCGGGTTGGGGCCGATGGAATCGTAGAGCAGCATGGCGATCTCGCGGAAGGAGCTTGGGGGCGGTGGGCCGGGCTGCCGGCCTGCCGGATGCGCCGTCTTGCGGCTTGCGCAGCTTAACCGCGGCCCTCAGACCCGGTCACCGGGCGGGCCTTCGAGCAGATCGCCGAGCTCGAAAAAATGGTCCAGGATCGCATGGTGGTCCTCGACCAGCGAGCCGCTGTCGCCGCGCAGACTGTCGAGCGGCACCCAGGCCGCGGGGACCGGATCACCACCCCGCAGACCCGGCGCGTGACCGCCGAGCTCGAAATGGTGGGCATGGCTGATCGCCCGGCCGGACCACGCGCGACGCGGATCGTCGAAGACCGCCACCGCCCGCAGCGCGTCCTCGAGGCTGACCGGCAGCACGCCGATGCCGGTCTGCTGACGCAACGCGCGCATGGCCGCCTGCGCCAGACGCTCATGGCAGCACGGCTCGTCGCCCGGCAGCGCCCACAGATTCTCGCCCGGCGGCGCGACCCGCCGCACGAGCAGCACGCTGTCGGCAACCCGTACCACCGCGTCGGCGCTCACCCGTACCGGCAGCCGCGGCACGCCCGCCCAACGCTCGCCCTCGGCACGCAGGGCGCGCCAGTCGGCCACCAGGGTGCGCAGCCAGGGCAGTTCCACCCACCCATGGAGATAGTCGAGCACCGGCGCGGGCAGATGCTCACGCAGCACCGCCAGGCCCGCGGCAGGCGTGGTCGCGGCCAGCAGCACCCGACGCAGCGCTCCGGAGCCCACGCCCGGACGCCGTGGCACCAGCGTGAAGTCCCATCCCGGCATGGCCCTCGGACGATCCAGACGCAGCGCCTGGCCGCCGGAGAACAGCCGCACGGGCTGGGCGGTGCCGGCGAGCGCGGTCACCCCTCGCAGCACCGCCGCACGCCAGCGCGTCTCGTCGGCGCAGTCGCGTACCGGCAGGAAACGCAAGCGGGCCGCCCGCTCGCCGGCGGCCGCGGCGATCATCGACGCCCGCTCGCGCCAGGAAAAGGGGTGCATCGGGCTGCGCGCTGCCCAGGCGGAGCCGAGCACCACGATCACGAGCGGCGCCTCGCCCAGCGCACGCTCGAGCAGCGCCAGATGACCGCGATGAAAGGGCTGGAAACGGCCCATGACGACCGCAACGGCCGCCGCTTCCTCGATGGGCGGCGACTGACAGGGCTGGGCTGGCATCGGCAGGCACGATCGATACAGGAACTCCGCTACCATGCCCGTCACGGCGACCGCGGGCATTGACTGCGCGCGCATCGGCACCGCATCACCCCTTGGACAGCACCCGCCATCCCACGCTCGCCCTCTGGTCGCTGAGCCTGGCCTATTTCGCGATGGGCACCTCGGCGATCGCGCTCGTGGGGCTGATCAACGAGGTATCGGCTGCGTTTGGCGTGTCCAAACCTGCGATCGCGGCGGTGGTCACGCTGTTCGCGCTCACCTTCGCGGTGGTCGCGCCGCTGCTGCAGGTCGCGGCCGGCCGTCTGCCGCGGCGCACCATGCTGATCGCCGGCCTGCTCACGATGGGCGCCGCAGGCCTGTGGACGGCGCTCGCCACCGATTACGTCAGTCTGGCCGCGGCGCGGGTGCTGCTCGCGCTCGGCTCGGCGGCGGTCGGTCCGGTGGCCTCCTCGCTCGGTGCGGGGCTGGTGCCACCGGAGCGCCAGGGCCATGCGCTGGCGCTGGTGTTCAGCGGGATGACCTTCGCCACGGTGCTCGGGCTGCCGCTGGCCACCTGGATCGGCGCGCTCGCAGGCTGGCGCTGGGCCTTCGCCGGACTTGCGCTCGCCTGCGTGGGCATCGCGCTGCTGGTCGCGCTGCTGGTGGGCGACCGGCGCCCGGCCCCGCCGACATCGCTCGCAAGCTTCGGTCAGGTGTTGCGCGACCGGGCGGCCGCCTGGGCGATCGCGATGGCGCTCTGCCAGATGGCGGCGATCTTCTCGCTCTACGCGCTGGTGGCCCCTTTCCTGCAGGAGCGCTTCGGCGTGGAGGCCAGGCTGCTGCCGCTCGCCTTCCTGATCGCGGGCGGCTGCAGCGTGCTCGGCAATCTGGCGGTGGGGCAACTCGGCGACCGCCTGGGCAGCGCACGGACACTGGCCCTGTCCACCGGCTGCCTGCTCGCGGCCTTTCTCGGGGTGCTGCTGCTGCCCGCCCACCCGGCGGTCGGCATGGCCGCCTTCGCGATCTGGTCGATGATCGGCATGACCTTCTATGCCCCCCAGCAGAAGCGGCTGATCGAGATCGCACCGGCCGCGCGCAACCTGCTGCTCGCGATGAACGCCTCGGCGCTCTACGTCGGCATGTCGCTCGGGGCGGCGGCCGCCGCCCAGGCCTGGCTTCATGTCGGCCCGTGGTCGCTGCCGGCGGTCGCGGCCGGCTTCGTCGTGGCCGGGATGCTCGCCTTCCGCGCCTCACTGCGCGCCCAGGAGGCCCGCCGCGGGCAGGCCACCAGCCCGGTCCTATAATGCCCGGTTAGCCCGAACCCGTGCCAGGCCATCCACCCATGCAAGAACGCTACGTCCCCGGCGAGGTCGAGCGCGCCGCCCAGGCGCACTGGACCGCCATCGACGCCTACCGCGCCCGCGAGAACGACCCGCGCTTTCCGAAGGGCAAGTTCTACGCCTGCTCGATGCTGCCCTACCCCAGCGGCAAGCTGCACATGGGGCATGTGCGCAACTACACCATCAACGACGTGATGTACCGGCACCTGCGCATGCAGGGCTACAACGTGCTCATGCCGATGGGCTGGGATGCGTTCGGCCTGCCCGCCGAGAACGCCGCGATGAAAAACGGCGTCGCGCCGGCGAAGTGGACCTACGAGAACATCGCCTACATGAAGAAGCAGATGCAGGCGATGGGGCTCGCGATCGACTGGAGCCGCGAGATCGCCGCCTGCGATCCGGGCTACTACAAGTGGAACCAGTGGCTGTTCCTGCAGATGCTCGAACGCGGCATCGCCTACCGGCGCACGCAGGTGGTCAACTGGGACCCGATCGACCAGACCGTGCTCGCCAACGAGCAGGTGATCGACGGCCGCGGCTGGCGTACCGGCGCGGTCGTCGAAAAGCGCGAGATCCCCGGCTACTACCTCAAGATCACCGACTACGCGGCCGAGCTGCTCGAGCAGGTCGAGAAGCACCTCGATGGCTGGCCCGACCGCGTGCGCACGATGCAGTCGAACTGGATCGGCCGCTCCACCGGCGTGCGCTTCGCCTTCCCGCACACCATCCGCGACGCGCAGGGCGCGCTCGCCGGCGACGGCCGTCTGTACGTCTTCACCACGCGTGCCGACACCATCATGGGCGTCACCTTCGTGGCGGTGGCGCCCGAGCATCCGCTGGCCGACATCGCCGCCGCCCGCGATGCCGGGGTGGCCGCCTTCGTGGCCGAGGCCCGGCGCGGCTCGGTCATGGAGGCCGACATGGCCACCATGGAAAAGAAGGGCGTGCCCACCGGCCTCGTCGTCTCGCACCCGCTGACCGGCGAGCCGGTGCCGGTCTGGGTCGGCAACTACGTGCTGATGAGCTACGGCGATGGCGCCGTGATGGGCGTGCCGGCGCACGACGAGCGCGACTTCGCCTTCGCCCGTCGCTACGAGCTGCCGATCCGTCAGGTGATCGACGTCGGCGGGCAGCCCTTCTCGACCACCGACTGGGCAGCCTGGTACGAGGACAAGAGCGGCGGCGTGTGCGTGAACTCGGGGCCCTATGACGGCCTCGCCTGCGCGGCCGCGGTCGACGCGATCGCCGCCGACCTCGCCGCGCGCGGGCTCGGCGAGAAGAAGACCCAGTGGCGGCTGCGCGACTGGGGCATCTCGCGCCAGCGCTACTGGGGCACCCCGATCCCGATCATCCACTGCGACGACTGCGGCGCGGTGCCGGTGCCCCTGGCCGATCTGCCGGTGCGCCTGCCTGAAGACCTGGTGCCCGACGGCTCGGGCAATCCGCTGGCGAAATGCGAATCCTTCCTCGCCTGCCGCTGCCCTGCCTGCGGCAAGCCGGCGCGCCGCGAGACCGACACGATGGACACCTTCATCGACTCGGCCTGGTACTACATGCGCTATTGCTCGCCCGACAACGACACCGCGATGGTCGACGCGCGCACCGACTACTGGATGCCGATGGACCAGTACATCGGCGGCATCGAGCACGCGGTGCTGCACCTGCTCTACGCGCGCTTCTGGACCAAGGTGATGCGCGACATCACCGGCCAGGTGCCGGGCGATCCGGTGCGCGGGCTGGTCGCCTTCGACGAGCCCTTCACGCGGCTGCTGTGTCAGGGCATGGTGCTCAATCACATCTACTCGCGCAGGACCGAGCGCGGCGCGATCGAGTATTTCTGGCCCGAGGAGGTCGAGAACGTCCACGACGAGACCGGCCGCATCACCGGCGCGCGGCTGAAGTCCGACGGCAGCGCGGTCGAGTATGGCGGCGTGGGCACGATGTCCAAGAGCAAGAACAACGGGGTCGACCCGCAGGCGCTGATCGATCGCCACGGCGCCGACACCGCGCGGCTGTTCGTGATGTTCGCAAGCCCCCCGGAACAGACCCTCGAGTGGTCCGATGCCGGGGTCGAGGGCGCCCACCGCTTCCTGCGCCGCCTCTGGAGCTTCGCGCACACGCACGCCGCGACGATCGCGCAGGCGCCGGCCACCGTGCCGGCGGCCGAGGCCCTCGACACCGCCGCCCGCGCGCTGCGCCGCGAAATCCACACCGTGCTGCGGCAAGCCGACTACGACTACCAGCGCCTGCAGTACAACACCGTGGTGTCGGCCGCGATGAAGATGCTCAACGCCCTGGAGGGCGCGAAGCTGCCTGCCGGCGAGGCCTCGGCGGCCGTGCTGCGCGAGTGCCTGTCGGTGCTCATCCGGGTGCTCTACCCGGTGGTCCCGCACCTCACGCACGGGCTGTGGCAGGCGCTGGGCTATGGCGCTGCCCATGGCGATCTGCTCGACGCCCCGTGGCCCGCAGTCGACCCGACGGCGCTGGTGCAGGACACGCTCGAGCTCGTGCTGCAGATCAACGGCAAGGTGCGCGGCTCCGTGAGCGTGGCGGCCGACGCCGAGCGCGCCGCGATCGAAGCCGCGGCTCTGGCGAGTGACGCCTTCGCGCGGCACGCCGAGGGGCGGGCGGCGCGCAAGGTCGTGATCGTGCCCGGGCGGCTGGTCAACGTCGTCGTCTGAGCGCATGCCCGCGGCAGCCCTTCCGCCCGGGCGCAGGCGCCTGCTGCTCGCCGCAGCGGCGCTGCTGCCCGCGGGTTGCGGCTTCACGCTGCGCGGCAGCACCCAGCTGCCCTTCGACACCCTGTACGCGAGCTTTCCGCCAAACTCGCCCACCGGCGCCGAGTTCCGGCGGCTGCTGCGGGTTCAGGGTGCCACCCGGCTGGTCGACAAGCCCACCGAGGCCCAGGCCCGACTCGATATCCTCGAGGAAAGGCGCGAGAAGGAGATCGTCGGCTTTTCGAGCAGCGGCCGGCCGCGCGAGTACCAGCTGCGCCTGATCCTGCGCTACCGGCTGCTCGATGCGCGCGGCGGCGCCGAGCTGGGGCCAGGCGGCGAGATCATCCTGCGTCGCGAGATCACCACCACCGACACCCAGGTGGTCGCCAAGGAGCAGGAAGAAGCCCTGCTCTACCGCGAAATGCAGGGCGACATGGTTCAGCAGCTGCTGCGCAGGCTGGCCGCAGCCCGACCACCGCGCGCCTGAGCGGCCCGCCGATGCCCCCGCCCGACGACGCCCTGGCCGCGGTGCTGCGCCGCGGCCTGCCCGCGCTCACCTGGATCCACGGCGACGAGACCCTGCTGGTGATCGAGGCCGCCGACCAGTTTCGGGCGGCTGCGCGCGCCGCGGACTATGGCCAGCGCGAGGTCTTCGAGGTCGACCGGAGCTTCCGCATCGAGGCGCTGGCCGCCGAGACGCAGTCGCTCTCGCTCTTCGCCGCGCAGCGCCTGATCGAGCTGCGGCTTGCCTCGCGTCCGACCCGCGAGCTCGGTGCGGGGCTCGCCGGCATCCTCGACGGCCTCGACGAGGCCACGCGCCTGCTGGTTTGCAGCCCTCGGCTCGAGCGCGCCGTCACCGACACCGCATGGTTCGGCGAACTCGCGCGGCGCATCGCGCTGGTGCCCGTCGCCAGCGTCGGGCTCGCCCAGCTGCCCGCCTGGATCGCAGCACGTCTCGCAGCCCAGCAGCAGCAGGCCGACCCCGACACCCTGCGCCTGATCGCCGACCGCGTCGAGGGCAACCTGCTTGCCGCGCACCAGGAGGTGCTCAAGCTGGGGCTGTTGCTGCCTACCGGCCGGCTCGATCCCGGGGCCGTGCGGGCTGCGGTGCTCGAGGCGGCCCGCTACGATCCCTTCGGCATGGTGCAGGCGATGGTGGCAGGCGACGGCGCGAGGGCCCTGCGCGCGCTCGATGGTCTGCGCGGTGAGGGCGAAGCGCCGCCGCTGGTGCTTTGGGCCCTGGGCGATGCCGTCCGCGCGCTGCTGCGGCTCGCGCAGGCGCGCGAGACCGGGCGCAACCCCGCCACACTCACCCGCGAGCTGCGCCTGTTTCCGCCGCGCGACCGGATCTTCCTCGAGGCCCTGCGCCGGCTCGATACCGCCGCGCTGCGCCGCGCGCTGCACGACGCCGCCAGGATCGATAGAATCATCAAGGGTCTGGTGCCGGCCGACCCCTGGCAGGCCATGGCGGCACTCGTGGCCCGGCTTGCGGGTCTGCCCGTCCCGAGCGAGCCCGACTGATCATGGCGCCACACGGTGCCAGCGCGGCCCGCACCGACCTGCCGCGGGTGTCTCACCCCGGCCGATTTCGCCCTCTCCCACCAGGCATCCCATGGATCACGCACCCCTCGACATCGCCGCCTGCATCGCCGACGTCGGCCGGCGCGCCCGACTCGCCAGCCGGGCGATGGCGCGCGCCAGCACTGCCGCCAAGGATCAGGCGCTGCGCGCCACCGCCAGCGCGATCCGTCGCAGCGTGGCGATGCTGCGCGAGGCCAATGTCCGCGATCTCGATGCCGCCCGCGCCGCCGGCCACGACCCCGCCTTCGTCGACCGCCTCGCGCTCACCGATGCGGTGATCGCGTCGATGGCCGAAGGGCTCGAGCAGATCGCGATGCTGCCCGACCCGATCGGCGAGATCACCGACCTGCGCCTGCGCCCCACCGGCATCCAGGTCGGGCGCATGCGCGTGCCGCTCGGGGTGATCGGCATCATCTACGAGAGCCGGCCCAACGTCACCATCGACGCCGCGGGCCTGTGCATCAAGTCGGGCAACGCCACCATCCTGCGCGGCGGCTCGGAAGCCATCCACAGCAATCAGGCGCTCGCCACGCTGGTGCGCGAGGGGCTGCGCGAGGCCGGACTGCCCGATGATGCCGTCCAGGTCATCGAGACCACCGACCGCGCCGCCGTCGGCGAGCTCATCTCGCACCCCGAGTATGTCGACGTGATCGTGCCGCGCGGCGGCAAGTCGCTGATCGAACGCATCTCGCGCGAGTCGCGGGTGCCGGTCATCAAGCACCTCGACGGCATCTGCCACGTGTACATCGACGACAGCGCCGATCCCGCGATGGCCATCCGCATCGCCGACAACGCCAAGACGCAGCGCTACTCGCCCTGCAACACGATGGAGACGCTGCTGGTCGCGCAGGCGGTCGCGCCCACCCTGCTGCCGCCGCTGGCGCGCATCTACGTCGACAAGGGCGTGGAGCTTCGCGGCTGCCCCGCCACGCAGGCGCTGCTCGCCGACGCGGGGCTGCCCTGCGCGGCGGCCACCGACGAGGACTGGCGCACCGAGTACCTCGCGCCGATCCTCTCGATCCGTCTCGTCGCCGGGCTCGACGAGGCGATCGCGCACATCGCCGAGTACGGCTCGCAGCACACCGACGCCATCGTCACCGACAGCCACGCCCGCGCGATGCGCTTCCTGCGCGAGGTCGATTCCGCCTCGGTGATGGTCAACGCCTCCACCCGCTTTGCCGACGGCTTCGAGTACGGGCTCGGCGCCGAAATCGGCATCTCGACCGACAAGCTGCATGCGCGCGGCCCGGTCGGTCTCGAGGGCCTGACCTCGCTGAAGTACGTGGTGCTGGGCTCGGGGCAGGTGCGCCGGTGAGCAGCGGCTACCTGTGGGTGAAGGCGCTGCACATCGTGTTCGTCACGAGCTGGTTCGCCGGGCTCTTCTACCTGCCGCGCATCTTCGTCAATCTCGCGATGGTCGAGCCCGGCCCGAGCGCCGAGCGCGAGCGGCTGCTGCTGATGGCCCGCAAGCTCTGGCGCTTCATGCAGCCGCTGATGCTGCTCGCGCTGGTGCTCGGCCTGTGGCTGTGGCTGGGCTACGGCGTGGGCGGCGGCTGGATGCACGCCAAGCTCGCGGTGGTCGTCGTGCTGCTCGGCTACCACCATGTGTGCGGGCGGCTGCTGCGCGGCATCGCCGCCGGCACCGACCGTCGTTCGCACGTCTGGTACCGATGGTTCAACGAAGTGCCGGTGCTCGCGCTCTTCGCCGCCGTCGTGCTGGTCGTCGTCAAGCCCTTCTGAGGAGCGCGCCCCGATGAGCCGCATCGTCGATTACTACATGCACCCCCAGTCCCCGTGGAGCCTTCTGGGTCACCAGGAACTGCGCCGCATCTGCGCGCTGCATGGAGCCGATATCCGCATCAAGCCGATCGATCTCGGCGCGAAGGTCTTTCCGGTGTCGGGCGGACTGCCGCTGCCCAAGCGCGCGCCGCAGCGCCAGCAGTACCGGCTGGTCGAACTCGCCCGCTGGCGCGACCGCCGCGAAGTGCCGATCAACCTGCACCCGGCCTTCTTCCCCGCCAACGCCGATACCGCCTGCCGGCTGATCATCGCGGCCGACCGGCTGCACGGCCCCGACCAGGCGCTCGATGTCGCGGGCCGCCTGATGCGCGCCACCTGGTGCGAGGATCGCAACGTCGCCGACGAGCATGTTCTGCGCGCGGTGCTGCATGAAGCGGGCTTGCCAGCCGATCCGCTCTTTCACGCGATTCCCGACACCCATGCGGTCTTCGACGCCTACACCCAGGAGGCCATCGACCGCGGGGTCTTCGGGGTGCCCTGGTATGTGTTCGGTGACGTGCCCTACTGGGGTCAGGACCGGCTCGAGTTTCTCGAGCAGGCACTCGCCGCGACGCCTCGGTGAAGCCGCCAGCCCCCGCCGCGCTGAGGCTCTTCGCCCCCTGCCCGCGCGGCCTCGAAGCGCTGCTCGCCGACGAGCTGCGCGCGCTCGGCGCTCCCGCCGCGCGCATCGTGCCCGGTGGCGTCGCCTTCGAAGGCGATGCGGCCCTCGTCTGTACCGCCAACCTGCAGTCTCGACTCGCGAGTCGCGTGCTGCGTGAGGTTGCCGAAGGGCCGTGCCGCAGCGAGGACGAGCTCGGACTGCTGGCACGCCGCGCGCCCTGGGAACGGCTGATGCACCCGCGTCAGACGCTGCGGGTGGATACCACCGCGGTGCGCTCGCCGCTGCGCAGCCTGAATTTCGCCAACCTGCGCGTCAAGGATGCGATCGTCGACCGGCTGCGCGAGTACCGCGGCGAACGCCCTTCGATCGATACCCAGCGCCCCGACGTGCGGATTTTCGCCTTTCTGACCGAAGACCGCGCCACGCTGTACGTCGACACCTCCGGCGAGTCGCTGTTCAAGCGCGGCTGGCGCCGCGAGCGTGACGACAAGGGGCTCGCGCCGCTCAAGGAGAACCTGGCGGCTGGCCTGATCGCGCTGTCGGGCTGGAGCCCGGAGCAACCCTTCCTCGATCCCTGGTGCGGCTCGGGCACGCTGCTGATCGAGGCCGCCCAGCGCGCGCTGGGCATCGCGCCGGGCCTGTCGCGCGCCTTCGGCTTCGAGCGGCTCCTCGACCACGACGCCGCGCTCTGGGCCCGGCTGCGCTCGCAGGCCATCCGCGAGGCGCAGCAGGCGCTCAACCGTCTCGCGCAGCCGCTGCGCATCGTCGGCTCCGACATCGATCCGGTCGCCGTCGCGCAGGCCCGCCGCAACATCGAGCGCGCAGGCCTGGCCGACGTCGGCATCCGCGTCGACATCGCCGACGCCGCCGACATCGCGCCAGCCGACGAGACGCCCGGCGTCATCGTCACCAACCCTCCGTACGGCGAGCGCATGGCCGCGTCCGCAGGTCTGCAGCTCGACGCGGAGCGCGGCGGCGGGCCAGGCACGAGCCCCGGGACTGCACCGCCCCAGGACGCCGCCCACGGGCTCGCGATGGCGGCCTTCGGGCGCGCCCTGAAGACCCGTTTTCCGGGCTGGCAGATCCACGTGCTGTCCTCGGACCGGGAACTGCCGCGGCAGCTCGGCATCCGCGAGTCACGCAAGGTGCCGCTGTTCAACGGCGCGCTGGAGTGTCGGCTGTTCCGCTTCGACGTCTTCGATCGCAAGACCCGCGAAGCGCACGATCGGGAGCATCAGGCCCGCCACGAGCGGCTGCGCGGCGCGACCTGAGGTCGTGCCCGGCGTGCCCGGCGTGCGCCCCGGGGGACCGCGGCGGGCAGTGCCGCGTCGCGGTGTCGCTCAGACCACGCCGAGGTGCTCGATGCCCCGGTTCAGGTCCTTGTCCGAGTGGCGGCTGT
>Ga0315902_10002849_pt1 | contig 26405 bp, 18 predicted proteins | sample LakEriMetagenome_9_FD_203523 | JGI IMG/M metagenome (GOLD analysis project Ga0315902, IMG submission 203523) | Freshwater fungal communities from buoy surface, Lake Erie, Ohio, United States - Buoy 12 MA117 | ecosystem: Environmental > Aquatic > Freshwater > Lake > Lake biofilm | place: USA... | reverse complement strand
CGCCTTTGCTACCGGTGAAGCCCACGCTTCCGTCGAATCCCGTGTCACCTTTACTACCAGTAAAACCAGTATCACCTTTGCTTCCAACAAATCCTGTATCACCTTTACTACCAGTGAAACCTACACTACCGTCAAAGCCTGTGTCGCCTTTACTACCAGTGAAACCAGTATCACCTTTACTACCAGTGAAGCCCACACTGCCGTCAAAGCCTGTGTCGCCCTTGCTACCTGTGAAGCCCACACTGCCGTCAAAGCCTGTGTCGCCCTTGCTACCTGTGAAGCCCACACTGCCGTCAAAGCCTGTGTCACCTTTGCTGCCAGTGAAACCAGTGTCACCTTTGCTGCCAGTGAATCCAACGCTTCCGTCGAATCCCGTGTCACCTTTGCTACCGGTGAAACCAGTGTCACCCCTATCTCCAGTTCTTGCAAAAGTAATTATTACATCTTCGCCGTTTGAAAACGCAGTTGAACCTGTGATATAAGCACATGATACAGTGAAATAACCAACATTTTCAGTAATAGATGTGATAGTAAAAATGGAAAAATCATTAGCATCCAACTTATTAGACAACCTAAAATGACCTTTTAGTTGAGAAGTGCTGTCATCAATGGTTCTAAGAAATGTTTGAATATCCATTGCACCATCATTGGTATCATCAATATACATTTCTGTGGCTAATGATAAATTGGCATTATTGAATGATATTTTTCCCTGACCCGGATCTACATTACTTGTGTTAGTATCAAAGGTGTAATCAAAAGTAGCACCACCAAAATTACCGTCGGCGCCACGACTTCCGGTGAAACCTACACTACCGTCAAAGCCTGTGTCACCTTTGCTTCCGGTAAAGCCTGTATCGCCTTTGCTTCCGGTGAAGCCTACGCTTCCAGTGAAACCAATTGATCCTGTAAAACCAGTGGCGCCGGTACTGCCGTCAAAACCTGTGTCGCCTTTGCTACCAGTGAAACCAATTGATCCTGTAAAACCAGTGGCGCCGGTACTGCCGTCAAATCCTGTCACTCCTTGACTGCCATTAAATCCTGTGGCTCCTTGACTTCCGGTGTATCCAATGCTTCCAGTAAAGCCAGTATCGCCTTTGCTTCCTGAAAATCCAGAATCGCCTTTGCTTCCTGTATATCCTATGAGTCCACGACTTCCCGTAAATCCTGTGGCACCATCTTGTACCATAGGATTAGAGAATAAAATCCATTGAGAATTATAATAGTAATAGGATTTACCAGTAGTGCTATCCACCCAGATAGCTCCTTCAACCGGAGATCCTGGTGCAGTTGTTGAAGCTGTTACGGTATATTGACTTCCTGTGTATCCAGTACTTCCAGCATATCCAGTATCACCTTTGCTACCAGTAAAACCTGTGGCGCCTTGACTTCCAGTAAATCCCTGCGACGTTGTGACAGCATCCACCCATTGACCACCGTCCTCATCTTCATACCAAATTTTTAATTGGCCATCTTCAGAATTCCACCAAAGAAGACCGTCAATAGGGGAGTTGGGGGCAGTTGTGGAAGTTACAACTGTTCCAATAGCAACTACGGAAGCAGTTCCGTCATCTTTTTTTAGAAATACTCTACCATCATGTGTATTGATGGCTAATTCTCCGAGTTCCAAATCACCTACAACAGGTATTTTTCCCTGAACTGCGGAGCGCTTAATTTTAATCAAGTTCGCCATATGGCTCCTATATAACGCTATAAAGCAAGGATATTGACAACTACTATATAGTAGTGTTATATTACAAGTATATTTATACGTTCTTGAACTGAGGTGTTTATAATGACGGTGAAAATTGCCATTGTTGATGTGATGGGCTTGTCGTATGATCCAACCACTTTGGAAAATTATGGGTTGGGAGGCTCAGAATCCGCTATAATTTACATGGCGCGAGAACTGAAAAACCAAGGGTTTGATGTCACAGTTTTCAATAACTGCACCGACAGTCGAGCCAAAGAAGGGATATATGACGGTGTGGAGTATATTGATATCCGTCAACTTCAGAATAACCAGAATTATTCATGTGACATCTTGATTTCATCCAGAACCATTTTACCATTTCTACCAGAAGATTTTAGATATCCTGGACATATGAACCGGTATCAATGTTTACGTAAATCTGCGAAACTAAAGGTTTTGTGGTTACATGATACGTTTTGTTCAGGAGATGAGTTTGTTGAAGAATTGTTAGTGAAAAATTACATTGATGAATTGTTCACACTTTCAGATTTTCACACATCGTACATCACCAATTGTTTACATCAGAAAAGAAGAAATTTTGAGGTATTAAAGAATCGAGTTTTTGTCACAAGAAACGGGGCACGCAAATATATTGATTCAGTAGATGTGAATGCCAAAGATAAAAACTTATTCATTTACAACGCATCTATCAGCAAAGGATTAATGCCCCTTGTAAATAAAATTTGGCCTAAGTTAAAGCAACTATTACCTGATATTAAGTTGCGTGTCATTGGCGGCTTCTATCGTTTTCATGATGGGGCTGAACCTGACGAGCAAGAAAAGCAATGGCGTGAATTGTCTCAGCGTGATGATTTGAGAAATCTAAATGTTGAATTCACAGGTCTGATTCCACAAAAAGAAATTGCTCAACATTTAGCATCTGCACGTTTCATGATATTCCCAGGTGCCTTCCCAGAAACATTTGGCATTTCATCGTTAGAATCCATGTTGTATAACACACCAGTGATTACTAACAGATTTGGGGCGTTGGAAGAAGTAGCGATTGATAATGCTTGTTATAAAGTGGATTACGCTATTCAGCCAAATGGATTGTTTCCAGAAATTAATGAAGATGAACAAGTTGAAAAATTTGTTGAAACGGTTCTTCATGCATATAGTAACGATTATTTGTATTTGCAAAAATCACAATACTGTAACATCGTTCATGATGTAGCAGGATGGGGTGGAATCGCACTACAATGGAAACAACACTTCTATCGTAAGTTGAATTTATATCTTCCAGTTGAGGATTATCGTGCTGTAACAAAATTGAATCGCCGTATCCATGAAGTGTATGGTAGACGTTTCAGTAATACTGAAGAATGGAATGAATATTCCCATGGACCTCAGCAGCATATTTCCATCATCTCACCATTCTATAATGCAAAACAATATTTAAAAGATTGTATTCTTTCTACGGCCACACAAGACTACGAAAACTTCACTCATTATTTGATTGATGATGCATCTACTGATGGTTCGTTTGATGTTGCACAAGACATCATTCATTCATTGCCATCTCAGATACAGAAAAAATATAAGCTTATTCGCAACGGAAAAAATGTTGGAGCTGTATGTAACCAAGTATTAAACATTTTACCTCTCCCAGATGATGACATCATCATGATGTTGGATGGTGATGATAGTTTAATTAATAGAAATGATTTGTTTCACAAGTATAACAACACCTATGACGGGTCGGTAGAATTTACATATGGATCTATGATGTCAATGGCAGACAATATTCCTTTGATAGCACAACCATATCCTGATTATGTGCGGCAAGCCAAGTCGTATCGTACACATATTTTCGCATGGGGTATTCCATACACACATCTACGTACATTCAGAAAACATCTTATCAACAACGTTGAAATCAGCAAGTTTCGACATGAGAATGGTGAATGGTTTCGAGCTGGGGGAGATAATGCCACGTTTTACAATATCATAGAACAAGCTGATCCTAATAAAATTCGTGCCATCACAGATGTTGTATATCGGTACAATGATGTGAACCCATTAAATGATTACAAGGTGAATCGTGAAGAACAAAACAAAACATCTAACAGTATTCGTAAAATGAGCGATATTCCATATGTAGTTAAGAATGAATATATCGACAATGTTGGACCATGGTTTTGGTCTGATGATTCTGATTTGTCCTGGCGATATATTAAAGAAGATTGGTTCCCATTAAAAAATGCCATTCTAAAACACATGAGTAACTTTGATGTGTGTGTACAAGCAGGCGGTCATCAAGGCATGTACCCTAGATTATTTCATAATCATTTTAAGAAAGTATATACGTTTGAAGCAGATTCTACTAATTTCTATTATTTACAGAAGAATTGTCCTCAGGCTGATATTATAAAAACAAATGCCGCAGTAGGAGCATATGACCGAAAAATTTCATTACGTAAATGGAACAACGAAAACACAGGTTGTTTTATTCCTGAGAATAATGATACCGGTGATATCCCAGTAGTGACCATCGACTCATTAAATCTTGAAAAGTGTGATTTAATTCAACTAGATGTAGAACGGTATGAAATGTATGCGTTGATGGGCGCAATAAAAACTATTGAAAAGTTTAAACCTTTGATAGTGTGTGAAGGCCCAGAGACTACGAATGATGTATGTACCCATATACTTGAGCAGTTAGGATATGAGATTGTGGATATAGTAGGAAGCTGTAACGATACCGTTTACAAATTCACTAATCGTCCTCCCCCAAGTAGAACTCAACCGTTAGTAGAAAAGAAACATATTCCCTTAGAAAAAAAGAAGGTATTGCTCGCTATACCTACGAACAAGTATATTGAACCCGAAACCTTTAAAAGCATTTACGATTTAAAAATACCTGAAAATGTTGAAGTTTCATTTCAATATTTTTATGGGTATCAAATAGACCAGATACGCAATTTAATTGCACAATGGGCAGAAAAATATGATTATCTATTTTCAGTTGACAGTGATATTGTGTTGCCTGAAGATACATTAATAAAATTGATGGCTCATAATGTTGATATGGTATCTGGTGTCTATATTCAAAGAAAACCCAATCAAGAAATTTTAGAAATTTATAGATATAACTCTCATGGAGGTATGAGCAATATTTCCATGCAAGATATATCACCCGCAGGATTGCATAAAATAGATGGTTGTGGTTTTGGATGTGTATTAGTAAAGTCTGAAGTAATTAGAAAAATATCTTATCCCCAATTTGTATATCATTCAGCTCTTAATCATCAACATACGATATCAGAAGATATACATTTTTGTCGAGAAGCCGCAAAACATGGTGCATCAATATATGTTGATTCCACAATTATATGTGACCATATAGGGTCAGCGATATATAGACCAAAATAGAAGATAAAATAAAAAGAGCGCCGAAAGGCGCTCTTTTTTTATACTACTGGTTGCTGTTGACGAAGTTCTGTCAACTGCCTGTTCAAATCATCTACTTGTCGTTGTAATTCTTCAATTCGCTTTGCTTGTTCTTCTACTTGTTTTGTAGCCATGGCGTGTTGAACACCTAACATGGTTTTTTCCATCAAGAAGTTCTTACATTGATTAGCTAATTGTTGAATATACTCGTTAACAAATGCTTGTTGATCCATAATATATCACCCCGGTTAATGATTAATATGTGCCACCGTCAATGTGTGCGAATACTGGCACACCTGATGAATTAGCTTGTAATACTTGTCCAACTGTACCAGCAGATGTTACTTGTAGAGCACTTGCACCGTTACCATACAAAACACCATTTGTTGTGAATGTACTGGCACCTGTGCCGCCATCTGCAACACCAATGGCTGCTGATAATCCTGAAACTGTTCCGCCTGTGATGTTGGCAAGAAGTGTACCAACTGTGTAGCCTGTGCCAGCTGTATTAACAGTTGTACCTGGTTCTGCTTCAAGACCCACGAACAACTTGAAGATGTTGTTGTCTGAAGCATCACGGAACCAACCAGCATACTTGGCGGTTGTGCCGGTGTCATATTCACCATAGAGACCAATATCAATGGAGTTGGCTGTGTTGCCATCGCCTAACTTGAGCAATGAGTCATCTACTGTAACAGTTGTTGAGTTAACAATAGTTGATGTACCGTTAATTGTCAAGTTACCAGCAACAGTTACGTTGGCGCCATCAAGTGTGATGGCAGTTGTACCAGATGATGACTTGATATCATTACCTGAAACTTGTAAATCACCAGCAACAGTTACGTTTCCTGATGTGTCAGATAATGTTAATGCTGTTGTGCCGTTACCTGACTTGATGTCTTGGCCACCAACAATTAAATCGCCGTTAGTCTTGACATCGCCTGTGCCAGAGAATGATAATGCTGTTGTGCCGGCAGCCATCTTGATGTCATTGCCTGTGACTTGTAAATCACCAGCAACTTCAACATCACCTGAACCAGAGAATGTTAATGCTGTTGTGCCACCGGCCATCTTGATGTCGTTACCGCCAACTGTTAAATCACCAACTAAAGAAACATCGTTGGTTAAAGCAATTGTAACGGCTGCTGTTTCTGAACCAGATCCTGTGACTGAGATTTGGTTGGCTGTGCCTGCTACTGTGGCAACATAGTTACCAGTTGTGTCTGCACCAAGTGCCACAGAATTAGCTGCCATTGAGGCAACACCAGATTCTGAGATGGTGATGGCACCAGAAACACCAGAATAGATGTAATCGGCTACATTTTCTGCTGTGATTTTCTTGTTTGTTGTCGCTGACAAATCATAAACTAGGAACGAGTCATCGCCAGCCAATGGGTCAAGAGCTGTTGCACCTGTGATATCAACCTTTGATGCTTGAACACTGTTGATGGCAACTGCGCCTGTTGTTACAGTGAAATTGGTACTATCGAAAGATGCCACACCCTTTTGTGTGTCTGTTGCATCCTTGGCTGAAATTGTTACAGTTTCATCTGTAACTGTTGTATCAATGGCGTCTGAACCTGTGAAGGTTAATGTATTACCAGTTGTGAATGTGTCAGTGCCTGTGTCACCAGCAATTGTGAAACTTCCTGATGGGATGGCAGCAAATGACAAATTACCTGAACCATCAACCTTTAAGTATTGGTCATTGACGTATGTGGCAGGTAATGTGTATGTGACATTGGCATTGAGTGTATCAGGAGCCTTTAATGTAATATTGTTACTACCGTTTGCTGTTGCTTCGTGGAAAACTACTTTGTCAGCTACTGATGATGTGGCGGGTGTTAAGAAACTATCAACTGTGCCTGTGTAGTACTTACCACCTACCTTGTCGATAACTGCTGTTGAACCATCTGATGCTACTGATTCAATGTATAATATAGCACCAGCGCCGTTACCTGTACGGTCTTGGGAGTAGGCTAATTCACCTTCTAGTAGTTGTGCTGTTGTTGGTGCTGTTGCGCCAGAAGAACGCTTGATTTGAATACGTGTTGCCATGCTTGTTACCTCTTTGGTTTAAATTTTAATAAGTTCCACCATCTATGTTATCTAACCCTACAATTGATTCTATTTCTTGGGTGATCCATGTTTGTGTCGAAGCATTATAAACCAAAGTATAACCATTTTGTAAGCCGTTCACATTCTCATCTACATTCACCAATTCTTCAAGTTTCACTAAAGGCATTTGCACCTTTTTGACACTGGTGTTGATAACACCGGGACCTGTTACTTGTACTGAGCTAATTTTTCCTGGACGATTAACTTGTACTTCTAAAGCCATTATCGTGTAACCTCGGGCGTGACAGTGACGATACCTTCCAGAACTCGGGTCACAACATCAACATCATCTTCAATCTCTATGTCATATACATAACGACCGCTACGAAGTGCTGATGTTTGTGTTGCAGTTAATGATATAGTAATTTCACCGTTGGTTGGATCTACACCTTTAGATGCGGTAAAACTTGTGTATGAATTAGATCCATAACTCTTACGCATTTGTGCTCGAATGGTGTAATCTGTTAAATCTAATTCATTACCATTAGAATCAAACACCACAATGGAAACTGTGAATGTTGATCCTTGGTCTATGACTAAATTTTTAATGGTTGCCATGGGATAATCGGTAAGAGATACACCATTATTTATACTTTTTATGAGGCTATAGTCATGGCTGAGAACTTAAATACTGTACTGCTGGCATTGGTAGGTGTGACCAGTAGCCGGACGTTGCCAGCAGAAATGTCTGCATCGAAGGTCGCCAAAGCACTGCCAGTCATCACTGTGGCATATTCTGTCAAGTAGACAGTAAGACCATCATGAATTAACATGATGGATGTAGTGTGATAACTGGCTGTTGCTGAATTGGTTACTTGAATTATATAACTTAGTGTTCGTATAGTTGAAGCCGATACGGAATCTAGCACTTGATTGGCAGTGGTAGCGGTCGTGGTTACTGACCCCGACCGCCCATCCACTTTGAGACTATTTAAATTGGATACGTTATCATCCAATTCTTGATATGTTAAACTTGTTCCTTTAACTAAACGTAACGTGATATTTGCCATATAAATTCCTCGTTAATTAACGTAACTATTTATATGGAAAAGAATATCACCCAGCGTATTCGCCCCACTTACCTACTGGACATGACGCTGAAGCCAATTGTGTTTTGGTCTTCATGAAACATCCACATTGTGTACAACGGAAGTTGGCTTGATCCAAATGTTCACAAATTTCACAAGTACTAAATCGACTAATACCAACTTCAGCTGGCACAAGAATAGGTAATCCTTTGGCTGCATTCTTGGATGTCTTCCACATTTCCTTGGCTAAATTTCTAGCCATTTTGAATGCTGATGGGAATCGGGAAGTATCTTCCTTCATATAACTTTCAGTTTTGAAAATACCTTCTTTGGTCTTGGCATCAAACTTGGTATCATAATAGGATGCACCGGTTGATGCCATGTTAAACGCAGTTTCAATATCATGATCCAAATCTTGGAGAATTAAATGACGTTCTCTGTAAAATAGTGGCTTTTGATTTTTTGGTGCGAAATAATACAGCGTGTCAGTTTGTATTTTTGGAAACGGCATTTCATTTTCTGGTACACATAATATGTGTAAATCAATTCGGTCAACAAAACTTTCTCTTATTTTGTTTTGTAGAGTTTCTTGGTTAGTTGTAATATCATTTACTTCATTACAATCATTTTTACTTGTTACATACAACATCACTAAATTATTTGTGTTATTTATTTTTTCTGCTATATCTGGTAAAGTATTTTCGTTTGTGTTGGGGTATGTTATAAGCATGTTATCACCTGATGGTTTAATTTCTATAGGTTTATTTGTATCTGGAAAATCATTCTCTCGTACTTTTCGTAATAGCTCAGCATATTTATGCGGTGTGTAATATGGTGATCCGTCAATAACTTTAAATTCAGGTACTATTAATTTAGATTTGTGTGGTATTTTTTCCTTATCTTCATCAGTACGAAGTGAGTGTATTGGACAACCATTAGTTACATTTATATCCGCATATTCTCCACGCAAATAATCTTTTTGCCAAGCGTCACCTTTAGCCGTACCATTTTTTTTCTGTATTGCGAAAGAATTTCTAGAAATATGCCATTTCCAATATTTATCCTCTAAATCTGGATCTTCAGATAGATGTCGTATCTCTGGATTAACATTATCGAATGTTGTTATATCTACTGGAAATACCTGACAAATAACATCACCTGGTTCAAAATCCACCTTGCCTGGTTGTGTAAATCTCCAATTCATAGTAAATGTAAAGGGTATCCAGAAAGTTTCTACAATTCCATTTAGAGAAATAACATTAGGTTTAGGAAAATTAGGAGGCCCCATAACATACAATGCATATGGATATTCCGTTTTAAATAAGTATCCAGTATGCCAGGTAAAAGTTCCTTCACCAAAATGTGCGTCAGGAAAAATACTACCAGATTCTTTAGTTATTGTTACATCTTTAGATCCACTTTTACCATTCCACTCAACAGAGAATTTTGATGGGTTGATAATTTCCCACCCAAAACTATTAGCTACATTAAGTGGCAAACATCGGTACGGATTTTTTGCATTGGATATGTCCATCCAGTCACGTTTTGGAGAAGCTGGGCGCATCTCTAATGCGTTACCAACTTTATAAGCAGTCACGTTGAACATTATAAATTACCTAGTTATTTAACTATTAAGAAAAAGACCAGTGCATAAACATTTGTATTGCATATTGTTCTGGATCACATACTAACGGTGTTCGCCAATGATCCATGGAAGTACCCAACATCATCCCACCATCTCCTTTGTGAATAAAAATAGGCACCTGATTGCCTAGCTTATCTGTGCACCACAATGGCCATTCAAAGGATAGTGTAGAACTTAATGTGATTGACAATGTGTAATCTAGACCTTGTCTATCTCTATGAGGAGGTAGTGTACCACCATTATAATAAATTCTAGCAAAAGAGTTGGCAGGCTTCAACTTTACACCTAGTTCTTCTTCCATACGGGGTGTTACTTCTCTTAATGCCGCTTCAAAATCATTATGATTTCCACCATAAGATTCTTTATAATGATAGCTATCTACAGCTCCTTCATACCTTAGTATGTTAGAATTTTTCATATCTAGCATTATCTTGGAAAAGTTGTCACACTGTTCTGGAGTTAATACATTTTTTATATATGCGTATCCATGTTTAGCAAAAAATTCTGACTGATTCATGATTAATTCTCCTGTTTTATTATAAAAAAATTCTCTAGTAAAACTGCATCCATGTCTTTATTATCTAACACCCACAAAGCTTCTTTATATGTATTTAATATAGGCTTACCTGCTATATTGAACGATGTATTCAATAAAATTCCTATTCCAGTTTTATTATGCATTTCACTTAAAACTTCGTATAAAAATTCATTTTGTTCTTTGGTGACCGTTTGAACTCGAGCAGTTCCATCTACATGAACAACCGCTCCTAACTTTTCTTTATATTCATCTCTTACATTTGGGCAAAAGCTCATCCAACGACTTTCTTTGTCCCATTCAAAATATTTATTAACATCTTCTAACCGAACTACAGGAGCGAAAGGTCTGTAATACTCACGACCTTTCACTCGTAAATTAAGAATATCTTTCATATTAGGTATAACAGGATTACACAATATACTACGGTTACCTAAAGCTCTAGGGCCATGTTCACACCTGCCTCTAACCACACCAACTATTTTTCCTGATATAATATAATCAACTATTTTTGGTATGTCAAGAGAAACTGCTGTTCTTTCGTTAGCGATTCTTATAAGCTCACGCCGGTCCCATACTTCTGGTCCAATGTATGTGCAGTCAATAGGTTTATCAGGCTTAATTAATGATGCAACTAACCCAACCGCTAATCCACAATCATTTGGATTAGGAGGAACAAACACTTCTTTAGTTTTCGATATTCTGGTATTATTTACTATATTCAGGCCGCAACCACCAACAAGAATTACGGGTAAATTTGGATATTCATTCAGAAAAGGTATACTTTCCTCCTCAAATATTTTTTCAAAAACAAATTGGTTAGATGCTGCTAAATTTTTTGCTTCTTGTCCAGAAAATCTATAATTTTCCATTATACCTAAAACATCATGGATGGTAGTTTGGGTTTTCCTTATATCTTCACCATTTTCACTATTATATATTTTATATAATTTGTCTATATAATCCTTAGTAGGTATTCCATAACTAGCTAATCCCATAAGTTTACCGGCATATACTAAATTACCAATGTATATATCCTCACGTTTTATATCTTCTATGTAGTGTCCAATCAATCCATAAGGTACCGCTAAATCTTTTTTTCCAGAATAAATTTTTCTTATACCTTCTTTTCGATTTGCAATAAAAACATTAAAAAAACCTTCATCAGAACCTCCATCTGCTGATATTATCAGTGCATCTTCATAGGAAGATTGATAAAAACCTGAATAGGCATGAGCCATATGGTGACCCATACGTATATAATTTTTAGCCGGAAAAATTTCAGAATAAGGTGACCCTGGAACAGAATTAAATACAGCATTTTCATATTCAACTACACCATATTTTTCTTTAAAATAATCTCTGATTTCGTAAACAGCAAAAGTATTGTATGGAATATCTACATGATGGTACCACCAAAATCCGCGATTTTTTTGGGATACTAACCTTTCTACCTCTACCACCTCTAACACTTTATCGTTTTTAGAGATTGCTACTGCTGAATTATGAGAACCAAATAATCCTAAATTAAACATGACGTAAGTTATTCAATGGTTTCTGGGTTATACATATCTTCAAAATTTATATTCAAGTGTGAAAGCATATCTACTACTTTGATGGTTTTCATACTTAAAGCATGATGGCGATAAGTAGCCACTATATCATATCGTTGTTCCAACATCTCTAATGCAAGATTAAACTGAGGGTTGGAAACATTCTTAGATGCAATAAAGTTAATATAATTTGTATAAAAGTCAAGCTCATCTGGAAATAAAGTATATGCTGTAAACAGCATATTATAAAGATGTTGTGTATAGTTAGCTGTGTATGGTCTATTTTTTCTAAAAATATGGGCAATACCTACGTCTTCCAAACCTTTACACTTACCACCTAATAACCAATTTTTAATACTAGCATACTGCTCAGAAAAACCATATCCTATTAAACCTTCAAATAATCTAGAACGTTTCAACCATTCCGTGCTAGATGCGTAATTTGCTCCCAAAACACACGGAACTTCATTATCCTGATATTTATCTTTAAAGGTGGTTAAATGTAACCAGATTAACCCAAAAGGATAATTATGGTCTTTATTAAAATGAAATTCTGCTCCCACTGAAAAATGTCGTTCTTTGTGCAATGCATCCTTAAAAGGATCTAATTCTTCATCAGACATTGTAGTATCAAGAACTAAACTTTTAGTACACCATAATGTAGTTGGCTCTTTTTTAGTTGCCTCTAAAATTTTATTAACCCAATCATCACGACTAAAACGCATATGACCATCTATTATTAATGTTGCTGGTGCAGTAGCTGCATGAATTCCTATACTGCGTGAAGCGTCTATACCTACCGTATGAGAATTTTTAATAAATTTTACATTATTAAAAGAATTAATTAAATCCTCATGTTCATATTCAGGTTCATCACAAATAGCAATAATTTCAATTTCTTGGGGATTAGTAGTATTATTAATGCTAGTTATAGTTTTAACTGGTTCTAGTCCTTCTTTTAAAAAGGGCATGACTATAGATAGTTTTTTCATATTATATCAACCTCATATAAGCAACTTCTAATATTTTGAGGTTGGTATTCCCATATAAATTCAGTTTCTACAGTTTGTAAATACATTTTTTTGTCCTTAATAAAGAAAGATGTTGGGTCTACTATATTATATTCTTCTTCAAACTCATAATTAATTTTTTCAATTTGTACAGTAAAATTCTTCATATCCAATATCCATAAAAAAGGTCTATGTACTATGGAATACAAATTTTCTACGTCTGAAATTATGTTGGTATGACCAAAACCTAACACCTTATCACCAATTTGCAAGCCATTAGATCCTCCCCGTAAAATATTATAACCATCATATTTCTGTTTCTCAGAATAAAAGTCAGAAACAAAAAATTCTGTAACTTCACCTTCATGAAATTTTAATATTCTGAAAGGAGAGAATTCATGTATGAAGTATAATTCTTCGTCGTAAACAAAAGGACTCCAATTTTTCCCTAGATTAATATCTGAGATAGAAAACTTAATTTCTATATTTTGCCAATGATTATCTTTTAATAAAAAAAGCTGTGGTGTTGTTCCTTTTTCTTGTTCCCATTTTACACTAAAGCATGATATAATATCATTAAAATTAAATGCTCTAGGATCTTCACCTTTGCCAATAATATCTCCATTAACTATTATAGATGAATTCCACCAGTCTAAATTATTAACTAATCTACTAAAAGTATAACTTGCACCTAAAACTTCACAAAAACTATCAAAGATAGTGATGGTATTATTGTCATGTGAAAAAAAATCCTTTTCAATTTTTTTATTAAATAACTGAATGTTCATAGTATTCCATTTTTCCTTTTTTTCCAGTATAAAAGGGAGAAGTAAAACTGCTTTCCCATGTTCCATGTAATCCTTTACTATAATAATATACTAAATCTTTAGTGTCCGACAGAACTGAGGTAAAATGTGAAAACCCAGTATCTCCCCCAACATAATGAGAGCAGGTCATCGCATGAAATAGATTATCTTCAAAGTTTGTAGATATCGAAAAATTTTTTATATCAATGTCATTAATTAAACCAGCATCTTCGATACAAATTATTCGCTTGAACATATCATACTCTGGCATAGAAAATTTTTTTATATTCTTTTCTAAAATACCTAGAGGCCAATTTCTTTGAGTGTTATAACTTGCGTTTAATAACGGAAAAATACAAATTTTTTTTTCTTGTGTATGAGGATTATCTATTATAACATGTTCTCCATATTTTTTACGAAACCCCCAAATTTCCCAATTCATCTCATAGTTCCTAACACCTGGAATTTCCGAAAAAAAATTTGTATGATTATTTAAAAAATTTTTAAATTTTATAACATGTTCTTTTTTTTGTAACTCGGACTCGGGGAGATGAAATTTAATCATTGAATCAGAAGATTTTCTAATGAAAGAAAGTATATTTAAAACAGCAATAAAATCTCCCATTTTTATATAACCACCAAAATTTTTATGAGTAAGATTTAAAACGTCAGACATTTACTTTCTCCTGTTTTAGTTCTTCTATTGATAAAATTTTCATAACAAATTCTCAATATTAGGTGCTATATAAAGGTCATACAATTCTTTATTGGTTTTTTCATACTCTTGTAATTTTGGAATGAAGTCGGAAAAAATTTCCCTATGATCCTTCAAACTCGTTTTAGTGAAAGGCCTTTTTGCAAAATCTGTAGTGTATAATTTATGACGTTCGAAATTATCTGGTCGAGCAAATTCATTACCATTACTTTGTTTATGCCCTCCAATATCTTCTGGATCCGACCAATAAAAACAATATCCTGGTACAGCATAATCGTCAATAGCTATTTCATTATTTACTATCATTTTATCTAGCCACCCTAAATGCTCAGCTCCTGTTTTTTGTAAATTAAAACCGTATTCATATATTTTAGACATATAGGTTAAAATACTAGCTTCTAAATTATTATAAAATAATTTTGGCTCTGTACCGCGCTGTTTAATAAAACTATGAGTTGGCTTCCAGGAAAATTTTTTAGTTCTAAGTATTCCATCTAAGCATTGTCTTATGTTCCAAGGGAAAAATATATCGTCATCATCCCAGGTGATATAACCGTCTCCAGAAGCAAACGTCATAGCATCACGACGGATACTACCTACATTCGTGTATGGTTTTTTAGTTTCAAAATCAATGTTATTATTAATAATTTTTATTTTATCTTTTACATCATTAAAAGTCGAATCTAAAGAAACTGGAAAATCAACGTCTGTGTTATAAACAATTAATTCATTATTAAAATAATCCTGACCAAGAAACATTGCAATAGAACGTTCTACACAATGAAATCTACGATATGTTGTCATTACACAAGATACTTTGTTTAAATTCATGTTAGTCATTTTTTAAAAGTTCCATCCTATACTATACTCTCTAGAAAATAGTCCATTAAATTTTTCTTCATCTATATGGGGATCAATATATTTACTTGAAAAATTTATAATTCGTTTATCATCTATATCTTGCATATAACCACGTAATCTATTAATATAGGATGAAAATGTTGACACATAGGTACCTATAAATGTTTTTCCCCTAGCACAAATTATTTGTTCCACCAAACCACTTAAATACTCAGGTGTTTCTGGTGATTTTACATCTTCATAAAAATATACATCATATTTTTCTCTAAAAGGTAAAAAATAATTTTTATTTTTTTCGTCAGTGGCAATATAAAGTTTTGAACCAGCTGGTATTAGGTCCTGTATGTTATGCAAAATTTTTTCTGCATCTATAACAACAACACCTATCATCCAGCTAGGAGATGTAAAATCTCCGCGACGTATATGTATGGAATAATAATCTTGGTCACCTAATTTTTTTATACATTGCTCACCTTGATTAAAAACTTCTTCCTTATAATGAATATTTTTAGCTACATACTGACATAAAGATTTCAAATCTAAACAATTAACAGCATGATAAAAATTACCCATTAAATTATGGGGAAAATATAAGACTTCATTATCTAAATGATGTAAATTTACAATATGTTCTCCGTTAAAATAATCCGGAATCGTATTATTTTCTAACATATACAGAGTTTGATGGAACGGATAAGATATCGTTTTTTTATCTTCTAGCATAGAAACAGTATCATAATCTATAAATTCAACAACGTTGTTATCCATATCAAAAAAATCATTTAAAGATAAATTATCTTTATTTAACAAATATATTGTTTTATTAGAAGGAATTGCTAATTTTCTATTTAATTTATAGGCTAGCACGCATGCAACTTCAAAGGACATCCGAACATTATTCCAACCACCAGGATACCAATCAAAAAGTATATATTTATTTTTAGGATTGTATGTATTATTGAAGGGTATATTATTCCAATATTTGTTCATTAAATTTACTCGATATCCATTTAAATGTTCTAGACATTCCTTCTTCTAACGAAATAGTTGGCTCCCAATTCAATAAGGCTTTCACTTTATCATTATGGGAATTTCTTCCACGAACCCCTAAAGGTCCAGGAATGTATTTTCTCGTAACTTTAACATCAGCTATAGTTTCAATAACATCAACCAATTCATTGACTGATACCATTCTATCCGATCCAATATTGAATGCTGATTGATGTGGACTTTCCATCACACGAATAGTACCTTCTACTGCATCATCAATGAATAGAAATGACCGACGTTGTTCTCCGTCGCCCCAAATTTCTATCTCATTAGATTTAGTATGAATAGCTTCAGAGATTTTTCTACACAAGGCGGCAGGAGCTTTTTCTCTGCCGCCTTGCCAAGTGCCCACGGGACCATATACATTATGATATCGAACAATACGTGTTTCAATACCGTAATCTTCTGTGAAATGACGACACATTCTTTCCATGAATAATTTTTCCCAACCATATCCATCTTCTGGGTCTGCAGGATATTCAGTCCCTTCAATCAAAGGTTCTGGCTCAATTGTATGTTGTTTGTACACTGGATACACACATGCAGTAGAAGCAAACAGAAACTTTTTCACACCATTTACTTGTGATGCTTTGATGGTATTTGTGTCTGGAATGATGGACAACATACACAATGTCTTGTTTAATTCAATGAAGCCCATGCCGCCCATATCACATGCTAAATGATATACTTCATCAACATTTTCCGTGGCTTTTAATGCAACTTCATAATCAGTTAAATCACCCACGATGTTTGTAACATTCTCTGTAATTTGATACCAAGAGGAAAGAGGCTTCTTGTCAAGAGCCCGAACCTCATGAGATTCTGATAGCTTCTTGACAAGATGACCTCCTATAAATCCTCCTGCACCAGTAACCAATATTGTAGACATATTTTAATTATCTTCCGATATTATGATTGTAGTTAAGGAACTCACCTAAACCATGAGGTGCTACTTTATCTGGCTTGGATGGACTGTTCGGATTAATTGATGATGGACTGGCATTTGGATCGCCGTCCTGTGAAATTGTTGCAAGACTATAGTTCCCACCAGTCAATACCGTACCCCCTTTATGTAGAGTTACCGAACCAATAGAAATTGGTGTTACTACATTTGGAACAGGTGGTAAAGTTGGACTTGGAGTCGGTGCCGGTGTTGGACTTGGAGTCGGTGCCGGTGTTGGACTTGGAGTCGGTGCCGGTGTCGGAGCCGGTGTTGTTGGTGCAGGTGTCGGTGCCGGTGTTGGACTTGGAGTCGGTGCCGGTGTTGGACTTGGAGTCGGTGCCGGAGGCGGTGGAGCTGTTGTTGGTGGCGCCGTTGTTGGTGGCGCTGTTGTTGGTGGAGCTGTTGTTGGTGGCGCTGTTGTTGGTGGCGCTGTCGTCGGTGGAGCTGTCGTCGGTGGAGCTGTCGTCGGCGGAGCTGTTGTTGGTGGCGCTGTTGTTGGTGGCGCTGTTGTTGGTGGCGCTGTTGTTGGTGGCGGCGTTGTTGGTGGATCTACGCAAACAACATAAGTAGTTGTTCCTTGATTCAATGTAGAGCAATTTGCAGTACATGCCTGAAAACAAGATCCAGAAACACAAAATCCAGGATTAGATACATCTTCTATACAACAATTCGTATATTGTGGACAAGGTGTCGTTGGCGGCGCCGTTGTTGGTGCAGCAGTGGTCGGCGGTGGTGTTGTAGGTATTAATGTATAAACACAGCAACCATTAACACAATCTTTTTCATATAAAGGTATAGTAGGACAATCAGAACCGTCTTCCAATATACATGAATTTCCAGGACATGTTACTGGAGGAGCTGTCGTCGGCGGCGCTGTCGTCGGCGGCGCTGTTGTTGGTGCATCAGTGGTACACGCGCCACTTTGACATATTCCGTTACAACAAACAAAACAAACTGCATCACATTCTGCTCCCTCACCAGTGCATGTTTTTCCACATGCTGTATACGTAGTAGTTGGAGACGGAGTAACAGTTGGTGGTGACGGAGGATCTGTTACTGGAGGATCTGTTATAAAGAGCGTAGTTGGAGGATCCGTCACAGTTGGTGGTGACGGAGGATCCGTTACAGTTGGAGGTGACGGAGGAGTTGTTACTGGAGGATCTGTTATAAAGAGCGTAGTTGGAGGATCCGTTACAGTTGGAGGTGACGGAGGATCCGTTGCTGGAGGATCTGTTACAGTTGGAGGTGACGGAGGATCCGTTGCTGGAGGATCTGTTACAGTTGGAGGTGACGGAGGATCCGTTGCTGGAGGATCTGTTACAGTTGGAGGATCTGGAGCGAGAGTACTGCAAGGCTCCACTGAACACTCTCCGTCACAACAGTATATTTGAAATTGTGTGCAATCATTACATGCCATGATTTATTCTCCCTTACTTGTTACAAGTGCATGCACTTACTTTTGCATCTAATTCTTTAATGGCTTCAATTAATAATCCCATCATCTTTTCATATTTAACCGCCATGAAACCATCTTCACGAGTTATAACAACTTCAGGAAGAACTGCTGCCACTTGTTGAGCAATCACACCTGTGTCTTGTCCTGTATAACCATGAACATCTTTCTTTTCTTCATCCCAAGTAAAAAGAACACCGTTCAATTTTAATACTTTCTCAAGAGCTTCTGGGATGTTATGAATATCTTTCTTTAAGCGTTCATCGGACGATGCATAAGCTACAACATCTTGTTTAGCTTCAATACGACCGTCAATATTAGGTGCTGCAAGGCCTGCTCCCAATGAATAAACACGGGCATTATTGAATTGCACATCGCTTGTTGTAGCGACTGCTTGTCCAATACTCACTGAAGTACCTGAAACTGAAACGCCAGTACCTGCTGTAACTACTGTGATATCACCTGATCCGTTGAAGGATACACCTTGAATATTTCTACCTGTTTGTAATGTTGTTGCTGTTGTGGCATTACCAGCAATGTTACCAATAATAGTTGAGTTAAAAGTTTTGATACCAGAAATAGATTGGTCACCGACAGTGTATACACCGTTCGTAACTGTTGATGCGTTACCTGATAAACTGGCAGTAATAGTACCTGCTGCAAAATTACCTGAGGCGTCACGAGCCACAACCTTAGAAGCTGTGTTGGCACTTGTAGCGTCTACCGCAATAGTTAAGGCAGCGCCTTCAGAACCACCGTTACCGCCAGTAATATAGCTACCGTTGGTGATACTAGCTACATAGTTACCTGTGGTGTCTGTGCCTAAAACTGTGGCATCACCTGAAATAGTAGTGGCAATAGTGATATTGCCTGAACCGTCAAATGATGCTGAAGTACCTGTCACATCACCGGTTAATGTTAATGTTCTAGCTGTTTGCCATGCAGTAGCTGTTGATGCGTTACCTGAAAGAGATGCTGTGATAGTACCAGCACTGAAATTACCCGAGGCATCACGAGCCACAACCTTAGAAGCTGTGTTGGCACTTGTAGCGTCTACAGCCAATGTAAGAGCGGCTCCTTCTGAGCCACCATTACCTCCAGTCATGAAGCTACCGTTCGTGATACTAGCTACATAGTTACCTGTAGTATCTGTTCCTAATACCGTGGCATCTGCTGATATAGTTGTGGCGATGGAAAAATCCGTGGAACCATTAAATGTTGCAGATCCAGTGACATCGCCTGTTAAAGTGACTGTTCTAGCTGTTTGCCATGCGGATGCAGTTGCTGCATTACCTGTGATGTTACCATCTGTAAAAGCTACAGTCTTTCGTGTTCCTAATGGTGTAAAGTATAAATTAGTACCATCGAATTCCATGGCGCCTGTAACTGGGGTAGCTAAACTTATACCACTTTGAAAACGAAGTGGTGCACCGTTAGTTCCGGCTGCACCTGCACGTAATGTTAAAAGTCCTGTTAATGTTCCGCCAGTCTTTTCTAATTTGTCACTATTCAAGTTGATAAAATTGGCATCAACTTCAGCGTTAGTTAATGGACGGTTTTGATTGGTTTCGCCAGCGTTAACAGCAGCAGTTTGGCGTAGATTTAATGTAGCCATATATTATCCTCGGTTGGACAGAATTGATTGAAGAAGTTGTTTTATTTCTAATAAGTCATTTTTGACTTCAGATATTTCTTTTTGTAGCTCAGAAACCTGCTGTGCTTGTCGCTTTTGCTGGCGTCGAGCGGTAATGGATGATACGTCAGTATTTATAAGGGCTTTAGAATTCTGGTCTCGGACGAATGGGGCTTCCATTATATCAATGCCACGGCTCTAAAGTTTTTAATAAGGGGAGTTTTACTAACATCTAATGTTGATGAACTATTTCCAGAATATAATTCCACACGAATAGCAAATTTGAAATAATCAGCAACAATTGAAGGTAATGAATACATGTATTCTTGGAATTCTGTTCTATTAATAATCAGAGGTGCATGTTCCGTCATTTCAATTTCAGGTACATCTTCAAACAACCCGTCATCGACATTATTTTGTAGTTTAGCAAATACTCGAACACTACAATTTTCTGGCATTTTAATGTCCATGAACACACGTAAATCATCTGGTAATTCATTACTATTTCCAGACATGGTTACTGCACGTGTTACATATTGAGCAATAGCTTCAGATGCACCATTATAATTGATAAGATTACCAACTGCTAACAATGATAACTTTCTAGTGTCTAACACCGGTGTCAAGGATGATGAATCTGTGTGTAGCACTGCCTGCATAGAAATGGCAGGTGTTCCCGTGATATGCTCACCATAACTAGGCGATGAGTATGAAAACACTGTGTATGGTTGCTCCAACTCAATGGTATCACCATTTTTACATGTTGTAAATACTGCTTGTTGCATGCCTAAAGCATCTTTCAACTTATATTTCAATGTAACAGATGTTGCAGGATCTAGTTCCAAAGAACTAAAATTTGGAACCAATGTAGTTACAATTCTAGTATCAATACTATTCACAGTGTATTTTGTTGGACTAGTATCACCCGTAACAGCAGTTCTAACTTGGAAACTGTTTCCTGATGCCAAGAACCCAGAAGTGATGTAAATTTTAGCTGTATTATCTTGTACCTCTTGTACAACGCCCACGCCAGAAGTCCCATCTTTATATATGGTATAGTTTCCAAGTGGAGCAGAGAAGGTATACGGCTCTTCTAAAATCAATGAATTATTACTGACTACATCCTTCACTACACCTAAAATTTTTCTCACTTTATAATTTTCAGCAGATACAGTTGGTCCAGCAGTTTCAAGTGTCAAATTATTTTCATCTGTAATAGATGCAACTTTACCTATAACAGTATTATCCGTTTTATATAGGATATCACCAACTTGAAGTTGAGTATTAAATGAAGTGCCGACGCCGGCGACTGAAGTTCCTGTGACAGAAATTGTACCAGAAACGTTAGTTATCAATACACGTAATCTATCACCAACCGCAGTTTGTGTTGTGAATGTTGTGATAGGGGCCTCAAGAGGTTCGCCAGATACAACATTTCCTGATATACTTACAGTTCCATATATAGATGATTGAGTATCATCATATACTTTTACTACATCACCTGGTGCTAGTACATGTTCACCAGAAGAACTAAATGTGATGTAATCAATAGGATCAGATTTCATTGAGATGATGGTATCAGCCGTTGTAAATTCACCCTTATACAAAGTAAACTTCAAATCTTCAGTTTCTAATGCTGACCATATTGTGTTATTGTTTGGAACAAAAAGCACGCCAACATATGGCTGTTGTGTTATGGTTTCCGATGAACCAATTTTTCTTTGACCTAATTCAGAAACCCAAACTTGATAATCAGGATCATTATTTTCAGGTAACAACACCAATGAATATTCAGTATTATTTTTCAAAAATACTGGAGATTCAAATGTAAATGTGGTTGCAACTGAAGCAGTTTCGCTTGTATTAATAGAGCTAGAAGGTAATGTTTTTGTGCTGAAAGGTAATATTTTATCTCCGGGATATCCATTCACCACTTCACGAATTTGAACTGTGAAGGCCTTGGTTGCAGACTTTGTTCGGAAATACAAATCCAACTTTGTTATAAACGCTCCATGGGTTTCTCCTTCAACTATGAAGGTCTGGGCCATTGGATCGCCATACGATGAAGCATCAAATGAAGAAGGATTGCTGACAATTAATCTTTCAACTACTTTGTTTTGTGCACTAGTTAAACTGTCCTGACGGAAATCTGTAAATCTAGTGGAAAAAATAGATCCCTCATTAAAGTTAGCTAAACCAGAATTTTGAAATTGTGTGGCAGCTAGTGTAGTGGATGCCACATCTTCAAGTTTAAATATTTTACTACCTGTGCGGAATTTATTAGCGGGTATTAAAAATTGTCCTACTAATAAACCATTGCTATTAACAATTAAGTCATCACCATAGTTGGAAGCTGTTGCTTCATACTTGGAAGCTAATAACGCAGCTTTTAAATTTTTGATAGTGTCTTTTGTTACACCTGTTGGTAATGTGAAATATCGACAATTTTCTGACACATCTTCACCATCAAAATATGCTTTCACGATGGTGTTAGGCTTCAATTCTGTTGCGATAAATGTGATGACTTGTTCCCGGATATACGGAACCACAGAAATGTCTAATAATTTATTTCCAACCACACGAATGTTGTGTTCAGGTAAACGCATAGCCGTAATAGCTGAGCGAGTGACATCTGACACAAATTTTGTAGATTGATTGTAGCTACGTGCGCCTAGAATTCCATTCACGCTATTAATCACAGGTGATAGGTATTCTGTGTCTATACCTTGCCAGTTATTTAACCAACTGTTCCAATGAATATTAAAGGGGGTGTTATCATACATCCAACCATCATTAGTATTGTTGTAATTTAACTGTACGTCAGGACGAATGTTTTCATCCAACCACATATCTTGTTGCGGGTCTAGGTATAAATTACCAGATTTATAGTTTCGTAACAGAGAGTTGCCGCACACTCTACCTTTAGATGCAGCTGAGTTATTAATGAAGTTGACATGGGTATGAGCTATGCCATTTAATACTAATGACCCTTGCTGATGCCCTCCAGAAACAACTTGGAAGTTCACATCTTCGATGGAAATAGGTGCGCGCATTTCTTTATTTTTAACATCTATTGCAACATTATAATTGGTATCAAACACGTTGCCTACATCATGACCATCAAATCCATCAACTAATATACCTTTTTTAACCATAGCGTCGCCAACACTATCTGCAATAAACATGTTAGCCACTTTATTTTCCATGATGGATAATGCTGTATAGTATTCTAAGCGATTTACACGTTGCTCCAAATTACCAATATCACGCATAGTGAATCTACGATTGTCTGCCAAACGAATTACAGATGCATAATCCTCTCTTTCGTATACACGAGAAGCGTAGGTTGACATAGAGGGATACGGTGCCAATTCAATAGTTGCTAAAGTCATGGAATCAGCTGCATCTGCTGGTACTTTTGGATATAATGCAGATATTCCTGTAATTACTTTGAATTCACCATCTTTAGTTAAAACTACTTTATCCTGCCGTGGAAGATTCACAGTGAATGACGTAGTAATCACGCTATCAGGATCTGGTATAACAAGACCGCCTGCTCCTGTGGACACATCAATTGTTGTTACTGGTACATTTTCTCCGTCAACTATTTCTGATACACCGTATGCAGATCCACTATAATTACTGCGATTTTGCATCGCAGGACGGAAATCTATAGCATCCCGTAAATCATAGGTGATTCCAGTATTTTTAGATGTGTGTAAAGGTAGCTGATATGTGTATATTTGTTTTCCTGTGTCTGGATTCAATGGATCAAAATCAATCAATGCTGAGGCATAAGAGTTTTTGTTAATATATCCAAAACTAGAATCGCGCAAGAAGTTTCTGAACTTCACAACAATCTTCTTTTGTGATAAAGTTGAAGCACCTGTATATTCAAGATATGATGTTCTAAACACATTATCATCTTGATTGATAACTAGGTTAAAATCTTCAGTAACATCTGTCCAATTAGCGTCTGTAGTAACTAATGCGTAAGTTGCTGGCCATGTTGAAGTATGGTCTGCCATGTATACAGCTTCCACATCAAATGCGTATGATACACCAAGATATATTTTGTTTGCCTCTAAGTTATCAAACGATGGTCCGGTAAACGTTTGTAAATTTGAGCGCAAAATGGAATTTGTTAATGTTAGCCCGACAGGAGCCCCGTTGGTTTGTTTTACATAAGCATATACTGTGTGATTGCCAGTAATTGGCGCGGAGAATAATAAATTTGCATTACCTAATTGGTAATCTGAAGTGCTAGTCGGTATATCAGTAACTGCTAAAATATTACCTGTGGTATTATTTACTACAAGGAAATGTCTTGCAATATTTTCAGGACCAGAAGGCGCAACACTAGTAGTAAATGTTATGCCGGTACCGCTTAATGAAAGGTCTATTCTATTGGGATTCGAGATGGTGCCGGAGTAGGTGTCACCTAGTTTTTTCCAAAAGAAATAATCTGTGTCATCTTCATAATGTTCTACAGCACGCACAGGTGTTGAAAATAACAATGTATTATAACTGGATTCATGTGTAGTAAACCCTGTTTGGATAATACCTGTGCCTAAAGAATCTCCTGGTGTTATAGCAACAGTAGCATCATTTAAAGAACCATCAGTGATAGTATCTACTGGTCCTAGGTCATCTATCGTGTAGGTACTTGCTGGCGTAATTTCATACAAATATAACTTGTAATAAGAGGTAGGACCAGTGCCCGGGGGTCCCATGTGATGTCTTAATAATTGTACGCGAGCAGTGGCCATTGTAGTTCCTAATAGACCGCCGGCTTTCAAATTAACAACTAAATTTGTATCTCCGATATTCCAGTCACCCGAAACATCTTTCACATAGACATAGTTGCCATATGTAGAACTGATGATTTTTTCTTCTAAAAGTAATGTGTCAGTTGCCTTGGATATAGGAAGATATTCTGTAGATTTTAATTCTGCATCATATCCTTCCACATAGGCTTTTCCAGGTTCAATACCATATAATAATTTAGATGAATCACCTGAAGTGTAGCGTCCATTATTATTTGCAGTTTTTAAATGTTCTCTCACTACAACATTTAAACCGCGAACTGTGTAATTACCTGACTCATCAAACGTTCTTTGTGCTAAAACTTTTTGTAATTCCGCATATTGTGGCTTATTATATGCACGTTTAATCTCACCGGTATCCACAACAAACAATAGATGAAATCCTTCGTCTGGAACTGTACTAAGGGAATTACTTTCTAGTTGTGTTGAAAGTTTATATCTGTCGGCGCCAGGAGCTGAGTAGTTGTACGATCCTGCAGCAGGATCTAGTAAACTTACATCATCTTCAGATGTCACAGTTTCAGAAACAATTCTGAACCCTACATTTTTAGAAGGTGTGCTTGAAAAATAATCTAGTACTTTGGTAGTTTCCACATGGCGAATAAAGTTACCTTCCGCATAAACAATTCCGTCCGCAATTGTATACAGAGATCCAAAACCAGTAGGCAATGAAGATTTTGCTACAAAACGAGATGATAACGTGTTGTTACTTACATCCACCACAGTTAAAACATCATCCGCTAAAAATTCTGTTGATGCGCCATCAGCAGAAGCTGTTTGATAATTCAAATATAATACTTTTTGTTCTGAAACAGGATCAAATTCTACTAATAAAATTTTAGCATTTACTCCTGCCTCATTACTAATAGTTGCACCAACTAAACTTGTTTGATAAGTAGCATAATTAGCTGCTGTAATAGTCACACCAGCTGAATTTTCATCTTTAATTTTCACATATGGCACAGAGAATTGAAATGTTTCTGCACAACCTAATACGACTGAACCATCCTTGAATATATGATTGCCGAAGCGTTCAATTTGATTTTGAAGGATGGTTTGTAGTTGTGTTAATTCTCTTGCCTGGAC